>Ga0136617_10000426_pt1 | contig 35146 bp, 29 predicted proteins | sample AntDrymUQ3222106_2_FD_129672 | JGI IMG/M metagenome (GOLD analysis project Ga0136617, IMG submission 129672) | Polar desert sand microbial communities from Dry Valleys, Antarctica - metaG UQ322 (21.06) | ecosystem: Environmental > Terrestrial > Soil > Desert | place: Antarctica: Dry Valley... | reverse complement strand
GACGTCGTCGTCGAGCTCGAGCTCGTAGGCCTCGAACCCGCGGTTGCCGGTCGGCGCGGCCGGCGCCGGGTCGTTGCGGCGGTTCAGGCCGCCGTTGACGTACATGACGTCGTTGTACCAGTACGTCGACCAGGAGTCCGCCTTGCCGCTGCGGGTCTCGAGGTCAGACCACGCGTGCTCGACGGGCGCCGTCGGGTCGGTGAACTCGAAGAACGAGTTGCCACCGTGGTAGAACGCCTGCGTTTGCAGGTAGCGGTCGGCGATCGGCAGGACGCTGCCGTTATGCGACACGCAGATCTCGGTGTTCTGCGGCCGCGGGATCGAGTAGGTGCCGAGGAGATCTGCGAACCCGTCGACCGGCTCGCCGGGCTCGACGAGCGGATAAAAGAACGTGAACCCGCGCTTGGTGTTCTCGGCGTCGCAGCGAGCTTCGCCGCCGCCGCCGCTCTCGTCGACAAGCGCCGCCACCTCGCCGTCCCACGTCACGGTCGCGTTGTGCATGAAGTCGAACGACGCGACGGTCCCATCCTCACGCTTGATGTGGGTGTGGGGCTCGCCGTTCGCCGACGTCGGATTGCCGCGACTGTCCTCGATGCTCCAGTACTGCGCGTCGCCCGCGCACGACGCGACGATGATCTTGCGCGGCATGAACGCCTGGTGGTCGTGGCAGGCCTGGAACGCCGGCGCAACGCCCGTCGGTCCGCCCGTCTCTCCGCCCGTCGGGTCATACGGCCCGTCGGGATCGTAGTACTCCGTGTCCTCGCTCAACGCGCGCGTGCGCACGGTCCCCGCCTCCGGGTCGGCAAGCGGGATGCTGACCACCGAAATCTTGCGGTGTGGCGCCTGACACGTCAGCCCCCTGCGATCGGACTCCTCGCGATCGACCTGCGGCGTGATCTGCGAGCCGAGCGGATATGACGCGATGTAGGCGTGGACGCGTTTGCGCGCCCGGTCGGGAACCAGCGTGTGCGTGTGCGATCCGCAGGCCGTGCGGTAGAAGCGCAGGTACTGCGGATCCCGGGGATCGCTGACGTCGAACAGCCGCAGGCCTTCGTATCCGAAGCGCGCGCGGTTCGCCGGCAAGCCGAGCTGGTCCTCCTCGACCAGCGGTGTGTCGACCCCGTCGCAGCCAGGCTTGGTCACGGGCCGGTCGATCGACTGCAGCAGGTAGCGGCGACCGTCCTTGCCACGGAACACCGACAGGTCGCCCTGGTTCGCGCGACACGTGAAGTCGCTTTGCACGCGCAGGTTGCTCGGGTTCGAGATGTTGATGATGCGGAAGCCGTCGTAGTTGCCCACGTACGCGGTGTTGCCGTAAAAGGCGATGTCCGAGTTGACCGTACCGTCCTTCTTGGAGACGTCCAGGAGATCCATTCCCTCGATGCCGGGATCCGCTAGCGGCAGCGTCGGAGCGGGCACCGGGATGCCATCGTGGCCATGCTCCTCCCCCGGATCGGCGAGAGCCCCGCCAGGCAGGGCGAGCATGCAGATGACGACAGCGCCTGCGACAAGCAGGCGCGAGAAGCTACGCATAGCACTCCTCCTCGGGAGGCGCTCCGGCGCTCCCTGCCCGAGCCGACCCCTGCCAAGGCCGGCCGGCCCCGGCGTTCTCAACATAGCCGGGGATCCCTCCACCGGCGCGATTACCAGAAGGTATACACGGCCCGAGCGGCACATGCTCGCCGATCCCATCCGGCCCGCTTCCAGGGCGTCTCGCGGTGCGGAACGCGCGTCGCAGATGCTCTCGAGGCGAGCGGCACGCGGGTCGTTCCCGCTACCGCTTTCGCGTGAGGCTGTCGCGTAAAGCGCCGCGGGAAAGCCAAGAAGATCCGGTGTCGGCAGGAGGCGAGGCCGGTCGGCTGGCCACGTCAGAACGGGGAACAGGCCGACAGCGCGACCAACTCGCAAAGTGCGCCTTCAGCGCGCCGATGATCCGGATCGCCCGGTCGGGGTCGTCGACGGCGACGCGGATGGCGCGCTGCTCAGATCGGAGGAATGCCTCGAGCCGCTGAACGCGGTCGAACGACTCCGCGTCGAGAAGCATGAACTCCTCGCTCACCGCGTCGAGGACGACTCGCGGCCACGGGTTGCGTTCGCCTGGTCCTCAGTTGGTGAGCGCGGCGGACCTCGACCTTAGGGGGAGGACGCGCGCCACGCCGGCCCGTACGGTCAGAGGCTCCACCACGGAGGGGGAGTGCGCGGCTTATGCAACGTCCACGCAGGCCCGGCGTCGTCGGGGCCATCGTCGCCGCGGTCGCGGCAGCTTGCCTCGCCGGATCGGCGAGCGCGAGCACGCTCCCGAGCGGCTTCAGCGAGGCGACCGCCTTCAGCGGGCTGACGAATCCCACGGCGATCCGGTTCGCCGCGGATGGACGGGTCTTCGTGGCCGAGAAGAGCGGGTTGATCAAGGTCTTCTCGTCGCTGTCGGACACGACGCCGACGACGTTCGCCGACCTGCGCACTCAGGTGCACAATTTCTGGGACCGTGGGCTGCTGGGCATGGCGCTGCACCCGGGCTTCCCGGTGAACCCGTCCGTTTACGTGCTCTACGCGCACGACGCTGCCATCGGAGGCACGGCCCCGCGCTGGGGCACGGCAGGCACGACCTCTGATCCCTGCCCGAGCCCGCCGGGCGCGACGGCGGACGGTTGTGTGATCTCCGGGCGGCTGTCTCGGCTGCAGGCCGATGGCGATGTCATGACCGGTGCCGAGCAGGTGCTCGTCGAGGACTGGTGCCAGCAGTATCCAAGCCACGCAATCGGCTCGCTCGCCTTTGGGGCCGACGGCGCGCTGTACGTGACCGGGGGCGACGGAGCGAGCTTCAACTTCACGGATTACGGCCAGGACGGGAGCCCCGTCAACCCGTGCGGCGACCCGCCCGGCGGAGCGGGCAGCATCCTCACTTCACCTACCGCGGAAGGCGGCGCGCTGCGAAGCCAAGATGTTCGCACGTCCGCCGACCCGGCCAGCCTTGACGGGGCAGTCCTGCGCCTGAACCCCGAGTCGGGCCTGGCGATGGCCGATAACCCCAACGCCGGCAGCCAGGACCTCAACGTCCGGCGTATCGTTGCGTCCGGACTGCGCAACCCGTTCCGCATGACGGTCAGGCCGGGGACCAGCGAGGTCTGGGTCGGTGACGTCGGCTGGAACACGTGGGAGGAGATCAACCGTCTCGACCCAGTGGGCGCCGACGTGAACTTCGGCTGGCCCTGCTACGAGGGCGCCGGCCGGCAGCCTGGATACGACGGGGCGAACCTCGACATCTGCGAGCGGCTCTACACGGACACCGCGCGTCCGGCCCGCGCCCCGTTCTACGCGTACAACCACTCCGCCACCGTCGTGGCGGGTGAGACGTGCCCGACGGGCAGCTCGGCGATCGCTGGTCTGGCCTTTACGCCGGCCGCGACCGCCTTCCCGGCGTCCTACGGCGGCGCGCTCTTCTTCGCCGACAATTCGCGCGACTGCATCTGGGTGATGCGCGCCGGCGCGGGCGGCCAGCCCTCCCCGAGCACGATCGAGACGTTCGCCGCCGGCGCGTCGAACCCCGTCGACCTGACGTTCGGCCCCGGCGGTGATCTCTTCTATCCCGACTTCGACGGAGGGACGATCCGCCGCATCAGCTACACCGCGGCCAATCAGGCCCCCGCCGCGGTCGTGCGCGCCACCCCGACTGCCGGCGATGCGCCGCTTACCGTGGCGTTCGACGGCACCGGTTCGAGCGACCCCGAGGGCAACAGCCTCACCTTCGCCTGGGACCTCGACGGCGACGGCGCCTACGACGACGCCGACTCGGCCACCCCGTCCTGGACCTACACCGCGTCCGGCGCCGTGGCCGCGAGCCTGCGCGTGACCGACGCGCAGGGCGCGACTTCGACCGACACGGTGACGATCACCGTGGGCAACACCGCACCGATCGCCACGATCGAGCTCCCGTCAGCCGGGACGACGTGGAAGGTCGGCGATCAGATCGCGTTCCGCGGCTCGGCCACCGACGCCGAAGACGGTCCGCTGCCGGGGCCCAACCTGTCGTGGTCGCTCGTCCTCCACCACTGCCCCAGCAACTGCCACACGCACCCGATCCAGTCCTGGCTCGGGGTCGCCCAGGGGTCCTTCTCGACGCCCGATCACGAGTACCCGACCTACCTCGAGCTCCGGCTCACCGCGACGGACTCCGGCGGGCTGAGCCACACGCGGAGCGTTCAGCTCGACCCGCGCACGGTCGACCTCACGCTGGCTTCGAACCCGGCTGGGCTGACGCTCGGATTCGACGCGTCCCAGGCCAGGGCCTCGTTCACGCGCCGTGTCATCGTCGGCTCGCGCCACTCCATCACCGCGGCGGCGACCCAGCCGGCGCCGGGCAAGAAGACCTATCTCTTCCAGTCCTGGTCCGATGGCGGAGCGGCGTCGCACGACATCATCGCGCCGGCCGTGAACACCACCTACACCGCGCTCTACAAACGCTCGCGCTAACCGCACATCGCGCCCTTGAGCGCGCGCTTGTCCGCCTGGAACCCCGACACCCGTGAGTGAGCAGACGGCGCCGAAGCGTTTGCGTCGGCGCCGCTGCACAGATACCGGCCAGTCGCATCGCGCGAGGGAGCTCCAGACCACGTCAGAGGCGTAAGCCACGGCCGCCGTCGCGTCGTGTGGATGCGGTCGTGTGCGCTGACGCCTACCGGACGCTCGCTTGGGACGACACGCGGTCGTCTGGGTGGACACAGAGCTCGCGCGCGCTTGCCCTCAAAAAAGCGAGTGTCCGACCACCGGCATCAGCGGCGACACCATCGAACGATGTAATGCGACCAGACCGTACGACTGAAAACCGGTCCAATATGGAGACGGTGGGTGAGACAAGCTACGAAACCCCGTCAATACCAGGCACGTTCCGATGGGCCTGCTCCTCATCTGCTCCCCATGAGCCGAACGCAAGGCGGATCGGATCGCGCGTTCCGCGCCGGGAGCAGTGGCCGTCACGCGTTGGACGAGATCGCCGCCGTCGGTATGGCCGAGCTGGTTCGCGACGACGTGCGGAGCGAACCCGCACTCGATCGCAGCGTGGCGCGGACGTGGCGCGGCGCGTAAAGCTCCAGGCGCTCGCTCGATTGAGCGCTGCAGAACGGCGCGGAACACATCGCAGCACGCGTACTGGGACGACAGCGCGGGACGGACGTAATCGCGGAGCCAGACCATGGACGGACCTCGAATAGTGCGGGCACGAGCGGACAGAGCGACGCCTCCCGTCGTCAGCAACCGGCCGCGAGCCGACGGCAGCCCGACCACTGCGCCGATCAGATCACGCTTACCCACACCTTCTTAGCCCGCTGAGGAGCGCGCCCGCACCAACAGATGTCGAAACCGTGGAGCTTGCCTGCTCGGTTCTCATGCAGGGCGGGGAGCGAGCAGCACCCGCGTCGTGTCGGCTGCGCTACTGCTCTCCTTGTTCCGGCGCAGCGGTTGGTCACTCGGGTCGGACGCAGAGCTCGCCGAGTGCGATGCCGTACATCGGCTGGTGAACCTGGCAGCCGATCCGGTCGGAGAAGAAGTCGGTGGTGACTGCGGTCGCGAATGGCGCGGCGGCGCCCGCGCGTGCGAGGTCGGCGTCGAGCTGCGCGTAGGCGCGGGAGCGGGCCGTGCCGCTGAGGCGCGCTGCGGCGCGCATCCGCCGGAAGATCCCCTCGTCGCGGAAGCGGCCCGGGTTGCCGCCGTCGGGCGGCGGCGCCGCGAAGATCAGCTCGATGAACTGCGACGGATCCGCATAGTCGACGAACCAGTTCGCGTAGCCAATGTCCCACGGCTCCCCCGCGCGTCCAAGGCGCTTGAACATCTGGCCGAGCGAGAAGTTCCTGACCACGACGTCGATCCCGATCGCGGCGAGGTTCTTCCGTAGCACCCGGCCATGCTCGAGGCAGTGCGGGAGGTTGCAGGTGTACAGAACCGCTCGCCGCGGCCGGCGGCCGGCCAGGCGGCGTGCTCTCGGTAGGTCGGGGCCGCCGAGCGGGTAGATGGCGGCGTCACGGAAGCCGGGCTGACCCGGTGGGATGAACTGATCGGTCGGGCGACCGGGCCCGCCCAGCCGGCCGTATTGCACGCGGCGGGCAAGGGCCCGCCGGTCGAGCGCCGCGTTCACCGCTTGGCGCAGGCGTCTTGACGCGAACAGCGGCCGGCGCGTGTTGAGCGCGAAGTAGTGCAGCGCGGGTGCGGTACCGCTGAAGTAGCGCTGCTTGCCGGCTTGAGCCGAGCCGCTCCGTGCCCCATAGCGCCGGTCGAGCGCGGCGATGCTGTCCGGCGGCACGGTGCTGACGTAGTCCGCCCGGCCGGCCTCGACGTCCGCTACGGCGCTTTGGGGGGCAACATGCTCCAGATCCATGTCGATCTCGCGGAACTTGGCGCTCCGTGTCCCGCCGTAGTTCGGGTTGCGTCGGAGCACAAGCCGTCGCTTGGGCACGTAGGACGCGATGTAGTATGGGCCGGCCATCGGAATCTGCCCAATGCCCGCGGCGGATATCGGCGTGGTCGGCGGCACGGCGCAGAAGTACGTCGCCGCGAGCCGCTGGAGCAGTGTCCGCGAGGGTGCCTGGAGACGGATCGTCAGCGTGTCACCGCGTGACGTAACGCCTGCGAGGTGATTTGCCCGGCCCCTCTGATAGGCGCGGAAGCCGGCGATGTCGCTCATGATCACCGCCGCGTATGACCCGGTCCTCGGATGCAGCGCGCGTTCAATCGCCCGGCGGAACGCGTGCGCGGTCACGGGCGCGTTGGAGGGCGGCGAGAACCGGAAGCCGGGCCGCACTCGGAACGTGTGCGTTCGCCCGCCGTCCGAGACATCCGGCATCGCTTCAGCGACCTCCGGATGCAGCTGCGCACCGGCCGGAAACGGTCGTTCGGGGTAGTCGAACAGCAGTGCGCACGTTGCGTGCGTCTGCGGCTGCCCCGTGAATGCGAGCGCGGGGTCGGTACCACTCGGAAGGCCCTGGGGGCGGAGCACCGTCAACACGTCCGGGCGGTCGCGAGGCGGCCGCGCCGCCCGCGCCGCGTTCGCCTGGACCGCCACCCACACGGCTCCGTCGGCGACGGCGACGCCCTGGGGACTGTGGCCGACCTGCACCGTGCGAGTTACGCGCGCGGTGGCGGGATCAATGCGCGTGACAGTCCCGCTGCGCCGACTCGTGACCCACACGGCCCCGGCGCCGATCGCCACGGCGCCGGGGGCGCCGCCGACCCGCACGGTGTCGATGACGGCGTTGGAGGTGGGGTCGACCCGTTTCACCCGGTCCTCGAGCAGAACGGCTACCCAGACGCCGCCGGCGCCGACGGCGATGTCGCTCACCCCGCCGCCGACCGGGATGGTCTCGGCGATCTGGTTGGTACGCGGGTCGATGCGCGTCACCGTTCCGTCCGTGCTGTCCGAGACCCACACGCTCCCCGCGCCCACCGCCACGCCGCTGGCCTCGTTGCCGATCGGGACCGTCGCAACGGTGCGCGACGTGTCCGGATCCAGGCGCGTGATCTCGCGGCCGGAGCCGGCGATCCAGACAGCGTCTGCCGTCACCGCCATCGGCCGCTTCTCTTGAGGCTCGCCTTTCGACGGATCCAGCCGCACTGAGCGCGCGACGGTGCGGAAATCGGGGTCGAGCACGCGCGCGAGCGAGCGGTCGCTGTCAGCGACCCAGACACCGCTCGGGCCCACCCCGAGCCCGTCGACGGCGATACCCGCGGAGACCGTCCCGCGGACACGCCGCGAGCGCGCGCTGATCTCCGTCACGGTGTTGTCGCCCAGGTTGGCGACCCAGACCGATCCGGCGCCCACCGCGAGGCCGCTTGGGCGGATACCGACCGGAACGTCCGTCACGACCCGCCCATCGTCAGGGTCGAGAATCGCCACGCTGTTCTCGCGCACTTCCACGGACTTCTCGCCGCCGCGGGTCGCCAGCCCCAGCGCCAATGCGCTCACCCCGACGACGAGCGCACCAGCCACGAGCATCAGGCGCCGCGACCCGCTCGGCGGCCGCGTGTGACCGTCGGCTTGGCGGACCTCGTGGAGGCGCTGGCGTTCGGGAAAGCCCTTGAGCGCGACGCGGCCGCGGTCGCGAAAGCGCGCGTCGGGCATCGTGCCCGCCACCTGCCGCACGGTCTCGGTGACGAGGATCTCGCCGCCGTCGGCTCGCTCCATCACGCGCGCGGCGAGATTGACCGCGGCCCCGAAGAGCTCACCATCGCCCTCCACCACCTCGCCGGCATTGAGGCCGATCCGAACCCGGATGCCGTCCTGTTGTGCCGCGAGGTCCGCCTGGATCGACAGTGCGCAGCCGACCGCCCTGCGCGCCGAGTCGAACCGCACGACGAAGCCGTCGCCCCTGGAGCGAACAGTCCGGCCGCCGTGGGCGGCGACCTGCTCGCGGACGATCCGGTCGTGTTCTCCGAACAGGCGGCCGGCAGCTTCATCGCCCATCCTCGTCGTCGTGCCGGTGGACGCCTCAACGTCCGTGAACATCACGGTGGCTATGCCGCTCGCGCGCTGAAGGCTCGTGTCGCCCGTCATCCCCCGGCGCACCCTCCCACAGGCCGCGCTGTGCTCCAAGCCGGAGCGTGCGAAGCTCGCGGCAGACATGGCGGGCGCCTTCCTCGACGCGTTGACGGAGACCGAGGCCGAGGACCTGCGGTCCGCCGGCCGGCGGCGCGCCTACGGCGCCAACGTAACGCTCTTCCACCAGGGCGACGAGGCGGGACCGGTGGTCGTGTTGCTGAGCGGCCGCGCCAAGGTCGTGTCGCTCAGCTCGGCCGGTCGTGAGGTGATCGTCGCGGTTCGTGGCCCCGGCGACCTGCTCGGCGAGCTGTCGGCGATCGACGGCGAGCCGCGCTCGGCGACGGTGACCACGCTCGAGGCGGTCGACGCCCTACTGATCCCGGGCTCGGCCTTCGCCGCGTTCCTCGAGCGCCGTCCCCGCGTCGCGCTCGTCATCCTGCGGATGGTCGCGGGGCGCCTGCGCTACGCCGACGCACAGCAGGCCGACTTCGCGACGCACGACGTCGTCGGGCGCGTCGCACACCGGCTCGTCGAACTCTCCGAGCGGTTCGGGACGCCCGCCGCCGGGCGGATTGAGATCGAGCTCCCCCTCTCCCAGGAGGAGCTCGCCGCGTGGACCGGAGCCTCTCGGGAAGCGGTCAGCAAGGCGCTGCAGCTGCTGCGCTCGCTACGGATCGTCGAGACCGGCCGTCGCCACGTCACCGTGCTCGACCCCGAAGCGCTGCAACGGCGCGCGCAATAGCGCCGCTCAGGCCTCCGCCGCATGTGGCGAATTGCACAGAGCGACGTGGCGAACTGCGTGGAGGAGCCCCCAGCGGCGGACTTAACGTGCCTCCATCGGCTCAATCCCACAGCCTCCAGGAGGCACCCGAATGCCCGCCCGCCACCGTCTCACGCACCGCTCCACCGCCTTGCTCGCCATGCTGCTGATCGTCCTGGTGGCGCTGCCCAGCATCGCGAGCGCCCGCCCGGCCGACGACAGCACCGGCCCGCGCAGCGAGCTCGTCGTGGAACCCTCGACGCCCGCCCCGACCGTCGTCCGCACCGTCATCAAGGACAACGCCCCCACGTTGCCGATCGCCCTCGCCGGCGCCGCCCTGCTCATCGCCATCGCCGGGACGGGCTACGCGCTCGTCCGCATCGCCCCGCTGCGCCAGCAGCTGCACTGACCCAACGCACGGGGCCCGCTGGGAGCGGGCCATGTCGCCCCACCGCTCGCCCTTCCCATCTCCACAAAGGAGGGTGCCATGAGGCATCTCCGACGTACCGTTCTGGCGACCTTCGCGGTCGCGCTATGCGCAGCACCCGCCGCCTCTGCCCACGACCGGCACCAAGACGGCGGTGGCGCGGTCGTTGCGCCGGCCCGCGGCGGCGGTCTGACCGGCGGCGAGCTGTTGGCAAAGGGGTGGTCGGTGGCACCGTTTGCCCCCGAGGATCCCTTCAGCGGAAGCTGCGCCAGCCTCGCGCGTAACGTGATCGCGCCGCACTTCGACGACAATGGGACCGCGACGTGCGCCGCCACGCAGCGCACGCGGCTGTTCGTCTACTTCGGCAGCGCATGCTTCAACGTAGAGGAAGGCGTCGGCGAAACCGAGGAAGAGCAACTCGCGTGCGCACTGGCCGCTGACCAAGCCGTCCACGAGTTCAACGTCACGGTCGACGGCGGCGAGACCGTCCGGCTCGTCAGGCGACGGTTCGAGCTCATTTCGCCCCAGACGACGGTGCCGCTGCCCCCTGGGAACGAGTTCGGCGTGGACACCGCGACCTTCACCGCGCACGCATGGGGCGCGGTCATCCACAGACTTCGCCCCGGTCGGCACACCGTCGCGATCGAGGTAGTGGCCGATTTCGGCACCTTTCACGTGACGGTTGTTCTCAACGTCGTTCGAGGCGGTCACCCCGACGACGAGGACGCCGACGGCCACGACCACGACCACGACCACGACCACGACCACGACCACGACCACGACCACAACTAAACAGCCCGCCGCGGTTCACGCTCGAGAAGGCCCGCCCACAGCGGGCCTTCTCCCCTTCGCTTGCGCTAGCCGACTAGACAAGCAGTCACCGATCCAGCGCGCGAACGTGCGGGCTGCTCCCTTGCAGCAGAAGCGAGAGCGCGCGCTTGGACCGCCGGGGCTATCGCTGGGACGACACCCGGTCGTCTGGGTGGACACGGAGCTCGCGCCCGCTCGCCCTCAGCAGCGCGCGTGTCCGACCACCGGCATCAGCGGCCACTCCCTCGGAGCGATCGAACGACTAGGCCATACGACTAAAAATCGGTCCAACATGGAGACGGCGGGAATTGAACCCGCGTCCGCAATCGCGTAAAGGGCAGCGTCTACGAGCGTATCCGGCGCTCTCATCTCACTCCTCACTCGCCACGCCGGCGGGGTTGTGAGCAGCCAGTCCGCTTTAGATGTCCCCCGCTTCGGCACGGACGGGCCTCCGAGGGTAAAGCCTGCTTCTGACTCGGCACTGATCCCGGCGCAGGCTCCGGGGGCCAAGCCGCTACCTAGTTTCGGCTAGGCCGCGAGGGCATAGTCATGCCCAGTGTGCTTGTTCGCACTTATGGTTTTGCTGGGGTTTTACGAGGCCTCCAGCACCTCGGCTCGCAACTACCCCCACGAACCGACCGCGTCGAAGCCTGTCGTCCCCAGGAGCTATGTACCTTCTTCCATTGTAGTTGAGCGGCCAAGCGAGCGAGACAGGGAGACGCATGGAGAGCTTCGACGTGGTGGTGGTCGGCGCCGGTCCGGCCGGCGAGGTGGCGGCGGGACGCCTGGCTGACGCCGGGCTCGAGGTCGCGCTGGTCGAGGACGACGTGATCGGAGGCGAGTGCTCGTTCTACGCCTGCATGCCCTCGAAGGCGCTGCTGCGTCCCCAGGAGGTCCTGCGCGAGGTCCGCCGCATCCCCGGCGCGGCCGAGGCGGTCACCGGCGAGCTCGACGTCCAGGCCCTGCTCGATCGCCGCGACGAGATCGTCCACGATCTCGACGACTCCTCGATGCTGCCGTGGCTCGAGGACAAGGGGATCAAGCTCTACCGCGGCTTCGGCGTCCTCGCCGGCGAGCGGCGCATCGACGTGGGCGACCACGAGCTCGAGGCGCGCCAGGCGGTGATCCTCGCCGGCGGCACGCGCGCCTCGATGCCGCCGATCGAGGGCCTCACCGAGGTTGGTCCGTGGACCAACCGCGAGGCGACGACCGCCAAGGAGATCCCCGCCACGCTCGTGATCCTCGGCGGTGGCGTCGTCGGGACCGAGCTCTCTCAGGCCTACCGCTCGCTGGGGGTCGAGGTGACGCTGATCGAGGGCGAGCGGCGGCTGCTGCCGCTGGAGGAGGAGTTCGCCTGCGCCCAGGTGACCGAGGCGCTCGAGGAGATGGGCGTCAACGTCCGCACGGGCCGCAAGGCGACCAAGGCCGAGCGGGCCGGCGACACGATCCGGGTGACGATGGACGACGGGTCGACCGCCGAGGGCGAGCAGCTGCTCGCCGCGCTCGGCCGCGCGCCGCGCACGGACGAGCTCGGCCTCGACACCCTCGGCCTCGAGGGCGGCGGCTCGATCGAGGTCGACGAGAACATGCAGGTCCCCGGTCTCGACTGGCTGTACGCGATCGGCGACGTCAACGGCCGTGTCCTGCTCACGCACATGGGCAAGTACCAGGCCCGGATCGCGTGCGAGCACATCCTCGGCAACCCGTCGTCGGCCGAGCACGGCGCCGACGGCCGCCAGTCCCCGCGGGTGATCTTCACCGACCCGCAGGTGGCCGCCGTCGGCCACACGGAGAAGACCGCGAGCGAGGCCGGGCTCGACGTCCACATCCTCGACGTCGGGACCTCGGCCAACGCCGGAGGCTCGTTCTACGGCCGCGACGCGCCCGGCACCACGCGGCTGCTCGTCGACAAGGAGTCCGACCTGATCGTGGGCGCCACCATCACCGGCGCCGACGTCGCCGACTTCCTCCAGGCAGCCACGATCGCGATCGTCGGCGAGGTGCCGATGGGGCGGCTCTGGCACGCCACCCCGTCCTTCCCCACCCGCAGCGAGATCTGGCTCAACCTGATGGCGAAGTGGGAAGAGGTGAAGGGCGAGTCCTAGGGAGCCAGCAGCTCGATCCGGTTGCCCCACGGGTCGCTGGTGAAGAAGCGCCGGCGGCCCGGGATGCGGTCGTCCCAGGCGACCGCGGCGCCGGCCGTCGTGAGCGCCGTCAGCGACGACGACGTGCAGCTCCTGCCCGCCGGCCGCGAACCAGATCCCGCCACCGCCCCGTAGGCCGTCGGGCTTCCGCAACTCTGCGAGCCCCAGCAGTCGATGCCCACCCGGGCATTAACGCAAAGCGACGCGAAGGGAGCCACTCGAGGAGCCCTCCGATCGATCTGCCGAAGCATTCACGATCCTCAGGGCGGCGGGCCTTTCGTCCTCAAGCCTCGCTCTCTGTGGCTACGACCTTCGCGTCGAGCGAGAACCTAGAAAACGGCCCCGGCGAGGTCAAGGGTCCGCGGCGCGGACTTCCCGCAAGCTGCGGGCAAATCAACCCGTTAGATACCGCTGCCACACTGATCGGCAGCATGGAACCCCAGAGGCAATGGCTCCCCCCGGCACCGCCGGCGCCGCTGACCGAGCCGGCCGCCGCGCCCGCGACGGCGCCCCGGCCGCCGTACGAGCAGCACCGGCGCCCCCTGCGCCAGCGCATCTTCGGCCCGCTGATCGTCGTCGGCGCGCTGGTGCTGAAGTTCGGCAAGGCCGGATTGCTGCTCGCGACGAAGGCGAAGTTCCTCGTCACCTCGGGGTCGATGCTCGTCTCGGTCGCCGCCTACGCGCTGATCTGGGGCTGGAAGTTCGCCGCCGGCTTCGTGGCGCTGCTCTTCGTCCATGAGATGGGGCACTACATCCAGCTGCGGCGCGAGGGCGTCAAGCCCAGCGGCATGCTGTTCATCCCGTTCCTCGGCGCCGCCGTCGGCGCCCGCTCGCTCGGCGGCTCGGCGCTCGCCGAGGCGCGCGTCGGCCTCGCCGGCCCGATCCTCGGCTCGCGCGCCTGCCTCGTGCCGGCCGGGATGTTCCTCGCCACGGGCGAGGAGTTCTGGCAGGCGCTCGCGTTCACGGGCTTCTTCCTCAACCTCTTCAACCTCGTGCCCGTGCTGCCGCTCGACGGCGGCCGCGCGATGGCGGCGATGGCCCCGTGGATGTGGTTCGTCGGCTTCGGCGCGATGGTCGCGCTGCTGTTCATCGCGCCCAACCCGATCCTGATCCTGATCGTGCTGCTCGGCGGCTTCGAGACGTACCGGCGCTGGAAGCAGCGCAAGTCGGGCGAGGAGGGCAACGCCGCCTACTACAAGGTCAAGCCGGCCCACCGGCTCGCGGTCGGCGCGGTCTACGTCGGCCTGATCGTGCTGCTCGGCGTCGGCATGGACCTGATGCACCTCGAGCGCACGTTCAGCGACGCGTAGCCCGGTCCATCTCGCGCTTGAGCTCGCGCTCCTTGATCGCGCGCCGCTTGTCGCTGACGTCCTTCCCCTTGGCGAGGGCGATCTCGACCTTGGCGTGGGACTCCTTGAAGTAGAGCCGCGTCGGGATCAGCGTCAGGCCCTTCTCGCGCGTCTTGCCGATCAGGCGCTCGATCTCGCGCCGGTGCATCAGCAGCTTGCGCGGGCGCTCGGGCTCGTGGTTCTCCGTGGTGGCCGGCGGATAGGGCGCGATGTGGACGTTGTAGAGCCACACCTCGCCGTCGCGGATCGCGGCGTAGCCGTCCTTGAGCTGCGCCTTGCCGTCGCGCAGCGACTTGACCTCGGAGCCCTGCAGGACCAGGCCCGCCTCCCACCTCTCGAGCAGGTGGTAGCGGTAGGAGGCGGGCTTGTTGCGGGCGATGTCAGCCATCGGAACTCGCCCCCAACTGTACGGGCGACAGATCCACGCGACCGCGCGCGGCGTCGACGCGCTCGACCTGCACGACGACCGGGTCGCCGAGCCGCAGCGCCATGCCCGACTGCGCGCCGACGAGCATCGTCTCGTGCTCGTCGAGCTCCCACCAATCGCCGCGCAGGCGGCGCACGGGCAACATGCCCTCGTGGCCGTCGCCGAAGGCCACGAACGCGCCCGCGCCGATCACGCCGATGACCTCGCCGGGCCACTCGGCGTGCCAGCCGCGCTCGAACAGCTCGGCCTCGAGCAGGAAGCAGCGCGCGATGTCGTCGGCGGCGCGCTCGATCGACATCGCGTCGCGCTCGCGCTTGGACGCCCAGTCGGCCGTCTCCTCCATCCGCGACGCCTCAGGGGAGTCCTCGCCGCCGCCGACCGCGGCGAGCAGTGCGCGGTGGCAGACGAGGTCGGGATAGCGCCGGATCGGCGACGTGAAGTGGCAGTAGCGCGGCGAGCGCAGCCCGGCGTGGCCCCGGTTGACCGGCGAGTAGCGCGCCTGCTTGAGCGAGCGCAGCACGAGCGAGGTGAGCGCGGCGCGGCCGCGGCCGGTGCGCGTGACGTGAGCAGAGACCATGCGCGAGATCTCCCCCACGAGCTCGCCCGCCTGCTGCGGGGACATCGTCGGGGGCAGCGGCGGCGTCGGCACCTCGAGCGCGGCGAGCTGGTCGACGAGCCGCTCGACGCGCGCGGGTTCGGGCTGCTCGTGGATGCGATAGAGCGCGGGCAGCTTGCGCGTCTCGAGCAGCGCCGCGACCGCCTCGTTGGCCGCGATCATCAGGTGCTCGATCACGCGGTGCGACTCCGACTGCTCGGTCGGCACCAACCCCGTCACGTGGCCCTCGTGCGAGAAGTCGAACTCCGGCTCGACCGACTCGATCGCCAGCGCGCCGCGGGCCTGGCGCTCGGCCTCGAGCGCCGCCGCCGCGGCCCGCGCCGCCGCGAGCGGCCCTGCCCACGGCTCCTCAGCGCGCTCCGCGCCGGCGAAGATGCGGTCGACCTGCGGGTAGTCGAGCCGCGCGTCCGAGCGGATCGTCGAGCGCGTGAAGGCCGTGCGGCGCACCTTCGCTCCCTCGAGCTCGAGCTCGACGGTCACCGCCAGCCGGTCCTCCCCCGGCACCAGCGAGCAGGCCGTGTTGGAGAGCGCCTCCGGCAGCATCGGCTCGACCTGGCCCGGGACGTAGACGCTGGTGGCGCGGCGGTAGGCCTCGCGATCGACGAGCGAGCCGGACGTGACGTGGGCCGCGACGTCGGCGATGTGGACCCAGACGCGGATCGCGCCGTCGTCGAGCCGCTCGGCCGAGATCGCGTCGTCGAAGTCGCGCGCAGTCGGCGGGTCGATCGTGAAGGTGGGCAGGTCGCGGAGGTCGCGGCGCGCGCCTTCGTTGCCGTGGGGCGGCTGCTCGGCGGCCTGGCGGGCGGCGCGTTCGACGGCGGGGTCGAAGCGGCGGCGCAGCCCGCGGTCGAGCATCAGCGCCTCGAGTACGTCGCGCGCGTTGTCCGGCCGTCCGAGCCGCCGCGCGATCTTGCCGTGCCCGCCGCGTGACCCCGTCGGGGTCACGAGCACAAGGTCGCCCGCGCGCACCTCGCGGGGTGGCTTGTCGAGGTTGATGCGGCCGCCGCGGGCGAAGAACGGCGTCGCGGTGAAGAACCGGCCACGCTTCTCGAGGACGGCGACGACCGGGTGGGCCGCGCTCACGCGCGCCCGCGCGTCGCGGTCTTGGCCGCGACGTCGAGCGCCTCGTCGCGCTTGGTCTTCTCGTTGTCGCTCGCCTTGACGTCGGGCTTGATGCCGGCGCCCTTCTTCGGGCCACCGCCGCCGAGGTTGCGGCCGCTCGGGGTGAAGTACTCGCCGACCGTGATGTCGAGCGCGCCGCCGTTGGAGAGCTGCTTGATCTCCTGGAAGACGCCCTTGCCGAAGGTGCGGGTGCCGACCACCGTGGCGCGGTCGCGGTCCTGCAGCGCGCCGGTGACGATCTCCGAGGCGGAGGCGGACTGGTCGTTGACCAGCACCGCCATCGGGATCTTGGTGCTGATCGAGGCGCCGCTGGCCTCGAACACCCGCTCTGGCCGCGAGCGCCCGCGCGTCGTGACGATCTTGCCTTCGGGGATGAAGATGGAAGAGACGAGCACCGCCTCGTTCAAGAGGCCGCCGCCGTTGTCGCGCAGGTCGAGCACGACCGCCTTGGCGCCCTTGCCGAGCTGCCGGCGTACCGCCTTGCCGACCTCGCCGTGGGCGCCCGAGGTGAAGCTCGCGAGCTTCACATAGGCGACCTTCTGCTTCCCGGAGCGGATCATCCGCGACGCGACCACCGGGACATCCACGCGCGCGCGCTTGAGCGTGACCTTGCGCGGCTTCTCCTCGCCCGTGACGACCGTCAGCGTCACCTCCGTGCCGGCCTTGCCCTTGATGCGCGTCGTGGCCTGCTCGGAGGACGTGCCGCGCAGCGACCGGCCGCCGACGGCGATGATCTCGTCCCCCGGCTTCAGCCCGCCGCGTGCAGCGGGCGAGCCCTTGAACACCGTCAGCACGCGCAGGCCGCGCGGCACCTCCTCGACGTTCATGCCCACGCCCTCGAAGGCACCCTGCGTGGCCTCCTCGAACGAGCGGTAGGCCTTCGGGTCGAAGTAGGCCGAGAAGCGGTCGTCGAGCGAGTCGACGGCGGAGCCGAGCGCCTTGTTGAGCAGCTGCTTGCGGTCGACCTTGCGGTAGTAGTCCTCCTGGATGATGTCGGCGGCCTCGTCGTAGACCGCGGCGTCGTCGTCGGAGAGCAACGTGTCGCGCACGGCGCTCGGGAGGTACTGCGGGTGGCCGCCGAGCCAGATGCCGCCCGCCAGCAGCACGAGCACGAGCAGCGCCCCGAGGGGCATCAGCCAGGGGCGGCGGCGACGGCGGCGCGGTGCGAGATCCACGGAGAACACGGTACTGCGGGCGATGTGGGCTTCCTAAGGGGGCTAGACGCGCAGGAAGCGGCGCAGCGACAGGCCCGACCCGATCGCCGAGACGCCCACGGAGGCGCCGAGCAGCACGGCGATCAGCACGCCGAAGTTGATCGTGTCCGGCGCCGCGATCAGCGCGAACTCGGCCGCCAGCGGGTCGACCAGCGCGATCTTGACCACGCCGAGCAGCAGGATCGCCATCACGCCGCCGATCGCCCCGACCAGCACGCCCTCGAGCACGAACGGCCAGCGGATGAACCAGTCGGTGGCGCCGACGAGCTTCATCACCTCGACCTCGCGGCGGCGCGCGTAGAGCGAGAGCCGGATCGTGTTGGCGATCAGCAGGATCGAGGCGACGCACAGCAGCACCGCCAGCAGCGCCATCGTGATCTTCACGACGCGCGTGGCGGAGAGGATCTTGTTGGTGTCCTCCTCGCGGTTGCGGACCTCGTCGATGGCGGGGTCGATCACCGTGCGGCCGCCCGACGGCGACAGCGGCGCGAGCGCGTTGCGGATCTTGGTGATGTTGTCGGGCTGGTCGGGATAGACCCGGAGGGTGTCGGGCAGCGGGTTGGCGCCCAGCAGGTCGTAGTACTCGCCGCGGCCGGCCTTGCGCTCGGCGGCGATCGCCTTCTCCTTCGGGATGAACTCGACGCGCGCGACGTGCGGGGTCTCGTCCGCGATGATGCCGCGCACCTTGGCGATCTCCGCGTCGGTCACGCGGGGCTGGAGGTAGACGTCGGCGATCACGCGCGAGCGGACCTCGTTCGCCGCCCCGGTGGTGGCCTGCACGACGGGGATGAACACGCCGAGGACGAGCACGGTGACGAGCACGGTCGCCATCGCGGCGAACGACGGCACGGCGTTCTTGGTGAGCGCCCGCACCGCCTCGTGGATGAAGAAGCCGATCCTCACGTCGAGTACCCGCCGCCGGCCTCGTCGCGGATGACGCGGCCGGAGGCCAGCTCGATCACGCGCCGGCGCATGCGGTCAACCATCGCCTTGTCGTGGGTCGCGACGATCACCGTCGTGCCGGTGCGGTTGATGCGGTAGAGCAGCTGCATGATCCCGATCGAGGTCTCGGGGTCGAGGTTGCCGGTCGGCTCGTCGGCCAGCAGCAACTGCGGGTGGTTGACGAACGCGCGCGCGACCGAGACGCGCTGCTGCTCGCCGCCCGAGAGCTGGTCGGGGAAGTTGTGGAGCTTCGTCGAGAGCCCGGTCAGCCGCAGGATGTCGGGCACCTTCTCGCGGATCTCGCGGCGCTTGCCGCCCGTGACCTGGAGCGCGTAGGCGACGTTGTCGTGGACCGTGCGGCTCGGCAACAGCTTGAAGTCCTGGAAGATCACGCCGACGTTGCGGCGGTAGTACGGGACCTTCGAGCGCGGGATCGATCCCAGATCGTGACCCGCCACGGTGATCGAGCCGAAGGTCGGGTCGTACTCCTTGATCAGCAGCCGCACGAGCGTCGACTTGCCCGAGCCGGACGCGCCGACGATGAACACGAACTCGCCCGGCTGGACGGCGAAGGTGACGTCCTCGACGCCGACGTCCACCTTCGAGTAGCGCTTCGTGACCGAGCGCAGATCGACGATCGCCCCGTCCACCGGCGGCGGAAGCACGCTGCGGCGGGGCGTGGGGGCGGTACGGCGTGGGCGGTTGTCGGTGGCGGCCATCGCGTGCGAGAGGGTACCGAGGGTGCTTTGACGGGCCGGCAAGAAGCCCTGCACGCGGAGCCTGATGTTCTAGCCTCAGGGCATGCCCTCGATCCGCTCCGAAACCCTCCCCAACGGCCTTCCTCTCCATCGCGTCGAGCTCGAGGGGACGCGCGCCGTCACCGTCCTCGTGGCCTTCGAGGCGGGCGCGCGCACGGAGCGCCCCGAGGAGAACGGCATGGCCCACTTCCTCGAGCACCTCGTGTTCAAGGGCGGCGAGCTCTACGACGACTACCGCAAGGTCAACGAGACCGCCGAGCAGATGGGCGCGATGCTCAACGCCTACACGTCCCACGATGTCGTGGCCTTCCACCTCACCTGCCGGGCGGAGGTCGCCGGCCGCGCGATCGACCTGCTGACGGACTTCGTCGGCCGCCCGCGGATCGACGCCGAGGAGCTCGACCGCGAGCGCGGCGTCGTCGTGCAGGAGATCGCTCGCTCCAACGACCAGCCGTCCGTGGTCGCCGAGCACCTGATCGACCGCGCCGCCTTCGGCGACCACCCGCTCGGCCGCCCCGTGCTCGGCCCCGCCGAGCACATCCAGACCTTCACGCGCGACGCGATCGTCGCCTTCCGCAGCCGCCAGTGGGCCGGCGCGCACGGCGGCGCCTTCCTGGTCGGCAACCTCGAGCACCTCTCCGACGACGGCGAGCTGGCCGACCGCTTCGGCCGCTTCCCGTCGATCGCGGCCAACGGCGCCTACGAGCCGGCGCCGACCTTCACGCCCCAGACGCTGGTCGAAGCGCGTGACTCCAACCAGTCGCACCTGCGCATCTCCTACCGCCCGCAGATCGACCCGGCCGACCGCGAGCAGCGCGCCGCGCTGACCGTCTACTCGACGCTGCTCGGCGGCTCGATGGGCTCGCGCCTGTTCGACGAGATCCGCGAGCAGCGCGGGCTGGCCTACTCGGTCTACTCCGTCGACCACGCCTTCGCCGACGTCCCGATCCTCCAGCTCTCGGCCGGCCTCGACTCGGCCAAGTGCGTCGAGGCCTACGCGTGCATGCGCGGGATCGTCGACGAGCTGCGCGAGAACGGCCCGCGCGCCGACGAGTTCGAGCGCGCCCGCGCGTACAGCGCGGGGCGGCGCGTCCTGGCGTTCGAGAACACGAACGCCGTCGCCCGCCACGCCGCCAACCAGACGGTCGTCTTCGGCGAGGACATCGATCCCGACCAGGCGATCGCCGCGCTCGACGAGACGACGCTCGAGCGCGTGACCGAGGTAGCCCGCGGGATCTCGGTCGAGGCGTCGGTGGCCTGCGTGGGGCCGCACGACATCGCCGAGTTCTCCGAGCGGTAACCAGGAGAACACTCGAGCCGTGGCTCGCGTGGCAGCCTTTCGGAGATGTCAACCGTTCGCCTGCTGGGGGCGGCCGGCGCGCTAGCGCTCGTGCTCGCCAGCCCCGCTGCCGCGGACAAGCGCGGCCACCACCACAAGCCCAAGACCGTGAAAGTCCAGCTGCTGGCCTTCAACGACTTCCACGGCAACCTCCAGACGACCACCACCGGTGGCATCCGCATCGATCCGGCCACGACGCCGCCGAGCTCGCGGCCGGCGGGCGGCGCGGCGATCCTCGGCAGCTACGTGCGCGAGCTCGAGCGCCGCAACCGCAACTCGCTGCTTGTGTCGGCGGGCGACCTGATCGGCGCCAGCCCGCTCGTCTCCGCGCTCTACCGCGACGAGCCCATGATCGAGGCCATGAACAAGATCGGGCTCGACCTCAACGCGGTCGGAAACCACGAGTTCGACGACGGCGAGGCAGAGCTCAAGCGCATGCAGCGCGGCGGCTGTCACGAGGACGAGGAGGACTGCGACGGGTTCGAGGGCGCGGACTTCAAGTTTCTTGCCGCCAACGTGGTCCGCAAGGACAACGCCAGGACGCTCTTCCGGCCCTACGCGGTCCGCCGCTTCCAGGGCAAGAAGATCGGGTTCATCGGCATGACGCTCGAGGGGACGCCGAGCATTGTCGCCCCGTCCGGCATCGCCAACCTCAACTTCCTCGACGAGGCCGCGACCGCCAACCGCTACGCAAAGGAGCTCAAGCGCCGCCACGGCGTCAAGGCGATCGTGGTGCTGCTGCACGAGGGCGGCTTCCAGAGCATCCCCTTCAGCACCAACCCGGCCTCGTACACCGGATGCGTGGGGCTCTCCGGGCCGATCCTGGACATCGTCAACAACACCGCCGACGCCGTCGACCTGTTCATCACCGGCCACACGCACCAGCCGTACAACTGCGTGGTCGACGGCCGCCCGGTCACGAGCGCGAGCTCGGCGGGCCGGCTCATCTCCGACATCGACCTCACGATCGGGCGCCGCGGTGACGTCAAGGACGTGGAGGCCAGGAACCTCCCGATGTACGCGGAGGGCCGTACGCCGCTGAGGAAGGTCGACGAGCTCGTCAAGTTCTACGAGGAGAAGTCGCGGCCGCTCCGGGAGCGCGTCGTGGGCCGGCTCGCGGAGGAGGACATCACGCGTGCCGCGGATCCCGACGGCTCGCGCGAGAACGCGCTCGGCAACCTGATCGCCGACGCCCAGCTCGCCGACACCGCCGCGGACGATCGCGGCAACGCCGACGCGGCGCTCATGAACCCGGGCGGTGTGCGTGCCGACCTCACCTACCTGGGCGCGACCCCCGATCAGAACGGGATCGTCACCTACGAGGAGGCGTTCACCGTCCAGCCGTTCAACAACCTCGTGACGACCCAGACGTTCACGGGCGCGCAGCTGCTCGACGTGCTCAAGGACCAGTGGTGCGGCACGAACTCGCAGCCCACGGTGCTGCTGCCGTCGAGCACGATCAACTACACGGTCGACCTGTCGATCGCCGGCGAGATCCTCGGCGCGCCGTGCGCCGGGGCCGCGAATCCGGTGAGCGGCGTCACGATCGGGGGCACGGCGCTCGATCCGGCCGCCACCTACCGCATCACGACGAACAACTTCCTCGCCGACGGCGGGGACGACTTCCAGTCGCTGAGGCAGGGGACGAACCGCACGACGCTGCCGCCAGGCCGGTTCGACATCAACTCGCTCGAGGACTACCTCCAGGCGCAGTCACCGATCGCGCCCCCGGCGCTCGATCGCATCGACGTCACGCCGTAGGGACGGACCTTCCGGGCGGCGGCGCCTTGCGCAGCCGCCGCCCGGTGGGTGACAATCGAGGACGAGTGACCTCGGCTGAGCTCAACCGCCGCGAGCTCGAGCGCTATCTGGAGCGGGTGACGGACCGCTGGCCGGTCCAGCGCGCGCTGCTGGGCGGCGCGCGCGTGGACGACCACAACGGCGCCCCCGCACAGCGCGAGCGCGGCTCGGAGTACGTGCTCGTGCTCGTCTCCGAGCACTTCGACGGCATCCCGTGGCTCGAGCGCGTCTACCAGGCGGGGAGCCTGTGGGACGCGCTGGAGATGGGCGCCCGGGCCGAGGTGCACTGCTACACGCCCGTCGAGTTCGAGCGCAAGCGCGAGCAGCTGCCGATCGTGCGCGAGACCGCCGAGCACGGTCTCGAGCTGCTGCCCGAGCCGGCCTAGCGCCCCCCACTTCCGTCCGTGAATCAACCAGCCGGTCGAGGCTTGGCGCAGGCTGCCGATGACGCACCCATGTCCCGTCTCAGCCGGATCCTCACATCATGCGCGCTGCTCGTCGCCGTCGCCGCGCTCACGGCCGGCCCTGCGCAGGCGCGCAAGAGCGATCGCGACCGCCTCCCGGACCGCTGGGAGAAGCGCCATCACCTGAACCTCAAGCAGGACGACTCACGGCGCGACCGCGACCGCGACGGCCTCTCCAACTACGGCGAGTACCGCTCCCACACCAACCCGCGCAAGCAGGACTCCGACCGCGACAAGCGCCGCGACGGCCGCGAGGACTACGACCGCGACCGCCTCCGCAACAGTGCCGAGATCCGTACCGGCTACGACCCCGGTGACGCCGACTCCGACAACGATGGCACCAAGGACGGCCGCGAGAACGCCGGCAGGATCGTCAAGCTGAGCGCCACCTCCATCACGATCAAGCTCGCCGTCGGCGGCTCGCTCACCGCGCGGCTCGGCAACGCCCTGGCCGTGGACTGCGCGCCCGGACCCTCAGGCTCGACTCCAGGGTCAGATCCTGACGTGCCCGAGCCCGGCGAGGACGCTCCGGAGCCCGGCGAGGACGATGCGGAGCCCGGCGAGGACGATGCGGAGCCCGGCGAGGACGACGAGGGCGCCGCCCTCCTCACTGCCGAGCCGAGCGGCGAGGACGACGAAGACGACGCCGCCTTCGAGCGCGAGTTCGGCACCGACACGGGTGGCCGGGACGCCACGTGCGACACCGCGGCGCTGAAGGTCGGCGCCGTCGTCCACAAGGCGAAGGTCAAGCGCGACGGCGCGGGCAAGCTGCTCGTCGCCATCCAGCTCGTCCGCAAGGGCAAGTAGTCCGAGCGGCAGGGCCGGTCGGTCTAGCCGATCGCGACCATGCGCTCGATCGGCGTGCGGGCGCGCTCGGCGATCTCCGGCGCGACCTTCACGACCGGCTTGCCCTTACGCAGCGCGTCGCGCAGCTTCGGCAGCGTGATCATCTTCATGTAGCGGCAGCTCGCCGCCTCGTTGGCGGCGATGAAGTCGACGTCCGGCGCGGCCATCCGCAGGCCGTGCAGCATCCCGACCTCGGTCGCGACGATCGCCGTGCCGCCCGGGGTCGCGCCGTGCGCGTAGTCGAGCATGCCGCCGGTCGAGAGCATGTGCACGCCCGCCGGGTCGACGTCGCCCGCCGCCACGTACTCCATGACCGAGGTCGAGCAGCCGCACTCCGGGTGGATGAGGAAGTCCGCGCCCGGGTGCGCGGCGCGCATCTCCGTGATGTCGCGCGGGCGGATGCCGGCGTGGACGTGGCACTCGCCGTCCCAGACGTGCATCGGCCGCCCGGTGCGCTTCTCGACGAAGGCGCCGAGGAACATGTCGGGCCCGAACAGGATCTCGGTGTCCTCGCCGTGCTCGCGGTAGATGTGCTCGACGACGGCGACGGCGTTCGAGGAGGTACAGCAGTAGTCGGTCTCCGCCTTGACCGCGGCCGAGGTGTTGACGTACATCACGACGACGGCGCCGGGGTGCTTGCGCTTCCACGCGCGCAGCTGGTCGGCGGTGATCGAGTCGGCCAGCGAGCAGCCGGCGTCGGGGTCGGGCAGCAGGATGGTCTTGTCGGGGCAGAGGATCGAGGCCGTCTCGGCCATGAAGTGCACGCCGCAGAAGGCAATCACCTCGGCGTCGGAGGCGACGGCGCGCTGGGAGAGGCCGAGCGAGTCGCCGACGTAGTCGGCCACCTGCTGGATCTCGGGCACCTGGTAGTTGTGCGCGAGGATGACGGCGCCGCGCTCGGCCGCGAGCGCGCGCACCTCGTCCTGCATGGCGGGGATGTTGTCCAGGGAGAGCAGGGTCATGGGGAGAGTGCCTCCAGGGCCAGGGAGAGGTCGAGCCCGGGCGCAGAGTGGGTGAGCGCGCCCATCGAGATGAAGTCTAGCCCATCTATGGTCGCATAGACCAATATTGATTCAGGCGTCACCCCGCCGGACACCTCGATCTCCGCCCGGCCCGCCACCAGGGCGACCGCGGCGACCACTTCCTGCGGCGTCATGTTGTCGAGCAGCAGCCGCGGCGCGCCCGCGCCCACTGCCTCCTCGATCTCCGCGCCGTCGCGCACCTCAACCGACAGCGGCAGGTCGGGCCGCGCCGCCAGCGCCCGCCGCACCGCCGCCCCCACCCCGCCCGCAAGCGCGGAGTGGTTCTCTTTGATCAGGATCGCGTCGTAGAGCCCGGCGCGGTGGTTGACGCCGCCGCCGGCCGCGACCGCCGCCTTCTCCAGCCGCCGCAGCCCGGGCGTCGTCTTGCGCGTGTCGAGGACCTGGACCGTCCCGCCGGCCGCGCGCACGCGCCCGACGACGTCCGCGGTCAGCGTCGCGATGCCCGACAGGCGCCCCAGGAAGTTCAGCGCGGTGCGCTCGCCGGTCAGCAGCGCGCGCGCAGAGCCCTCGACGGTGAGCACGCCCGCACCCGCCGCACGCCACTCGCCCTCCGGCCCGAGCCGCTCGATCCGGGCGGCGGGATCGAGGTGGCGGAACACCGCCTCGGCAACGTCGAGGCCGAAGATCACGCCCGGCGCCTTCTGGGTGATCGTCGCGCGTGCCCGCGCGGCCTCGTCGACGGTCGCGGCCGTCGTCGCGTCACCCTCGCCGACGTCCTCGGCCAGCGCGCGGCCGATCAGGTCATCGAGCTCGGTCAAGCGACGTCGCAGAGCACGACGATGGTGCGGAACGCGGGATCGCTGGCGCCGTGCAGCCGCGCGCCCGAGCCCCGGAGCTCGCGCAGGTAGGCGATCGCCTCGGCGGTGATCCGCTCGCCCGGCAGCAGCGCCGGGATGCCGGGCGGGTAGCCCGCGATCGACTCGGCCGAGACGCGCCCGACGGCGGCGTCGACCGCGACCACCTCCGAGCGGCCGAGAAACGCCTCGCGCGGCGGCACCACGACCTCGTTGACCAGCGCGCCCGAGGCTCGGACCAGCGCCTCCGCGTCGCCCGGGCGCTCGATCCGCCGCACCGTCGTCGCGAAGTCGTGCGTGAAGGACTCCAGCGCCTCCTCGGGCTGATGCAGGCCGAGCACGAGCACCATCGTCGCGTGCGTCGCGAGCTCGACGTGGATGTCGTAGGCCGAGCGCAGCGCGGCCGCGACCTCGTAGCCGCTGCAGCCGGTGGCGCGCACGTCGATGACGATCCGCAGCGGGTCCCATCCGGCCACGCCGGGATGGCCGACGAGCTCCTCGCCGACGACGCGGCAGGTCGTCGTGGCGGCGATCGCCTCGCGGGCACGCGCCGACGCGGCGATCGTGCGCGAGAGCAGCGACTGGCCGTGGATCACGAGCTGCCGGCGCGCTGCGTCGAGCGAGGCCATCAGCAGCGAGGAGGGCGACGTGCTGCGGGTCAGCCGCACGGCGCGCGCCACCGCGTCCGGATCGATGCGCCCGGTCGCCGCGACGTGCAGCATCGCCGACTGGGTGAGCGACCCGACGATCTTGTGCGTCGAGGTCAGGACCGCGTCGGCGCCCTGCTGCAGCGCGGACGGCGGCAGGTCGGGGTGGAAGCCGAAGTGCGAGCCCCATGACTGGTCGACGACGAGCGGGACGCCGGCGGCCTCGCAGACGGCGGCGCAGCCGGCGACGTCGGCCGCCATCCCGTAATAGGTCGGGGAGACGATCCACGCGGCGCGGGCGTCGGGCGTCGCGGCGAGCGCAGCCTCGAGCGCCGCCGGCGTCACGCCGTTGGCCATCCCGAGCTCCTCCTCGTACTCCGGGGCGACGTAGCTCGGCCGCCCGCCCGAGAGCACGAGCCCGTCGATCACGGAGGCGTGCGAGTTGCGCTGGACGACGACCGGCGCGCCGAGCGGCGCGAGCGCGAGGCACAGCGCGTGGTTGCCCTGCGTGGCGCCGTTGGTCAGGAACCACGAGCGGGCCGCTCCGTGGGCCTCGGCGGCGAGTTGCTCGGCGCGCTGGAACGGCGTCGGCTCGGGGCCGAGGTCGACGCCGTAGATGTCCTGCGGGACGTCGAGCATCAGCGCGTCCTCGCCGATCGCCGAGATGAGGCCGGGGTCGGCCCCCGCGCCGGCCTTGTGGCCGGGGACGTGGAAGCGCGTCGAGCCGCGGAACCCGTAGGCCACGACGGCATCGAGGTAGGGCGCGGTCGGCTGGTCGCTGGGGACCACCTCGCCCGGCCCGATCGTGACCGGGGCGTAGGGGTCGTTGGAGATCGTCATCGGCCTTGGGCCTGCTGGAGCAGGTAGGCGCGGACGAAGGGGTCAAGGTCGCCGTCGAGCGCGCGGTTGGCGTCGCCCATCTCCTCGTCGGTGCGGTGGTCCTTGACCATCGTGTACGGGTGCAGGACATAGGAGCGGATCTGGGAGCCGAAGTTGACGTCTTGCGCCTCGCCGCGCTCTTTGGCGATCTCCTCGCGCCGCGTGCGCTCCTCGAGCTCGATCAGCTTGGAGCGCAGCATCGCCATCGCGGTCGCCTTGTTGGAGGACTGCGAGCGCTCGTTCTGGCACTGCACCACGATGCCGCTCGGGCGGTGCGTGATGCGGACGGCCGAGTCGGTCTTGTTGACGTGCTGGCCGCCGGCGCCGGACGCGCGGTAGGTGTCGATCTGCAGGTCCTCGTCGTCGATCTCGATCTCGCCCGCCTCCTCCACCACCGGCGCGACCTCGACGCCCGCGAACGACGTCTGGCGGCGGTGCGCGGCGTCGAACGGCGACAGCCGCACGAGCCGGTGGACGCCCTTCTCGGCGGCATAGAGGCCGTAGGCGTGCTCGCCCTTGGCGCGGAACGTGGCCGACTTGATCCCGGCCTCCTCCCCCGCACTGGCCTCCAGCAGCTCGACCGCGAAGCCGCGGCGCTCGGCCCAGCGCATCAGCATCCGCAGCACCATCTCGGCCCAGTCCTGGGCGTCGGTGCCGCCGGCGCCCGCGTTGACGGTCACGAGCGCGTCGCCCTCGTCGTAGGGGCCGGAGAACAGCCGCTCCTCCTCGAGCGCCGCGAGCCGCTGCTCGACCGAGCCGAACGCCTGCTCGACCTCGGCGGCAAGCTCGGGGTCCTCCTCGGCGAGCTCGACGAGCCCGTCGAGATCGTCGACGTCGCTCGCGAGCCCCTCGTAGGTGGTCAGCCGCCGCGTCTGGCGCGCGTGCTCGGAGCCGACGCGGCCCGCGGCCTCCGGGTCGTCCCAGAAGCCCGGCTCGCCCATCCGCCGCTCGAGCTCGGCGATCCGGTCCTTCAGCCCTGCTGGGTCAAAGGTAGTCCGCGAGCAGGGACAACTGCTCGCGGATCGCGGCGAGGCGCTGCGGTGTCGGCTGGGAGGTGGCGGCGCCGGCCATGGGGTGAGGCTAGCGCGACCAGTGGTGGCACGGTTGTGTGAAGCACGCCGGCGCCGCGACCGTCGCCGCCACGCGCAGGAACGGCAGCCTCGTCGTGCGGATCCGGGACGACGGGGTCGGCGGCGCCCTGCCGTCGGCGGGGTCCGGCATGGCCGGGATCACCGACCGCATCGCCGCGCTCGGCGGCAGCGTGTCGGTCACGAGCCCGTCCGGCGAGGGGACCGAGGTCGTCGCGGAGCTGCCGTGCGGGTCGTGATCGCCGAGGATCAGGCGCTGCTGCGTGACGGGCTGGAGCGGCTCTTCGAGGACAGCGGCCACACGGTGGTCGCCGCCGTCGGGGACGCGGACCGGCTCCGGGGCGCGGTCAGCGAGCACGAGCCCGACCTCGCCGTGGTCGACGTGCGCATGCCGCCGACCCACAGCGACGAGGGCATCCGCGCCGCCCGCTGGATCCGCGACGCCCATCCGGACGTCGGCGTGCTCATGCTCTCCCAGCACGTCGAGGCGGCGGGAGCGGTCGGGCTGGTGTCGCAGGGCGGCTTCGGCTACCTGCTCAAGGACCGCGTGCTCGACGTCGCCGACTTCGTCGAGGCGGCGGAGCGCGTCGCGCGCGGCGGCTCGGCGCTGGACCCGAAGGTCGTGTCCTCGCTCGTGGGCGGCGACGCCACCGACGGGCTCGCGGTGCTCAGCGCGCGCGAGCGCGAGGTGCTCGCGCTGGTGGCCGAAGGCCTCACGAACAGCGCCATTGCGCGCCGCCTGGTGTTGACGGAGCGGACCGTCGAGGGACACGTCCGCAGCGTGCTGATGAAGCTCGACCTGCCCGGCGGCGAGGACGCGCACCGGCGCGTGCTGGCCGTCATCGCGTACCTGCGCGCAGGCGAGCGCACGAGGTAGCACTCGCGCGATCCAGTGCTGGCGACGCTGACGCGGAGCCACATCGGCCAGAGGCTCGACGTGTCCTGTTCACCTCACCAGAGGAGCACCATGTTCCGCATCCTCGCCGCATTCCTCGCGCTCGCCGCGCTGGCGGCGGCCACGCTGCTCGGCTCCGGCGCCTCGGCGCAGAGCCCGGCCGGCCGCACCCTCAACTTCACCGAGCTCGAGAAGGGCGCGACGTTCAAGCACATTCGCAACACCAAGACGAAGTCCACCCGGGCGAACTCGGCCGGCGACGTCATCGTCTCGACGAACCCGGTCGCCGACGCGGCGGGTCAGGTCATCGGCAAGTCCCACAACAGCTGCGTGACGACGGTCGGCGCGCGCAACTTCCTCAAGTCCACCGTCACGTGCCAGGGCGTGCTCGTCCTGCGCGACGGGACGCTGACCGCGCAGTTCACGTTCAAGGTCGGCGCGGCCAGCGTCGCGGGCGCGGTCACCGGCGGAACCGGCACCTACGCGAACGCCCGTGGCGTGTTCGTCACCAAGACGGATCGCCGCGGCCAGCACGACACGATCACCCTGGTGAACTGATGAGCGTCTCCGCCAACCGCCCCGCCGTCGACGTCGCGCCGCGCACCGCGTACCCCGGCCTCGCCCTCGTGCTCGCCGTGCTGGCGGTGCCCGGCTCGACGTGGGCGTGGGACCTCCCGCTCGGAGGTCTCTGGATCGGCCTGCCGCTCGCCGTCGCCGCGATCGTCCTCGGCGTGCGTGCGCGCCGCGAGGGCGGCCGCCGCTGGCTGGCGACCCCCGCGATCGTGCTCGCATCCCTCTGCCTCGCGCAGATGGCGATCTACACGATCGTCTCGTCGGTGAGCTAGTCGCGGAGAGGTGCCACGGCGCTCGGGCGCCGTGGCACTTCGTCCCTCACGGACGCAGGACCAGCCGCGAGGAGGGCAGCTTGCGCTTGCGGATCGTGAAGGTGAGGCGCTTGCCGATGTAGCCGGGCGCGGTGATGGTGATCCTGACCTTGGTCCCGACCTTCAACCTGCGCTTCCGGAGCGGCTTGACGAGGTTCAGCCTGCGCTTCGCCTTAGTGGTCTTGTAGGTCTTGGTCTTGCAGCCGCGCTTGGTGCAGGTGACCTTGATCCTCGCCTGGGCCGGGACGTTGTTGACCACGAGTCGCTGGAAGACCGTGTAGGCGCGGTACGCCAGCGCGCTGTGGCCGACCGTGGCGGCCAGGATCGGGCGCTGCGCGCCGGTGGGTGGGGCCGCGGGGCGGGGCGCCGCCGGCAGCGGCGTGTTCGGCGACGGCGGCCGCTCCGGCGTCAGCTCGAAGTCGCTCCCGGCGCAGGTCGGCGTCGGAACCGGCAGCAGGTTCACGTGCCACAGCGAGCACTCCCGCAGGCCCCAGTCGAAGCGCTGGGACTCATAGACGCCGACCGCCGGGTTCGAGGCCTCCATGATGAAGCGATCCTCGGGCTGAGGGCGAGGACCAGGCGGCGGGTCGTGGCGCTTCTGGTTGTAGATGATCGACGCGGCGGTGAAGCGGAACGCCACGTCGTTGGCGAGGTCCCCGTCGTTGGGCCCGACGCGAACCCAGACCGGCGGTCCCTCGCCGGTGAACTGCGCCTGCTCGATGACGACCGTGGCTTTGCAGGAGTCCAGCTGCTGATCCTCCGGCAGCGAGGATTGGAACAGGTTCCCGTACTCCGTCGGGTAGTTGCTCCGCAGGTTCGTGCAGATCGTCTCCGGGTTGTCCGCCTGGGCCTGCGCGGCCGCCGGGAGCACGAGCACGGCGAGCGCGACGAGCGCGAGGAGAGAGCCTCTGAGCTGCATGGAAGGACCGTCCTTGTCCTGGGAGCGATTCGGCCACGGCAGGCTACCTCGCTGCCCGCCCCGCCGCAAGGCTCTAGAAAATGCGCAGCGCTACGCGCCGTGGCACTTCTTGAACTTCTTGCCCGACCCGCACCAGCACGGGTCGTTGCGGCCGATCTGCTCGTTCTCGTCGACGCGGCGCTGCTGGACGACGGCCGGCGCGATCTCCTCCTCGCCCTCGTAGCCCTCGCCGTCGTAGGCGCTGGGCTGATCGTCGAGCGTGCCTCCCGAGTAGGAGAACGAGGCGCCGCCCGTGGAGCTGCCGGCGGCCGGCGTCAGCGGCTCGCCCTGCCCGTTCTCGCCTTCCACCTCGACCTCGACGTTGTAGATCATGCGCGCGAAGTCCGACCAGATCGTGTTCATCAGGTCCTGGAAGAGCGAGAAGCCCTCGTTCTTGTAGGCCACGAGCGGGTCGATCTGGGCGAAGCCGCGGAGGTGGATGCCCTCGCGCAGGTAGTCCATGTCATAGAGGTGCTCGCGCCAGCGCTGGTCGATCGTCTGCAGGATCAGGTAGCGCTCGAGCGCGCGCATGAGCTCGTCGCCGAGCTCGGCCTCGCGCTCCTCGTAGAGCTTCAGCGCGTCCTCGCTCAGCAGCCGCTTGAGCTCGTCGCGGTCGATCGACTCGCGGTCGAGCTCCTCCGGGCCGAAGTCGACCTGGAAGACCTGGTCGAGCTGGACCCACAGGCCCTCGAGATCCCACTCCTCGATGTAGTCGCCGGGGGTGTACTCGTCGACCAGCCGCTCGACGACCTCGCCGATCTGCTCGCGCGCGACCGTGCCCATGTCGCGGCCCTCGAGCACCTCGTCGCGGTACTTGTAGACGATCTCGCGCTGCTGGTTCATCACGTCGTCGTACTCGAGGACGCGCTTGCGGATCAGGTAGTTCTGCTCCTCGACCTTGCGCTGGGCGTTCTCGATCTGCTTGGAGAGCATCTTCGCCTCGATCGGCTCCTCCTCGCCGGTGTCGTCGACGGGCCCGAGGCGGTCGAGGATGCGGTAGATGCGGTCGCCGGCGAACAGGCGCACGAGGTCGTCCTCGGCCGACAGGAAGAAGCGCGACTCGCCCGGGTCGCCCTGGCGGCCGGCGCGGCCGCGCAGCTGGTTGTCGATCCGGCGCGACTCGTGGCGCTCGGTGCCGCAGATGAACAGGCCGCCGGCCTCGAGCACCTTCTCGCGGTCCTCCTCGATGCGGGCGCCGACCGTCGGCAGCACATCGGCGAAGCGCTCGTCGTAGTCGGGATCGCCGGGACGCAGGCCGAGCTTGGCGAGCTCGAGCTTGGTCTGGTGCTCGGCGTTGCCGCCGAGCATGATGTCGACGCCGCGGCCGGCCATGTTGGTGGCGATCGTGACCGCGCCCGAGCGGCCCGCCTCGGCGATCGTCTCGCCCTCGCGCTCGGCGTACTCGGGCTTGGCGTTGAGGACCGCGTGCGGGATTCCCTTCTTGTCGAGCTGCGAGCCCAGCAGCTCGGACACCTCGACGGAGATCGTGCCGACGAGCACCGGCTGGCCCGCCGCGTGGCGCGCCTCGAGCTCGCGCACAACCGCGCGCCACTTGCCGTCCTTGGTCTTGAAGACCTGGTCGTTCTCGTCCCGGCGCACCATCGGGCGGTTCGTCGGCACCTGCACGACCGGCAGCTTGTAGATCTTCATGAACTCGGTGGCCTCGGTGAGCGCCGTGCCGGTCATGCCCCCGAGCTTGTCGTACATGCGGAAGTAGTTCTGCAGCGTGATGGTCGCGAGCGTTTGGTTCTCCTCCTGGACGCGCACGTTCTCCTTCGCCTCGACCGCCTGGTGCAGGCCCTCCGACCAGCGCCGGCCGTCGAGGATCCGGCCGGTGAACTCGTCGATGATCTTCACCTCGCCGTCGACGACGGCGTAGTCGACGTCGCGCTTGTAGAGCGACTCGGCGCGCAGCGCCTGGATCAGGTGGTTGACAAGCGGGCCGTTCTCGGCACGGTAGAGGTGGTCGATGCCGAGGAACTTCTCGGCCTTCGCCACGCCGCGCTCGGTGACCGAGACCGTCTTGTGCTTCTCCTCGAACTCGTAGTCGTACTCGGCGACGAAGCCCTTCTTCATCTTCGGGTCCATGTTGTCGGGCTTCTTGCCCGTCGTCAGCTTCGGGGCGAGCTTGGCGAAGCGGCCGTAGAGGTCGGCCGCCTGCTCGGGGGCGCCCGAGATGATCAGCGGCGTCCGCGCCTCGTCGATGAGGATGTTGTCCACCTCGTCGACGATCGCGAAGTGGTGCGAGGAGAACGGCTTGCCGTCCTCGGTGAAGCGCCCGCCGTGCTGGACCTTCTCGTCGAGCGAGACCGCCATGTTGTCGCGCAGGTAGTCGAAGCCGAACTCCGAGTTGGTGCCGTAGGTGATGTCGGCGGCGTAGGCCGCGCGCTTCTCCTCGTAGGCCTGCATGTTCTGCAGGATCCCCACAGACAGGCCGAGCGCCTCGTAGAGCCGCCCCATCCACTCGGCGTCGCGACGGGCCAGGTAGTCGTTGACGGTGACGAGATGGACGCCCTCGCCGGCCAGCGCGTTGAGGGCGACCGCGAGCGTGGCGGTCAGCGTCTTGCCCTCGCCGGTCTTCATCTCGGCGATCGCGCCCGCGTGCAGGACCATGCCGCCGATCATCTGGACGTCGAAGTGGCGCATCCCGAGCGTGCGGCGGGACATCTCGCGGACCACGGCGAAGGTCTCAGGCAGCAGGTCGTCGATCGACTCGCCGTTGCGGGCGCGCTCGCGCAGGGTGTCGGCCTGCTGGCGCAGCTCCGCGTCGTCGAGGAGCTCGAGCTCGGGCTCCCACGTGTTGATGCGATCGACGCGCTTGGCGTACTGCTTGAACTGCTTTCCCTCGCCCAACCGGAGGGCGCGATCGAGGATCGTCATGCCCTTCAGTGTAGATGGACCGGCCCGCCGGGCCGGGGTCTCAAACAGCCGGGAGCTGACCTCCCGCGGCCTCGGGGGGCGCAGCCGCGGCGGCCCGCTGCTCGCGGCGCTTGCGGCGCTTGTCGCGATGGCGCTTGACCTGGCGCCCGAGCTCGTCGGCCACGAGGTTGACCGAGTGGTTGAGGTCCCGGGAGGCGTCCTTGGCGCGCAGCGTGACGCCCTTGAGGTGGAGCGTCGCCTCGGCCACCTGGTTCTCGGGGTTGGCCGGGTTGCGCTCCTTGGAGATCTCGATCTCGAGGACCGCCAGCTCGCTCACCTGCTTGGCGATCTTCTCGAAGCGGCGGGAGACATGCTCGCGCAGCTCGTCGGTGACCGGAAGGTTGCGCCCCTTGACCTCGATCTGCATGGGACTCCTCTCATGCGCCGGATGCCCGTTGCCTCCGATGCTACACCGCCCCTAAAGAGTTCTTGCGTATGTGACGGCGGCCACGGTCTCCGCGCCACCGGCCTTCAGCGCGAGCGCGCACGCGTGCAGTGTGGCGCCGGTCGTGTGGACGTCGTCGACGAGCAGCGCCGCCCGCGGCGGGACCGCCACGAGCAGCGCCTCGAAGCGGCCCGCGCTGCGCCGCAGCACCCGCCCCGCCCCGACCTGGCGGCGCCCGTGGTCCGTCCGCCGCAGGCACGGCGTGAGCGGCAACCCGGTCCGCCCGGCCAGCGCAGCGGCGAGCAGCGCCGCCGCGTCGAACCCGCGCCGCCGCCGGCGGCCGCGGTGAGCGGGGACGGGTACGACCGCGAGCGGGGCCCCGCGCAGGTCGGCCGGCAGGTTGGCGGCGAGGTGCGCCGCCATCAGCCCCGCGACGGGCAGCGCGGCGCGGAACTTCAGCGCGGCGACGAGGTCGCGCGCCGCGCCCTCGTAGGCCAGCGGTGCCCACGCGCGGTCGAAGGCGGCGCGCACCGCCGGGCAGCCGTCGCGGTGACGCGGCAGCCCGCAGCGCGGGCAGCGGTGCCCGCGCAGCCACGGCAGACGGCGCAGGCAACTCGTGCACGCGACCGCGGCGCAGTCGCGCAGGGGGCGGCGGCAGATCGCGCAGGCCGGCGGCACGAGGATCGACAGCAGTTGGTCGCGCATGCCCACGAGCCTCGCGGAGCACGTGCGCCCGAACAGCACGCGCCCGTCACAATCGTGTGCGGTGCCCGTCGAGACCTCGTGGACCTTCGCCCCGGGCGTGCTCGTCGCGCTCGCGGGCTACGGCGTCGTCTACGGGCTGCGCTGGCGCCGCGCCCGCGCCGAGGGCGGCCCGCGGGCCGCGAGCGGCTGGCGCGCCGCGGCCTGGGGCGCCGGGCTGCTGTGCCTGTTCCTCGCGCTGGTCTCGCCGATCGACGTGCTCGGCGAGCAACTCGCGGCGGCGCACATGGTCCAGCACCTGCTGGTGGCCGACCTCGCGCCGATCCTCCTGACGCTCGGCCTGACGAAGTGGATCCTGCGGCCCGCCACCCGCCGCATCCATCGCATCGAGCGCGCCGCGGGCCCGTTCG
>Ga0136617_10000425_pt1 | contig 35161 bp, 35 predicted proteins | sample AntDrymUQ3222106_2_FD_129672 | JGI IMG/M metagenome (GOLD analysis project Ga0136617, IMG submission 129672) | Polar desert sand microbial communities from Dry Valleys, Antarctica - metaG UQ322 (21.06) | ecosystem: Environmental > Terrestrial > Soil > Desert | place: Antarctica: Dry Valley... | reverse complement strand
ATCGCCGCATAGAGCCGGTTCTCGCCACCCCAGATGCCAATCAGGAAATACATCGGCACCAGGGAAACTTCGAAGAAGAGGTAGAAGAGAAAAAGATCCATCGAAGCGAAAACACCGACCACTGCGGTCTGCAGGAAAAGCAACAGAGCGTAGTATTCCTTCTCGCGTTTTTGAATGTAGTTCCATGATGAAAGCGAGGCAATCACACCCAGCAGCGTCGTCAAGACGATCAACAACACCGCCACACCGTCGACGCCCATTTGATAGCGCGCGCCGATCACCGGGATCCACTGACAGTCTTCCAGAAACTGCATACCGCCCATCGCGCGGTTGTAGGTCAGCAGCACGAGTGAGGCTACGAATGCCAATCCGAACCAGGCGGTCGCAAACTTCTTAATAGCAGTCGCCTGATTTTTCTTGAAGAGCGCCAGCAGGATGATCGCGCCCACGGTTGGCAACCAGGTGACGATAGATAGAATGTAGCTTTTCATAGAGTGTCCAAGGTTGTCAGTTGTCCTAGCTAGCGGTCAGTGGTCAGTTACCAGTGGTCAGTTGTTAGTGGTCAGTTACCAGTGGTCAGTTACCAGTGGTCAGTTATTAGTGTAGCCACACACCCGCCGACACCTGGCCTTCTCGCTACCACTGACAACTGACTACGGACAACTGACGTTGTTCAGATCCCAATCGCAAATACGGTCTTTATCGCGTTGAGGATGTCTGCGCCAAAAAACAACGCCACCGCGGCCACCAATCCCACCACCATTACCAGAGCATAGTTCTGAGTAAGTCCAGTCTGAGCTGCCCGAAACAGCGGGGACATCAAACGCACAATGAAGGCAGCAACCGCGTTCACCAGGCCATCGACGAAGTACTGATCGGTACCACCCGTAATCCGGCTCGCGAGGCGAGTCAACCGTGCGGAACCGTTCACCGCCCCGTCAATCAGCTTCGCGTCGAAAGCAAAAACAGCTCGCGCCACATCCATAGTGCGTCGCGTGATTACCCAACCGTAAAACTCGTCAACCCAATATTTGTTGTAGCTCGCTTGGTAGAATGGTTTGAGACGTGCTGCCCAGATATCAGGCAGGGGCGGATTTTTTACATAGAAAAGCATTCCGAGACCAATACCCAGGCCGGCAACGAGAAGCGAGATCACAATGAATAACCACTCCGCCGCCAGATGACTACCTAACGCTTTTTCCGCGGCGTGGGCCAAGGTGAAGCTCTCTGAATGCCCCACGTCATGCGTCCCGGCGTTAGCAGCAGGTTCGGAGTGGGTGTTAGTCTCTGCAGGCGCAGATGCCGACGGTTCGGCACCATGTCCAGCCTCGGTAGCCGCGTGCTGCTTACCAAAGCCACGGGTCTCAGGATTCCAGATGATCGGATCCATGAAGTTGACGATGTTCAATCGCCCACCCGGATGCTCCCATCCGGTGAGGAACTTGAAAGCCGGTCCGACACCGACGAAACCGCCAATCGTGGCCAATACCGCCAGCACAACCAAAGGCGCCACCATCGCAGGCGGCGACTCGTGAGGTGTATGACCTCCGTGTTCATGACCGCCGTGTCCGGAGTCGCCGTGGTCTACGGCATGCGGTTCGGCGGGTCCTCTAAATTTACCCCAGAAAGTCAGGGCCATAAGACGCGTCATATAAAACGCCGTGCAGGTGGCCGCGATGATGCCCACGATCCACACCAACCACCCGAGAGGTATAGAGGTTGTCGACGCACTGCTCCAGAGAATCTCATCTTTTGACCAGAAGCCGCTGAAAGGGATGAGGCCGCATATCGCCAGCCAACCTGCAAGGAAAGTCATGTAGGTGTAGGGCATGTATTTCCTCAGGCCCCCCATAGAACGCATGTCCTGCTCATGATGCATGCCATGGATTACACTGCCGGCGCCGAGGAACATTAAGGCCTTGAAGAACGCGTGCGTCATTACGTGGAAGATGCCGATGACAAAGGCGCCGACGCCGCACGCCATAAACATAAAGCCTAGTTGTGAGACAGTCGAATAGGCCAGAACTTTCTTGATGTCGTTTTGGGTGATGCCGATCGTGGCGGCAAAGAGTGCGGTGGCCGCGCCCACCAGGGCCACGACCAACATCATTGTTTTGGAATGCTGGAAGATTACGTTGGTGCGAGTGACCATGTAGAGACCAGCAGTCACCATCGTGGCGGCGTGGATCAGAGCGGACACCGGAGTTGGCCCGGCCATCGCGTCCGGCAGCCAGACATGAAGAGGCAATTGAGCGGATTTTCCACATGCTCCCACAAAAAGACCCAAGGCAATCCAGGAGAGAATGCCCCATTGCCAGAGACCTTCAATTGGATAATCCTTCGCCTGGGCAAATACATCCGTGTACTGCGCCGTGCCAAAGGTTGCGATCACTGCGAAGATGGCCAGCGCGAACCCAAAGTCGCCGATGCGGTTCGTAAGGAAGGCTTTGCGTGACGCATCCGCCGCTTCTTTGCGGTTGAAGTAGTAGCCGATCAGTAAGTACGAGCAGAGACCGACGCCTTCCCAGCCCACAAACATCATCAGGAAATTCGAGCCCATCACTAGCACGAGCATCGAAAACATGAAGAGGCCCATGTAGGCGAAGAAGCGATAGAAACCCGGGTCACCGTGCATGTAGCCGGTCGCGAAGACGAAGATGCATAACCCGACCCCAGTAACCACCAGCATGAAGATCGACGACAAGGCATCGAGCTGATAACTCCACTCCACATCAAGTATTGAGCTGCGTGGATTGTCTACCGCCGCCACCGCGATCGGCTGAGGATTAGTTCTCTGCTCCGGGGGAATCTCAGCCAGCTTTCGACTGGACTCTTCCTCGATCGCCGCAGACATGCGCTCAAATGAGCCTTGTGTAATGTTGACTGCCCCACCCGGAATCCACGTAAACTTAAAAGCGCCGTCCTGACTAGTCACATATGGATTCGGCCAAATTGCGTGACTGCTGAAACCGTAGGAATAAACTGCCGCAACACTCAGGAGAAAAGAAAGGGCGATCGAACCGACGGCGATGCCGCCAATCAGCTTTTCTGAGAAACGAAACTTCCGTCCCAGCAGTCCGTTGATCGCGGCGCCGGCGAGCGGTAAAAGCGGAATCAGCCAGATGTAGCGATGCATGTTTCGAGTTCAGAGTTTCGGGTTTCGAGTTAACGACTCAATCACAAATTTCAGTTTTGTTTCAGTTTCTTGCTCGAACTCGAAACTTGAAACTTGAAACAGCTTCCTACCACTTTAAGATATCAATCTCATCTACCCAGATCGTTTCTTTATTCCGGTAAAGCGCGATCACAATGCCTAATCCGATGGCGGCTTCTGCCGCAGCCACAACGATCACAAAGACTGCAAAAACCTGACCGGCAATCGCATTCATGTTGCCTGTATCCTGCAGATATCGTGAGAAGGCTATGAAGTTAAGATTCGCCGCATTGAGAATTAACTCAATCGACATAAAGATGACGATGATGTTGCGGCGGGTCAGCACCCCGGCGACACCGATGATAAATAGCAGCGCACCTATAACAAGAAACTTCGACAGATCGGGGCTTCTGGCGCTCTGCCACATGACACCAAAACGTCCGCTGTCGGCTTGCTGAAGCAGGAAGGCAAAGATGGGAGTAAATAACGCAAGCATAGAGTCTCTCGATACGCTAAGTCGGGTCTCTCAAGGTTTCCGGGCGGTCCGCTTCCTGAGCCACTTTCGCCAGCAACACCTCCGGATCAACATCGTCCACGGCGGCCTCCTGCTTAAGGGTGCGCGCGAGCATCACGGAGCCGATAATTGCAACTAGTAGGAGCACGCTGGCAATTTCAAACGGCAGCGAGGCAAATCTATAAAGACTGTTACCTACCTGCTGCGTGTCCCCCGTAATCCTACTCGTTCCCGTCGCGCCCGCGGCCAGGTTCTGATGCTGGGCGCGGCGCTGCTCGGTAGCTCCGTCCAGCATGGTCTCATCTCGCTTCTGCAAACCCTGATAACCTGTATTAATGGCAAAGAGAAGACCTACCACGAGCAGGAGACAGAAGACCAGGCTCGCCACTACCTGACGTGGCTTGTTGATAATCTCGGAGAGACCCTGCTCTTCCGCGCCTACATTGACGAGCATGATGACGAAGAGAAATAAGACCATCACGCCACCGACATAAACCAGAATCTGCACACCCGCAATGAACTCAGCGCCGAGCAGAATAAAAAGAGCGGCAACCGACAGAAGAGAGGAGATCAGGAAGAGGGCGCTGTGAACGGCGTTGCGCGCCATCACAGTCAAGAGACCTGCAAAGATAGCGGCGATGGAGAAAATCCAGAAAAAGACTGCTTCCCAGCCGTGTAAAGTCATTGCCGATTTTTATTCATTTCCGATTGCCGATTTCCAATTGCCGATTTTGTTTTCGGAGAGCCCTTGAAGCTGACAGGCGAGATCTCGCCATTATCTTTACAAGTTCATTGGCCTCCCGCAGTAGTGGCTCGACAACTCTTTGCGTTAGAAACTCGCCCTCGATAATCAGTTCCAACCAGAAAGCGCTTTCGTCTGATTCCTCTTCTACGACGCCGAGCTTTGCGACAAATTCGGCCCTGGAGCGTCCGCGGCATGCCGCCCGATAATTAGCACCTACAGAAGTGCCTGCTCGTACAAGCTGCCCTCTGATCACCCTTCCCTCAATAGTATTCGGTAAAGCAGCAGCAAGTCTTAGAATTCGTAAGGCAAAGGCCTTCGTTCGCTTCTTTAAGTCTTCGGCATTCATGGTGTGAGGTGTCCATGTAAATATTTATTCCAACCAATCGCAAATTGGCAATCGGCAATTGGCAATCGGCAATAAATTGCCCCAGCAATCACCGTGTATATTTCACTGTCTCGCGTCCCTGCTCGAGCATCTCGCGATTCCAGACAAATCCTGCGCGCGAGTAGGTAGCCAATTCAAAATCTTGAGTCAGTTCCAGGCACGAAGTGGGGCAGGCTTCCTGGCAAAGGGCGCAAAACATGCAACGAGAGGTGTCGAAGATAAACTCGTCGAGCACTTTTTTCTTGCGCGGCTTGCCCGCCACCACAATCTCCACATCCATCGCCAGGACGTCAATGCAGTCTTCCGGACAGGCTATCGCACAGAGGTTGCATGCGATGCACAGCGTGTCGTGCGTTTCGGGATCCATGTTCAATCTCGGGGCGCCATGAAAGCGAGGTGCCACGTCGGGTCGAACCTTGGGGTACTGCTCCGTGTAGATGCCCTTGCCGCCAACCGAATCAGTATCCGTAACCGCGCCGATGTTGTATCTCAGCGTCAGGCCCAGACCCTTTAGGAGATCGGCCATGAAAAAGCGTTTGAGCTTGTCGATGAACTTGGGTTTTGGGACTTTAACTAAAGGCATGGTGTTATTTTTGATTTCTGATTTCTGATTTTTGATTTGCTCAATTCATCCGAGATCACAGACCTCAAATCTCATCATCTCAGATTTGAAATGATCTGAAATCTAAAATCAAAAATTAAAAATCTCAAATTTCAGATCCCGCTACCGGAGCCACCGCCGGGACTGCGGGCTTGCCCTGCGGCAGATTGACGAGCTTGATGTTTCTTCGCTGCGACTTCAGATTGAAATCACGCGAGCGCCAGTTTATTTTCGACAACAACATACCCGTGATGAAGAGCCCGATAAGGCCTACGGCGATCATCAACGCCTTACCGGTAGCGGTAAGATTCAGTCCCGCCGAGATCGATTCAATGGTCTTAAACCCGCGCCAGCCATTGAGCGCCTGAACCAGAAAAACTCCCAGCCCAGACAGGACAATGTTGATCAGCGCCGAAGGAATCAGCCACTTCCATCCTATGTCCATCAACTGGTCGTACCGGAAGCGGGGCAAGGTCCAACGCAGCCAGAAGTAGAGATAAAGTACGGCCAATACTTTAATGACAAAAACCAGTAGGCTGACTATAACATATAGATTGTGATGGCCCTGGGCTTCGGTAAACCTGTAAACGAAGGGGAAGTACCAACCACCGAGGTAGACTGTGACGGCGACTGCAGACACCACCACCATTGCGGCATACTCAGCCATGAAGAAGAGCGACCAGCGCATCCCCGAATACTCAGTGTGAAACCCGGCGACGAGTTCTGACTCTGCTTCCGGCAGGTCAAAAGGTGCGCGATTGTTTTCAGCGATCCCGCTCACCAGGAAAATCAAGAAGCCCACCGGCTGATAAAAGACGTACCAGATGGAATCGGCGCTTTGCGAATTAACCATTCCCGAAAGTGAAAGTGTGCGAGCAAACATCAGCGCCCCGACTAGCGCCAGGCCCATCGCGACTTCGTAGGAAATCATCTGCGCGCTCGATCGTAATCCCCCGAGCAGTGCATACTTCGAGTTTGACGACCAACCGGCAAGTATCAGCGCCAGTACGCCCACGCTGGAAACAGCAAGCACAAACAACAGGCCGATGTTGACGTCCGTGATAACCCCCCAGTCAGGAGCAAACGGAATAACGGCCATGACGATGAACGCTGAAGCAACTGCGATGTAGGGCGCGATAAAAAAGATACCGCGATCCGCCTTGTCTGGTATGAAGTCTTCTTTGGTGAGCAGCTTGATGGCGTCGGCAATGGGTTGCAGTAGCCCCCATGGTCCAACTCGCATCGGCCCCAGCCGAGCTTGCATAAAAGCGGAGATCTTGCGTTCGAAGTAAGTAGCATATGCCACCCACGCCGCCACGAGCGTGACTACCAGCCCAATCTGAATGAACGGCCAGACGACGTTATTGATCGTCTGGGGGCTGAAAAACTTCAGCAGCAGATCGTTTACGAAATTGAGGGGAGCAAAAAATGCGAGTGTGATCATGCCTGTATGTAATCGATTCAATTCACGACTGGAATCAGCGCCTTCTTACCGAACCGGGAGCGGCCCGGGTTTCCCAAGCGGGCAGCCCGCTTTGGGGTGGTGGTAGCGACCGCACTCAACCAGATTAGCGATCAAGTGGCCTCGATACTTGGACTTCTAACTAACTCTCTGCCCTCCGAGTCACTGCGCAAGTTAGCTTTCAATTCCTGCCGGCAATGTTGCCTTGCTTGAATGCGGTCGCTACCGCTCCCGGTTCTACGTGATCGTTACTTTTTCCGAATCTCAAATCACTTACCGGTCAATCTCACCGAGAACAATATCGAGGGTGCCGATAATCGCCACTACATCCGCCACCAGGTGGCCAACGCACATCTGTTTCAGCGCCTGAAGATTAATCAGAGACGGTGGGCGCACACGCATTCGCCAGGGCTGAGCCGTGCCATCCGAAACCAGATAGCAACCAATCTCGCCTTTAGGGCCTTCTATCGAGTGGTAGTAGTCGCCCATCGGCAGCTTAATTACTTTTGGCAGTTTGGCGTTCACTGGACCATCAGGCAAATTGTCCAGGGCCTGATCAACAATGCGACGCGACTGTCTCATCTCTTCGAGCCGGACGAGATAGCGATCGTAGGTATCGCCGTTTTCTCCGAGCGGAACGTCAAAATCCATATCGGCATAAGCAGCGTAGGGTCGAGACTTGCGAATATCCCAGGGGACTCCCGATCCACGCAGCGCCGGACCTGACAAACCAATCGCAATTGCCTCCTCCGCTGAGATCACGCCAATACCTACCGTGCGGCTCAGCCAGATGCGATTCTCCGATAGGACCGTTTCATACTCGTCCAGACGCGTGGGGAAATTGCTGACGAAGCGTCGTATGTCGGGTTCAAAGTCGTCATAAGTATCGTTCGGCATGCCGCCGATGCGCCAGGCATGACAGGTCAAGCGAGCGCCAAACTGCCGCTCAAAAATCTTGAGAATTTCCTCACGCTCACGAAGCGCCCAAAGCAGGACCGTCACTGCTCCAATGTCCAGCGCGTGAGTCGCAAGCCAGAGCAAGTGCGAAGCGATGCGATTCAATTCAGTAAGAATGGTGCGGATGTAATGAGCGCGCGGTGGCACAGCCAGGCCCATCATCTGCTCGACGGTTTCTACCCAAACCAGGCCGTTTGAAACCGCAGCGATGTAGTCGAGACGATCCCAGTAAGGGGCGATCATCGTGTACATGCGGTTCTCGGCGATCTTTTCCATCCCGCGATGCAGATAGCCGATATCGCAGTCGAGATCGATAACCGTTTCTCCGTCCAGTTTCAAAATCACGCGCAGCACGCCATGCGTGGACGGATGCTGGGGCCCCATGTTGAGCACCATCTCGGGGCTATCAAGCAAAGTCTCTCGGGTCGTGGCGATCTCTACCTGGTGCATATGTTAACGGGCCTCTTAGTCGCAGGTGAGTCAGGCCTGAAGTTTCTACGCCGCCGCCGGTTGCGGCGCATCCGGAAGGTAACAGCCGGTTACGCTCCACGGTTCGATTATCAATCCAATCTCTCTGGCGATGCCGCTGGCTCGTTTGTCCGCAAGCTTGATTGCTATTGCCTGCGCCGCACTGGCCTTGTTCCAAACATTTCGCGGCGATTCGGTCTCCGTCAAAACGAAACCCGCCACCTTCGCTGCTTCCGGCGACTCAAATACCTTGGCTTCGTAATGAGCGGCGATCTCTTTGGGGGTCATGGTCCATTTGTGATTTGCGATTTGCAATTTTTGATTAGCACACTCGAAATGTGCCAATCTCAAAGTTGCTTCAAACTTGAATCCACTCCACTTTAATCGCAAATCAGAAATCAAAAATCTAAAATCACTTGTCTTTGGGCATCACTTCTTTGCCGCCCTGAAAAATCTCACGCATCATGCGCTCTTGCGGCACCGAAAGGATTTCCAATCCGTAGGCGCGCCTCTGTTCCAACTGCTCACGTGCGACCTCAGTCATATTAGGCAAATGTTTACTGGTCCACTCATTCTCGACAAATTCCAGCGAAACATCTTTCCTGAGCGGATGGCCTTCCCAGTCCGGCGGCAGCAATAGCCGGCGCAGATCAGGGTGATTTTTAAAGCTCACCCCAAACAGGTCGTAGACCTCTCGTTCCATCCAATTTGCCGCAGGCCACACGCCGGTTACACTTCCTGGTCCCGCTTCGGTCGTAGCGACGTTGAGGCGAACTCGTTCATTTGCAGGGATGGAGTACAGGTTATAAACAATCTCGAAAGGAGACTCCTTACGATCAGGCACATGCACGCAGGTTAGGTCGGAAAGATAATTAAACGGAGTCTGAGGATGACGCTTGAGGAAATCACAAACCTCCACGATCCGCGGACCATCGATTCGGACAGACAGCTGTCCAATGAATTCCACTGATTCGATTACTGCACCATTAAATTGCGCTATTAGACTCTTTACGAGAGAGTGATTCGCAGCATCGACCGGTTTAGGGCCCTCTTCCTTCTTCTTAACGGGAGCTCTTGGCGGGCTCGTCGCGCTTGCGGGTTGAGCTGGCGCCTTTTCGCTCAGAGACTCTTTGACGGCTGCAACTCTTGTCTTGGCCTGCTCAACCATCGCCGCCTTTTCGTCGTCGGCCCCGGCTAGAACGCCCGCCGGCGGAATTGCGGAGGCCGGTGGCGTACCTGAGGCATCCGCCTGTTTTGAACCATCAGGCCGATCGGGCGATTGTTCGAGCGGCGATTCCGGTATCCCTGGAGTTCGCTCGTTCTTATCGTCTTCCATTTTGCTCGGAACTCGTGATTACACTCTAGCCGGATGTGCGATCCGGGTGTTGCTGGCCACGCAACGCTTTCACGCTTAAGTGTTAGTGCAGTTTCAGAAGGACGGCGAAATTGGATTTAATCACGCGGTTTATTTACTGTCAACCAAGTTATTCTTGTGTTCTTTACGGAGGGTTCGGCCCGCAAGTCCCCGAAGAACCTTGACGATACGGGCCTCCGCCTCATATTATGTCTTGTTTGAAAAGTGCACTCTGTTGCCGTCTATCAAAAAAGGAACTAGAAAATAATGAAGCCAGAAATTCATCCCGTCTATAGCGAGATAACCGTTACCTGCGCCTGCGGCGAAGCGTTCAAGACCCGATCAACGCGGAAGGGCGACCTGCATGTGGAAATTTGCTCGGCTTGCCACCCGTTTTTCACGGGCAAGCAGAAACTGGTCGATACAGCAGGACGCGTTGACCGGTTTAACAAGCGTTACGGTAAAAAGACGCCGGAAACTACCGCCGCAACGCAATAAACGGCAAAGTTAAGAAGGGAACGATATTGAACCAGAATCGACACTAGCGACCTCTTCATAATCAACGCCGGCGCGAATCGTCGGTCGCTGTTTTGCATGAATGCACACGCGACTGCCGCAACGCCGGCGTTAGTGTTTTGAAAGGCAGGTATCGGGTACCAGGTGTCAGGTGCCGGATTTGAATAATTCAAAACGGCACCTTGACACCCGACACCCGGCACCTAGCAAAAAGGGGATTCCAATTGAGCACAAACGAAAGAGACTTAATTGTCGGCGGCCAGGCGGTCATCGAAGGCGTGATGATGCGCACGCCAAACGCGTATGCGGTTGCTGTGCGCAAAGCAGACGGCACGATCGTAAACATAGCAGCGCGACTTCCTAAGTGGGGTGACAAATATCCCCTTCTGAAACTGCCCGTACTGCGTGGGAGCGCCGTGTTGGTGCAGTCCATGGGCCTCGGCATTAAGGCGCTGAACTATTCGGCCAACGAGGCTTTCGCGGATGCCGAAGAAGCGGAGGCGAAAGAGGTACAGGTGGCGCTCACCCCGGCTATGATCGAGGGTGAAGGCGACTTTGCCGGCGTGACCGGCGCTGTGCCAGGACTGTTTCCTATTCCCACTCAGAAACGCGCAAAGGACGAGATGAAAAAGGGTGGCACGAGCGCCGCTGCGGGCTCGATTGTCTTCGCAATCATTTTTAACATTCTTCTCTTTATTGCCGCGCCACTGCTGCTGACTAATGCTCTTTTCATTGCCGTCGGTTGGGCGCCCTCGCCCACTCCAGCGGCTGCTTCTGCTATCGCCCCACCGAACTCCGGAAGCGCAACCGCGACCGCAGGGGAGAGCGCCGACCACGCGGTTGCAAGCGAAGCTTGGTATGTCAGAACCTGGCGTTCGGTTCGCAGTTATCTTCACCCAGTGCGTCCGTCGATTTCTTTCAACCTGATCGACGGAATGATTCGGATGACGTTTTTCCTGATCATGATATTTAGCTTTTCTCTGTTGAAAGACATCAGGCGCGTCTTTCAGTACCACGGCGCAGAGCACAAGACGGTCTTCACCTGGGAAGCTGGCTTGCCTCTGACCGTGGACAACGCGCGTCCTCAGCCGCGACAGCATCCGCGTTGCGGAACCAGTTTCCTGATGGTGGTGATGCTCGTCTCTATCGTGTTGTTCTCCGTCATTAAGTTTGATTCCCTGCTCTATAATTTCCTGGTGCGCCTGGCGCTGTTTCCCCTGGTAGCGGGGCTGTCTTACGAAATCATTCGCCTTTCAGCAAAGAAGGAAGCGGGGTGGGTGTTCAAGTTGATTACACGTCCAGGCGTGTGGCTGCAAAACATCACGACGCAGGAGCCTGACGATCTGCAGTTGGAAGTTGCTATCGAAGCCTTGAAAGAGTCGCTGAAACTGGAGCCGCAAGCGGCAGAGCCGGCCTTGGCGCCGCTTTCGTAAGGAGAATTCTTTCCCAAGGTTAGGGAATGCGCGAGGCTAACTACCAAATATGTTAGAGAGACTCAAACAAATAGAAACCCGTTACGAAGAACTCTCGCGGGAGCTTTCGTCTCCGGAGTTGCTCGCTGATCATTCCGCTTACAGTAAAACTGCTAAGCAGGTTAGAGTTCTGGGCGACATTGTGGCGAAATACCGTGCCTGGAACGTTCTAAAAGAGGAACTCGCCGGCGCACGCGAACTCCTCGACACAGCCGATGACGACGAAATGCGAGAGATGGCGCGCCTTGAAGTTGAGGATCTCCAGGCGAAACTGGGGTCAACAGAAACTGATTTGAAGTTGCTGCTGGTTCCGTCTGATCCCAACGACGAAAAGAACGTGATTGTTGAGATCCGCGCCGGCACCGGTGGTGACGAGGCCTCGCTCTTCGCCGCTGAGATGCTCCGCATGTATCAGCGCTATTCCGAAAGGCAAGGCTGGCGTTTTGAGATTTTGGATGCATCTGAATCAGGGATTGGCGGCTTTAAGGAAGCAATCGCCCTAATTGAGGGCGACAAGGTTTATTCAAAACTCAAGCATGAATCAGGTGTCCATCGCGTACAGCGTGTGCCTCAGACTGAAGCCAGCGGCCGCATTCACACGTCTGCGATAACCGTTGCAGTTTTGCCGGAAGCTGAAGAAGTGGACGTCAAAATCGATCCAAAGGATCTACGCATCGACACCTTCTGTTCATCCGGACCCGGTGGCCAGTCCGTTAACACAACCTACTCGGCGGTAAGAATCACTCACCTTCCGACCAATCTGGTTGTTTCCATGCAGGACGAAAAGTCGCAGATCAAGAACCGCGAAAAGGGGATGAGAGTCTTGCGGGCCCGCCTGCAGGAACTAGAAGAGCAAAAGCAGCATGATGCTCAGGCCAGCGAGCGGCGCTCACAGGTGGGCTCGGGAGATCGCTCGGAGAAAATTCGCACCTACAACTACAAAGAGAACCGGGTTACCGATCATCGAATCGGCCTCACAATCCACCAGCTGGACCTCGTGATCGAAGGTAATCTGGATCCATTCATCCAGGCCCTCGTTAATCATTACCAGGCATTGAAACTCAAGTCAGAGGCACTGGCGGCGTAGCCGCATTTCTGATCGCCGATTGCCAAATGGCGTTTGATGGATCTAAACAGTTCTCAGGAAACCTCACGCCATCGGCGCTAACGAATTAAAGAAAGTCGAATGGGCCTCGATTGGTGGATGCCTCTTTACGGAACCGGGAGCGGTAGCGACCGCACTCCACTGACGAACTCAACTAGGGTTCGCTGGCAAATAGCAATTGGCAACCGGCAATGAGTGTTACGACGCACGTTCTACTGATTCGTCACGGCCAGTCGCAAGGTAATGCTGAAGGCCGTTTTGGTGGGCACACGGATACTCCGCTCTCACCCCGGGGACGCGCCGAGGCGCGACGAACCGCTCAAGCACTGGCTTCGGAACCCTTCAGCGCCATCATCTGCAGCGACTTGGCGCGGGCAATTGAGACGGCAAGTCCCCTCGCGAAGTTGGTGGGACTGGAACTCCAAACCGCCGAAGCCTTCCGCGAACGTAGCGTCGGTGTCATGGAAGGATTAACTTTCGAGGAAGCAGCCACTCAACATCCGGAACAGTATGCTGCCCTGCTGCGGCGCGATTTTGAGCATGTGCTTCTGGGTGGGGAGAGTTACCGGCAAACCCTCGACCGCGCCGCAAGGAAACTCGATGAGTTGATCCAAGAATACAAGGGCGGGCGCATCGCGATCTACACACACACCGGAACCATCTGCATCCTCGCGCTCCACATCATGGGGGCTTTGGACGCGCCCGAGCTAAAGCCCGTGTGGATCGCCAGTCGAAACTGTGGAATCAGTCGCTTCGAGCTGAGGGATGACGGCTTCGTGCGGGTGCTGGCAATCAATGACACGCGGCATCTCGAAAACGGGTAGGAATCGGGCCGGGGGCCAAAGAGTATTTCTAACGAGAAGCAATCCGAGCGCGTTCGGCGGCGGTCCATTCACAGAGAGTCTTGATATCCTCGGGCGAGAGCTTCGCGCCCCAATGAATGCGCGTGTAGGACTGCATCGGCATCGCGCCGTCTTCAACCTCCTCGCAAATCTCTTCTAGCTTCTTGCCAGCCTGACGGTTATCAAGAGTGCCCCATTCTGAAAGATTCAAATGACTCCGTCCGTGGTTGACGTGGTCGATCACAAACCATGAGACTGGCGCCACGTTGCTATACCACGGCCAACGCGTGCTGTTCGAATGGCAGTCCTGACATGAACGGTCCAGGATCGCGGCAACCTGCGGATTCATCTGCAGGCGAGCATGGATCGTCTGAGTTTGATCAATCCCCGGATTCGTCCGGGCAGGCCTAACGAACTGCAAACCTACTAACGCACACACTGCCGCAACAGCTAGCCATTTCAATACCCTGAGAAAGATCTTCATGTTGTTCTGGTTTTCACACGGTCGCTACCGGTTCTATATTGACTGCCGCCGTTGACATCGCTTCCTACAGGCATCACCGACGGGTGCAGTTATTTGTGCAACGTTCAACCTTGATATCGCGCACTGCTCTGAGTACGCCATCAGTGCCGCGCTGTAGAGTAAGTATCGAAGAGAAGGTCCCCTTTCCGGCAAACCTCTGACGGTCAGCGTTGCTAATAAACGGATCGCCTTCGAATAGATACTCATCAATCCAATACTCCGGATAGTCAGAACCTGAAACGTAGGCGTGAATGTGCGCGGCATTGCGGCTGTTTGGGTAGGACCCCGGTTTGATTGTGCGAAACTCGTAACGGCCTTCCTTACTGCTACGCACCAGCCCGTGAATGCGAGTGCTGCGATTATCTCCGCCTGCGCCGCTGGTCGAATACACTCCCGTGGCATCAGTCTGATAAACGAAGAGGTTTATTCCTTCGAGTGGCGTGCGCCCATCCGGAGCATAGACTGTTCCGGATACGATCAAAGGCTCCCCCGGTTCGCCATCGGCGACGATCGTAGTCTTCCAGGATACATTCGCCAGTTGCTCAGGCACTGTCTCCGCGAGCGAGCGCGCCTGGTTGCAACCCGCTAACCCCAGGGTGCCAAACTCTAGTGCAGGTAATGCAATTGCGAAAAGAGAAACGTGTTTAAGAAACTTTCTCCGACCGAGACTAGCAGGCGACGTGTATTGCATGATTGTTACCTCCCCGATTCAACTTGGCCTTTCCAATGCTATAGACATCTCACCCTAACGGGGTGAAAACCGAGGCTTTTCCTATTCAGAGGTTCCTAAAGTTTCTGCCAGATTATCTTTTCCCCTCTACTCCTTTGACCTTGCTCAGCGCGCCAGTCCAGACTTTGATCCAGGCTTTTCGTAGCCCGGAATCGTTGCTCCAGGTGGATTCTAATTGGGCCTTCCACGATTTCAGCATCTCGTCTTCAAGCTGCAGAATCCCCTCGCGCGTTACGCCGTTTGGGGGCGGACTAAGTGTGGCCAGGCGTTCGTAGACCAGCAAGCGGTCAGCTCTTTCCAGACGCGATAACAAATGCCAGAGTGTAAGAGTGTCGCGCGGTCGAGCCTGCATGAGCACATGGTTGAAAGCTGGAATCTTGGACCAGTCACTGTCGTGAGGTTCGAAATCCAATTTGGACAGAGCCCTCCGGAAGTTTTCAGATGCGTCTTCAAAGTAGGGGGTACCTGGTCCAATTCCCCGACGCGTAGCGCAAGCCGCCCCCGCGGGCACCATGGATTCTCTATCTTTTAGGTGTAGCGCCACCCAGCCGGAGGTGACGCGCAATAGGCTGCCACCCTCGTCATCTACTTCGAGCGTGTATGCACAGCCGAGGTCCGCCGCTACCGCGGACGGGGTGTCGACGAAAAACAGACGTGGCGGGGCCCAGATGTGTGCGCTCAAACGTCCGCGGGCCAGCTCGAGCCGGTGTTCTGTCGGCCGCGTCTGCACCAATTTCACTCTGGAGTTTGGATCGATCTCGACCTGACCAATCGAACCCACCTGGATTTTGGCCCGCGAGACATTGTCAGTCTCAAGCCACTGCCCGATCGCGAGGCGGCTCTTGTCGTTCACTATGGCCGAGCCAATCGTTGGTGAGCCGTCGAGCCGGGCCACCTCCCATGATGGTCTCGTCTCTTGTTTGTAGAACCAGAAGGCTCCCAGACCTAATGCGATAATGAGAGTCGCGGCGATCGCCAGAAAACGTGGCTGCCAGATTCGAGCAAGGGGCCTTATGGCTCTCACAGACGTGACTTGGCGGGCTGAAGCAGACTCGCCAGTACTCACCAGAGCATCCAGACGAGCTTCAAGATCCTGCCAAAGAGAATCAGGCGCCTTCATCTCCGGCAGACGCTCGGCCAGATTCACACCTAGCTTGATCTCTTCAAACATGGCTCGGCACCGGGGGCAGCCAATCAAGTGTTCGGCAACCTCGCTCGCACCGTGAAGTGACAGCTCCCCATTGCAATAGGCGGATAACTCTTTGCCAACGTGCTTTGCAAACATCTCTAGTCCTCCAAAACTACCTGGTCGCGCAGATGCGCCAACCGTCGCGCCAGTTGTTTGTGACCGCGATTGAGGCGAGAGGCCACTGTACCTTTCGAACAACCCAGAACATTTGCAATTTCCGCATATGAAAGTTCGTCAACATATTTAAGTAGGACGGGCATCCGAAACTTGGGCTTCAGTTCGTTGATCGCTGCCTTCACACAGTCGGCAAGTTCCCTTCGCTCGTAACGCCGTTCTAGTGGTTTTCGTTCCCCAGTCGTGGGCAAAGCAATCGTCTCCCCAAAGTCTAGATAACGTTTTCTTCGGCGCTGCTCGTCGACACAGGTATTAACCACCAGGCGATGTAACCAGGTCGTAAACTGCGACTCCCCGCGAAATTGACAAATCGAGGTCATCAACTTCAGAAAGATCTGCTGCGTAACATCGCCAGCGGCGGTCTGATCACCATGAAAGGAATAGACGGCTATGGAGAACACTCTGTCTTTGTAGGCCTCAAAGAGCAGGCGAAACGCTTCCCGGTCGCCCTCCTGGCAATCTTTGACTACCTGTTCGTCAATTATAGTTTCGGGCATTACAGCGAGCTGCTCCATAAGTCCCTCCGTCCGCTCACTTCTCCTATTAGACGGAGGCTGGTCGATTTTTCTTCCAGAAAAGTGCCTTCGTAAGGGGCGTCTCTCTATGGGCGCCCGCGGTCTCGATGGAAGGGGCGCCCCCCTGAGGGACGCCCCTACAGGTTTTTCGGCAACAAGGTTTAGTTGTCCGCACCGCTGAACCGCAACCTAAAGGATGAACTCTGAACTCTTAGACTCAAAATAAACCAGCGGGGTACACGCTACCCAAAAGCTGGAATTCTTTTAGAGCCGTAAGAAAACAAGAAGGGCGCAAAGTGGAGTTTGAGCGCAAAGAAGTAGTTCTTTGCTGCCCAAGCTCTGCTTTGCGCCCTTCAGGCTAAACTAATATACCGGTTTCGCCCGTCCTGCCGATTGTCGTGGGTACTATTGTGTGACGCGGACCAGCAGTTCGGTTCCTGACTCGAGTCTCAGCTCTTTGCTTCCTTGTATCGCCAGCGAGCCGGCGCCGCCTGCACCGCCTAGAATTAAGCCAATTCCCGCACCCTTGCCGCCACCTGCAATGGCGCCAATAATCGCGCCAGCCGCGGCTCCAATCCCTGCGCGTTTTACGGTTTGGTTGGTGCGGCTGCCAGACTCAACCCCTCCCTCATCATCAGCTCGCCCCGCGTCGCCGCCGTAAACTCGAGTGATGTAGCCATGCATCGTTCCCTTGCGCCCGTCACGCAGTTCGATTGAGTCAAAAGCCATGTTCATAGAGGTTCGGCCTTTGATTTTTCCTGATTTCTGAATCGAGCTGACATGGCCGGTGACAGTTGCTTCATCGAACCGGGCTGGATCCATCACCGTAGCGGTGAACCTGTCACCGACACGTGACTCCTTGGTGGACAGGGTATCTTCGAGACGAATCTTAAGATTCGTACCGACCGGTACCAGGCGGGTTACTGCAGGTCTTCGTACGGAACGCCTGATCCTCGGCTTAGTCTGCGCGCTCACGATAATTCCGGACGAGAATAACGCCCCGATAGTCACAAGCATGAGCAAAAACTTCTGTGCAGAATTTCTTTTCATTGTATTTTCTCCTGGAAGCGCTGCTATGCGCGGTTACTTTTCAGGGGGTAATTCTACGGGCACAAGCTGAAGCCAATTCATAAAGGGATTTACAATTTGCAGACTACCGGAAAATAGCCTCTGTCATCAAATTGCTGGAGTAGCAATGCGTGACGAATCCCGCTCGGCAGCGCTTGGCAAATCGTCATCACCTTCGAGACTGCGCTGCCGATGCACTGAACCGTCCGACTCGAATATGTAAGCCGAAGGCGCTTCGCGCATGATGATGTCTTGCAGGCGCATCAGGCCGTAGAGCAATGCTTCAGGTCGCGGGGGACAACCGGGAATGTAGACATCCACGGGAATGCAGCGATCTACGCCTTGCATCGTCGAGTAAGAATCAAATGGTCCACCGGTTGAGGCACAGGCGCCCATGGCTATAGCCCACTTCGGTTCAGGCATCTGTTCGTAGACTCTGCGCACGACTGGGCCCATCTTCAAAGTAACAGTCCCGGCAATAATGATCAGGTCGCTCTGCCTGGGGCTGGGTCGGAAAACACCTGCACCAAATCGATCGATATCAAAACGACCGGCCCCCGTGGCGATCATTTCGATCGCGCAACACGCCAGCCCAAAAGTCATGGGCCAAAGTGCGGACTTGCGGGCCCAGTTGACCACCGGCGCGCCAAGATCAAGCGCCTTCGCGGCCACATTGCGGCGCAGCGAGTTCATGATCGAATCGACTGTCGTTAGTACGAACCCTTCTTGATGTTCAGCCATAAGCAAATTTTTGACTTTAGATTTTTGATTTTTGATTGGTTCGCTTTGATAGGTTGAAATTACCCTTCCCAAAAACGAAATCACAAATCAAAAATCAAAAGTCTAAAATCCTCAGGCCCATTCCAGCGCACCTTTGCGCCAGGCATAGTAATAGCCCACTACCAGGATACCGATAAAGACAAACATTTCGACGAGGGCGAATTTGGTAAACGAAAAGTCGTCACCCATGAAAACAATCGCCCAGGGCAGCAGGAAGATCGTTTCTACGTCAAAGATCAAAAACAGCATCGCTACGATGTAGTAGCGGACGGTGAAACGATCGTGCGCTTCCGTCTTGGGATCGATGCCACACTCGTACGGGCGCATCTTGTTTTTACCGTAGTTGATTGGCCGCAAAAAGCGGCCCAGCACGATGGGGAGCACTGGAAAGACGACCGCAACCATAAAAAAGATCATTACCGGCCAGTAAGCCGTGATTGGGCTGCCAATAGTTTGAGTGGCTGCGGCGGTTGCTTGAAGAAGCATGACGCTCCCGGAAAACTTGAACTATTCCTATCGCAAGGATATTAAGTGCCGCGCAAGATCAATGTCAACGAAGAGTTCTTAGCCCCCTTCCCCGCTTGCTCCTCTAACCTGTTTTTGCAATGTGCCTTGTGTCGCCTTCGAGCAAGGCGACGGCGTGAGCAAGCACTGGTCTAATAACCGCAAAACTTTCGCGCACCGCTTTTGGCGAACCTGGCAGATTGATGATCAGCGTCCGGGAGGAGATGCCGCAGATCCCGCGCGAAATCATGGCCATTGGAGTGTTCTTCAAAGTCTCCATGCGCATTGCTTCCGCAAGGCCCGGGGCTTCGCGCTCGATTACGTTGAGTGTTGCTTCCGGTGTGTTATCGCGCGGTCCGAAACCCGTGCCCCCAGTGGTAATCACTAAGTTAACGTCGCTGCGGTCGGCAAACTCTTTCAATTTGTCGGTGAGGGTATCCAGATCGTCACAAACGACCTCGTGCGCCACGACGTCCGCTCCCGTTTCGCGGAGCAACTCCACGAGTGCAGGGCCCGAAGCGTCTTCCTGTTCACCACGGGCCGAACTATCGCTCACAGTAATTGCCACAGCTCTAATGCTAGTAGCCATAATTCCTCGAGTTCGTCATCGCCCCAGGCTTGATGATATCGAGTGCGCCAGTGCGCCGGCTCAAGCCTCGTTAATTTGCAGGTTGTGAAGAGGGCAAAGCGGAGCCCGCCCCCGCTCGAGATCCGCAGCCACTCAACTTAGCGTTCACAATTTTAGCTCGTCAAATTTGTAGCTTGAGCGGGGGCGTGCTCCGCTTTGCCCCCTTCCTGGCCTGCAAATTACCATAGGCTCCTGTTGTTTTTCACACAGCCTCACCGCTCCGGATTTTGTATTGACGCTATCGACCAGCGATTTCTGCGGCCAGCTTCTCGGCTCCATACAACCTTCGCAAAGCTTCAATGATGGCGGCGCTGTGAACAGCCACGGCGCGACCGCCCTCAGCCTCATCTACATACCAGTACCGGTTGGGCAACTTCTGAATGTTGCTGTCAAAGTTGAGGCCCACCACCTCCGCGTTTCGATTAATGACTGGACTACCGGAATTGCCGCCGATCGTGTCCGCGGTGTAAACGAAGTTTATGGGAGTCACCAAGTCCAGTTTCGACTTCCCGTCCCTCCATCGCTGCGGCAAATCAAAGGGTGGCTTTTCATCAAAGCTGGCGGCCCGTTCATAAATGCCGTTGAAAGTCGTCTTGTAGGGCACCAGCGTGGTGTCTTCCTCATAGCCGAGTACTCTACCGTAACTTATGCGGAGACTGGAGGTAGCGTCCGGATAAACGTTCCTGCCCAGTACGGCGAAGCGCGCTGCAGCAATCTTCTGCCCGGCAGCAGTTTCCACACTCTGAATCTTCTCCTCGTTCCAAGCGCGTAACTCGCGAATGATGGGCTCTATCCGGCGGGCCAGCGCGATCAGCGGATCATCGCTTTTCTTAATCGCGTCCGCGCCACCTTCAAACAGGGCTTTGCGAACCGCTACCTCACCTAGCTTTGTTCCGGAAACCACAGTCTTGGCCAGCGCCGCCGGAGTTGAGCCCTGAAGTGCTGCCCGAACGAAAGGATCTTCTGCTCCCAAAGTCTGCTGTGCGTCTGCTAACCAGGAGGCAAGTATTGCCCCATCCATATCGTCATAGATTGGAGCCGGTGAGAAGAGGTTGAACTTCAGCGAATCCAACTTTGAGTCGCGAAACTCTTCATAGCGCGCTTCATTTGGTTTTCCGACCTCTTCAGAATATCGAACGAGCGTCGACGCGATCTGGCCCAGGCGGGAATGAGCTATGGTAGAAAAGGCGGTTCGCTTGGCGTAGGTCGGCAGCTCTCTGTAGGCGTTGGCAATCTCGTCCCAGGCGTTACCGTAAGCCCGCTGAGACTCCGGACGGCTCGACACTGCAGCTCGCAACGCTTTTTCGTCCTGCTCTTTCCCCGCCATCATGCGCTGGTTGCTCAAGCCTTCTTGCTGACCCACCAGGCGCTTGATGGAGTTCGAAAGACTGCGAACAGTGTTCAATGCGCGTCGGTTGGGCTCGGGGCCAGTTGCGCCGTAGCGCACAAGAGCGTCGCGGCGTGCTTTCCACACCTGCATCTGGAGCAGATTCCCCACGTCGCGTTGATATTGAACTTGCGTCAATGTAAGTAGGCGGTTAGTAGATCCGGGGTTGCCAATTGCCAGCACGAATTCACCGTCCGCAGGCCCCTGGGCTGACCATTTTAAATAATTCTGACTCCTTAACGGCTGCCCATTCTCATAAACACGAAAAAAGGTGACGTCGAGACAGTAGCGAGGATAAGTGAAGTTGTCGTAGTCGCCGCCGAAGAAAGCTATCTGTTCCTCCGGTGCAAAAACCAGTCGGATATCCGTATATTTCTTGAAACGATAGAGCCAATATTCGCCGCCTCGATAAAGCGCTACAACCTCGCTACGCAATCCGGTCTTGTCGTTAGACTCTTTTTCTATCGCCGCTGCCTGCCCGTTGCGGGCCTCATTAGCTTCCTTGCCAGATACCCCTGCTTTCACAGCCCCTTGTACGCGGGCCGTCACATCCTCGTAAGAAACCAGCACATTGATTTCCAAATCGGGACACTTTAGTTCCTCGGCCGGCGCCGACGCATAAAACCCATCCCGCCGGTAGTTGCGCTCCTCCGTCGAAAGCTTTTGCAACTGGCCGCTGGCAACGTGCTGATTTGTCATCAACAGGCCGTTGGGCGACACGAAAGAGCCGGAGGAGCCTTCAACGCGGACAGACGCTAACCTAACGTGCTCTAACCAGGCGTCGGATGCTTCGAAACTGTAGCGTTCCTTCCAATGTTTCCGCGGAGGATTATCAAATGTCCACATACCGTCATCCGCAAACAAAGGTAATGGAGACACAATTGCGAGGAGAATGCAGGTAGTAAGCGAGATTCTTTTCATTGAAGTAATCATCGTCAGGAAAACCTCGGATTAACGCAGCGCGGGTTCGGTCAAGATCAGGATAGTTTCACGCAAAGACGCGAAAGGAGCAAAAACGCAGAGAAGAACCCGGATTTTTACACTTTGCGTCTTTGCCCTTTGCTTGCGTGAAAATTCCTCATGTCAACCGGACGAGCTAACTACCTACTGCTGCACAGCAATGCCAACCGCGTGCAACTCCTGCAGCGAGCGAACTCTCACCGGGTCATCGCCACCAAATGCCCCCAGAGCTTCAACAATTGCCTGGGCGCCAGTCATGGTCGTCACGCAGGGCACGTTATACTGCAGCGCTGCCCGGCGAATTGCCTGCTCGTCAAAGTGAGAGGAGCGGCCCAGCGGAGTGTTGATAACCAAAGCCACATCTCCCCGTTTGATGTGATCTACAATGTTGGGGCGTCCCTCATTGACTTTAAAAACCGTTTCGATTTTTAGCCCGACTTCTTTTAAGCGGGCGGCCGTCCCCAGTGTGGCCACAATTTCAAAACCAAGACGGGCCAGCCTGCGGGCAATAATGACCGACTGTCCCTTATCGGTGTCGTTGACACTAAGGAACGCCGTCCCCCTGTGCGGGAGTGACAATCCTGCTCCCATCATGGCCTTACCGTAAGCTTCGCCGAACGTTTCACCGATACCCATCACTTCACCCGTCGAGTGCATCTCCGGTCCCAAAATGGGATCTACTCCCGGAAACTTCACGAATGGGAAAACGGGAGACTTGATGAAGAAACGACTGACGGTCAGTTCCGCAGGCAAAGCAAAGTCAGCCAGAGGCTTGCCGGCCATAATCAGCGCTGCAACTCGAGCGATCTGAACTCCTGTGGCCTTGGAAACAAAGGGCACGGTACGCGAGGCGCGTGGATTTACTTCAAGCACATACACCCGGTGATCCTTGATAGCAAACTGGATGTTCATGAGCCCGCGCACTGAGAGCGCCGTCGCGAGCGTGCGCGTGTAGTGACGCATCGTTTCTATGTGCTCCGGATCGATACGGACCGGCGGCAGTACGCAGGACGAATCTCCGGAATGAATGCCAGCCTCTTCGATGTGTTCCTGAATTCCGGCAATCACACAGGCTGTCTCATCGGCAAGCGCGTCTACATCAAACTCCGCCGCCTGCTCGAGAAACTTGTCGATCAAAACTGGACGGTCCGGCGTAAAACCAACTGCGGTGCGCACATAGTTATCGAGACTCGCTTCATCATAAACAATGGCCATGGCCCGGCCCCCCAGCACGTAACTGGGTCGCACTAACACCGGATAGCCAATCGTCTCAGCAATTTGCTTCGCGTCAGCAACCGTCGCTGCCATTCCGTTTTCCGGTTGCGGAATGCCTAACTCCTGCAACAATGCTCCAAACCGTTTGCGGTCCTCGGCGAGGTCAATCGATTCTGCGCTGGTACCGATTATCGGTACGCCGGCACGGTGCAAACGCATCGCCAAATTCAGCGGAGTTTGACCTCCAAACTGAACTATGACGCCTTCGGGTTTCTCCACATCAACGATATTCATAACATCTTCGAAAGTAAGTGGTTCGAAGTAGAGGCGGTCAGACGTATCGTAATCCGTGGACACTGTCTCCGGATTGCAGTTGACCATGATCGTTTCGAAATCTGCATCTCTTAGGGCAAAAGAGGCGTGACAACAGCAGTAGTCAAATTCGATTCCCTGCCCGATGCGATTGGGTCCCGAACCCAGGATCATTATTTTGCGACGCTCCGTGGGCGCCGCCTCATCTTCCGATTCGTAGGTTGAATAAAGGTAAGGAGTGAAAGATTCGAATTCAGCACCACAGGTGTCGACCCGCTTGTAAACTGGAACAATCCCAACGCGCTTGCGAAAGTCGCGCACATCGTCTTCCGATCTTCCAGTCAAATAAGCAAGCCGGCGATCAGACAGCGCGGCCTCTTTGAAAGTACGCAAAAGGTCCGCGGGGATCTCCTCGAGTTTCATTCCTTCAACCGCACGCTGAATCTCCATCACCTCTTGCAGCTGTTCCAGAAACCAGGGATCAATTCGCGACAACCGATAGATCTCGGCTATCGACCAGCCATGTTGAAGCGCATAAGTAATGTAGGAAAAACGCTGGGAATTTGGACGCGCAAGCTTGCGTTGCAGCTCATCGTCAGACACGTCCTCAAGACGTAGGGGTTTCACAGCCTCGAGCGATCGCAATCCTTTAAACAACGCCTCCTTGAATGTTCGGCCAATGGCCATCACCTCACCCACCGACTTCATCTGCGTGCCCAGCACGTCTTCCGCCTCGCGAAACTTCTCAAACTCCCACTTCGGTATCTTTGCCACCACGTAGTCGATAGTAGGTTCGAAGGAGGCCGGAGTCTTCCTGGTGATATCGTTGGGAATCTCATCAAGGGTGTAACCAACGGCAAGTTTGGCGGCAATCTTGGCGATCGGGAAACCAGTTGCTTTGGAAGCCAGTGCCGATGAACGCGACACGCGCGGGTTCATCTCAATGATTCGTATGTCGCCGTTCTCCGGGTTGACGGCAAACTGAATGTTCGATCCGCCTGTTTCCACCCCGACTTTGCGAATCACGGTGATGGCCATGTCACGCAGCTTTTGATATTCGACGTCGGTGAGTGTCTGCGCGGGAGCAACGGTAATTGAATCTCCGGTATGCACGCCCATCGGATCGAAGTTTTCGATTGAGCAGATGATTACCACGTTATCCGCCAAGTCACGCATCACCTCGAGCTCAAACTCTTTCCAGCCCAGAATTGATTCCTCGATCAGAACTTCGTGCATCGGCGAAGCGGCTAAGCCGGCGCGCACGATCTCTTCAAACTCCTCGGGGTTATAGGCAGTGCCGCCGCCGCTACCGCCGAGAGTGAAGGAAGGTCGAATGATTGAGGGATATCCAGTGTTCGTCACAATATCTTGAGCGTCGTCCCATGAACGAGCGAAACCTCCTTGTGGCATAGGCAGCCCGACTTCATCCATCGCCTGCTTGAAGAGTCGTCGATCCTCAGCGACTTTCACCGCCTCGCGCTTGGCCCCAATCATTTCCACGCCGTAGTCATCAAGAATCCCGGCATCTGAAAGGGCGATTGCAAGATTTAATGCGGTCTGGCCCCCTACCGTCGGCAGCAACGCATCCGGTCTCTCGAGCCGGATTATTTCCGCCAGGGATTCAACTGTTAATGGCTCGATGTAGGTAGCGTCGGAGGTCTCTGGGTCGGTCATGATCGTGGCTGGATTGGAGTTAACCAGCACGGTCTTATAGCCCTCCTGACGGAGTGCTTTGCAGGCTTGCGTGCCTGAATAATCAAACTCGCAAGCCTGGCCGATTACAATAGGACCCGATCCGATGATGAGTATTTTGTGTAGGTCAGTGCGTTTGGGCATTAACTGGAAACGCAGGCATCCTGCCTGACATGAGCGCCATTAGCGCTACCAGCCAAAGAATTTTTGACGCTGTGTGTCGAGGCATTATACATAACCGGTAGCTCGGGGCAGTAGCCCGCGTTAATTTTCTATCTTACATTTCTTTGTTTGAAAAACGTGTCTCAGTTTCCATTTGTAAGCGGCGATGCCGTCTAACGAGTGAAGAGCGAGCACCTCTATCTCAAATGGCAAATGGAAAATGACCCCCCTTACCAGTCGGGCTACTGGCCCGAAGTAAGTCAGCGACGCCGATCCTGGCTCTTGCGATAGTCTTCGCCTTCCATTATCACCGCATTGCACATCTCGTAGAGACGACTCCGCAAGCGGGTCCCAATGCGCTCTTCCAGCGTCGTCATTTCCCGAATACGTTCAGAAGATCCTTTCTTGCTGAACGTTCGGCTGACAATCTCAGGCTCCTGGGTGCTCTCGATGCGAGGCACGTCAAGATAGTTTGTAGTAAAGATCGTAAGCTTCTTATCGTTGTAGCGTTTGTTAATGATCTGGTACATCGTGTCGCGAACCCAGTCCGTGGGAATTGTGGCGCCCAGTTCGTCGAGTACTAAGACTTCAGCCTGGTAAACCGGGGCCAGCACTCGCAGCTCAGACGTTTTCGATATTGGATTGTACGAATCCTGAATCTGTTTAAGCAGAGAACCAGACTCGCAGAACAAACATGAAACACCCTTCGCAATCAGTCCCCGCAAAATCGCCACGGCAAGATGAGTCTTTCCGACTCCGACTGTCCCAGTTAAGAGAAGACCCCTTTCAACCGACGGGTAATCGTTCACCAGGGTTTTGGCCTTCATGAGAGCCCAGTGAAGTGACGAGGAACCATCGGGTACACGATAGTTATCAAACGTGCAGGCAGCATGACGACGCGGGACACGCGCTGCCTCCAGTAACCGGTCACCGCGCCGCGGCTGGCATCCGTCGCATATCTTTGCCCCCTTACCGGGAACAATTCTCACGCCCGTGCCGAAGCAAGCGCCGCACACTTCCGTAGCTTGACCTTCGTCGAAGTTACTGACCGTAGGGCTAAGTTGTTTGCTGGAATTGTCAGGTGGCATTAACGATTGCGGATCCCCAAGACCGCGAAACTCCGACTTTGATGCTATTCGGATCGGATTATATCATCGGCAGAGGGGAACGCAACGAAGGCACTCTTCGGATATGTTAAGTCTTTCAGGTTCGGTGCCTATCAGAACGGGGAGCGGTAGCGAACTCGGTCTCAAATCTCAAGCCCTCAACCGGTTCGCTATGACGGATTTCGGGAGAGTTGCCGCGGTCACCGGGTCGCTACCGCTCGCCTTCTGACAGGATTCGCAGATCAGACTGGGGCGCTATCTGTATGCTATATTTCGAGCCATTTCGCTTCCTCCTTTTAGCTCGAGAAGCGATGTTCGCTCTTGTCACCGGAGGTTTTGATTTTACGAAAAATGACTTTGTTACATTCATTGCTAACGAAACTTGGTATCCGCAGGATTGATAGCGAACGCCGCCCGATCCGAGTTTTTCTTCTCGATGACGATCGACGCAGACACCAGTGGTTCGCCGAACGGTTCAAGGGCGACTTTATCGATATGGCCCACAACGTGAGTCAGGCGCAGCAGCTTTTGGGCGAGAATTCCTACGACGCAATCTTTCTGGATCATGACCTGCATCCCGAACACTACAGCTCATTAGACCGGGATGATGAACGCACCGGCTACGCAATCGCTTCCTGGCTGGCGGCAAACCCTGATCTGCAACGCGCCTCGACCATACTCGTCCACACGAGGAATGCCGATGGCGCCATGCGTATGGTGGAAGAAATGCGGCGCTCGGGCCGCAGCGCCGAGTATGTTCCTTTCCCCTTCCTCGAGGAAAGAATCAGGCACTACTGGAAAAGATAGCGTGAGGGAAAGGGCCAGGCGGATCCGTTTGCAACTGGAAACGGCCTCTTCCATTGACGATTCACGATTTACGGGGTTTTTTGGTGGCCAGGGACGGGATCGAACCGCTGACGCCGGCCTTTTCAGGGCCGCTTACCGAATCGCCGAAGTGGTTTGAAATGAACGGATGTCACTGAGGGTAAAGAGCTTATGCCGTAGGTGATTTAGGATGGTTTAGGATGATTTGGGCCGTTTTAGGGTCTTTGATGTAGGCGTATTGTACGCGCGCCCGAGCGAGTGCCTGCTCCGCCACGCTCGCTCGTCTATCAATAGGCTCGTGCGCGACTGAGAGTATGTCTGTTCCGCAGGGGGAAGAGCCCACGCGTACAAGCAATGACGCGCGGGCTTCTGCCTGGCTCCGCACGCGCAGCCTGTGCGAAGCTTTTACGCAATTAGCGCAGGGTTTAAATGATACAATTCGCGCACAATTTAACAAGTGCAACGAACCGGAATCAGCCGGTCTCTCATCGACAACCTGCCCTCACGTGCAGTTGTCACCCGGCCGCTGAAGTGAGCCATTAGGCAGCATTTGTAGCAAACCGCTCACTCAAGGTTCTGCCTGCGCTCTGATCGCCTTTCCAGAGCGCAGGCAGTTGCCGTCCATTGATCGAATGCGACATCGCTACTGTTGCCTCACCGGATTTGGCCTTGCGGTTAATCGTTGTGCCCTCTCGATGGAAGAAAGAAGTGCGTAGTTACATAGCGCGAGACCTGTTTGCCGATGATCGCACCCTTATGATTTGAGTTCCGGTAGTGCATGCCGCCGTAGATGCGGGCGTCCAAAATATCGTCGAGTGCCTGCGAGAATCTGGTGTAATGACGCACAGGGTTCGTCAGTCGCGCGACTGTGCTATCCATGGTGAAGTTGAAGTGGTCGGTGCCGAAAAAGAATTTCAGCGTCCCGGTCGAAGCGCTGCTGAAGCAGCCATGCGCTGCCGGGTATTCGGGGTGGTTCGGCGTGATGACCAGTCCGATCCAGTTGGGATCAGGCTCGGTCGCCGGGTTGGCGTCGGTGTCGCCGCCGCGGATCGCGGTCACCGGGCGCCAGAAGTTGTAGAAGAACTTGGTGTCCCAGCAGGCGATCAGCGCGTCGGAACTTGCGGTCGTGAGCATCGCGAAGAACCGGGCGTTGTCCGCGAGTGACATCTCCTGGGCGGCGGAGATCCTACGCCAGGCGCGGTTCCACTGGAGCATCGGTTGGTCAGAGACGAAACGCCCGAGGTCGGTCTGCTCAGGCGTGCGCGTGCTGCTGGTCACGCCGCCGAGATTCTTGGTTTCATTGTAATCTCGGACCCATCTTTCACTGGACAGATCGGGCGGCGGCTCCGCACGAAACTGCGAGGGACTACGGAGCGTAAAAGGTCGGACATGCGCGACCTCCGGGGCTTGTGCGGGCTGGAACCCCGGCGGCGTCGGGTTCCAGACGCCTGGGCCACTCCCCGGCGCATAGGCCACCACTGCGTCGCGTCCGTCATCGGCTCGGAATAATAGAATCCCAGCGGCAGCCTGCTGGCCGACCGAGATGCCGTTAATCTTGGCCGTGCCATCATCGGGGATCGCCGCCAGCGACGCCGCATACTTTACATCCAGATCCGCCTGCTGGAGGGGGAAGAGTGCGACTAGCACGTCGTGGGCGGCGGCCGCAGCAGCGGCCTCCGGCGAGGCAGGTAAAATGACGTTCGGAGTTACTGCGTAAGCGGTGAAAGGATACCCTTCAATGGCGTTGACGGCGTCGTACATTGCCACGTGAACCATCGCGAGACGAATGAGCCCACGAGGCGGCGGCTGCCCGGCAACACCGACGATGGCGTTGGCCGCGTGCCCATTCCAATCGAGCACCATGTCCGTCTGAATGTCGACCTCAGAGACGGTGCTTTGTGGCGTGACAGGTGCGCGTCGCGCCGAAGTATCTGGCGCGAGGTTGACTGTGGTCAGGCCAATCAGCATTAAAGCTGATAGCCAGCGGCTATTGCGCTTGATAGTTTCGGTAGCGTATCTCATTGGAACTCTCCTTTTCTAAACTTACACCAGCAAACAAGTCGGGGTAGTGACGGAAAACTCACGGGCAACGACTGAGGAATTCAGATCTCGTTCGGGTGTGTGAATGATTAGCACGACTTGCCTCGGTGGTGATCTCAGTGTTTGCTGCTTCACGGTTGCCCGCAATTGATGCGGTTGCCCGATTGGGCTAAAGTATGCGAGCCCTTTGGACTTCTAAACCCAAGCTTGTTGCCCGTACTCCACGCGCTGCACATTGCTCCAGAGGCAGTCTGGAAGTCCTGCGAAAGTCTGGACAAAACTCTCATAAGATCCTCATGAAATTCTGAAAGGGTTTATGAGCCGGCTAACAAAGCATTTCTACGAATTCGGTCCGTTCCGCCTCGATGCGAAGGAACGCCTCTTGCTGCACGACGGAGAAATTGTTCCGCTTACCCCGAAAGCATTCGACATGCTGCTGGCGCTTGTGGAGAACAGCGGGCACCTTCTTGAGAAGAAGGAATTGATGCAGAGGCTTTGGCCCGATAGCTTTGTTGAAGAGGGGAGCCTCGCGCAAAACATCTCGCTGCTGAGGAAGGCGCTGGGCGAGAGTGAAAGTCAGAAATTTATAGAGACGGTGTCACGTCGCGGCTACCGCTTCGTAGCAAGCGTGATCTTAAGCAAGCCTGAGCAAATCGCGGACAGGACCATCAAGTCGATAGCTGTGCTTCCGTTTAAGTCATTAGGAGTAGGTGGCGGCGATGAATATCTGGGCATTGGAATAGCCGAGACATTAACAACCAGGCTCAGTAGCCTAAAGCTACTAACAGTGCGCGCAACCAGCGCCGTCCTCAAGTACGCCTCCTCTGAGAAGGAGACGGTTGTGGCTGGTCGAGAACTTGAGGTGGACACGGTTTTGGAGGGAAGCATCCGAAGGCTGGGAACACGAGTAAGAGTTACAGCGCGGCTTGTGAGCGTGCCTGATGGCTCGGTGCTTTGGGCGAGCAAATTCGACGAAGATTTTACCGATATATTCAAAGTCGAAGACTCTATCTCCGGTAAGGTAACAGAAGCGCTGGCCCTGAAGCTTTCAGGCGAAGAGCAGAAGCGTTTGACAAAGCGTTACACCGATAACGCCGAAGCCTATCAGTTTTACCTCAAAGGCCGCTATTTCTGGAATAAGAGAACAGAGGACGGTTTCAATCGAGGAATCGCACAGTTCAAGCAGGCGGTCGAAAAGGATTCTAACTACGCGCTCGCTTACGCGGGGTTGGCGGATTCTTACATCGGACTGACGTTCTACAGTTTTACCGCCCCCAGCGAAACAATGCCGAAGGCGAAGGAAGCTGCAATGAATGCGCTTGCGATAGATAATGCGCTCGCCGAAGCGCATGCCTCGCTCGCTCACGTCCTAATGAATTACGATTGGAATTGGTCGGAGGCGGAGAAAGAGTTCAAGCTCAGTATAGAACTCAACCCGGATTATGCGACGGCTCACCAGTGGTATGCCGTCCACTATTTAACGGCAAGGGGGCGACCGGAAGAAGCTCTACAGGAAATGAAACGGGCGCTGGAGCTTGAGCCAACGTCTCTCGTAATGAATACGTTCATGGGCGCGACTCTCTACTTCGCGGGGCGCTATAACGAGGCCATAGAGCAATGCCGCAGGACGATAGAGATGGATCCGAACTTCGCCGTCGCTCACTGGCACCTCGGGGTGGCTTACGAGCAAAAGGAGATGTTTGACGATGCCATTGCAGAGTTTCAAAAGGCGACCACCCTATCGGGAGGCAGCCCGCTAATGAAGGCGTCTCTCGGCCACGCCTATGCGAAAGCGAACAAGAAAGATGAAGCAATAATGATACTTGATGAGCTAAAGGAGCTTTCAAAGCAACGCTATATGTCATCATATGAGGCAGCGGCAATCTATGTGGCACTTGGCGAAAACGAGCAGGCATTTCAATTGTTGGAAAGAGCAGACAAGGAGCATTGCTTCCACTTCGTTTATCTTAAAGTGTGGCCACAGTTCAGTGTTGTACGTGCGGACCCGAGATTCCAAGATTTAGTGGAGCGCATCGGCCTTTCGCGGTGACTTATCGATTAACCTTACTTGCATTGCGTCTCCTATACCGTATAAGAGCAATTTTCTCGTGGACCCCGTGTGTCGTACGCCCGGCCGTGGACGCCCCAGTCCAAGCGCGCCGAATCGTTAGATGCTATCGTGTGAGGAAGGAGAATACAGATGAATAAGTATATGAGCTTCAGTCTCGCGTTCACGGTTTTGCTCATTAGTTTGATAGCAACAGCGCAAGAACGAGGTGTCGTCAAGCCGCTATTACTCCTGAGCGAGATCGTCCAAGGGATGCCTAAAGGCGAGAGGCAGGGGGTGCGCGTACTCACGGCGAACTTCCAACGGGGCGACAAGACTATGTTCCACACGCACCGTTTCCCGGTGACTGTCTATGTTCTGGAAGGCGCATTCACATTAGAAATGGACGGGCGCGAGCCAGTCATGGTCAAAACTGGTCAGGCGATGGTGATGCCGCCGCACGTGAAAATGACGGGTTACAACCGCAGCAGTACCGAGTCGTTGCGGCTGGTGATCTTTTCTGTGAGTGATCCAGACACACCGTTCCTTGATCCCATACATTAGTCAGTAGCTAACTCAGCGTGGAAGGGTTCGAGTGGCAAGACGGTTAACAAAACCAGGTATTCCACCCGCACGGGTAACCCGATGTACGCGTATTGTACGCGCCACGAAATTTTTATGCGTTTTTGGCTGCCGCGGCCAGGCCAACGACTACGCGCGTCCAGCAAAATCCCCTTGCCAGCAATCCCGTCTTCAGCAACGCGCCGCCGTAGGCCGCGATCCCCAGGTAAGCCAAGACAATGTAAATGCCAAACAGCAATCCGGCCCACCTTAGCCACATTTCGAAAAACGCGGGCGGTGTCCCTGTCCTTGCCATTTCCTGCGCTGCCGAGACCGTTACAGTCAGGCGGAACGCGAGACTAATGATCCAGAACACGGAGCCAAACAGGAAGCTGACGAGCCCGAGTTCGCCGAATAGACGATCCCCGGACTCACGCAATGCCACCGTAAGAATGGTCAAACCGGCCAGCACGGTAACAGCGCCCAGCAGGAAAGAGCCGTTGGCCCACAGGTAGGCCGTTAGTTGCGTCGCGACTCTCTCGAGCCGCTGTCCGGGCCAGGTGGTAGCACCCATCCAGACAATGGCCGCTCCTACAATGAGCAGGCCGGCGGCTAAGCCAGCAGGATAGGATTTGGAATTTGAATCTGTTTGCTGCCCGGTCCAGGCGCCGACTGTCCAGAGTGCTACACCAATAACCAGCAGGTGGGCCACTGCCACGCCCATGTATACCGCTAGACTGTTTGCTATGCCCATTATTGCTGCGAATCGATTTGCTAAATCCTGGAGTAGGCCAAGCGAAAGTACGAAGACAAGCCAAAGGTACAACTCACTGAGGCGGCGCAGCCTTTCCGCTCCTGCGAAGGCCCAAGCTAGGCCGATGGCGATAAGTAGAACAGAGACTGCAGACCCAGATGTTGACCCAGTAAACGTAGCTGCTGCAGAACACCACTAACGATCAACAGAACAGTGATCGCAGGGGGTGTCCACTTCCACTTCAGCACGTTCAACATAAAGTTTGCTCCATTCAAATGAGTCTGATGGTACGAAACACTGTATATCTCCGGTGATTCCCTGGTTTATTTCCCCAATTCGCATAACTCATTGTTTGTTACAATAGCGATCGGCGGCCCAACGGTCGGCATAACCCGCGCGCGGAGCGATAGCGGAGCGCGTCCCCCGGACCTTAGCAGGTCGTCATGTAGAGCCCGTACATCAAGCCGGCAAACAGTCGCCAGCTCTGATACCACGATGGCGCCGCCCCCGAGACGAGCATTTCCTCTGCCGCCGAGACCATCACTACTGCCCTGAACGCAAGATGAATGACCCAGAACACCGAGCCGAAGAGGAAGGCGATCAGCCCGAGTTCAGCAAACACGGGATGCCTGGACTGACGCAGGAGCGCCGTGAACACGGTGAATCCGGCCAAAGTGACCGCCATGCCCAGCAGGAAAGACCCAGTGGTAAATAAGTGGTCGGGGCGGTGCGCCGCGATATTCTCGAGATCCATGCCCGGAAACGTGCTAGCTCCAACCCAGACAATGGCCGAGCCCATGATCAGCAAGAAGCTGGCGAAGCATGCGGAGGCATCGGCAAGGCCGGAACCCTAGCCGTCGGCCGCGCGCCGAGGAGCCATAGTGCGGCCGCGATGAGGAGCAGGTGGAGTGAGCCTATTACGGCCGTCACCATCAGACCGGCCGCATCGTGAATTGCTGCGAACCATGCAACGGAGAGAGGGACAAGCCACAGGTACAACTCAGCGAGGCGTCGTAGAGGGCCCTTCTCCAGGGAGTAGCGGGACCAGGCAACCACGAGTATCGTTGCCAAAAGAGTACAGAATGCAATCTGCAACCAGGTCATAGCAGCGCCTCCTCAATCACGGCGACTGCTCGTCGCGCGCGGGTTAGGCGCCGTCAGAGATACGTTTCGCTCTCTAAGGCTCTGGGCATGACTTTCTCCACGCGCTGGCTGAGATACCTTTCTCTTTCCGCCGCATGGTTCTGTCGCTCGGTGTAAATCTCCAGATTGATCTTCTCCTTGATGGTCAACTTCGGTTCGCGTGCCGCCTGTATATCGTGAATCAAGATTGTAAATGAAGCCGCCCGCTGAACCGTGAATCGCGGCACCCGATCTGTCAACTTTTCTCCCAGGGGTTAAAGACCGCAACACCGGCAGCGGCAATACTCCCAGTGTCGCGAGTCACGAATGTGAGATTGTGCTGCAAAGCTGTGGCGGCCAATAGACCGTCGATGACGGGAAGCACTATTCCGCTCTTTAGCGCCTGGGCCGTCAGGAGTCCCCAGCGATCGGCTACCCTTTCGTCTATGGATAAGATCCGCCCGTGAAAACGGGACCTCAGATCGGTTTCGAGCCAGGCCTCAAGCCTCGCGCGTCGCCTAGCGTGAGGTAACGCCACCACACCGCGGCGAATTTCGCCAAGCGTCAGAACGCTGAGGTGAAGCAGCGTTTCATCAGTCGCGTCGATCCACGTCGTTACGCCTGGCTCCGGCCTCGGCTTGACGAGTTCCGAGATCACATTGGTGTCCAGCAGGAATCCGCTCATAGTTTGATTTCACGGCCTGGATCTTTTGAGCGACGAAGATCCAGCTTCAGGCCGGCAAGAGGAGATTCGGCGAAGAACTTTACCAGACTCTGCGGCTGCCGCGCCCGTTTAGTAAGTCGCTCAAATTGTTCTGCCGGCAAAACTACGACCTGCTCTTTTCCCTGGCGCGTGACTACCTGTGGCCCCTCGTTGCGCGCCCGGCGAAATAATTCGCTGAAACGTGCCTTGGCCGCCTGCAACTGCCACGCTCCGGACGGCGGCTTATCTACAGGCTCGGCGGCTTTCTTGGATCTTCTCATGGTGGTAACTTCAGCACTGACTAGTCTGACTAGCGCCAGTGTAACTCGGGGAGTCGTTAATGCCAAGCTTGCTGACGGATGAGGGAAAGAGTGCTGCGACGCCACACGTCCTTACAAATCATAGAAGTGTAGATCGGATGCGCACAGTAGCTTGGTAATGTAAATTATTTGGCCAGCATGAATCGAAACGGGAAGCGAGCTAACAACCTGTCCCTGGCGAAAATATCATCCGGCGTTTAAATACCTGAACTTAGAGGTATGAGTCAGAGTACCTTGCAGATGCTCGTCCATTCCCTTCCCGGCCGGTT
>Ga0136617_10000424_pt1 | contig 35174 bp, 30 predicted proteins | sample AntDrymUQ3222106_2_FD_129672 | JGI IMG/M metagenome (GOLD analysis project Ga0136617, IMG submission 129672) | Polar desert sand microbial communities from Dry Valleys, Antarctica - metaG UQ322 (21.06) | ecosystem: Environmental > Terrestrial > Soil > Desert | place: Antarctica: Dry Valley... | reverse complement strand
GTGAGGTTGGTTATGGCAAGCCGTATTCTTGCAGCAAACGGGCCGCCGCCCGTGGCGACACGCCGAGCAGAGACATACACTTTCGGATGTAAATAGTCACAAGGCCGGCTGAATAACCCTCAATGTAGACGTCACCTTGCTTAACGCAGACGTCACCGAACGTATCTGAACGGGGTCACTAAAGAGTGCTTCGCGCACTCTAACAGGGGATCTACACGACGTGCCGTTCACCCCTACTGTAAGAGGGCGAGTCCAACTCGCTCGTTGTTGTCGAATGAGTGATGGGAGCATGTGGAATGAGTCTGATCCAGACTGGCATCCTCAAGTTGGGATCAAGCAACGCGACGGAGCTTAAGGGAGGGAATGTGGCTACGTTCACAGAGGTCAAGTTCCCTGCGGCATTTCCTGCCGGCTCGACGGTGATCGTGACGGCGAATACCCAGACCTTCGTTGGTCAGGACACGCCAGGAATTCGAATCGCCAACGTCACGGAAAGTGGTTTCTTCATCCGCCTCAACGAGCTGGTGGGTGCAGGAAAGGCGCTGGGTGACGGAAAGCATGCCGAGGAGACGGTCGGCTGGATAGCTTCGACCGTGTAATCTACGGGGTGCTCCGCGCACCGTCGGTCGGGTACGGGATCGGGACAGAAGGAGCCCGATCCCCGTTGACACCGGCGACGGCGGCACCTTGGTGTTACGTCAGAGCCGATGGTGCAGTGCCTCCGCCGCGGCGAGTAAGTCGGCGGCCCAGCGCACGCCTGGGCGGCGTCCGATCCGGTCCACGGGGCCGGAGACCGACACGGCGGCAACGACCTCCCCGGAGCCGTTGCGGACCGGGGCCGACACGCTCGCCACCCCCGCCTCGCGTTCGGCCACGCTCTGTGCCCAGCCGCGCCTGCGGACCTCGGCCAGCACTCGCTCGTCGAACGTCGCCTCGGCGAGCATCGCGCTCATGACGGCGGGTTCGGCCCAGGCCGCGAGCACCTTGGCGCCCGAGCCCGCGGTCATCGGCAGCCGGGAGCCGACCGGGACGGTGTCGCGCAGGCCGCTGGCGGGTTCGGCGGCGGCCACGCAGACGCGCTGCTCGCCGTCGCACCGGTAGAGCTGCACGCTCTCGCCGGTGATGTCGCGCAGCCGCGGCAGCACGGTGCCTGCGGCTTCGAGCAGCGGATCGACGCCCCCGGCCGCGAGCTCGGCGAGCGCCGGCCCGGGACGCCAGCGCCCGTCCGCGCCCCGGTGCAGCAGCCCGTGCACCTCCAGTCCGACGGCGAGGCGGTGCGCGGTGGCGCGCGGCAGGCCCGTGCGCTGGCACAGCTCGGCCAGCCCGCACGGCTGCGTCGCGGCGACCCGGAGCACCCCCACGGCCTTGTCCAGCACGCCGATACCGCTATGCTGTCTCACATCGCGATACTAGCTTCCCGATATGTGAGACGCCATTCGACGCGGAGGAGGTAGGCGTGGGACGCACGCTGACCGAGAAGGTCTGGGAGGACCACCTGGTCCACAGCGGTGAGGGCGCCGAACCCGACCTGCTCTACATCGACCTGCACCTGGTGCACGAGGTCACGACCCCGCAGGCGTTCGAGGGGCTCCGGCTCGCCGGCCGCCGGGTGCGCAGGCCGGACCTCACGCTGGGGACCGAGGACCACAACGTCCCGACCACCGACGTCGAGTTGCCGATCGCGGATCCTGTCTCGCGCACGCAGGTGGAGACGATGCGCAGCAACTGCGCCGAGTTCGGGGTGCCGCTCTACCCGATGAACCACGCCGAGCAGGGCATCGTGCACGTCGTCGGTCCGCAGCTGGGGCTCACCCAGCCCGGGATGACCGTCGTCTGCGGCGACAGCCACACCTCCACCCACGGCGCGTTCGGCGCGCTGGCCTTCGGTATCGGCACCTCCGAGGTGGAGCACGTGCTGGCCACCCAGACGCTGCCGCTGCGGCGGTTCGCGACGATGGCGATCAACGTCACCAGCCCCGACGGGCGGCTGCGGCCCGGCGTCACGAGCAAGGACGTCGTGCTCGCGATGATCGCCCAGATCGGCACCGGCGGCGGCCAGGGTTACGTGCTGGAGTACCGCGGCAACGTCATCGAGAACCTCTCGATGGAGGCCCGGATGACGATCTGCAACATGTCCATCGAGGCGGGTGCCCGAGCGGGCATGATCGCTCCTGACGAGACGACGTTCGCCTACCTGAAGGGCCGCGACCACGCGCCTCAGGGCGCCGACTGGGACGCCGCGGTCGCCTCCTGGCGGGAGCTGCGCACCGACGCCGACGCCACGTTCGACGCCGAGGTCGACATCGACGCCAGTGCGCTCACCCCGTTCGTCACCTGGGGTACCAACCCGGGCCAGGGCGTGCCGCTCGGCGAGCGGGTGCCCGATCCGGCGACGATCGTCGACGAGAACGAGCGTGCCGCCGCCGAGAAGGCGCTGGCCTACATGGATCTCGCGGCCGGCACCCCGCTGCGCGAGGTTGCGGTCGACACCGTGTTCGTCGGCTCGTGCACCAACGGCCGCATCGAGGACCTGCGGGCCGCCGCGGAGGTCATCGAAGGCCGGAAGGTCGCCGACGGCGTCCGGATGTTGGTCGTCCCGGGCTCGATGCGGGTGCGGTTCCAGGCCGAGGCGGAGGGCCTGGACGCGGTCTTCACCGCGGCGGGCGCCGATTGGCGTTCCGCGGGCTGCTCGATGTGCCTGGGGATGAACCCCGACCAGCTCGCCCCGGGTGAGCGCAGCGCGTCGACGTCGAACCGCAACTTCGAGGGCCGGCAGGGTCGGGGCAGCCGCACCCATCTCGTCTCACCGCTGGTGGCCGCGGCGACCGCCGTGCGCGGCACCCTCTCGTCCCCGGAGGACCTGGACTGATGGAACCGTTTCGCAGCCACACCGGCATCGGCGTCCCGCTCCGGCGATCCAACGTGGACACCGACCAGATCATCCCGGCCGTCTACCTCAAGCGGGTCACCCGTACCGGGTTCGAGGACGGGCTGTTCCACGCCTGGCGCCAGCAGCCCGACTTCATCCTCAACATCGAGCCGTTCTCCCGCGGCTCGGTGCTGGTGGCGGGGCCGGACTTCGGCACCGGGTCCTCGCGCGAGCACGCCGTCTGGGCGCTGCAGGACTACGGGTTCCGGGTGGTGATCGCGTCGCGGTTCGGCGACATCTTCCGCGGCAACTCCGGCAAGCAGGGCCTGCTGGCCGCGCAGGTCGCCCAGCCCGACGTCGAGCTGCTGTGGAAGCTGCTGGAGAACGATCCGGGCACCGAGGTCACTGTCGACCTGATGGAGAAGACGGTGCAGGCGCGTGACCTCACCGTCGCGTTTGGGATCGACGACTACACGCGCTGGCGGCTGCTCGAGGGGCTCGACGACATCGGGCTCACGCTGCGCCACGCCGAGGACATCGCGGCGTTCGAGGCGACCCGGCTGGCGCGGTTGCCGGTGACCAGCGCGCCCTGATCCGAACCAGACGAGCGTGCTGGCGTACGGCGCCGACCAGGCTCTACGGTCGCGGGTATGAACAAGACCCAGCTCGTGGCCGCGCTGGCGGGGCGTATCGGCGACCGGCGTACCGCGGCCATCGCGGTGGACGGGCTGCTCGAGATCATCGTGGACGCTGTCTGCGCCGGCGACTCGGTGTCCCTCTCCGGATTCGGTGTGTTCTCCGGTCGCGCCCGCGCCGACCGGGTGGCCCGTAACCCGCGCACCGGCGGGATCGTCGAGGTGCCCGCCACCACGGTGCCGGCGTTCCGCCCCGGTACGGGCTTTCGTGCGGCGGTCGGCGGTAGCGCCCCTGCCCCCGGCTCTGCACCGGTCCGCCGCACGCCGGCCGTCACCACGCTGGCGCCGGTCACCGCGACCGAGCCGGTTGCCGAGGCCCCTGCGCCGTCCGCACGCGGACCGGTCACGGCCAAGGGGAACGTCCCGTTCGCCGTGGCGCCCGCCGCGAAGGCGGAGAAACCGGCCAAGGGCAAGAAGCCGAACAAGGGCAAGCCAGCGAAGGCCAAGAAGGCCAAGGCCAAGAAATAGGGTCCAGCGGGCTCAGTCGGTCGGACGCGGGTAGTAGTCGGCCAAGCGGAGGCCCCCGTCGACGAAGGTCAGCACCCAGGCGCTGGCCTTGCGGGACGGCACCTCGCTCGACTCGACCCCGGGCAAGTTCGCGCCGGTGGCGAACGAGCCCACCACGTGCGGGATCACCCCACCCTGGCTGCACACGACCGTCACTCCGGGCACGGCGGCCAGCTCGCGCAGCCGGTCCAGCCCGGCCCCCGGGTCGTCCCAGTAGCCGTCCTCGCCCAGCAGTGGCTCGTCGGCGATCGAGACGCCGCCCAGCGCCGCCGCGAGCGGGGCCACCGTGTCCCGGCAGCGCACCGGGGACGCGCTGGCGACGCGATCCGGCCCGAACAGTGCCAGCAGCTCGCCGAGCTGGCGAGCCTGCTCGCGCCCCGCCCCCGACAGCGGCCGCAGCGCGTCGGCACCGTCCCACTGGCGGCGGCTTCCCGCCTTTGCGTGCCGCACGAGTATGAGGACCGAGGAGGGCGCGCCGATCGAGGTGAAGCGGTGCAGCACGTCGAGGTCGTGCCGGTAGGACAGCTGCTGCGCGACGTGCTCCGGGGCGAGCCAGCGCAGCTCGTCGGTCTCGTGGTTGCGTGCGAAAGTGCCGCCGCACGCCTGCGCGGCCCAGTACCGCACCAGCTTCGGTCCCTCGGGGACGAGGTAGCGCACGTCGCCGAGGACCGCGCCGAGACGAAGCGACTGGCCGGTCTCCTCGGTGACCTCGCGGACGGCGGCGAACGGCATCGACTCACCCGGGTCGAGCTTGCCCTTGGGGAACGACCAGTCGTCGTAGCGCGGCCGGTGCACGAGGGCGATCTCGGGATCGCGTGCGCCCGGCCGCCACAGCACGCACCCGGCGGCCCGGACGGCGGCGTGCGGGGTCTCCATGGCGTTCTCCGACGGCGCGGTCACTCGGTCTCGGCCACGGACGTCGCGGCGTAGCGCAGCATCATCTCGGCCTGGTGATCGCGCACCGGGGACACCGCGGAGCCCGCGGGTGGCGAGGGCTCCCACGACCCGTCGGCATGCAGCGTCCAGCACCGGGTGGCGGGATCGAGGCAGGAGTCGAACACCTCACCGAGCCGCCCGGCCAGCTCCGGGTCGGCCACCCGGAGCAGCACCTCGACGCGCCGGTCGAGGTTGCGGTGCATCATGTCCGCGCTGCCGAGCCAGTACTCGTCGGCAGCGGCGAAGTGGAACACCCGGGAGTGCTCCAGGAACCGCCCGAGGATCGAGCGCACCTGGATGTTCTCGCTGAGCCCCGCGCGGCCGGGGCGCAGCGCGCAGATGCCGCGCACCACCACGTCGACCGGCACGCCGGCCTGCGACGCCCGGTAGAGAGCATCGATCACCTGCTCGTCCACCAGCGAGTTGACCTTGAGCCGGATCCGCGCGTCCGCGTTGCCCTCGCGGTGCGACTCGATCTCGTCCTCGATGCGTCGGACGATGCCGCGGCGCACCCCGTAGGGCGCGACGAGCAGGCTGCGGTAGGAGGCCTGGCGCGAGTAGCCGGTGAGCGAGTTGAACAGGTCGGTGAGGTCGGCGCCGATGGTCGGATCGGCGGTGAGCACGCCGATGTCCTCGTAGAGCCGCGCGGTCTTCGGGTTGTAGTTGCCGGTGCCGACGTGGCAGTAGCGCCGGATCGTCGAGGCCTCTTGGCGTACCACGAGCGAGGTCTTGCAGTGCGTCTTGAGCCCGACGAGGCCGTAGACGACGTGCACGCCCGAGCGCTCCAGCTCGCGCGCCCAGGCGATGTTGGCCTGCTCGTCGAACCGGGCCTTGATCTCCACCAGCGCGACGACCTGCTTGCCGGCCGCGGCGGCGTCGATCAGGGCGTCCACGATGGGGGAGTCCCCGGACGTACGGTAGAGCGTCTGCTTGATCGCCAGCACGTTCTCGTCGGCGGCGGCCTGCTCGATGAACCGCTGCACGCTTGTGGAGAACGAGTCGTAGGGGTGGTGCACGAGCACGTCGCCCTCGCGGAGGGTGGCGAACACGCTGCGCGGGGTCTCCCGCTCGGCGAACGCCGGGTGCGTGGCCGGCACGAACGGGTCGTCCTTGAGGTCAGGCCGGTCCACGGCGTGCACGCTCCATAGCGCGGTGAGATCCAGCAGCCCGGGAACGGTGACGACGTCGGCGGGGTCGAGCCCGCGGGGGTCGAGCTCGCGCAGCAGCAGCTCCAGCACGTGCTCGCTCATCGTGTCGGTGACCTCCAGGCGCACCGGTGGCCCGAACCGGCGCCGGGCCAGCTCGCGTTCGAGGGCCTGCAGCAGGTCCTCGTCGCGGTCCTCCTCGACCTCCAGGTCGGCGTTGCGGGTGACCCGGAAGGCATGCACCTCGACCACGTCCATGCCGGTGAACAGGTCGCCGAGGTGGGCGGAGATGAGATCCTCGATGGGCAGGAAGGTGACCTCGGTGTCGGCGCGGCCGTCGTCGGGGCCGACCCGCACGAGCCGCGGGACGTTGTCGGGCACCTTGACCCGGGCGAACCGCTCGGTGCGCCCCTCGGGGTCACGCACGGTGACCGCGAGGTTGAGCGAGAGCCCGGAGATGTAGGGGAACGGGTGTGCCGGGTCCACGGCCAGCGGGGTGAGCACCGGGAACACCTGGGCGGAGAAGTAGTCCGACAGCCACTCGTGCTGCTCCTCGGACAGGTCCGACCAGCGCCGGATCCAGATGTCCTCCGCGTCCAGCTCGGGCAGCACGTGGTCGAGGAAGACGTGTGCGTGGGCCTCGGCGACGGCCTGGCTGCGGGCGGAGATCCGGGCCAGCTGCTCGTTCGGGGACAGGCCGTCGGCGCTGCGAACGGCCAGCCCGGCGTCGGCGCGGCGTTTCAGCCCGGCGACCCGGACCATGTAGAACTCGTCGAGGTTCGAGGCGAAGATCGCCAGGAACTTGGCCCGCTCCAGCAGCGGCTGGCTGGGATCCTCGGCGAGGGCCAGCACGCGGGCGTTGAAGTCCAGCCAGGACAGCTCGCGGTTGAGGTAGCGGTCGTCGGGCAGCTCGGAGATGGGACCGGGGGTGCGGGCGGGCGGGCTCACCGGGACCGCGGCGGCCGCGGTCCCGGAGGCGGTCGGGGCGGTGGCGGTGCGGGCGTCGGTGGGCGCGGCGGCCGGACCGGGCTCCTCGACCGGGCGTCCGGCGGGACCGGCGCCGTTCGCCGCGGCGTCCGCGTCGTGGGCGGGTGCGGTGGTGTGCACCCGCCGGATGGACGGCCGGGGTGCGCGGCGCTGGGTGCGGGTGTTGCGCCGCGGGGGTGCCGGCTCGTCGCTGGAGCCGGACTCCGGGACCGAGGATCTGTGCACGTCGTCACCCACGGCAGTGATTCTGACGCACCCGGGACCCCGTGTGCCGTACGTGTTCCCCGACATCCGGGTGAACTCTCGCACAGCGTTGCCTACCCTCCGGCACCGTCGCCGGTGAGTCGCCGTCAGGGACCGTGCGTGCTTCCACTACTTTCACCGGATGACGACGTCATCGACAGATCAGACCCGGGCGCTGGACCTGGAGGCGGATGCCGCCCGCTACCCCGACGAGCGCGGCGAGATCCTGCTGGAGGCGGCGGCGGCGTGGGAACGCGCGGGCGAGCTCGACCGCGCGCGGTCGGTGCTGACCGAGGTGCTCGCGCTCGGCGGCGAGGACGCGGGCTTCGCCCGGCACGGTCTCGCGGAGATCTGCTTCGACGAGGGTGCGGACGCGGATGCGTGGGCGCAGCTGCGGGCACTCGAGCAGGCCGGTCCGGTTGCCGCCGGACCAGCCGTGCTGGTCGCCGAGATGCTGGAACGGCGAGGTGACTACGAAGCCGCGCTCGGCTGGTTCGAGCGGGCGCTCGGCCCGGACACCGCTGCGCTCGCCGCCGCCGTCGAGCAGCGTGAGGCCCCTTCGATGAGTGACATGCCGCTCTACGGCCGGCAGCGGTGTCGGGCGAAGCTCGGCCTGCCGGCCGACGACCTGGACCGGGTCGCCGACCTCGCCGAGCAGCGCCGCCGGGACTTCTTCGACCTCCTGGACCGGGCCGCGAGGTCTCAGCCCGCCGCGACCTCCGGGCCCACCCGCGTATCGATGCTGGTCTGGCATCGGGACGAGCTCAGCCGAGCGGCGTGGCGCTGGCCTGCGGTCTTCACGAAGGACAACCACGCGGTACTGGAACGCGAGCTGCGGCGGCTCGCCGCTGATCACAACCTGGCCACCGTCCCCCTGATCCTCGGCACCGCCGACGGGTTGGGCGAGTATCTCGACCGCACCGGCGCGGACGTCACCGAGGAGTCGACGCGCCTGGCCTACGCCGAACAGGTCCGGGCGCGGGGCGGGACGATCACCTGGCCGCCCGGCCGCAACGAGCCCTGCTGGTGTGGGTCGGCGCGCAAGTACAAGAAGTGCTGCGGTGGAGCCGGAACGTAGTGAAGCGGTAGACGCTCGGTAACATTGGCAGCCATATTCACTCGAAGAGTTCCCCCTTTGGGGTGGCACCCTCCTGAAAACCCCCTTACGGTTACCCTAAGTCGTTGCCGTCGGGGCTCGGTGGTCCGCAGTGTGATGGTGCGGACGTGCGGCGCATCTGGGGAAATCCCGTAACGGGGGCAGCTCATGAGCACCTCTTCACCAGTACCGGTGCATGCAGGCAGCGTGCCGGCGCCGGAGCGCCGCAGCGGTAGGTGTCGCGCCTGCGGCCCGGCTCGGCGATCGGGGCCGTGGGCATGAAGCGGGCTGTCGTCCTGGCGGGTGGTCTCGGCACCCGGCTGCGGCCCTACACGGCGGTGATCCCCAAGCCGCTCATGCCGGTCGGGGACCGGCCGATCCTCGAGATCGTGCTGGCGCAGCTGCGGCGACACGGCTTCGAGCGGGTCACGATCGCCACGGGACACCTCGCCGGGCTCATCGAGGCGTTCTTCGGGGACGGTTCGAACTACGGTCTGAAGATCGACTACTACCGGGAGCGCGAGGCTCTCGGGACCGTCGGAGCGCTCGCCCTGATCGAGGAGCTCGACCAGAACCCGTTCCTGGTGATGAACGGGGACGTGTTGACCGACCTCGACTACGACGAGCTGTTCCGCCGGCACTGTGACAGCGACGCCGCCGCCACCATCTCCGTGATCCAGCGGAAGATCCAGATCATGCTCGGTGTCATGCACTTCGAGGACGAGACCGACCCCGACCGCGTCACCGACTACATCGAGAAGCCCTCGATCGACTACGAGGCGTCGATGGGCGTGTACTGTTTCTCCCCGCGGGCCATCCGCCACATCGACGCCGGGCAGCGGCTGGACTTCCCCGATCTGATCCTCCGGCTCATCGCCGCGGGCGAGGTCGTCAACGCCTGGCGCCCCGAGGCCTACTGGCTTGACATCGGCCGTCACGACGACTACGAGCAGGCCATGGAGGAGTTCGAACGGATGCGGTCGCGGCTGCTCCCCGAGGACACGGAGGTCCGGCGCCGATGACCCGGACCGGACGCTCGATCATCTGTGTCGGTTTCGCCGAGTGGGACGCCGAGCTGTGGACGAACCAGCAGCACCTCATGAGCCGGCTCGCCCGGGGTAATCGGGTGCTGTTCGTGGAGTCGCTTGGGCTGCGCCGTCCGCAGCTGGCCGGCCGCGACCTGCGTCGGATCGGTCGGCGGCTGGTCCGCGGGCTGGCCGGCCCGCGGGAGCGCGACGGCGTGCTGGTGGTCTCCCCGCTCGTGCTGCCGTTCCACGCGAGCCGCGTGGTCCGGGCGGTGAACCAGCGGTTGCTCCGCTTCCTGGTCGGGCGCGCCGCGCGTCGCACCGGCCTGGACCGCTGCCCCGTGCTGTGGGCCTACGTGCCACAGGCCGAGGCTCTGCTGCCGACGCTGCGGCCGCGGACCGTCGTCTACCACTGCGTCGATGACATCGCCGAGCAGAAGGGAGTCGACGGTGACTCCTTCCGAGCGGCGGAGGCCCGTTTCGTCGACCGGGCCGACCTCGTGATCGCGTCGGCCCCGGCGCTGGCGGCGCGGCTTGAGCAGCGGGCTGCCACGGTGCTCTACGCCCCGAACGTCGCGGACACCGCGCTGTTCGCGACCGCCCTCGATCCCGGTCCGGCCGACCCGGCCGTGGCCGCCCTGCCGGGCCCGCGCATCGTGTTCACCGGCGCGATCGTCGCCACCAAGCTCGACGTCGCGCTGATCGCCGGGGTGGCTCGCAGCCGACCCGACTGGAGCATCGTGCTGGTCGGTCCCGTCGGCACCGGCGACCCCTCGACCGACGTCTCGGCCCTGGCCGGGTTGCCCAACGTCCATCTGGTCGGGCCGCGGCGCTACGCCGAGCTGCCCGCGGTGCTGCGTGCGGCGGACGCGGGGATCATCCCCTACGCGCTCAACGAGCTGACCAGCTCTGTCTTCCCGATGAAGGTCTATGAGTATCTCGCCGCCGGGCTGCCGGTGGTGGCGACGCCGCTGCCGTCCCTGTCCGGGATCGACCAGATCGACCTCGCTCCGGACGCGGGCGGGTTCGTCGTCGCGCTGGAGAAGGCGCTGGAGACCGACGATCCGGACACGCGGCGCGCCCGCTCGGAACGGGCCCGCGGGCACTCCTGGGACGCCCGCGTGACCGAGATCGCCGAGGCCCTGCACGCCGTCGAGGCGCTGACCCCGACCGGCACGATCGTCGCCACCCCCTACACGCCCTCGCTGCGGTCCGGTGGGGGACGGCGGACCTACGGGATCGTCTCGGCGCTGGCCGCCGCCGGCCCGGTGGAGCTGGTGTACCAGCGCACCGGCGACGGTCGGCCGGACCCGGCGTTCACCCGGCACCCCGGCGTGCGCCTGCACCCGGTGACCGGCTCGCGCGGTGTGCGCCGCCTGGGGACCTACCTCGCGGCCCGCGCCACCGGCGTGCCCGCCGGGTTCGCCCGCGGCGTCTGGCCCGAGCTCGCCGACCGGGTGCGCGCGCTCGACGACGGCCGCTGCCGGGTCGTCGCCGACGGCCCGATCGCCGCCGTGGCGCTGGGGGCCGTGGCCCGTCGCCGCCCGGTCGTCTACAACGCCCATAACCTCGAGTCGGGCTTCCGACACCTGCTCGCCGACCCCGAGATGGGGTCCGAACGCGGGCTGCGGCGCTTCGAGCGTCGGCTGCTGCACCACGCCGCCGAGGCGTGGATGGTCTCGGCCGCCGACGTGGCCGCCGCCGCGGAGCTCACGCCGGGGGCCGTCCTGCGACGGGTGCCCAACGTGGTGGACGTCGCGGCCGTCGAGTCGCGCGGGCGCGAGCGCACGGCGCTGTTCGTCGGCGACTTCACCTACGAGCCGAACCGCCGGGCGCTGCGGTTCCTCCTCGAGTCGATAGCGCCGGCGCTGGCCGCGCGGGATCGGGACGTGCGGCTCGTGGTCGCCGGTCGCGGCTGCGACACCGTCCCCACCCGCCCGCCGAACGTGGAGCTGCGCGGCTTCGTCGCCGATCTCGACGCGCTCTACGCGTCGGCGGGTTGTGCCGTCGTCCCGCTGCGTGACGGCGGCGGCTCACCGCTGAAGTTCGTGGAGGCGCTGGCGCACGGGCTGCCCGTGGTGGCCACCCGGAAGGCCGCGGCGGGCCTGGAGGCCCTCGTCGCGGGCGAGCACTTCCTGCTCGCCGAGGAGACCGCAGCCGCGCTGGCCGACGGCATCCTCGCCGCGCTCGATCCCGTCACGGCCGGGCGGCTGGGCCGGGCGGGGCGGGCGGTCGCACAGCGGGAGTACTCGGTCGAGGCACTCGTGCGGATCCTGGCGTGAACGCCCTGTCGCTCGACGAGCGCCGCTCCGCGCGCCTGCTGTTCCACAGCGAGCTGGCCGCGGGCACCGTGACCGAGGAGGCGGTGTTCACCGCACCGGAGGTGCGGGCCGCGGTCCGCACCCGCCACGTGCCGCCGCTGCCGTGGCGGGTCGCCCAGGCCGCGCTGCGCAAGGCCGGCCGCCTGAGCCCGCAGCAGCGCGTGATCGATCCGGCGGTGCGGGCCCGGCGGGCCGTGCTCGGCGCCGCCGCGGACGGACCGCCGCGGGTGCTGCTGCGGATGGACGAGTACCCGCACTGGTTGGCGGCACGGGAGCCGGCGCGCTTTGGCGACGACGCCTTCGCCCCGTGGCGCGAGATCATGGCGGCGGCCGGTTGTGCGCACCTCGTCGCGGTCGTGCCCCGGATCGCCGACGATCCGGAGCAGAAGACGGGCGGTGCCCGCGACCTCACCGACGTCGAGCTGGCGCGGCTGCGGCAGCTGGCGGCCGACGGCGTCGTGTTCGGCCTGCACGGCTACGAGCACCGCACCCGCTTCGCCCACCCGCGGCTGCACACCGAGCTCGGCCACCGCTCGCGCGCCGGGGTGGGCGCCCTGCTGGACCAGGCGCTGGGGGTGCTCTCCCGGCGGGCCGGGATCCGGCCGCAGGTGCTCGTGCCGCCCTTCAACACCTTCGACGCGTTCCAGTACCGGGAGCTCGCGGCGCGGTTCCCGGTCGTGACCGGCGGTCCGGAGTCGATCCTGCGCATGGGGTTCCATGCCACCCCCACCTGGCGTGCGGGGTCGGTCTACCTGCCCGCCTACCCGCCGCTGTACGGCACCGCCGCCGAGGTGCTGCCGGTGTTGGACCAGCAGCTCGCGGCGGACACCGGCCTGTGGACCCCGGTGGTCCTGCACTGGGGGTGGGAGGCCCAGCGCGGGTGGCGTGACCTCGAGCTGTTCGCCGAGATGATCGCCCCGTACGCAGTGCCGTGGAACACGTTCCTCGACGCGGTGGAGAGGACCAGATGAAGATTGTCTCCGTGTTGACCACGCACGCCTCCGGTGGCGCCGAGTTCGCCGCGGTGGAGCTGCTCGACTCGCTGGCCGCCCACGGGCACGAGACGGTGCTGCTGTCCAACCAGCCCGACATCGGGCGCGGCACCGCGGTGCGGGTCCGGCCCGTAGACCTCGGGCCGAAGCTCGCCGTCGGGACGTGGCCCGGCCTGGTCATCCGCACGCCCCAGCTCCTGCGCGCGATCGTCGCCGCGCTGCGCGCGGAGGCCCCGTTCGACGTGCTGCTCGTGCACTACAAGAAGGAGCAGCTGCTCGCGGGGCTGCTCCCGCGCCGGCTGGCGCCGCGCGTGGTGTGGGCGGAGTGGGGTCCGGTCCCGTTCCCGCTGCGCCGCGGGCTGCCGCGAGCCCTCTACCTGGCTGCGGCGCGGCGCGCGTCGGCCGTGATGGCCATCTCCGAGGGCACCCGCCGGTCGGTCACCGACGTCGGCGTGCCGGCCGCCAAGGTGATCGTGGTGCCCAACGTCATGCGCGCCGACGAGCTGGGGTACTCCGCACCGGGTCGGGCCCGGGTGCGCGAGCGCCTGGGCGTCCCGGCCGACGCGTTCGTCGTCGGCTGCCTCTCGCGGTTTCACCCCAAGAAGCGCAACGACGTGGTCGTCGACGCCGCCGTGGCGCTCGACGACCCGCGGGTGCACCTGCTGCTGGCCGGTGACGGCGAGACCGAGCCCGACCTGCGCGCCCGGTCCCGCCCCCTGGGCGACCGCATCCACTTCCTCCCGACCCCGGGCGCGGACGTCGCGGACGTGCTCTCCGCGGTCGACGTGTCGGTGTTCTGCCCGTCGCCGACCGAGGGCGCGCCCCGCGCGGTCATCCTGGCCATGCTCGCCGGGCGCGCGTGCGTCTCGACCGGCCGGGAGGGCGTCCACGACCTCATCCCGGACGGCGGCGGGCACATCCTGTCCCCGGAGAACGACGTGGCCGCGCTGCGGGCGGTGCTGGCGCGCTACCGGGACGACACGGTGCTGCGGGCTCAACACGGGGCCGTGGCGGCGGACTACTCCCTGCGGACCTACGACCGGCAGATCGTTGCTGAGCGGGCCGAGGCCGTCCTCGCCGGCACCCAACGAAAGGAAACGCGATGATCGCGAAGCCGCTGTCGGGGACGTCCCGGCTGGCGCTGGTGACCGGTGGAGCGGGTTACATCGGCATGGGAGCCTGTGCGGAGCTCGCGGCCAGTGGGCGCCGGGTGCGGGTGCTCGACGTCCTGCTGCACGACCAGCAGGAGCGGGCCGCAGAGCTGGTCGAACAGGGCGTCGAGGTGATCCGGGGCGACATTCGTGACCCCGAGGCCCGAGCGAAGGCGCTGGCCGGGGCCGACGAGGTCGTCCACCTGGCCGCGATCGTCGGCGACCCGGCGTGCGCGGTGGACCCGGAGCTGTCCCACGCGGTCAACGTCGAGGGCTCCCGCCTGCTGGTGCGCGAGGCCCGGGACGCCGGCGTCGAGCGGATGGTGTTCGCCTCGACCTGCTCCAACTACGGTCGCATGGCTGATCCGTCGGTCCCGATCACCGAGGACGGCGACCTCGCTCCGGTCTCGCTGTACGCCGAGCAGAAGGTCGGCATCGAGCGGGCCCTGCTCGCCGACGACCTCACCCCGCTGCTGCCCACCTGCCTGCGGTTCGCCACCGTGTACGGGGTGGCACCGCGGATGCGGTTCGACCTCACCGTCAACGAGTTCACCCGGGACCTGTGGGCGGATCGCCATCTCGAGATGTTCGGCGAGCAGTTCTGGCGGCCCTACGTGCACGTGCGCGACGCCGGGCGGGCCATCGTGCACGTGCTCGATCAGCCGGTCGAGAAGGTGGGCGGGCGGGTGTACAACGTCGGCCGGTCGGGGGAGAACTACCGCAAGCTCGACATCGTCGCCGAGATCAGGCGCCAGACCGCGAACGGTGCGGTCTCCTACGTCGCTCGCACCGAGGACCCGCGCGACTACCAGGTCTCCTTCGACCGGATCGCGAACGAGCTGGGGTTCGCGACGACCAGGACCGTGCCCGACGGCATCGCCGAGGTCATCGCCGGTCTCGAGGCGGGCGCGTTCGGCGACCCCTTCGCGCGGGCGCACCGGAACACCGACTGATATGACATCGGTCGGCACCGCACCCGCGATCCCGCTGTTCGACCTGCGGCTCGATCCGTCGGATCTGGCCGCGGTCGAGCAGACCCTGCGCTCGGGCTGGCTGACGATGGGCCCGCGCGTCGAGGCGTTCGAGGCGGAGTTCGCGGCGCACCTGGGGGCGCGGCACGCGCTCTGCGTGTCCTCGTGCACCGCGGCCCTGCACCTGGCCTACCTCGCCGCGGGCGTCGGCCCCGGCGACGAGGTGATCGTCCCGTCGATCACCTTCGCCGCCACCGCGAACGCCGCGCTCTACTGCGGCGCGACGCCGGTGTTCGCCGACATCGTCGGCCCGCACGACCCCGGGATCGACCCGGAGCACGTCGCGGCGCTGATCGGACCGCGGACCAAGGCCGTGTGTGCGGTGCACTTCGCGGGCTACCCGGCCGCGGTCGACGTGCTCGCGCCGCTCTGCGCGCGCCACGGGATCGCCCTCATCGAGGACGTGGCACACGCGCCGTCGGCCACGCTCGACGGTCGCAGGCTGGGGACCTTCGGCCTCGCGGGCGCGTTCTCGTTCTTCTCGAACAAGATCCTCTCCTGCGGGGAGGGTGGGTTGGTCTGCACCGACGACGACCGCGTCGCCGAGCTCGCTCGCCGGCTCCGCTCGCAGGGCATGACCAGCGGAACGTGGAGCCGGCACAACGGCGCGACCGACACCTACGACGCGAGCGGTCTCGGCTTCAACTATCGGCTCGACGAGCCGCGGGCGGCGCTGTTGCACTCTCGGTTCGCCCGGCTCGCCGACGACATCGCCCACCGCCGCAGGATCGTGCACCGGTACCGGATCCTGCTCAGCGGCGTCGACGGGCTGATCGTCCCCTACCGGGACAGCGACATCGCGACGAGCTCCTGCTACGTGATGCCCGTGCTGGTCGCCGATCCTTCCCGGCAGGGTCCGCTGCGCCGCTTCCTGCGTGCCGAGCGCTCGGTCCAGACCTCGCTGTTCTATCCGGCGGTCCACGAGTTCTCGGCGTTCGAGGCGCGACTGGGCGCGCAGTCACTGCCGCGCTCGCAGCGGTGGGCGCGCTCGGAGCTCACCATCCCGCTGTACCCGCACCTGACCGAGGCCGAGCAGGACCGCGTCGTCGAGGCCATCGCGGAGGGGCTGCGCCGATGAGCTGGACGGTTCCCCTGACCGACGTCGTCGTCACCGAGGACGACATCGCCGCGGTGCTGGCGTGCTACGAGGCCGGCTGGCTGACGATGGGCCCGCGGACCGTGGCGTTCGAGGCAGCCCTCGCGCGGTTCTGCGGGACGCGCCATGCCGTGGCCGTGTCCAGCGGTACCGCGGCGCTGCACCTCGCATGCCGGGCCGCCGGGATCGGACCCGGGGACGAGGTGATCGTCCCGTCGTTGACCTTCCTCGCCACGGCGCACGCCCCCCGGTACTGCGGCGCGCACACGGTGCTGTGCGACTCGACGTCGCCGACGGACATGAACCTCTCCGTGGCCGACGTCGAGGCGCGGATCACCCCGCGCACCGCGGCGGTGATCGCCGTGCACTTCTGCGGCTATGCCGCGGACGTCGCGGCGCTGCGGGAACTGTGCGACGACCGCGGGCTCGTGCTCATCGAGGACATGGCCCAGGCCATCGGGGCGCGCTACGCCGACGGCGGGATCTGCGGCTCGGCGGGCGAGCTGGCCTGCCTGTCGTTCTTCTCCAAGAAACAGCTCAGCGTCGGGGAGGGAGGTGCGGTGGTCACGGGGTCGGACGCGTCCGCGGCGGCCGTGGCCTCGCTGCGCTCGCACGCCATGACCTCGGGCACCTGGGACCGTCACCGCGGCCACGAGGAGTCCTACGACGTGGTGGACCTCGGCTACAACTTCCGCATCGACGAGCCGCGCGCCGCGCTCGGGCTCGCCCGGATCGGGCGGCTGGCGGCCGAGATCGAGGCACGGCGTACCGCCGTCGGCTGGTACCGCGAGCGACTGGCCGACCTCGAGCGCGTGGCGCTGCTGTGGGACGACGAGGCGGTCGGGCGGTCGTCGCACTTCGCCTTCCCGATCCGCACCGACTCCCATGAGCTGCGGGTCGCGCTGCGGGCGGGGTTGGCCCAGCGCGGCATCCAGACCACCCGCTACCCCGCGTTGCACGTGCTGGGGGAGTACGCCGGGCACGCGGCCGGCGGCGGGCTGGACGTCGCCGAGACCCTCGCCGACCGGCATGTCTGCCTGCCGCTGTGGGCGCAGATCGACGAGCCGACGGTCGAGCGGGTGTGCGACGCGGTGCGTCAGGTCGTCGCGTCCGGACCCCTCCCGGGCACACCGACCGGACCGAAAGCGGAGGCCGACACATGCTGAAAGCGACGTTGAAGAAGACGTTGCCCGCCGACTGGCAGAGCAGGGCTCGCCGGCTCAGCCGGTTGCGATGGCGCACGAAGGTGGACGTCTTGCAGTACTCGGGCGTGCGGCTGCGCGCCCTGCGCTGGGAGCACGTCACGTACGTGCTGTGGGACCCGGAGGTCGAGAGCCACACCTACGACGTGGCCAACGTCGAGGAGCTGGCGCGTTTCATCGCGGATCGCACCGGCGCCGACGCGCACGACGTCCGGGCGCACCTCGACGAGGGTGTCCGCGATCCGGAGTTCACCGAGAGGTGGAAGCGCCGGCTCGGGCGCCGCTTCGACGTCAAGTCCCGGATGATGCTGGGCAACCGGCTGCTGTGGTGGGGCCTGGTCCGCACGCTCAAACCCGCGCTCTGCGTCGAGTGCGGGATCTACAACGGGGTCGGTTCGCTCGTGCTCCTGCGGGCGCTCGAGCTCAACGCGCGCGAGGGGTTCCCGGGGGAGCTGATCTCGGTCGACTCGGACCCGTCCATGGGCTGGGTCGTACCGGAGAGCCTCACCCCCCGCTGGTCCAAGATCGACGGGATGACGAGCGAGGTGCTCGACAGCGCGCTGGCGGGCCGCCGGGTCGGGCTGCTGGTCCATGACACGCCGCACACCTACGAGAACGCTCACCACGAGTTCTCGGTGGCACTGGCGCACGCCGGGTCACCGATGGTCCTGCTCGACTCGGCCGGTGGCCGCACCGGGGCCCTACAGGAGCTCTGCCGCCAGCACGGCGGCTCCTACTCGTTCTTCCAGGATCTGCCTGCCAACCACTTCCGGACCAACTGCGGAACCGGGGTCGGGTGGTTCGGCGGGTAACGGAGCGGCTGGTTCCGGGAAGAGGACAGGAGACAGATGGGCATCCTCGATATGCCACGGCAGGCTGTGCGGGTGGCCGGCGCCCGGCGCCGCACCGGCCAGTTCGTCCGGCGGGTACCGACCGAGAACGGACATGCGGTGCTGACGATCGGCGACCTCGCCTACGCCGGCTACCAGGTACCCGCCGGGTTGTTGAACCCGGACAGCGTGGTCCTGTCCGCCGGCGCCGGTCTCGATGTCAGCTTCGAGTCGATGCTCGTGGACCGCTACGGGTGCCGGGTCCACGTGCTCGATCCGGTGCCCGAGGCCGCCGCCCATGTGGCCGAGGCGCTGGCCCACGAGCCGCGGATCACGTTCGAGCAGGCGGCGCTGTGGAGCACGGACACCGAACTACAGTTCCACGTGCCCGTGATCGACGGTTTCGTCTCCCATTCCGCGACGGACATGCACGGTACGTCGGTCGCCTTCGTCGCGCGGGCGCGAAGTGTGGGGTCGCTTCGCGACGAGCACGGCTGGGCGCACGTCGACCTTCTCAAGATCAGCGCTGAGGGGTCGGAGTTCGCGATCATCGATCGTGTTCTGGACGACGCGGAGCCGATCAGCGCGATCTGCGTGGAGTTCGCCCAACCGGTGGCGATCTCCCGGGTGGAAGCGGTGGTGCGGCGGCTCTCCGGCGCTGGCTACGTACCGGTTGCCCGGTACGCGCGGCCGTTCAACTGGAAGATGACCTTCGTACGCCGGTAGCCGACAGCTCAGATCCGCACGGTGGTGCCGTCCGATAGCGGAACGGTGAGCGAGAAGTTCTCCCGGTAGGTGAGCTTCTGCTCCTCCAGCACCGCCAGTGCGATCTGCTCACCCAGCCGGAAGGACTCGATGAAGTCGCTGTAGTAGTGCACTCCGGCAAAGTTCCGCGCGATACCGATGTTGGCGGCGACCTTGTTGAGCTCGCCCTCCACGGTCAGTGGTCGGTCCAAGGTGGCAGACACGTCGACAAGGGCGCTTCCATCCGAGCTGGCCTCGTACGCGATCGGCTTTTTCTCCTCGTCCGTGCCAACGGTGAGCGGCCATCCGTGGTCGAACCATGCCTTCAGGATCGTGCTGCAGGCACCGGCCACCGCGGCGTGCCCGGCTCCATAGGACGGGTGGGTGGGTGAGCCTTCGGGGAAGGCCATGGGCAGCAGCCAGTTGTCCGGCTCGCCGTTGGCGGCGCCCACGGCTGCCCCGATGCCCGAAGGGCCAGCGAAAGCGGTCTCCATCTCCTGGAGGTCCCGCAGCCGCTCCTGCACGACCGCGCTGTTGATCCGCCGCTGGTACAGCCAGCCACCGACGGCCTCGGGGCGTATCCGGCGGTGCACGTTGAACTTCTGGTAGCGGACCGCCTTCAGCGCGCGGGTCGCCACCTCCGTGACGAGCGTGAGAATGTGCGGACCGCCGAACTGGGCGAAACCCTGCTGCTTGTCGATGACGTCGGAGCGCTCGAACGGTAGTCCGGGATCGAACGGTGCCCGCAAGCCGAGCAGTACCAGACACGCGTTGAGGTACGCCTCGTAGAGTGCGTCGTAGTGGACGTACGTTGCCAGGTCGCGTGCGGTCGTGATGAAACGATAGCCCTCCTGGTCCTCGACGTAGCTTTCGCGGCCGCGGGTGTCGGCGCCGTTCTGCACGTCGAGGAAGGACGCCCAGTCCGTGAGATAGTTCTTGCCCGGCGTGGTGACGCGCACCTTCTGGTCGATCCGCACGGCTCCGTCAGCGATCATCCCGTCGCTCAGCTTGTGCGCGGTGTCGTCCTTGTTGATGCCGGTGTTGCCGATCAGCAGGAACTGTGAGACGTAAGGACCGTGACTCTCGCCGGGAAGCGTGCTGCGGAACAGCTTCTCCAGCGGGACGGGGTCCGCGCCGGTCTGGCTCAATACGCGGCGGCGGTTCAACGAGGTCGGCAGGACATCGGTGGAACCGGTCAGGTGATCAGTGTGGTCCTGCCGGAACCACCACAGCTGGGCGAGCGACGCGCGGGCGTTCTGGATAACGGAATCGCTGGCCCACTCGGCGAAGGGAACATCACGAGTCAGGGCCATCCAGTAGTTCTCGCCCATTTCGGCGATCAGTTCCTGGCTGGCCAGTGCGGGGCAGGGCGGCATGGTCAGCGCATGGGCGTCCGGGCCCTCCAGATCGAACGTGTTCCCGGCGCCCTGACTTTCCCAGGCGCGTACCTTGGGCCTCGTGGGCAACTCGGGTTTCTGGTTCTCCTCGGGATCTTCAGGTTCCTCAGGATCCGCGTAGGCGTCGGCCCAGTCCAGCTGTAGCTTTTCGTCGGGGTCGTACACGAGACTGCCGTCGGGATGGAACGGTCCCGGTCCGATACGCAGCCGAAGGAAGTCGCGGGGGTCGCCGGAATCGATCGACCGTACCCATTCGGAGTAGTCGGTGGGATCCTGTAGGAAGCCGTACTTATCGTGCGGCAGGCATTTGGTGAAGTTGCCGACGTAGGTCAACTGCCCCTTTTCGTCGTGCAGCCGCTGCTCGTCTCCGTTGGCCCGATGCTGAGGTGTGGGTCGCAAGAACGCCAGCTCGGCCGCTGCTTCACGGGTACGCCGAGCCTGTATTTGCCGTTCGGACACGTCCACTCCCTCGTTATCGTCGGCGGCCTCCTGGCCGGAGCGGACCTTAACAGCGAGGCAGGGAGACCAACATCCCCTGATCGGTGCGTTCAGACTCGGTACCAGTCAGCCAGGCTTGGCTAGCCGAACGCCACACCACCGACCCTGCAGTGATCGCTGCGAGATACGGAGGAATCGCCCAGCCCGGGGGCGCTCAGGCGGGTCTCGCAGCGATCATCGGTGGTGTCTCGTGGGTGTGGCAACGCCCGGGGTGGAGCGCCGTTGCCAGGCCTGGGTGCGGGCCCGCGCAGTCGAGCTCTCGACCCGTGGGTGACGGGTCTCGTTGACGGGCTGGTGACAACCGGTTACCGCCGCCACCTGGCCAGCCACTCTGCGCCCAAGGCCACGGTGGTCGTGGACCAAACGGGCGGAGGTCGGTGGTCTGAGCAGGCTAGCGCAGCCGCAGCCAGACAGGTCGTAGCCAGGACAGTAGGTCCATGGCTACTATGGCCCACGGGTCGGGGGGCTGCACATCGGCGGAACACTCTTTCGACTTCGACGGGAGCTGTGCCTCAGCACCGCCGATGCTGCACCCAGCACACCCTCCGCGATCCACACGGCAGGCCGGGACCCACACGTCACGATTATGTCACGATACCGTCGGGGGCGGTCATCCCGGCCCCGGCTCACAGCAAAGTGCAAAAGTCGAGATATTGCGGTTACTTCCCGCAGCGCCCCGAGATCACCGACGACCCGATCGCCCTCGATCTCATGGCCCGTGGGCTCAACACTCAGTCACGGCGTATACTCGGCTACCGAACACCAGAAGAGTCTTCACCGACCTCCTGGACAGCTCGATTTGCTACCGCCGGCTGACACCACGCCGGTTTGGACGTCGGCGTATGGGAGGACTGCGAGTGCGACGGCAGCGACCGGCTAGTTTGATGCCTGTTGAGAAGTATCGACCCTACTGTCCGATCGGCTTGCCGGATCGGAGGTGGCCCGAGCGTTCGCTCGGCACCGCGCCACTGTGGTGCAGTGTCGATCTGCGCGACGGGAACCAGGCGCTGCTCGACCCCATGAACCCGGAGCGCAAGCTGACCATGTTCGAGCTGCTGGTGCGGCTGGGGTTCACCGAGATCGAGGTCGGTTTTCCCACGGCATGCCAAGCGGACTGGGACTTCGTCCGCGACCTCGCTCATCACGATCGCGTTCCCGAGCACGTCGCGGTGCAGGTGCTGACCCCCTCGCGAGAGGAGCTGATCATGCGGACGGCCCGCTCCCTGGAGGGCCTTCCGCGCACCGTGCTCCAAGTCTTCAACCCCACGTCCACCGTGCAGCGGCGCGTGGTGTTCAAAGCGGATCGGGCCCAGACCAAAGCACTGGCCTTAACCGGAGCCGAGGTCGCGATGCGGATGCGCGACGCCGCCGTCGGATCGGTAACCGCCCTGCAGTACGCGCCCGAGTCGTTCACGCAGACCGAGCCGGAGTTCGCACTCGAGATTTGCAACGCCGTGCTGGACCTGTGGCGACCGGGCCCCGACGACGACGTCCGCATCAACCTGCCGGCGACCGTGGAGGCGTTCCCACCGCAGGAGTTCGGCGACCGTATCGAGTGGATGCACCGCAACCTGTCGTATCGGGACGTCGTCACACTGTCGGTACATCCGCACAACGACCGTGGCACCGCGGTGGCCGCCACCGAGATCGCGCTGCTCGCCGGAGCCGACCGCGTCGAGGGAACGCTGTTCGGCAACGGGGAGCGAACCGGGAACGTCTGCCTGATCACGTTGGCGATGAACTTGTTCTCCCAAGGTGTCGACCCGTTGCTGGAACTGGGCGAGCTCGACGAGGTGCGCCGCGTCGTCGAGGAGTGCAACGGGCTGCCCGTGTCGCCGCGACACCCCTGGGGAGGAGACCTGGTCTACACCTCGTTCGCCGGCTCGCACCAGGACGCGATCAGCAAGGGCTTGGCAGCGCAGCGCCGCGACAGCGACCAGGTGTGGGATGTGCCGTACCTTCCCATCGATCCGCACGACGTCGGACGCGACTACCAGGCGCTTATCAGGATCAACAACCAGTCCGGCAAGGGCGGCATCGCCCATGTCATGCGCACCGAGCACGGGCTCGACCTGCCGACCCGCCTGCAGATCGAGTTCTCCGCGCTGGTGCAGCGGCACCTCGACACCTACGGCGGTGAGGCGTCGCCCGACCTGATCTGGTCGCTGTTCGTCGAGGAGTACCTGCGTCCGGAGACGGAGGTGAACGGGGCGATCGGCGTCGACTCGAGTGCCGAGGCGCTGCTGGCCGACTTCGCCTTCCACCATCCGAAGCCGGCTCGCGTGCTCACGGTGATGCCGCAGGTGGTCCGCGACAGCGACGCGGACGGCGCGTGGCGGTACTGCTGTTGCGAGGTGGCCGTGGGCACCACGGCCCACTGGGGCGCCGGTTTCGGCGAAACGGCGCGCGAGGCCCACCTGGTGGCCCTGCGAGCCGCCCTGTGCCGGGCCACGGAACGGATGCCCCGGACACTGAGCAGCAGCCACCCCGTGGGGCAGATGTGAGCCCTGCGCCGCAGGCAGACAGGTTGCTCGTGCACGTCGCCCGGGCGGTTCCGCTCCGGCGCAGCAGCGTGGACACCGACCAGATCATTCCCTCGGACTACTGCAAGCGGATCGGGCGCACCGGCTACGCCGACGCGCTGTTCGCCGAGTGGCGCGACGACCCGGAGTACTTCCTCGCGAAACCGGAGCACCAGGGGGCGAGCATTCTGGTCGCGGGGGCCGACTTCGGCATCGGCTCCTCCCGCGAGCACGCGGTGTGGGCGCTGCGCGACGGCGGGTTCCGGGTGGTGGTCGCGCCCTCGTTCGGTGACATCTTCAGCAGCAACGCCGCCAAGAACATGATGCTGACCGCAGTCGTGTCCCAGGAGCAGGTCGATCGGCTGTGGACGCTGCTGGAGGCCGATCCCGGACTGGAGATCACCGTCGACCTGGCCGAGCGGCGTATCCATGGCGGCTGTTTCACCGCTGACTTCCAGGTACCCGAGGCCGTCCGCCGGAAGCTGATGGAGGGCTTGGACGACATCTCCGAGAGCCTCGCACACGAGGACGCGATCACAGCCCACGAGCGGGGCAGACCGCGTTGGATGCCGGTCACCGCCTGACGGCCCATCGGCAGCGCCCTGCGCCCCAGCGACGCCGGCCGGCGTAGGCAACGGTTGCCTTCATGGAGGACGATGCAGACGTGCTACGACGGAGCGGCCAGCATCTGCACCGGACGGTGCTGATGATCGAGCAGGGTGGTCGGGGCGGGGTGGCCGACTACACCGGCGACCTCGTCGGTGCCCTGGCGGACGTCGGTGTGGACGTCGAGCTCGGCACCGCCTGCGATCATCAGATTCAGCTGGCGTCGACCGTCGGTGTGCGACCGGTCTTCCGCTACGTCCGCACGGGTGCGCCGCTGCGGGACTGGGCCCGCCGGGTCGGGGTGAGCCGGCTGGTGAACGGGCTGGCCTACCTGCTCGCCGTGCTCCGGCTGCTGCCGGCGGCGCACCGCGCCCGAGTGGTGCACTTCCAGAGCGGCGAGTTCCCCCCGCTGCTGGCGATCGCCTTCGTCGCGATGCGCACCGCCGGTGCCGCGATCGTCTTCACCCCGCACAACACCTTCGACCGGGGTGTCGGGTGGGGGCGCGCGCACGCGTTGTGCCAGCGTCTCGCCGCGCGGGTGGTCGTGCACGCGCAGGCCGACCTGCCGCAGCTCACCGCGGCCGGGGCGGCGAAGGCCGTGGTGATACCGCACGGCGAGTACGGCTCGCTCGCCGCCCGCGCCGGCCGCGGTGACCGGGCGGCGACGCGGGAGCGGCTGGGCATCCCGCGCGACGCCCCGGTGGCGTTGGTGTTCGGCCAGCTGCGTCCCGACAAGGGGATCGCCGACGTGCTCGCGGCGGCGCGCCGGCTCCCGGAGCTGCATGTCCTGTTCGCCGGCGCCGACACCGGGGCAGGGCAGCTGCTCCGAGACGAGCTCGCGAGCGGGCGTCTCACCGGTCGCCTGCACGTGTCGGAGGGGTTCCAACCGCTCGAGGACGCGGCGCACTGGTTCGCCGCGGCGGACGTCTGCGTGCTGGCCTACCGGGTGGCGAGCCAGAGCGGGGTGCTGCTGCTGTCCTACGCGTTCGAGACGCCGGTCGTGGTGTACCCGGTCGGCGGCCTGCCCGAGGCGGTCGTGGACGGTGTCACCGGCTGGATCACCCCGTCGGCGGACGTCGACGCGCTCGTGGACAGCCTGGGATCGGTGATCAGCGGTGGGCCCGCGGAGTGCCGGAGACGGGGGTCGGCGGCCGCGATCATGGCGCAGGACCGGTTCGGCTGGGCCACCATCGCCCGGGAGACGGCTGCGACCTACGCCGCCGCGGCTGCGGCCCACCGCGGCGCGTGAGCATGGTCGGGAAGGTCCAGACCCGACGAGGGCTGTCCCTCGCGCTCGCGACCCAGCTCCTCGTGCGCGGACTGGGTTTCGCCGGCAGCATCGTGGTGGCGGCAGGGCTGGCGCGCGGGCTGGGCCACGACAGCTTCGGGCAGTTCTCCCTGATCCTCATGCTCGTCGGGGTGGCCACGAACATCGGGGACCTGGGCCTGACCTCGACGGTCGTGCGGCAGCTGTCGGTCCATCCCGAGGCGCAGTCCGAGACCGTCGGCGCCCTCGTGCTCGCCCGGATCGTCACCGGCGTGCTGGGTGCGGTGTTCGTCGTGGCCACCGTGGCCGCGCTGGAGCAGTCCCCGGCCGCCCGGCTCGTCGGCATCCTCGCGGGAGCGACGTTGCTGCTGGTGCCGCTGGCCTCGTTGCAGGCCGTCGGTCAGGCGAAGCTCCGCATCGGCGCGCAGAACGTGCTGATTCTCCTGCAGAGCGTGCTGTGGACCGGCACGGTCGTGGTCCTCGCGTTCCTGCAGGCCTCCCTGGTCGTGTTCGGGATCGGGTTCTTCGTCACCAGCGCCATCCAGTCGGTGCTGACCTGGGCGCTGTTCCGGGGGTTGGTGAAGATCTCGTTCCGCGGCGCGCTCGCGGCGCTGCGCACCGTCGTCCGGATCGCCGTCCCCATCGCGGTCGGGGCGCTGTTCGTGACGTCCTACTACCGGGCCGGCGCCATCCTGCTGTACCACTTCCGCGGCGCCGGCGAGGTCGCCGACTTCGCGGCCGCGAGCCGGTTCCTCGACATCCTGCAGGTGGTGCCGGCGACGCTGCTCGCCGTGCTGCTGCCGCTGCTGTCCTCGACGTGGCGCAGTAACTCCTCCGACGTGGACTCCCCGGACGTGGGCTCCCCGGACATGCTCGGGCGAAGGGCCCGGCTGTTCGCCCTCGCCCTGAAGCTGATCATGGTTGCGGCGCTGCCGCTCACCGCGGGTGCCGCGCTGCTGTCCGACCAGCTCATCAGGCTGGTGTACGGCAGCGAGTTCGGCGAGGCCGGGCCGGTGCTGACGGTGCTCATCCTCAGCTTTCCCGCGATCTGCGCGGGCTATATGGCTGTCGGGCTCGCGCTGGCCAGCGGGCGGACGCTGCTGTACTGCAGCGTGTCGGCCGCCGCGGCGGTGGCGAGCGTGCCGGCCAACCTGCTGCTGATCCCGGTGGGCGGCGGGATCGCCACCGCGTGGATCACTGTCGGCACCGAGTACGCCGTGTCGATCGTGCTGCTGTCGGTGCTGCGCCGGGGTGCCGGGGTCGGTTTCCCCGTCCGCTCGTGGGTGGGCACCGCGCTCGCGACCGCCGGCATGCTGCTGGCCCTCGCGCCCCTGCACGAGGGCCCGCTCGCCCTCTCCGTTCCGCTGGGTGCGCTCGTGTTCGGACTCGGTGCCGTGGTCTTCCGGGCCATCACCCTCGACGACGTCCGGGTCCTGATCGACCGCCGCCAACAGGACTGGCTCTGACCGGCGAGCGTTGTACGCCACGTGGCTGTCCGAGCTGCTGGCCTGCCAGGCCGGACACGACGTGCGTGCTGATCGTCGGTTGAGGACCGGGAGCCGTGTCTCCTACTACCGTGCGGCCCCAACCGCTGATCATGCCATCCCGTGTTCGGCGTAGCACGGAGCTACCGCAGCGTGTCGTAAATGAGCAGCGCCCGTTCCACGACACGGTCGGCGAGCGGCGGGACCGCCAACTGCCGTATCCCGCCTGACGGCTTCGGGATCTCCACCCGTAGCGGCCGTCCGTCGAAGCCACGCCGTGTCAGCACCCTTGACGACGTCGGGGTCCTGATCGACCGCCGCCAACAGGATTGGCTATGACCGGCGAGAGCCGTTGGCCGGCGCCGCGTGGCCGACCGTCGGGATACGCGATGGTCGAGCAGTCCGGAGTGTCGTACCTCGGCGCTAAGCTTCCGGCATGATTGATCACATCGGTATCCAGGTCGCTGACGTCGAGTCGGCGCTCGCCTTCTACCTGCGTGTCTTCGCGCCGATCGGGATGCACGAGGTGATGCGCTTCCCGGACGGCGGTGCGTTTGTCGTCGGTCTGTCCGGCCCGGACGGCGTTCCCGACTTCTGGCTCGCTCCCGCCACCGGCCTCGAGAACCGGGAACTGCATCTGGCCTTCCGCGCGCCCGACCGCCACGCCGTCGACGCCGTCCACGACGCCGCCGTGAGCGCGGGCGCGGAGGTGCTGCATGCTCCTCGGGAGTGGCCCGAGTACCACCCGGGCTACTACGGTGTGTTCCTCCGCGACCTCGACGGCCACAACGTGGAGGCCGTCCACCACGGGGACTAAATTTGCATTCGGCGGGCGAAGCGTTGCAGTTAGATCGGCTTGACCATCGGGAAAAGGATCGTGTCCCGAATTCCTTTTTCGGTGAAAGCCATGAGCAGCCGGTCGATGCCGAGCCCGGCGCCGACCGATGGTGGCATCCCGTATTCCAATGCACGCAGGAAGTCCTCGTCGAGCTGCATGGCCTCGGGGTCGCCGCCCGCGGCGAGTAGTGATTGCTCGGTGAGTCGACGTCGTTGCAACAATCGTGGGCACACCCAGGGGCCAGGCGTGGGCGACGACGCCGCGATCGACGGCCTCGCGCTGCGCGGCGAGTAGGCCGAACCCCGGCAGAGCCAGAGCCAGCCACAGGTGCAGGCCGTCGAACCGCTCGCCCGGACCCATCGTCACCTGCGACCATGCCTGCACCCTCGGCTGGGACAACGCCTCCCGTAGACCGTCGGCGTCGACCTGCTGCCCGTCGTCCACCCGTAGGCCGACCGCGTCGCCGTCAAGGGGAAGCCGCCGTTCCCGGCGCTCTCCGACACCCTGCATCGGCACGAAGCTGCACAGCTCATAGGCCCGGCTCGCCAGGTGCCCACCGTCGTGTTCGAACACGATCGAGCTGGTCAGCCCGCGCATCCGGAGGGGAACGACGAGCTGTCCGCCCTCGGCGAGCTGGTCGGACCACGCCGGGGGGATGTCCCACGCGCCGACCGTGACGATGATCCGGTCATAGCGGGCGTGCTGTGGCACACCGCCCTCGGCGTCGGCTGGCACGACGTTCACCCGCGAGTAACCTGGTTCGAGCCGTTCATCGGGTGACCGGTGATCGACAGCGCCAAGCGTGGGCACCGTGCCCCACTGGCCGTTGTCGATCCTGCGTTGGCAGCGTGGTGCCGGGAGGCGGCACCGGCGGCAAGGTCGGGGGGTCACCGCCGCCGGTGCCGCCAGCTCAGATGCCGCCGTCTCGCAGGGCGGCGGCCCCGCCGGGTGACGGTCCTGGTCTGTGGACCGGTGGGGTGGACGGGAGGCGGCGTCGGCAGGTGTCAGTCACCTTGACACCGCCGTGCTCCGGTCGCCCAGCGTCTACCCGGCAGCCGTACCCGACCCTGTCGCCCTCCCGAGGCTCGGTGGCGCAGTATTGGTTGGCAGTCCCACCAGCCGACGCCTGCGGCGGTTCGGCGGCTGTGCCGTGATCGCGTACGCCCTTGCGCCGACTGGGCTATCTTCCCGTCGGGGAAGTACCATATGAGGTTCCTGAACACGATCGAGTCTCCCCGTGTCTCCGTGCTGATCTGATCCGGCTGAGGTCGATTGGTGGGTGCTCAGTGTGTGGACCTGAGCGCGTGCTTCTTTTGCGAGTTGGAGGAGCATGCTGGTGCGCAGCAGTGGGTGTGGTGAGAGGTGATCTGTAGTCGGCATGATCACGTGGCGTGCTTCCGAGCGTTTGAGCTCCTCGATCAGCTCGGCGAAGGCGCTGCGGTCGCTCCCGTCATGTGAGAGGTCCTCGTAGAACGTGGTGGCGAAGCAGTAACCCTTGGTTTCGGCGTAGTACCTGAGGACGATCTCCATCTGCCGGATATCGTTATCCGGTACCTCTGGGTCCAGCTGCATATAGCCGTAGATCAGCGGTTCCACCCCGCCTCCTTCCTCTTTGCGCTGGAGCGGTCAGACCGGTGGCGGGCGTCGAAGTCCAGCACCACCGGGCCGGCCACTACCCAGCGCTTACGTGTGAAACCGGCCGGGCTCCATAAGTGAAGCACAGCGGAGTTCCGACGCGCAAGCATTCATCTGATACGGTCGAATAGCTTAACTACGAACAGGGACAACGCTTCAAAGCGTGCACTCGGATGCCTTCATCTCGGGTGTAGGATGTCCCTCACAGTGAGGAGAGGTGAGTGAGCCATGACGGAGGGCGCTACCGGCTCGACCGTGCCCAGGCGGCAACTCGGTCGCTACCTGCGCGATCTTCGTAACAAGCCGCGCTTGACAGTCAGGGCCGCGGCCACGGCGCTGGAGTGGTCCGAGGCGAAGATCTGGCGCATCGAGAGCGGCCACACGTCCATGCGCAGCCTCGACGTGGAGACCATGTGCCGCATCTACGGTGCGCCAGCGGACATGACCGAGGCGCTCATGGCCCTCGCCAAGGAGACCAAGGCGCGCGGCTGGTGGCTGAGCTACAACGACGTGATCCCCGAGGGCTTCGACGTGTACATCGGCCTGGAGGAGGCCGCCGCACGGTTCCAGTGGTACGAGTCTGAGCTGGTGCCAGGACTACTGCAGACCGAGGACTACGCCCGCACCGTGATCCAGGCGGGACAACCCGGCGTCGCTGAAGCGGAGATCGAGCGCCGCGTGCAGGTCCGTATGGAGCGCCAGGTGATTCTGGAGCGGGTGACGAGTACACCCGAGGTGAACATCGTAATCAACGAGGCCATCCTACGGCGACCGGTCGGTGGAGAGAAATGCATGGTGGCCCAGCTCGCGCATCTGATAGAGATAGCTGAGCTTGCCAACGTCGCCATCAAGGTCATTCCGTACACTGCTGGCATGCACCACGGCATTATATCCAACCCGTTCGTCATGCTGGACTTCCCGACGAATGGCAACGGCACGCTCACGGAGCCGCCCATCGTATACGTGGAGGGTTTTACCGGGGCACTGTACCTGGACAAGGTGCACGAGATCGAACGCTACAGCGTAGCGTTTGCAGGTATCTGGAACGCAGCGCTAGCTGAAGCTACCTCCAAGAGCCTCATCGTCGAGTCGATAAAGGAGCTGGACAAGTGAACAGAGACGAGCTGCGGGGAGTAAAATGGTTCACGAGCAGCCGGAGCAATCACGAACGGAACTGCGTCGAGGTCGCCTTCCTCGACGGTGGCAGGGTCGCCCTACGTGACACGAAGGACAAGGGCGCCGGCCCCGCCCACATCTTCACCCCTGGCGAGTGGTCGGCGTTCATCGAGGGCGTCAAGCTAGGAGAGTTCGACCAAAGCTGAAGCGTTCGTCGGCCAAACGAACCCGCCTCTACCTCAGGGGCGGGCTTCGTAATTTCCACAAGCCATAGTGGGATCTTTCCGCACTTCTTGAGCAGCACCCGATAACCTTGCGCAATGTTTAATTTCGGCTGATGTGAGCCCCGAGTCGCTGAACGGATCGGATGCTGGTGATCTCGGCTTGTGTGGCCGATCGCTCACACTTGGTGGCTGTCTACCATTGGGACTCAGATCGTCTGAACAGGAGGAACCTCCTTCGGGGTTCGTCCGGCGGCTTCGGTGCGGAGCTTGTGGGTTGTCTCGCGCACTGTAATCAGGCCCGAGCCAGCGTGCGCTATCCGACACCGACGACGCCAGCTCATGATCGATCTAGGCGTAACCGGCTCGGTCGACCAGCCGGACACTGTGGATCATTGGCCAGGTTGGCCATCTGATGCGCGGCCAGGGAGTGGTTTTCGATGGGTGTTGTCTCCTGGCGGTCGGTGGAGCTGATCTTGGTCGTGGCTCGATTGCGCCATCCGTGGGAGACACTTCCATAGTCATCCGGGAGGCTTATAAATAATCCTCCAGAGCGACGTCGACCTGGACGACCTCCGTGATATCCTACGCTCGGTCGAGTTCGGCCGGATCGCGGAATCGCACCCTGACGATGACGGAACGCCGACGGTCGACGAACTCGGCGATTATTGAACGGGTGCGCGGTGGACCTGGCCCGTGTCGTGGCCTCCTTCGTGGCCTCAAATCACGGCGCACTGTGTCGCTGCGTGCGCACCGCGAACTGCATGAAGTGCAGGAATGGACTGGATGAGCACCGTGGATCTGATGAGTGAGATTCTCGCAATGCGTAGGTCTGGTTCGACTCCCCAAAGCGGCTCCACGAAAATTCTGATAAAGTGCTTGTGGAGCAATCATCGATGATCGTCGGCAAATGCAAACCATGCCAGTACGCGCCCGTTGTGATGCCAGGAGTGCTCCGCGCATCACGCGGTCGGCCACACGATCAAGTTGCGGTTCGGCAGTGGGTCGATGACCACCAATGCCTTCTGAGCCAGCCACCAGTTCGACGGCATGTCGCCATCGGACGGGCGTCGAGGCTCCCTAGCTCCCTGGTGGAGCCAGGCGCGGATGGCGTGAGTGACGGCCTCCTGTGACGCGCTCGACGCGACCGGCAGAATTCGGACCATCATGTCGACCTTTCGCCCCGAGAAGTTGAGCCACCGCTTCAGCTGAGGGTGTTTGAAGTCGGGCGGGTAGAGGTTCCGTCCGTGTTCGGACGGACCGAAGTCGAGGTGTCTTTTGCGCTGACCGAACGGAAATCTAACATCGGGGATGGCTGCGTAGAACGTCCACACGTCGAAGTCTTTGATACCTGTTGTACCGTCCAGAAGATGCAGTGCCCCGCCTTGCGCTAACGCGACTGATACGCGGCGGTCACGATACTCAGGGTGGCCGTCTGGCCGCGTGAAGTGTCGGTGGTCCTCATCAGCGAGCTCGGAGAGCCGGGCGAGATGAGCATCGGATAGAGGTGCGTACGACCGAGATGAGGCCAGTGAGGTCACGGCGCGAGTCTGCCAGACCAGCCGTCGGCGTGTCCCTGGGCTGTATCGTCGTTCCCGCCCTTGTCGTCTACCTGCATGCGTATCGTCAGTCAACGCAGGGTCGTGCTGGATGCCGACTGGGCAGCGTCGCGCGTCGCGTCGTGCGCGGGCATCATCCCTGCGGTCGCCTCGGCTGCTGCGGTCGCCATCTCGGGTGAAGATCGCGGTCATCGACTACCTGGAGGCCGAGTTCGGCCAGGCCCGACCGGAGTCCCGCTCGTGATGCCGGCGGACGCTGTGGCGTGGCGGCAGGGCCTGCAGCACGATCATGGCGTGCTGTCCTGGCAATCCCCTCATCACCATCAGCGACCTCGACGCCGCGATCGCGGAGCTGGTCAACACCGCGCGCCCGATGATCATCGAGATGGTCCAGGCCGTGAGCAGCGGGGCTGTCCATGCGGAGCCAGGGCGATCTGGTCCAGCGGGATGGAGTGACTCGTGACAACAGCGAACGCCGAGTCCCTGGTGACAGACATCGTCGCCGGTGTCGTCACTGCGACGGCCATGGTTGCTCTCGAGCTGGAGGCCGCCTTCGTCTACGGCTCGGTCGCCCGCGGCACCGCGACACCGGCGAGCGATATCGACACGTTCCTTCTGGTTCGCAGCGAGCTGGACGCCGCGCAGCGAGACGGTCTCGATGCCGCGTTCACCCGGTTGCAACACGAGTTCGGGTGCCGCCCCGATCCCGACCATCCCGTCGAGATCTTCGCTGTCGGCACGTGTGAGCGTGCCCTCGCCGGTCCGCTCGTGCTCCGCTCGGTGGACACCGCCGCGCGAGGAGGAACCCTCGACCAGCCGACGCACGACAGCGACGACTTGGAGCTCCTCCGCGCACTGCTGGACAGCCGGTTGCCGGTGATCGAGTCCCTGGTGCTGGACAGCCTGACGGCCATCGCTCGGCACCGCGTCACCACGGCGGCTCGGCATCACGGGGTGGTCGAGACCGACCTGCTGCCGTGCCTCGGTCTGGCCTCGGGGATCCGAAGGCCGTGAGTTGCTCAGAGTTTCTCGGGCGCCTCGATGCCGAGCAGGTCCAGCCCCAGCACCAGGGCGCGGGAGGTCAACTGGGCCAGGGCCAGCCGCGATGCCCTGATGTCGGCGGGTGCGGACAGCACTGGGCATTTCTCGTAGAAGCCGGAGAAGGCGGTGGCGAGGTCGTAGAGGTAGCCGCACAAGGTGTGCGGGGCGAGGGCCCGCTCGGTGGTGTCGATGGCTGCAGGGAGCCGGAGCAGCGCGATCGCGAGTGCCCGCTCGGCGGGCTCGTCGAGATGCACGTCAGCTCTCGCCGGTTCGGTGTCGCCGGCGCGGCGGAGGATCGAGCGGATGCGGGCGTTGGCGTACTGGAGGTAGACCGACGTGTTGCCCTCCATGGCCAGCATCTTGTCCCAGGCGAAGACGTAGTCCTTGTCGCGGGCGCTGGACAGGTCGGCGTACTTGACCGCGCCGATCCCGACCGCGCGGGCGACCTCGGCGCGGGCGGTGTCGTCGAGCTCGGAGCGTTCGGCGACGACGACGGCGGCGCGGTCGACGGCCTCGTCGAGCAGCTCGCTCAGCTTGACCGAGTCACCGGAGCGGGTGCGCAGCATGCGCCCGTCGGTGCCGAGGACAGAACCGAAGCTGACGTGTACCGCCCGGTGGTCTTCGTCGAGCCACCCGGCCTGGGTGGAGGTGGCGAACACCATGGCGAGGTGCTGGCGTTGGGGCGCGCCGATGACGTAGACGAGGTCGGTGGCGTCGTGCTCGCGGGTCCAGTACCGGATGCCGGCGAGGTCGGTGGTGCCGTAGGTGTAGCCGCCGTCGGACTTGCGGATGATGATCGGCACCGGCTCGCCCTCGCGACCGAGGAACCCGGGCGGGAACGCACACAATGCACCGTCGCTGACCCGGGCGAGGCCCTTGTCCAGCAACTCGGTGACGGTGGCGGTGAGGTAGGGGTTGTAATAGCTCTCCCCGTAGGAGTCCTGCGCGGTCAGTTTCACCCCGAGGGCGCGGTAGACCATCTCGAAGTGCCGTTGGGACTCGGCGACGAGTTGTCGCCACAGGTGCAATGTCGCCTCGTCACCGCCCTGCAGTGCAACGACCCGGCGTCGGGCGCGCTCGGCGAAGTCGGGATCGGCGTCGAACTTCTTGCGGGCTTTCTGGTAGAAGTCGTTCAGATCGCCGATCGAATGCTCGCTTGCGCTGCCGGTGGTCTCACCCCAGCCCTCGTCGACCAGGTGTTCGATGAGCATCCCGAATGGGGTGCCCCAGTCGCCGAGGTGGTTGCGGCGGATCACCTGGTGACCGATGAACTCCCGGACACGGACGACCGCGTCGCCGATGATCGTGGAGCGCAGGTGCCCGACGTGCATCTCCTTGGCGACGTTCGGGCCGCTGTAGTCGACCACCACCCGGCCGGGTTGATCGATGAGCGGCACGCCAAGACGCTCATCGTTGGACAGCGCCGTCATCTGCGCCTGGAGCCAGTCCCTGCGGAGTGTGAAGTTGACGAATCCCGGGCCGGCGACGATAGGTTCGTCGACCATCCCTGCGCCGTCGAACTCGGCAGCGATTGCCTCGGCGATCTCGCGGGACGGACGGCCGAGCTTCTTGGCCAGGCTCATCGCCACGTTGGACTGATAGTCGGCGCCGCGGTCGGGGTTCGACGGACGGATCAGCGCCTGCTCAGGTGTGATCTCGGTGGCCAGAGCTGCTCGGACAGCCCCGACCACCGCACGGCCGAGACACTCTCCGACGTCGCCAACCAGCACCACAGCCTCCTCGATCGCACAACCGCCCCAACCGACCCAGTCTTCCATGTCTCGACCAGACATCCGTTCACGGCGGTCGCGGCATGAGGACGCCACTCGCCGTCCTGGTGCCCGCGATCGGGGTGATCGGCGAGCTCGGGCTCACCGGCGAGGAGCTGTTGTGACCGGAGTGGCGGTGTTCCTCGTCAAGAACGGCATCGGGTTCGGTCACATCCGCCGGGCGCTGCTCCTCGCCGAGCACGTCAGCCGTCGCGGTGAGCTGCGGCCCACGGCAACGTCATGTTGACTCAAAGTAGTCGGTCTTGACCCTCTGTGATCGCGTTGGGCGAGCGGTCTGTTCGAGGGTGGGTGTGATGTTGGGGATGACCTTCCGTCTGGGAGGATGAAGGT
>Ga0136617_10000423_pt1 | contig 35253 bp, 38 predicted proteins | sample AntDrymUQ3222106_2_FD_129672 | JGI IMG/M metagenome (GOLD analysis project Ga0136617, IMG submission 129672) | Polar desert sand microbial communities from Dry Valleys, Antarctica - metaG UQ322 (21.06) | ecosystem: Environmental > Terrestrial > Soil > Desert | place: Antarctica: Dry Valley... | reverse complement strand
GACACGGCCGACGCGTATCTCGGGCTCGTCGACGTGCTCTTCGCCGAGATCGACGAGCTCGAGGATGCGGTCGTGTCGCTTCCCGGCCCGGTCACGCGTCAGCGGATTGTGGGTCTCCGCCACGAGATCCTGCACGCGCGTCGCAACGCCAGCGCGACGCGCGCTGCTGCTAGGCGCGTGCTGGACGGACGGCTCGACCTCGGCACCGATGAGCTGTTCCCGGCCTCCGTCGAGGCGGCGTTCGGCGACACCTCGACACGCTCGTCCGCACCACTGAAGAGCTCGACATCGCACGGGATCTTCTCTCCGGCGTTCGCGACTACGAGCAGTCGAGCGCTACCGAGGCCCAGAACGAGATCGTCAAGAAGCTGACCGCGGTAGCGTCGCTCGTGCTCGTCCCGACCCTGATCACGGGGTTCTTCGGCCAAAACTTCGCCGGCGCATTCGAGGACCGGTGGTGGACACTCGGGACGTCGATCGCGCTCATCGTCGCCACGACCCTCTGCCAGCTCCTCTTCTTCCGCTGGAGACGGTGGATCTAGCCACGTATCGAGGGAAACGTTCAGCACCCGTGATCGGAGAGCGCAGGATCTGACGTCTGGGGGCGCCGCTACCGTCCGCCCCGATGACTGTGGGGGTTGCATCGACGGAAGAGCAGCTCGGTTTGAGCCATCACGGTGCGGCCCTCCGCGGAGTGGTCGCTCGCGTTGCAGGCCTGTTGGGCATGGCGACTGCCGTCTGTCTCGGACTGTTCCTGCTCGGACGGCGCTCCTTGACGACCAATGAGGCGGCTGCCGTCGACGCCGTGAGCGGCGGGCTCGGCGAAAGCCTGCGTTCCGCACTCGAGCGCGATCCTGGTGGCGCCGTCTTCACCTCGATCCTCGATCGCGTCGCGGCTCTCTCGCTCGACGGCGGCGTCGTGCGAGCCCCTGCGGTCGCCGGGTTCGCCCTGGCCGTCGTGCTTGCCTACCTCACCGGAGCCCGCCTCCACGGTCGTCGTGCTGGCCTCGCAGCGTCACTCGCCCTCGCGACTGCCGCTCCCGCTGTGGCCGCGGCGCAACGCGTCGAGGCGACGACGCTCGCGCTCGCGTTCGTCCTGCTCTCGACCTGGCTCCTCGTGAGGGCGCTGGACGGCGAGGGCGGCCAGAGTTGGCCTCTCTACTCGACAGTCACGTGCGGGGCAATGCTCGTCCATCCGACTGTTGCCGCCGCGCTACTCGCACACGGCCTCGCGCTCGTCGTCTACCAGCGCAGCGGAGCGCGGGTTCCACGCGTCGCATACGCCCCACTCCTCTTCGGCGCGGCTGTGCTAACCGTCGCTGGAATCGCGCGGCTCGACGCCGCGGGAGACCCCGAGCGCGCCGGTCTTCGCTCGGGTCTGGCGGATGCAATCGGGTGGAATCCTCTCTTGGCCCTCCTGGGGATTGGTGGACTCATCGCGAGCGCGACGCGCCGCGGCCCAGGCGGAGCTCCGTCGAAAGCCGCGCTCGTAGCCGGCCTCGCCCTCGCGCCCCTCCTCGTCGCGGCACTCGCGACACCGTTCGTCCCCGTACACGCGGGCACCGCTGGGGTCGTCGCGCTCGGCGGTGTCGCGCTTGCCGCGGGAGCCGGCGTCGCTGCTCTACGCGACCGTCGCCTGATACTGGGAGTTGCCACCGCGACCGGCACGATCGCGCTTGTTGGCCTCGGTTGGTGGTACACGTCCTCTCCTGGTGAGGACTGGCGCGCAATGGCCGCAGCGCTCCGGACGCAACCCCGCGCGGACACCATCGTCGTGCTTCCCGTTCGCTCCCGAGCCGCCCTGGCGCGCGAGCTGCCCGGCGGGCTGATCGTGTCCCGCGCGGCCGGAGACGTCGTCGCGGTCGTGCTCCGCGGAGACGACCGCCGCTCGACCGCCGCCGCGCGCACAGTCGTCCAGACGCCGCGCTACGCGCTGCTCGAGGAGCGCCGGATCTCGGACGAGCTCGTGCTCCAACGCTGGATCAGACCCTAAGGGCGAAACAGGTCTCGCCCTGTCCTTCGGCAACGTCGGAATCCGCAGGAGCGGATCCCGACGGCGGATACACCCCTGAAGCGGCCGCTGCCCGGCCGGAGACCACCTTTCCCCTCATCGGCGATCGACGGATGCGGTTAGAGGCCTCAAACCCGGCCCTTTACGAGGCAGTCAGCCGCGCGGACGGACAGAGATCAGCGAGGACGCATGTCTCGCACCGCGGCGTGCGGGCGTGACAGACGCGTCGTCCGTGCCAGATCAGGAGATGCGGAAACCGTGCCCAGTCCGCGCGAGGGACGATTCGCACGAGATCGCGCTCGATCTTTACGGGATCGTCGTGACGCGTCAGCCCGAGGCGCTGCGAGAGACGGCGGACATGCGTGTCAACCACGATTCCCTGCGCGTCTCCGAGCTCCGCGGCGACGACGTTCGCCGTCTTGCGGGCAACGCCGGGCAACCGGAGCAGGTCGTCCACGCGACGAGGAACGCTGCCGTCGAACTCCTCGAGCAGGACACGCATCGAGCCGCGGATCGACTTCGCCTTCTGCCGAAAGAACCCAGTGGCGTACACGTCTCGCTCGAGCTCCTCCTGCGTCACAGCGAGATAGTCCTCGGGCCGGCGGTACTTGCGGAACAGCTGCTCGGTGACCCGGTTGACGTTGGCGTCGGTCGTCTGCGCGGAGAGCATCACCGAGATCAGCAGCTCGACGTCGCTGCCGAACCGCAGCGCGATCTCAGCGTCCGCATGCTCATCGGCGAGACGCGCGACGATCGGGCCGATCCGCTCTCGGCGCCGCCCGAGACCACGACGGCGAGCCTCACCGACGAAGCTACGCGCCACGGCGCTTCGACTCGAAGTACGCGGTCGCCGACTCCGCCGTCGCCAGACCTCGCACAGGCTCGCCGAAGATCTCACCCGCCGATGGGAAGTCGGACGACTCGAGCGCGGAGAGCGCCCTCGCGACGTCGTACTCGGTACGCCGCAGCTCGACGTCGGGTCCCAGGAGCAGCCAGAAAGCGCCGCTCTCGCCCTGATAGGGCATCCCGACGCTTCCCGCGTTGACGAGTCTGGGGCAGCCGGCCACCGTTCGGTCGTCCTGGACGTGCGTGTGTCCGCACACCACGATGTCTGCATCGACCTCCCCGAGCGCAGAGGCGACAGCTGCGTCCGGTGTGAGGCGCGTCAAGAGCTCGTCATCCGAGCGCGGCGTCGCATGGCAGAAGAGGACATGACCGAGGCCGTCGATCGACAACTCGATTGTCGCCGGCCAGGTCGCCACCTGCTCTCGTACGCTCAGCCCGAGCTGGTCGTGACACCAGCGGCTGCTCTCGTCGGCGCAGGTGAGAACCTCACGTTCGCAGTTTCCAGCGAGGAAGCTCGATCCGATCGAGCCGAGCAGCGCCAGGCACTCGCTCTGGAAGGGCCCCCACAGGACGTCCCCACCCGAGACGACTGCGTCGATCTCCATGCGGCCGATGTCGCCGAGCACGGCCTCCAACGCGGGCAGATTGCCGTGGATGTCGTACAGCGCCGCGACGCGCATCAACCGACCGCGGCGGCGTACTCGTCGAAGGCGTGGTCACCGGTCACGAGCCCCGGCCCGGCGCACACGACGTCTAGGGCCGGGCAGCCGGAGCACGCGAACGGGCTCGGCGTCGGCCGGAACTCGCCGGACTCGATGCGCTCGAGCAATGTGGCGAGCTCCGCGTTCAGGGCGCCCGTCTCGGTGGCCCGGAAGGTTGCGCTCACGACGCGCTCGGGAGCCTCGAGGAACTGGTACACGACCTCCACCTCGTCCGCCCCGGACCGCAGGCACGCGAGCGCGTAGACGAGCCGTTGCAGCGTGTACTCCTGGGCGACGATCTCGTCGGGCTCGCGATCGAGCAGGGCGTTCGTCTTGTAATCGAGCACGAGGGCCCGCTCGCCATCGCTCCAGTGCACGTCGAGCCTGCCGTTGAGGACGACATCCCGGACGAGAAACGCGAACGGCCGCTCGATGCTCACGCTCGCAAGTCCGGCGATTCGTTGCGCGAGCGACGAGGAGGTGTATGCGGTGACGAGCGCCTCGATCCGGTCGAGTTCGTCCGCTCGGACCCCCGGGTACCACCCTCGCACGGCGTCGTCGAGGCGCGCCCGCTCGAGAGCTGCCGGCGCTGCCAGGTCGACGTTCTCGAGCAGCCGATGAACCGCGTCGCCGAGCTCGGTCGGGTGCAGACCTCCGCCGCTCCCGGCATCCCGCGTCCACTCAGCCGGACGCATTCCCGCGATCCGCTCTGCGTAGAAACGCAGTCCGCAGCGCTCGTAGAGCGAGATCGCGCTGAACGACAGCCGCCGCACCCCCGGAGCCGGCGGCTCGGGGATCACGGGCAGCGCTCTGAGCCGCGGAGCAGGCGGTCGCAGCCCTTCGCCGACGCCCTCGAACAACGCGAGCTGCTCGGTCACCGCAGCCAAGCTCGTCTCCGCCAGCGTGTCGACCTGAGAGTGAGCTCGCTCAGGAGCGAAGCGGTCGACCCGGAGGACGACGCCCGCGCTTCCCCGCTTGACTTCGACAGGACCCGTACTCGCGGCGTCGAGCTGCTCTGCCAAGCGGAGGCGGTCGAGCGCCCAGGCAATCGGCGTGCGCTCGCGATCGAGGCGCCCCAGCTCGACAGAGCCCGAGACGATCAGCCGCTCCATCGCGCGCGTCATCGCAACGTAGTAGAGACGCAGCCGCTCGTCGTCCTCTTCCCGCTCCCGCGCGTCGCGGACGCCTTCGTACGAGGGCGTCACCACACGCGTGCCCGTACCCGGATGCGCGACCTTAAAGCCGAACCGGCCATCCGAGAGGCAGAGGATCTCGTCGGCGCGCTGTCGCTCGCGGCCGGCGTCGGCGACGACCACGACCTTGAACTCCAACCCCTTCGCGGTGTGGATCGTGAGCAGTCGAATCGCATCGGCACCCTCCTCCTCCGCGATCGCATCGAGCTCGCGGGCGCCGGCCGCATCCTGCTCGGCGACGAACCGGACGAAGCCCTCGAGATCCGGCCCGCGCAGCTCCTCGAACGAGCGCGCGAGCCGTGCAAGCTTTCGCAGGTTTGCATACCGCCTGCGACCGTCCCGCCTGGTCAGCACGGCGAGGTCGTAGTCGTGCTCGACGAGAATCCGCTCGCACAGCAGCTCGAGCGGCAACGAGCGCGACGCGTGGACGAGCCGCTCGTAGCGCTGGAGGAAGGCCCGCACGAGCCGGCGATCCTCCTCGGCGAGGTCGTCGGGCAGCGAGCGCTCGATTCCCTTGAAGATCGGTCGCCGCTCAGCGTTCCCCCGGATCAGCACGAGCGTGTCGTTCGAGACGCCGACAAACGGGGAGGCGAGCACCGTGAGCAGCGCCTCGTCGTCGTAGCGGTTGTGGAGCAGGCGCAGGTACGAGAGCAGGTCGACGACCTGCTGCTGGCCGAAGTATCGCCGGCCGGTCTGCCGGATCGTCGGCAGATCCAGCTCGTTCAGCTCCTGCTCGAACCACTCCGCGTCGGTACCCGCTGCGAAGAGCAAGACGATCTCGCCCGGCTGGGCGACCCCGGCATCGACGAGCTCGCGTACCCGCCGTGCAACGTGACGCGCCTCTGCCCTGCGCCAATGCACGCCCGTCCCGATGTACGACTGCTTGTCGGTCACGAGCAGCTCGACAGGTGTCCCAAACACGGGGTCGCCGTAGCCGTCGATCGGCTCGAGTGGCTGGAAGCCGCTGCCGAACACACCGCCGAACAGCTCGTTCACCGCGGCGAGCACCTCGGGACGCGAGCGGTAGTTGAGCGTCAGCGGCAGCACGGCCGGTGCGGCTTCGCGACGCTCACGGAAGACCGCGACATCGGCATGTCGAAAGCCGTAGATCGACTGGAACTCGTCGCCGACGAACAGCACGTCCTTGTCCGGGCCATGGGTGACCGCGTCGATCACGTCGCACTGGAGCCGGTTCGTGTCCTGGAACTCATCGACCATGATCGACCGGAAGCGGCGTTGCTCGGCGGCCCGGACGGCCTCGTTCTCCCTGAGCAGGTCGCGCGCTCGCAGCTGGAGATCCTCGAAATCGAGCGCAGACTCGCGATCTTTCGCCGACCGATACGCGATCGCGAAGCCGGCAAGGAGCTCCTGGAGGAGGCCGCGATCCCGTGAGGCGAGCTCCTCCAGAGCAGCTCGCCGGACATTGGTCCGCGCGTCGTTGAAGGCCGCGGCTCGGGGGCCGCGCGCGGCCAGCTCATCGAGATCGAGCAGGCGCTCGGCGAGAGAGGTCACGTCGAGGAGGTCGAGCACTGCTCGCGCTTGGCGGCGCTGGCGCTGGGTCGCTTCCTCGTCGTCCGCGAGGCAGACGGCCGCCGTGCGCAGCTCTTGCACTCTCGCCGCGAGGCTGTCGTGCCCGCCCGGCTCGAGGATCAACTCACGCCCTGCAGAGCGAAGCGTGTCGTAGACCGCGACGAGCATGGAGCGCAGACCCGCGGAGCGGTAGGTCGCCAGGAGCTGCCAGCGCTCGGGATCGTCGGCAGCACAGAACGACTCGAGCGCCGCGTCGAACGCCTCACCCTGGAGCACGCGGGCCTGCGCGTCGTCGAGGACGCGGAACCGCGGGTCGACACCGGCCTCGAGCGTGTAGGTCGCGAGTAGCCGCCGACAGAAGCCGTGGATCGTCGAGATCCAGGCGTTGTCGAGCTCGCGGGCGAGATCCGGGCGCTCTCGCCGGACGAGCTCTTCCCGAATCCGAGCGCGAAGCTCACCAGCCGCCCGATCGGTGTAGGTGATCACGAGCACCGAGCCGACGTCGAGCCCGTCGTCGACGACGGCTCGGGCGAACCGCTCCACGAGCACGGTCGTCTTGCCCGTGCCGGCGCCCGCCGAGACGAACGTCCCGGGTCCACGTGCCGCGATCGCGGCCGCCTGCTGCGCGTTGGGGTCGCGCCGACTCATGGTCGCTCGATGCGGCACATCCGCCAGAGATCGCACCATGCCGGACACCCCTCGCCGTGCGGGTCGTGGCGGATGTCGCCCTTGCGAATGCGTCCGACGAGCTCGATCGCGTGGTCGCGTGCATGCTCGATCTCCGCCTCGAACGCGTCGGACTCGAGGTAGTCCGCGGCCGCGTATCCGGGCACCCGCTCGTCACCGCCGAGGAGGATCCCGCGGGGCTTGCGGCCGCCGCCGAGCGGGACGTAGAGACCGCCCATCGGCTCGAGGCCGAGCTGATCGCGCAGCACGAGGAGATACAGGGGGATCTGCAGCCGTGCCTCTTCTCTGATCTGCACGGCGGACGGGGCGCTGCCCGACTTGTAGTCGGCGATCATCCCCCGCGCGCTCATCGGATCGGCGTCGACCCGATCGATCTTGCCGCTCACGCGTACGCCGGCCGCGAGCTCGTATGACGGGAACGAGACCTCGAGCTTTCGCGGTACGAACGGCGAGGGGCGTCCAGCGTCGTCGCGTAGGAGCTGCTCGAGATCGCGCTGCAGACCGTGCTCGAGCTCGCGCCGTCTGAGCGGCGAGACGTCGATCCGGACACCGCTCGTCAGCGCACTCGAGACGCACTCGCGCATCAGTCGCGCGGCGTCCTCGACGTTCTCTGGGGTGACACGATCCGCACCAGGAATCGCGCTCGGCAGCTGGTTGTAGAAGCGCTGGAGGGCGACGTGCGCGATCGAGCCACGCATCCGTGCATCGACGCTCTGGTCGATCTGTCCGGGTCGCAGATGGCGCTCGACGAGCCACGCCGACGAGCACCCGGCCATCCGCTCGAGATCGGTGACGCGAAAGGTCTCGCGCGAGGCGAGCAGCTCGAGCGCGCGTGGATGGGTGACGGCGGTCGGGCGGGTGAAGGCTCGGCAGGCGCGCTCGAGCCGGCGTTCCCACCCGTTCGCGCGCGCCAGGTCGAAGGCGTCGTCACGGTCGGTTGCGGCCAGAGCGGCGAGCGCGCGCAAGCGTTCCCGGTCGGTGGGGGCGCGCTCGAGCTGCCACGTGAGCGACCCGAGCGAGCGCCGGGTCGTCGTCAACCGCACGTCGTCTCGGTCGTAGAGCTCGGCGACCGCTTCCCAGAACGGGCTTGGCTCTCGGCGCGCTCCATCGTCAGTCGCGGCCTCGCGGACGAGAACGAGAGTGCGCCGGGCACGGGTGCAGGCCGTGTAGAAGAGGTAGCGATCGCGACTTGCGGTGTCGGGACGCTGCACCCGCGCGCCGCGCTCGCCGAGAGCCCGACGCGCACCGTCGTCGAGGAACGGCGAGGGCGGTGACCGACGCGGGAGCGTCCCCTGCTCGAGCCCCAGCACGAAGACCACGTCGAAGCGCCGCGTGCGAACACGCGACAGATCCAGCACCGCTACGCGACCTCGAGCGCCAGCGGCCTCTCCTCGCACGTCGGCCCGCTCCAGCGCGGCGACCAGCTCCTCGCGGGAGAGCTCCGCTCCGGCGTAGGCGGCCACCTCCAGCTCGGCGATCACACGGATCGCCGCGTCATAGGAACGTAGATCGGCGCCCAGCTCGCTCCCAGGCCGCGGGCTCATCGTTCCGTGCGCGCTCCGGAGCATGAACGCTGCAGCCGCTCTCAGCGCCGCAAGCGGCTGGGTCGCCCTCGCGACGGCGTCGAGGACCGGCAGCGGCCGGTGCCCCCGGAGGTTGCCGAGCTCCTCCAGCACCCGCTCGGCCTGGGACACGGCTCGACCACGCAGCCGTCCTTCGAGCCAGTCGGCATCCGCGCGCTCCAGCCCACCGTAGGCCGAGCGCAGGAAGGCGAACAGGTCGTGACGTGTTCCGCCGAGCCACGCGAATCGAAGCAGGGCGACGAGCGCGGCGCCAAACGGCGCCGTACCGAGCTTCGCCCGTCGCTCGACCGCGACCGGTACGCCGAGGGCTCCGAATGCCGATTCGATCGAGCGCGCGAGCTGCTCGGTCGACGGACATACCACGGCGATCTCGTGTGGCTCCACCCCCATCGCGACGAGCTCGAGGACCTCGTCGGCAACGAGCTCGAGCGTCGCGCGGCGTCCGGCGCCCTCGAGGAAGCGAACCGATCCGTCGAGCCGAGCGGGCAGGACGTCGTCCTCGAAGAGATTGCGCTCCAGATGAGCGATCGCGGCCGGAAGATGCTCCGGCGACCGCGCGGGCAGCTCGACGACCGCATCGCCGGCGAGCGAGGCGAGATCGCCGACCGTCGCCTCGAGCGAGGCAAACACGACGCGGCCGGGCTCGTAGGGAAGTGACACGTGCACGTCACCTCGTGCGGAGAGCACCTCGAGCAGTCGCCACTCGACGCCGGTCAGGTCTTCGAAGCCGTACGCCAACACCGGCCGTCCACTCCAGGCGTCGAGCTCCCCCGAGAGCCGCTCGAGCGCGTGACGGCGCAAGCTCGGCCGGTCCCACGCGCCGACGCGCTCCAGCTCTGCGCGGTACGCGTCAGAGAGCACGGCGAGGTCGCCGTCGAGGGACGAGGGGTCGACCAGCGCACCGTCGAGCTCGGCAAGCGTGCTCGCGAGCGCTTGAATAAATCCGCCGAAGCGCGACGAGGCGCTCGTCGCATCGAGCTCGACCGCGGCGACGGCGCGTCGGATGAGCAGTACACGTTCGACCTCACCGATCACCCGCCTCGCGTCAGGCCCGGCGAGCTGCTCGAACAGCGTGTCGAAGGTGCCGATCGAGCCAGTGAGAAGAGCTCCCTGCCGCTCGAGCAGCTCGCGCTCGATCCGCTCGACGTCCGCGCGGCCGGGGACGATCAGCCAGGGGTCGCGACCGAGCAACTCGACGAAACGATCGAGGAGCGCGGCGATCTTCCCGGCATGTGCGGGGCCGATGACGAGCGAGAGACCCACGGCGCCATGGTAGTGGGCGCCCTCCCGACGAACTCGTGACCAACGCCCGCTGCGTCGAGCGGTGTTTTTCTAGGTCAGGCGCGCAAGCGCATGACCTACGCGAGCGACTTCGGCTTGCGTCCGCGCCGCGCGACAGCTGCTCCCGGCATTCCGCCGGCGCATCCATCGCACAGATCCGCCTGTTTTGCGCCGCGTCGCGCGTCGGTGAACGTGACCCGCGACACTGCGCCCTTTCCCTCCTCGACCTCGGTCCCGCAGCTGTCGCAAACGAGCACTGTCTTTCGCGCCATGATTTCCTCCTGTTGCGAGAATCCGGATGGATTTTTGGATCGCTGACCGGAATCAACGTTTCGTCGATCATACGCGATGGCTAGTCATTTGCAACATCGACCTGATCTGCATCCGAACCGTCGGTCATTACACTTGACCGACGATGGACTCGTGTACGATTGTCGTCCTCGAAGGTGATCAGACCGGTCGGAGCTACTCGAGTGCGGCATTACGCGTCCTCGAACCGGACGTGATCGGGCTCGAGCTCGAGCTCCCCGGTTCGACCTCTCGCTCGAGCACAGGCGCGCCACCGCGAATGCGGTCGTCATGGATGCGGCCAAGGCGATCCGAACACACACGGTCTCGGATTGAAAGCCGCGACGGTGACACCGGAAGCACAGGACGATGTCGGATCACCGAACCGGATTCTTCGTGAGGAGATCGGTGGGATGGTGATCGTTCACACGGAACGCCGGATCCCCGGCGTCATGCCGATCGGGGGAGTGCACTCGCCGATCTCCGTTGTGCGCATGGCCGTAGGCGGGGCGTACGGCGCAACGGAATGGCGCGAAGGCGTAGGTGACGCCGAGACCGCATTAGCACCGAGCGAATCGAGCGGCGCGTGTGTCGTGCGGTTGCCGAGTTCGCCTTCCGCCAGGCGAGCCGGATGGGCGCGAAGGTATTCGGAGGACCCAAGTACACGGTCAGCCCTATTTACGAGGGAATGCTCAAAGAAGAGATGGATGGCGGAAACCACGGCACCGAGTCCTTTACTGCGGAGGTGATTCGCAGGACACGGACGAAGTTGGACGTCTGGTCAGCGGTGTAGGCAGCGAGCTGCCTACAGCGCTTTGCGGCGGGTGCACTCAGGCCGCCGCGAGGCTCCCGGACGCGACGGCCTCGTCGAGTGCCTCGGAGAGCTCGGGGTCGAACTGCGTTCCCGCACACAGCCGCACCTCGTGGAGCGCCTCGACAGGCGAGCACGCGTTCCGATAGCTACGCGGAGAGGTCATCGCGTCGAAGGCATCGGCGAGCGCGAGGATACGACCCTCGATCGGGATCTCCGTCGCAGCGCGCCGGGTCGGGTACCCCAGCCCGTCCCAGCGCTCGTGATGGAAGAGCACATACGGCAGCGCGGAGGCGAGCGACGGGACGCCTGCGATCAACCATGCCCCTTCGACAGGGTGGATCCGGATCTCCGCCAGCTCGGCCTCGTCGAGACGCCCCGGCTTTGCGAGCACCTCGGGACGGACGTTGAGCTTGCCGATGTCGTGCAGGGCCGCACCGACACGCAGCTGCTCGAGGCGCTCGTCGTCCCAGCCGAGCTGAATCGCGATCGCCTCGGCGTGGATCGCGACCCGTGACGCATGACTCTCGAGCTCGGGGTCGTACACGCTCATCGCGGTCGAGAACGTCGCCAGCGCGCTCATGGAGCTTCAGGTTCCCGGTCCGCGTCGGGAACCCTTCCCGTAGATTCCTGCGGATGCGAGTCTGCGTGCCGCGCGAGTCCGCCCCGGGCGAGAGCCGCGTCGCGCTGACGCCCGAGACGGTCGCAAAGCTCACGGTGAAGGGCTTCGAGCTCGTCGTCGAGCGTGGCGCCGGAGCGGCGGCCGGATTCAGCGACGAGGACTACACGGATGCCGGTGCCCGCGTCACCGATCGCGGCGGTCTCTACGACGGCGCAACGATCGTCGTGCGGGTCGGGCGGCCTTCGACCGAGGAGCTCGGACACCTCAAGCGCGGTACGGTGCTCGTCGGCTTCCTCGCACCGCTCACCGATCGTGACGGGATCGCGCGCCTCGAAGCTCACGGAATCGTCGCCTTCGCGATGGAGTCGATTCCGCGAATCACCCGCGCGCAATCGATGGATTCGTTATCCTCACAGGCGACAGTTGCAGGGTACAAAGCTGTGCTGATCGCCGCCGATCGCGTCCCGAAGCTCTTTCCCATGCTGATCACCGCGGCGGGCACGATCGCTCCTGCGCGCGCGCTGATCGTCGGCGCGGGCGTCGCCGGCCTCCAAGCGATCGCGACCGCGCGCCGGCTCGGTGCAGTGGTCTCCGCCTTCGACGTGCGCCCGGCAGTGCGCGAGCAGGTCGAGTCGCTCGGCGCCAGATTCCTCGAGCTCGGGGTCACCGGGGAGGAGAGCGAGGGTGGCTACGCGAAGGAGCTCTCCCCCGAGCAGCAGGCCGAGCAGCAGCGCGCGCTCGAAGAGCTGATCCCCGACTTCGACATCGTGATCACGACAGCGCTCGTACCCGGACGGCCGGCGCCGAAGCTCGTGCCCGCCTCCGCGGTCGCCGCGATGCGACCGGGAAGCTGCATCGTCGACCTCGCGGCCGAGGCCGGAGGAAACTGCGAGCTCACCCATCCCGGCGAGGAGATCGTGCGCGAGGGCGTGACGATCGTCGGGCTGACGAATCTGCCGTCCCTGATGGCCGCCGACGCGAGCCGGCTCTACGCGCGCAACGTGGTCGCGCTGCTCGAGCACCTCGCCCCCGAGGGCGAGCTGACGCTCGACTGGAGCGACGAGATCACAGCCGGCGCCTGTGTTGCCGGCAAGGGAACGCCCGACGAGGAGGTGGCGGCGTGACCGACATCACGCTGATCATCGAGCTGACGATCCTCGTGCTCGCGATCTTCCTCGGCTTCGAGGTGATCTCGAAGGTGCCCACGATGCTGCACACGCCGCTGATGTCGGGGACGAACTTCATCCACGGCATCGTCGTCGTCGGGGCGATCATCGTGCTCGGGCTCGCCGACGACACGTTCACGAGGGTCGTCGGCTTCGTCGCGATGGTGCTCGGAACCGCCAACGTCGTCGGCGGCTGGTTCGTCACCGACCGCATGCTCCAGATGTTCAAGCGCCGGCCCGAGCCCCGCAAGGACGACGCATGATCTCGGATCCCGACATCGTCGGGCTGCTCTACCTCGTAGCGATCGTCTGCTTCATCGTCTCGCTGCGGTTCCTTGCCTCACCCAGGCGCGCCCGTCAGGGAAACTGGATCGGCGGGCTCGGGATGGTAATCGCGATCGCGACCACCCTCGCGCTCGACGGAATCGGCAACTGGGTCTGGATCGCGATCGGCGCCGTGCTCGGCTCGATCGTCGGCGTGATCGGCGCGCGCACGGTGAAGATGACGGCGATGCCGCAGATGGTGGCTCTGTTCAACGGGGTCGGCGGTGGCGCGGCGGCGCTCGTCGCGCTGGCCGAGTTTCACGAGGCTGCTGGCGCGTTCGCAACCGACGTGATCGTCTCGACGGTGCTCTCGGCGCTGATCGGCTCGATCTCGTTCTCGGGGTCGATCGTGGCCTTCGCGAAGCTCCAGGAGCTCGTCAGTGGGCGGCCCACGGTCTTCGCAGGGCAGAACCTCGTCAACGTGGCAGTGCTCGGCGGAGCGGTGGTGCTCGGCGCCGTGCTCGTCGCGGGCGTCGAGAGCGAGTGGCTGCTGTGGCTATTGCTCGCCCTGGCAGCCGGCTTCGGGGTGATGTTCGTGCTCCCGATCGGCGGCGCCGACATGCCGGTCGTGATCTCGCTGTTGAACGCGTTCACGGGACTTGCCGCCTCTGCGACCGGATTCGTCCTCGACTCGACCGTGCTGATCGTCTCGGGGATGCTCGTCGGCGCCTCGGGCACGCTGCTCACATTGCTGATGGCGAAGGCCATGAACCGCTCGGTCGGCAACGTCCTCTTCAGCGCGTTCGGCTCGGTGCAGGCGACGGCGAGCGGGCCACGCGCCGACGACGGACGCACCGTCCGTGCAACCTCACCGGACGACGTCGCAGTGCAGCTCTCCTTCGCTCGCAAGGTCGTCGTCGTGCCCGGGTACGGGATGGCGGTGGCCCAGGCCCAGCACGATGTCCGTCAGCTCGCCGAGTTGCTGGAGGAGAAAGGGGTCGACGTTCAGTATGCGATCCATCCCGTCGCCGGGCGGATGCCCGGCCACATGAACGTCCTCCTCGCCGAGGCGAACGTGCCCTACGACCAGCTCAAGGAGATGAGCGAGATCAACCCGGAGTTCGCGCAGACCGACGTCGCGCTCGTGATCGGCGCGAACGACGTCACGAACCCCGCGGCGCGCTCCGACACCGGGAGCCCGATCTACGGGATGCCGATCCTCGACGTCGACCACTCCGCGAGCGTGATCGTGATGAAGCGCTCGATGAACCCGGGCTTCGCCGGGATCGACAACGAGCTCTACCTCGATCCGAAGACGACGATGCTGTTCGGCGACGCGAAGGACTCGGTCGTGAAGCTGATCTCGGCTGTCAAGGCGACCTGACGTGCCACGGCCCGCAACCGCGGAGTCTGGCTTCAGCCAGACCCCACCGCACCCCGGAGCGATCACGGACGAGTCTGCCCTCCGCGAGCTGCTCGGCGCGCCGAGCGAGCTGGTGCAGGCAAAGGTCTGCGACCGGCTCAACGACCTCACCCGGCAGTTCGTCGACCGGTCTCCGTTTCTCTGTCTCGCGACCTCGTCGCCCGACGGGACCTGCGACGTCAGCCCGCGTGGCGACCCGCCAGGCTTCGTACGCGTCCTCGACGAGCGGACGCTGCTCCTCCCCGAGCGTCCAGGTAACCGGCTCGCCGATTCGCTGCGCAACATCCTCGGGAACCCTCATGTCGGGTTGTTGTTCATCGTTCCGGGTGTGAGCGACACGTTGCGGATCAACGGTCGCGCAGAGCTGGTCGACGACGCCGAGCTGCTCGAGCCGCTCGCGGTCGAGGACAAGGCGCCGAAGCTCGGTCTCCGGATCGAGATCGACGAGGTCTTCACGCACTGCTCGAAGGCCTTTCTCCGGTCGAAGCTGTGGGATCCCGCGCGCTTTGTCGAACGCTCCGAGCTTCCCTCGTCGGGCGAGATCCACCGGGAGCGCGACCCCGGGTTCGACGCCGAGATCTATGATTCCGACCGCGCCGAGCGGTACGCGAGACGCGAGGGGTTCTACTGAGCGCGGTCGTCTTCTCCCGCGACGCCGTGCGGGCTGCGGTGCCGCCGGAGAGTGCTTACGAGGCGGTCAGAGATGCGTTCATCGCCCACTCGAGGGGCGAGTGGACGATGCAGCCGAAGCTGTACGTGACGAACTACCCGGCGGGTGACTTTCGTGCGATGCCCGCGCTCGGCGGCGGCTATGCGCTGCTCAAGTGGGTGACCTCGTTTCCGGGTAACCCGGCGCGCGGCCTGCCGACCGTCACCGGGCTCGTGCTCCTCTCGGACGCGGAGGACGGCCGGCTGCTGGCGGTGCTCGACGCGGCCGCCGTCACGGGCTTGCGCACCGCAGCCGCGGGCGTGCTCGCCGGAGAGACGCTCGGGCGGCCCGATGCGGCTACATGGGCAGTTGTCGGCTGCGGTGCGAACGGCGCCGAGACCGTGCGCATGCTCGTGGCATGCGGACGTACCCCCCTCGTCTGGGACGTCGAGGAGGCGCGCCGTCGCGGGGTCGCAGCGGAGCTCGGCGGGCGCGAGGCCGAATCGCTCGAGGAAGCGCTTGCCTGCGACGTCGTGATCACGGTCACGCCGGGCGGGGAGCCGCTCTTCCGCAGCGGCTCGCTCCGCGCTGGCCAGCACGTCTCGCTGATGGGCGCCGATGGGCCGGGCAAAGCCGAGATCGCCGTCGAGGAGCTCCGCCGCGGCCGCCTCGTCTGCGACGACTGGGCGCAGGCGAGCCACGGCGGCGAGCTTGCTGCTGCGCTCGCGGCCGGCGTCGTGACGCGCGAGTGCGTGACAGAGCTCGGGGCGGTGCTGGCCGGTGCCGCCGAGGGCAGACGGTCGGCCGACGAGGTCACGCTGTTCGACTCGACCGGACTCGCGATCCAGGATCTGGCGATCGCCAAGGCCGCGTTCTCGGTCGCGTCCGACATCGACCTCCCCAGGCTCGCGCTCTGATCCCGGTCGACCCCGAGGCTGGCGGAGGGTTCTGGCTGAAGCCAGACCCCCAGCTCCGGGCTAGCTGGATCGGGTTCGGGTCTGCGCGGTCTGGCTTCAGCCAGAACCCTCACGGCCGCTTCGAGGCTACGAGCTGGAGCGAACTAGCCCGTTGGCAGCAGCTCGAGAAACCGCCCGCCCGCAAGACGGACGACGCCGAGATGGCGCCAGTCGAGGGAGGCGACCTGCTGGCAGCCTAGTCGCTCGGCGACCGCGACGACGCTGGCGTCGACCTGGTCGAGCGGTAGATCTGCATAGAGACGGCATAGCTCGGCGATGCGTTTGTGATCCGCGAGCTCGAGGTCGAGCACCTCGAGCTCGCTTCCGGCCACACCCTCGAGAAACCGGTTCTGGGCGTCTGAGCCGAGGTTCGCGAGGGCGAACAGGGCCGTCTCGGTGACGACGGGCGCCGGGGCGGCGAGCTCCCCACTGTGGCGGAGCAGGAGCTCGGCGCACACCGCATGGTGCTTGTCCCGACGGGAGAGGGCAGCGACGAGCGGGCCGGTGTCACAGATCAGCACCGCGCTGCCTCGCCTGCTCGTCAGCCCGCCGCCTCAGGGCTTCGAGCTCTGCCGCGTTCGCGTGGCTCGCCGGAGGTGAGATCGGAGGCGGCCCGACGGTCGTCGCCTCTGCATCGAAGTCGGTCTCGACGTCGACCGCCCCGACGAACGACAGAGACACTGCGGGCGTTGAGTGTGCGACGTCCGTGAGCGCTCGGCGGATTACCTGGGCAAGAGGCAACCCGCGACGCCGCGCGATTCGCCGCAGCCGTTCATGCGTCTCTTCGGGAAGCATAACCGTCGTTCTGATCATTGGTTCATTGTATCAGTGAACCAAGTTGCAATCAACTCATGCCAGCAGTCGTTCCGGCTCGAATAGCTCGAGCAGCGAATCGCTGTCGCCCCGAATCGCCCTGGCGACGAGACGTCCGCAGGCGAAGCCGAGCACATTGCCGTGGCCCGAATAGCCGCCCGCGACCCACAGCCGCTCGTCCCCCGGGACGCGACCGACGACGGGGAGAAAATCGAGTACGAGCCCGAAGATTCCCGCCCAGCGGTAGTCGACCCGCAACTCGCGGCCCACCAGTCCGTTGACGAACGACTCGAGCGCGCCCTGCACCGCCGGGGTCAGCGTCTCTTCCGAGGTGAGCTCCGTCTCGAGCGCGACGTCGCGAAAGCCTCCCGCGACGATCCGCCCGTCAGGGGTCTGATGCCAGTAATCGAAGCCGTGCCGGCCGTAGTGCGGCACCTCGAAGAGGCGCTCGGGAATCGGCTCGGTCGCGATCACCTGGCCGCGAGTCGGGACGATCAGCCCCTCGAGCTCGCCGAGCAGTCCGCTCGGGTAGCCGTCCGTCGCGATCACCACGTGCTCGGCGTCGAGCTCATGCAAGCTCAGCACGCGCCGGGGTACGGCGATCTCGGCGCCTGCCGCGACCGCGTGCGCGGCCAGTCGGCGCACCCAGCGACCCGGCTGTAGCGCGCCGTCGGGCGGATGGCGCACGCCCGCTGCGTACCGGCCTGCGAGCGGCCCCTCAGGAAGGTCGATCCACTCGGCCTCGATTCCGTCTGCCCACATCGCCTCGATCTCCGCGCGGAGCTCTACCCGCTCCTCCTCGTCGACCGCAAGCCGGAGGCTGCCGATCTGTCGAAAGCTGTCACCCGCGAGCCTCGAGAGCGTCTCGAGCTCGTCCTCCGTCCAGCGCCAGAGCCACTCCGCCATCTCACGCCCGGCCGAGGCGGCCACGACGTCGTACGGCGCCGCGACCCCGCGCAGGGCGAAGCCGCCGTTCCGGCCGCTCGCTCCCCCGGCGATCTCCCGCTCGTCGTGGACACGGACACGAAGTCCGGCCTCGGCGAGCGCCAGCGCGCACGAGCACCCAGTCACCCCACCTCCGACGATCGCGACGTCGACCGGGCCGCCGCCGCTCTGCGGAAACTCAGGCCCCGCCTCGTCGAGCCAGTAGGAGACGGTCACCGGGCGATCGTACTGCGATAGGCCCCCTCCCCACTCGTCACGTGGCCGTCGAGCTCGAGCGCGGTCAACGCAGCCGAGACCGTGGCTGGGGCGAGCCCGGTCGTACGGGTGAGCTCGTCCACCGTCGCCTCGCCGGCGGCCAGCGCGTCGAGTACGGTGGCCCCGTCGCCGGCGACCGCAGGACTCGCAGCGATCGGTTGCTCCAGGCCGAGTGCCTCGAGCACGTCCGCCACGCACGTGACCGGCGTCGCCCCCAGGCGCAGGAGCGCGTTCGTCCCAACGCTGAGGCCGGACGTGATCTCGCCTGGCACCGCCATCACCTCGCGACCGTCCTCGAGCGCGAAGTCCGCGGTGATCAAGGCACCCGAGCGCTCACGTGCCTCGACCACCACCGTTGCGCGACTCAGACCGGCGATGATCCGGTTTCGGGCCGGGAACCGCCACGGTGCGGGCTCGACGCCAGGCTCGTACTCGGACACGACGAGCCCTCCCGCGGCGATGATCTTGCGAGCGAGCTCGCCGTGGGCGGAGGGATAGTCGCGATCGATCCCGCAGCCCAGCACGGCGATCGTCACACCGTTCGACTCGAGCGCTCCGCGATGTGCCTCACCGTCGATCCCTCGGGCGAGCCCGCTCACGACGACCGCACCCGCCGCAGCCGTCTCCCGCGCGAGCGCGCGAGCGACTCCGCGCCCGTAGGACGAGCACGCTCGGGCGCCGACGAGCGCAAGTGTGGGACCGCAGAGCACGCCGGGAGCTGCGTCGCCACGCAGCCACAACGCGGGCGGCGGGTCGGGGATCTGCGCGAGCAAGGGCGGATACTCGGTGCTCGATCGCGTGATGCGCCGGACAGTCACGTCGCGCCGACTTCGACCGGGCCGCGGTAGGAGAGAGCCTCGGCGACATGCTCCGGGAGGACGTCGACACTGCCGGCGAGGGCGGCGATCGTTCTGGAGACCCGCGCGACCCGAGCGCGGCCACGACCCGAGAGCGGGAGTCGCTCGACCGCGCGGTCGAGCAGCTCGGACGCGGCGGGCACTCGCGCCGGGGAGGGGCCTGCAAGCCGCTCAGCCGCTGCGACGACCCGGCGTCGAACCGCCGCAGACTCCTCCCCGTCGGGGGCAGCGAGCTCCTCGGCGCGAGGACGTGGCATCGCGACGACGAGATCGAATCGGTCGATCAGCGCCCGCGAGACCTTGTCGCGATAGGAGGCGACACGCGCCGCCGTGCACGTGCAGTCGAGCCGCGGGTCACCGCGTCCACCGCACGGGCAGAGATTCATCGTTCCCACCAGCCGGAATCGCGCCGGGAAGACCGCGCGCCCACCGACCCGGGCGACGGAGACGAGTCCGTCTTCGAGCGGCTGGCGCAGCGCCTCGAGCACGGGGCGCGGGAACTCCGGCAGCTCGTCGAGCAGTAGGACGCCGCGATGTGCCAGGCTCACTTCTCCGGGCCTCGGTGTCGCGCCGCCACCGACGACGGCCGCCGCCGACGCGCCGTGGTGTGGCGCGCGGAACGGCGGCACCCCGACAAGCCCGGCGCCCGGCGGAAGCAGTCCTGCGACCGAGTGGATTCGCGTCACCTCGAGCGCGTCGGACCGCGACAGAGGCGGCAGGATCGACGGTAGCCGCCGAGCGAGCATCGTCTTGCCCGTTCCAGGTGGGCCCGCGAGCAGTAAGTTGTGCCCGCCGGACGCCGCGATCTCGAGCGCGCGACGGCCCCGTTCCTGACCGCGCACCTCGCGCAGGTCGGGTCGACCGTCATCATGCGGCGCCTCGCCCTCGGTCGGCTCCACCGGAACGATCTCCGTCTCGCCTCTCAGGTATGCGACCGCTTCGGCGAGGTGGCGTACGGGTCGTGCGTCGATTCCAGCGAGCGCAGCCTCGGGCGCCGAGACGGCCGCGCAGAGCACGGCCCCGGCCCCTGCGCGAGCGGCGCCCTCGGCGACCGCGATCGTGCCCGACACCGGACGGATCCGTCCGTCCAGCGCGAGCTCCCCGTAGCAGACATGCAAGGCCAGCCTCTCGACGGGAATCTGACCCGAGGCAGCCAAGACGGTGAGAGCGATCGCGAGATCGAAGCCCGACCCTTCCTTGCGCAAGGCCGCTGGCGCGAGGTTGACGGTGATGTTCCGGTTTGGCCATTCGAGCAGCGCGGATTGAACCCCGCTGCGCACGCGATGCTTGGCCTCCTGGCACGCCCGGTCGGCGAGCCCTACGATCGAGAACGCCGGCGTCTCACCCGTCCGCAGGTGCGCCTCGACTTCGACGCGCTGGGGCTCGAGCCCGACGAGCGTGTACGTGACGCTGCGTGCGAGCACACCCCCGACGCTACGCAGCAAAACGTGTCGTGTCTGTGCCGTCTCTGTGCCGAAAGTGCGACGAGCCGGGGGGCGATCGTTGTGTGACCGCCCCCCGGGCAGTTCTAGGTGCCGGACGTGTCCGGCACCTCAGCCGACGTAGCAGAGGACGTAGAGCGTGAACGTGCTCGTGTTGCCGCTGTCGTTCCCGCCCGTCGCGCGGTATCCCGTCACGTTCGTGCCGGTCAGAAGCGGCGTCATGCGCTGTGTCCACAGCTCGCGGTCGAGCGCGTCGTCGCTCCAGCCCGTTCCGGCCGAGATCGCCTTCTCGCCGGCATTGCAGTTGACGGTCACCGACTCCGTGTCGTACGCGGAGTTCTGGGCAGTACCACCAGGCACGACGACGTTCCCCTGCCGAACCGCGATCGCGCCGATCACGCCGGCCGGCCCTGCCGCTCCAGCCGCGCCCGCAGGCCCGGCAGGCCCGGCAGGCCCGGCAGGCCCGCGGGCTCCGGCGGGTAGCTGCCCCGGTGCGAAATCGGCGCGGCGGAGCGACGCGTTCAGGACCTTTGCGCCGGTGACGGAATTGCCCGCGAGCTTGACGTTGGTCACGGCGCCGTTCCGAAGCGCAGCCGTGTTGACGCTCGCGCGCGGCGCCGTCGCAGCGATGGTCGCGATGCCTGTCCCGGTGAGCGAGATAAAGAGCGCCAGGCACGCGACGACGAGCGCAGGCGAGGGACGACGGAGATGCGGTCTGGGCATTGCTGGGCCTCCTGTCTCGAGTTTTTCGGTCGCCCGGCGACCGTAACCCTGCTTCGTTAACGAAGGATCACGATCCCGTCAAGAACGTCGACAGACGATCACCGACTCGTAGTACTCGCCCCCGCGCATACCGGTGCGCCTGTTGACGTGCCGCTCGAGCCGCTGCTCGACGACGAGTCCCGCGCGCCGGAGGATCGCATCGTAGAGCCCCCGGCGGTCGTTGACGACGATGCAGACCGCGCCGCCGGGCACGACGGACTCCCTCGCGTTCGCGAGCACGTCCGCGATCCCGGCGACGTACTCGGCAAGCGCCGCACGGCTCGTGCCTCGCGCCGGACGGCCGAGCTCGAGCGCGCTTCGCTGCTCGAGCCCCAGCAGCTCATAGGCATAGCGGTGCTGCGCGTGGTAGTCGATCAGCCCCGGGTAGGGCGGCGAGGTGAGCACCGCGTCGTACGGTCCTCGTAGATCGAGCTCGCGAGCGTCGCCGTGCCGCACCTCGGCGATCCCGGCTCTGCGGCGAACGGCTGCGAACGACTCGATCCGAGCGAGCGTGTCGAGTGTGTAGCGGAGCAGAAATCGCCGTGCCTCCTCGACCGGGCGGCAGGTGCGCTTGTGCTTGAAGCACGCGTAGGGCTCGAGCTGCGGAGCCCTGGGAGCATCGAGGTCGAAGTGCGTCGTGCGTCTGGAAGACCGGGCGGCGCGGGCGAGGATCGTGCGGAGCACGTCGGCCGACCCGACGTGCTCGACGAGGGAGCGGTAGTGCAGGAGCTGCTCCGCTGCCGACGGGGCGAACCACGCGCGCACGTAGGTGTTCGCGTCGTTCGGATAGCGGCCGCGCGCCTCGAAAGCCGACGCCTCCGAGTGGGCCCACAGCAGATCACGGCGCAGGGCATCCAGGTTGTACGCACGTGTCTTGACCCGCATCAGCAGGCAGTTGAAGCTCGCGATGTCGACCCCCGCCGCGTCGCGATCTGTCTCGAGCGCCGCGACGAGCGTCGTGCCGGAGCCGGCGAACGGGTCGAGCACACGCCCACCGGGTGGCACGTAGCGCTCGAGCAGCGACTCTACGAGCTGCGGCACGAACTTGCCGAGGTACGGGTGGAGACGGTGAACGTGCTTCGTCCGCTCCCGCTCGGGAAGCTGCGCCTCCGACCACGAGAGCGCTAGATCGAGCTCGCCGTAGAGCGCCGCTTGCGTCGCCGCCATGCCTCGGGGTTCGCTGCGTGGCGTCCGGGTCCTCGTCGGCCTCGCACGGCGCCGACAACGACAACGGTCGCTGTCGCGCCTACCATTGACGTTCTCAGCCATGTCGAGCGATAGCGCACGTCTGCGGTTCGGCCTGCTCGGCCCGATCGAGGTCGAAGGCGAGCACGGCACGCTTCCGGTCGGCGGCCCACGACAGCGCGCACTCCTCGCGCTGCTCTTGCTGCACGCGAACACGGTCGTCTCACGGCCTCGGCTCATCGATGCGCTGTGGGGAGAACGCCCACCCGAGACAGCCGCCAACGCGCTCCAGGTCGCCGTTCACGGCCTGCGCAAGCTGCTTGGCGCGGAGCGGATCACGACTCACGCTGCCGGCTATCTCCTCCGTGTCGAGCCGGACGAGCTCGACCTGGAACGGTTCGAGCGCCTCGTCGAGCTCGCGCGGACACAGGCGCCCGACCCGGCTGCCTCGAGCCTCGCCGAGGCACTCGCGCTGTGGCGCGGCGACCCGCTCGCGGACCTCGGAGACGCCCCGTTCGCGACAGTGGACGCAGCGCTGCTGGAGGAGGCACGACTGGCGGCGCTCGAACGCCGAATCGAGCTGGATCAGGAGGCCGGCAAGCACGCCGCGCTCGTCCCCGAGCTCGAGCGGCTCGTCGCGAGCTATCCGCTGCGGGAACGGCTCGCGTGCCTGCTGGTGACAGCGCTCTACCGGTCGGGGCGGCAGGCGGACGCGCTCGACGCCCAGCGGCGCGCGCGCCGTCACCTCGTCGACGAGCTCGGGATCGAGCCCGGCCGGAGCTGCAACGGCTCGAGCAGGCGATTCTGACCCACGATCCGGCGCTCGCCGCGCCCCCGGCGAGGGCGAGCGCGACGCTCGCAACGCTCCCGGCTTCGCCGACCCCGCTCGTCGGCCGCCGGCTCGAGCTCGCCGCCGTCACGGCACTGCTTCGCCGAGCCGATGTGCGTCTGCTCACCCTGACAGGGCCGGGTGGGACCGGAAAGACGCGACTCGCGCTCGAAGCTGCCTGGAAGCTCGCACGTGAACACCCGGACGGCGCGGTCTTCGTGGATCTCGCGCCCCTCGACGACCCCGAGCTGGTCGCGCCGACGATCGCGCGGGCGCTCGGTATCCGTGAAAGCGGCGAGGCGATCGTCGGCGCCGCCGTCGGCGCGCTACGGGGCCGGACGCTGCTGCTCGTGCTCGACAACTTCGAGCGGGTCAATGACGCCGCCCTGGTCGTCAGCGAGCTGCTCGCGGGAGCACCTGGCCTGACCGTGCTCGTCACGAGCCGCGCCGTTCTGCACCTCTCCGGCGAGCACGCCTACGCCGTTCCCCCACTCCGGCTTCCGGCCGGCGTCGACGTGCGCGACCTCGAGGCGCTGGCGCGCAACGAGGCTGTCTCGCTCTTCGTCGCGAGAGCGAAGGCCGCCTCGCACGGCTTCGAGCTCACGCCCGGCAACGCGAGCGCGGTCGCCGAGATCTGCGTTGCGCTCGACGGCTTGCCGCTCGCACTCGAGCTTGCCGCCGCCCACTGCCGCCGGCTGTCGGCGCCGGTGCTGCTCGCTCGGCTGGCACGCAAGCTCGAGCTGCTGACGGACGGCCCGCGCGACCGCCCGGCCCGACAACGAACACTCAGGGCGGCGATCCAGTGGAGCTACGAGCTGCTCGAGTCAGACGAGCGGGAGGTCTTCGCACGTCTCGGCGTCTTCTCGGGCGGCTGTACGGAGTCAGCGGCGGCGGCAGTCTGCGACGCGAAAGCATATGAGCTCGAGCGGCTCGTCGCGCAGAGCCTCCTCCGCCGCGACGACGAGCCAGACGGCGAATCCCGATATCAGATGCTCGAGACGGTCCGGGAGTTCGCGCTCGAGCAGCTCATCGCCGAAGGAGCGGAGCAGGGCGCCCGGGCGCGCCACGCCGAGCATTTTCGCGATCTGGCCGAGCAAGCCGGAGCCGCGCTGTGGAGCCCGATCCAGGGCCCGTCTCGCGCCCTCTGGCTCGAACGGGTTGCGGCCGACGACGACAACATGCGAGGGGCACTCGCGTGGGCTGACGCGGGCAGCCCCGAGACGCAGCTCACGATGGCTGCGTCGCTGTTCGACTACTGGCACGTCCGTGGCGCCTATCGCGAGGGACGGGACTGCTCGAGCGGGTGCTCGCACACGGCGACAGCGCAGACGGCGTACGCGCGCGGGCACTACACGCACTCAGCTTCTTCCTGTTCTCGCTCGGCGACTTCGAACGGGCGAGCCAGGTCGGTGAGGACAGTCTCGAGCTGTACAGGTCGCTCGCCGACAGCGAAGGAGTCGGCCGGACGGTTCACCTGCTCGGGCAGATCGCCCGCCTCGTGGGTGACCGCACCCGTGCCGTCGAGCTCGCGCACGAGTCGCTCGAGCTGGCTCGAAAGCTCGACCACACACGTGGGATCATCGTCTCGCTCGGCCACATGGGGCAGCTGCTGGCAGAGGACGGCGATCGAGCAGGGGGCATGCGCCTGCTCGACGAAGCTCGGGCGCTCGCGCTCGAGCACGGCGACGAGACCGCGCTGGCAGGCCTGTGTCTCAAGGCAGCAACCCTCGAGCGCTCGTGGGGAAACCGCGACGCCGCGATCGAGCTTGCCGTGCAGGGCCTCGACCTGTGTGTCTGGCGTACGACATGAAGGCGGGTGTGGCCGACATCCTCCACGAGCTCGTGCTGCTCGCAGCAGAGAACGCCCCGATGGAGGCCGCGAGGCTCCTCGGCGCCGCCGAGGTGATGCGAGACACCGTCGGAAGCCCGTCTCCGCTCGACGAAAGCTCTGCCTCGGTCGTCGCCGACCTCACTACCTCGCTCGGGGCAGCCGCGTTCGACGCTGCTCGCGTCGAGGGCCGGGAGCTGACTCCTGAAGAGGCGGTGTCGGCCGCGTTCGGTGGGAAGGGGCGTGGCTGAAGCAGGGAGGAGTGACCCCGCGAAGCGGAGTCAACCCTCAATACCTGATGCCACGCTTGGCGTCGAAGGCGCGAAGCTTCTCGATCCGCGTCTCGATCGGCGGGTGGGTCGAGAAGAGCGCTGTCATCCCCCGCCCGGAGAGCGGATTGGCGATGTAGAGAGAGGCGGTCGCCGGGTTCACGTGCATCGGCAGCACCTCGACCCCGCGCTTGAGGGTGCCGAGCGCGTCGACGAGCGGGCGGCCCTCGCCCAGGAGCTGGGCGGCCGTGCGATCGGCGAGGAACTCCCGCTGCCGCGACACGGCGAGCTGGAGGAGCATCGCGCCGATCGGCGCCACGAGCACCGCGGCCAGCATGCCGACCATGCCGAGGGGGCTCTCGTCGTCGCCGCCGCCGAAGAGCCACTGGAACTGCAAGAAGGTGGCGATTCCCGAGATGGCGGCTCCGAGCATGGCGGCGATCGTCGTCACGAGGATGTCCCGATTCTTGATGTGCGCGAGCTCATGTGCCAGGACGCCGCGTACCTGGTCGCGTGGCATCAGCGCAACGAGACCCTCCGTCACAGCGACCGCGGAGCGCGAAGGACTGCGACCGGTGGCGAACGCGTTGGGCTGCTGGGACGGGATCAGGTAGAGCTTCGGCATCGGCAGGCCGGCCCGTGCGGCGAGCTCCTGCACGTCGCTCACGATCGCCGGCGCCTCACCCGGCTCGAGCGGCCTCGCCTTGCTGAGCTTGAGCGCCAGGCGATCGCTCCACCAGAACATGGCGAAGTTGAAGAGCACGGCGATCCCGAGGAAGACGACGAGGCCCCCGGTGCCCCCGACGAAGCCACCGACGGCGATGAAGAGAGCCGAGAGGCCCGCGAGGAGAATCCAGGTGCGAATGCGTGTCGTCATGGTGATGAGCTTCGTCCTTTCCGGCTGACGCGGTTCGTGTGCCAGCCGGAGGTTTCTCCCGCCTCGCGAAGCGAGGCCGATGCGCCCGGGCCGCCTGGGCCGTGCTGACGAGCGCATCCGTTCGGGGATAGTGCCCCCCGGCATCTGTGAGCGGAATGGTAATCGCGGCCGCGACGCGGGCGGGTTACTCCGGCGTTAACGCGAGCCGCTCGATCTTGCCGTCCAGCACAGCGCACACCTCGAAGCGGACCTCCAGCTCGGTGGAGTCGGGATGCGCCCGGAGCCAGGAAGCAGCTGCATGACGGACGCGCCGACGCTTCTCGGCATCGACCGCGCCAAGCGGCCCACCGAACGTGTTCCGTGCTCGCTCTTTTACCTCGACGAACACGAGCTGCCGCCCGCGTCGGACGACGAGATCGAGCTCGTTGCCGCCGGCGCGGACGTTCGCGTCGAGAATGCGGTAGCCGCGAAGCCGGTAGTGACGCGCGGCGAGTCGCTCTCCTCGGTTCACGCTGCAGCGCTCGCGTATGCCCGAGCGTTGAACGACCTGCGGTGTTGGGTGCACGGGCCGTACGCCAGGACCGCCGCCGTGTGGCTCGGCGTGATGTAGCCGACGTGCGATGCAAAGCCGTACCGCGGATAGAGCGCGTCCAGGCGCCGCATCAGCCTGTCCCTCGTCACCTTGGCGACGATTGAAGCGGCCGCGATTGCCGCGCTCTTCGTGTCGCCGTCGACGACGGCCCGATGCGGCGGCGCAAGCGGTCCGAGCCGGAATCCGTCGACCAGGCACGCGCTCTCGCGATCGGCGAGATCCTCGAGCACGGCACGGAGTCCCCAGAGGTTTGAGCGATGCAGCCCGTGGCGGTCGATCGCCTCGGATGCGATCACGCGCACCGAGACGGCCGCCGCGGAGCGGAGCACCGCGTGGTATAGCTCGTTCCGCTCCTCCGGCTCGACTTGCTTCGAGTCGTTCAGCCGGGCGAGACAGCGGACGCGACCGCCGCGCAGGTCGTCGTAGTCGAGCAGCACACCGGCGACGACGAGCGGGCCGGCGAGCGAGCCGCGCCCGGCCTCGTCCGCGCCCGCGACCCGGCTCACACCGAGCCGGCGGTCGAAGCGGAGCAGCCGCTGGCCCGAGGACAGCACGCCGGCGAGGATATCGGCCGGGCGCGGACAACTCGGCCGGCGACTACTACCTCCGCTTGCCGCGAGACGTGTAGGCGCCGACCTGTCCGGCGCTAGCGCGAGCCAACCGACGCGCTATGCGGGAAGAACGCAGCCGGCCCGCGGCTGGTCGAGCACGACCCGGAGCGACGACTCGGCGATCGTCGCACGAAACCAGTCGCAGCCGCCGCCCTCGGCACGGCGCACGGCGCAGATGAAGACGCTCGCCTGCTCCTCGACGAACCACGGCCGAGGGTTGCCGGTGCAGTGCGTCTCGGTCGCGTCGTAGCCGGGGTTACCGGCGAGTTGCCGCTGCACCTCCTGCCTCACCGTGCGCTGCGCGGGATCCTCCGGCCCAGCGCACCCGACGAGCACAGCGGCCACCACCCAGACCAGAGCCAGCAGCGAGCAGAAACGCACTCCGCTGAGTGTAGATCGCCTTTCCTAGTCCTAGGCGCGCGAAGCGCGACTAGGACTGGCGGAGCTCGCGGATGCGCGCCTTCTTGCCGACGCGACCGCGGAGGTAGTACAGCTTCGCCCGGCTCACGTCGCCGATCTGCGCGACCTCGAGCTTGTCGATCTTCGGCGAATGCACCGGAAACGTCCGCTCGACGCCGACACCGAAGGAGTTCTTGCGGACGGTGAAGGTCTCACGCACGCCCGAGCCCTGTCTCCTGATGCAGACACCCTCGAACACCTGGACACGTTGCCGGCTGCCCTCGATCACCTTGAAGTGCACACGCAGCGTGTCGCCGGCCTTGAAGACCGGGATGTGCTCGCGCAGCTGCCGCTGCTCGATGCTCTCGATGATCGTGCTCATGCGGGGGGCTGATAATAGCCGATGCCGGTAGAAGCACTTTCGGCGCTACGCGCCGAAAGTGCTAGGACAGCGAGATGCGATTCGGCGGCCAGTAGGTCGCGAATACCTTGCCGATCAGGTTGTCGCGCGGAACCGCACCCCAGATCCGCGAGTCGCAGGACTGTGTCCGGTTGTCGCCCATCATGAAGTACTGACCCGGAGGCACGCGCTTGGGTCCGAACGGGTCGTAGCTCGAGACCGACCGGCGCTCCTTGGAGATGTAGGGCTCTGTGAGCCGCTTGCCGTCGACGAACACCACTCCCTCTCCGCGCACTGAGCGCACCTCGATCGTCTCGCCGGGCAGACCGATCAACCGCTTGACGAACGTTCCCCCCGCCCCACACTTGATCTGCGCCTCGGGCGGCGTCTTGAACACGACGATCTCGCCCCGGCGCGGGTCGCGGAGGTGGTAGATGAACCGGTTGGCGAGGACGCGGTCGGAGAAGCGCGCCTCACAGCCTGACGCCGGCTGTGCACAATGCAGGGTCGGCTCCATCGAGGACGAGGGGATCCGGTAGGGGTTGACGACGTAGGCCTTGACGAGCAACACGATCGCGACCGCGCCGACGATCGTGACGATCCAGTCGATCGTGACACGGAGGCCGTGCGGCAATCCGCGTGTGAGTCGGTCGACGGGATTGCGCGACTGGAAGGTCGGCCGCTCGGGCTCAGGTGCGGTGTGGGCCCGCGATGGCGGGGGAGGGGGCCGCCAGGCGCGCGGCTGCTGATCGGACTCCCAAGCATCCCTGTCCGCGGGGCGGGGCGGCCAGGCCGACTCGGGCCGACCGACCTGCTCCGGGCGCTCGGACGGCGCGTCGGAGTCGTCGGGTTTGTGCTCGCCGGGGCGAGCGCCGAGGTCGGGCTCCGTCACCGCGCGCTCCGGACTCGGCTCTGCTCGAGCCGCCACGCGTCGACGCGGGCGTGATCACCGGAACGGAGGACGTCGGGCACCTGCCAGCCGCGGAAGTCCGCCGGTCGCGTGAAATGGGGGTACTCGAGTCCGCCGTCGAGCGCAGCGGAGAACGTCTCGTGCTCGCCGGAGCCGTCTGCGAGCGCACCGCGGAGCCGGCGGGCGACCGCGTCCAGCAGCACCATCGCAGGCAGCTCGCCGCCGGACAGCACATAGGGGCCGATCGAGACCGCGTCTGTACAGAGATGCTCGACGATCCGGTCGTCGAAGCCTTCGAATCGTGACGAGAGCACGGCGAGCGTCGGCGTCGCGGCGAGTTCCTCGACGAGCGACTGATCGAGCTGGCGTCCCTGCGGTGTCAGCGCGACGATCCGTTCCGGCCGCTCTGCGCCGTAGGCGGCGTCGAGCGCCGCAGCGACGACATCGACCCGCAGCACCATGCCCGCGCCGCCACCGTACGGCTCGTCGTCGACCTGCCCCGCCCGCAGCGGGGTCGTCTCGCGATAGTTGAAGAGCCGCAACTCGAGCTCGCCTCCGAGCACCGTCGCGAGGGGCTTCTGCTCGGTGAGCCACGCGAAGGCATGTGGAAGCTGCGTGAAGACGTCGAGACGCACCGCGCCAGGGTAGCCGCGAGCCGGGCCCATCCGGGGTTACGGCGAGAGGAAGCCTCGTGAGACCACGACGAGTCCCGCTCGGACGTCGATCGAGACGATCGCGTCCTCGATCAGAGGGACGAGCGTGCCATCGTCGAGCTCGAGATTGTCGTTCGCGACTCCGGTGTGCACCTCGGCGACGACCCCGAGGGGCTCGTGACGCTCGTCTTCGACGCGGAGGCCGACGAGCTCGAACACGTAGTACTCGTCCTCGCCGGGGGCCGGCAGCTCGGAGCGCGCGACGCTCAGCAGAGCGCCACGGTTCGCCGGCGTGTCGAGCAGGATCGCGTGCTTGCCGCCGCCGACCCGGCGTGCGGCGACGATCTCAGCTGGAACGCCTTCGACGAGGAGGCGCGCACCAACGACCCAGCGTTGCTGACGGTCACTCGCCTGTTCCACGACGAACGCTCCGTCGAGCCCGTGACGCCGCCCGACACGGCCGATCGGGACGAGCCGCTCGTCGGCCGGTGTCACGGAGTCACGGAGTCGATGCGCCGTCCGCGATCTCGAGCACCGTGCGGCGCTGCGACCTGGCGCCCGTCGAGCGGACGACCGTGCGGAGAGCTCGCGCGAGCCGCCCGTGGCGCCCGATCACCTTGCCGACGTCCCCGGGTGCAACGTGCAAGCGCAGGATCGTCACGTCGGCTTCCTCGATTCGCTCGACACGAACTGCCTCGGGCTCATCGACGAGTCCGCGCGCGATCCACGTCACGAGCTCCTCCATGCACTTCACGCTTCGCGTGAAGTGCTAGGAAAGGCAGGGAAGTTCCAGCGGAGCTTCACGGTGCCTCTTAAAGATTGCGCTTCCCGACGGAGTCGGGAAGCGCAATCTTGATCAGCTTCGCAACCGGGTCGGAGGGTTGTGCACCCTTGTCGAGCCAGGACTTCACCTTGTCGGCGTCGAGGTCGATCGTCGACGGATCGGTCTGCGGGTTGTACCGCCCCACGATCTCGATGAACCTGCCGTCGCGGGGCGAGCGCGAGTCGGCAACCACGACGCGGTAGATCGGATTCTTCTTCGACCCGACACGCGCCAATCTCATGCGAACTGCCATTTGTCGTTCATACCTCGTTGTCGGGATGTCTCGCTGCGCGAGCCACCTAGTTGAAGCCAGAAGGCTAGCTGGCTTTTTGCCTTTCCTAGCGGCGGCGGCGCGGAGCGGCGCCGCCGCCACCCGTCAACTCCGGTGGGAGCGTTGGCACCTTGCCCTTCCCCATCTGCTTCATCACCTTCTCCATCTGCTTGCGGGCCTGCAGGAGACGATTGACCTCCTCGATCGACGTCCCGCTCCCCGCGGCGATGCGCCGCCGGCGCGGGCCGTTGATCAGATGCGGTGTGCTGCGCTCGCGGGGGGTCATCGAGAAGACGATCGCCTCGACCCGTGCCATCTGTCGCTCGTCGACGTCGAGCCCTTCGAGCTGGCGACCCATGCCGGGGATCAGCTTCATCACGCCCTGCAACGGGCCCATCTTCTTCAGCATCCTGCTCGACGCGAGGAAGTCGTCGAACGTGAACTGTCCCAGGCGCATCCGGGCTTCGAGCTCCGCCTGCTCGTCCTCGGCGACCGCCTGCTCGGCCCTCTCGATCAGCGTGAGCACGTCGCCCATCCCCAGGATCCGAGAGGCCATCCGGTCGGGATGGAACAGCTCGAGCTGGTCGAGCTTCTCGCCGACCGACGCGAACATGACCGGCTTGCCGGTAATCGCCTTGACCGACAACGCGGCGCCGCCACGAGCGTCACCATCGAGCTTGGTGAGCACGACGCCGTCGAACGCGACCCGCTCCTGGAACGCGCGGGCGACGTCGACCGCCGCCTGACCCGTCATCGCGTCGAGCACCAGGAGGACGTTGAGCGGCTTGACGGCGTCGCGCACGTGGGCGAGCTCCTCCATCAGCGCCTCGTCGATCTGCAGCCGACCGGCGGTGTCGACGATCACGGCGTCGCAGCCGTCCGCGGTCGCGCGCGCGAGCCCGGAACGTGCGGCCTCAACCGGATCCGCCGTCTCCGTGCGATAGACGGGCACCTGGAGCTGCCGGCCGAGCTGCTCGAGCTGATCGATCGCAGCCGGACGCTGCAGGTCTGCGGCGACGAGACCGACCGTCTTGTGCTCGTGCTTGCGCAGCCAGAGCGCGAGCTTCGCGGAGGCTGTCGTCTTACCCGAGCCTTGCAGACCGGTCATCAGCACGACCGTCGGAGCGCGGCCGAACGCGAGGCGCGCGTCGCTCGAGCCCATCAGCTCCGTCAGCTCCTCATGCACGATCTTCACGACCTGCTGCCCCGGCTCGAGCCCCTTGAGGACGTCTTCGCCGAGCGCCCGCTCCCGGATGCGGGCGACGAGATCGCGCACGACCTCGAAGTCGACGTCGGCCTCGAGCAGCGCGAGCCTGATCTCGCGCGTCGCACGCTTGACCGCCTCTTCGTCGAGGCGCCGCTTGCGGCCGATGTCGCCGAGCGCGTCCTGCAGCCGGTTCGCAAGCGTGTCGAACACGGCCGGGAAGTGTAGTTCGCGCGTGCAGCCTCCTAGACTCCCAGCATGAGCCCGTCGCCCCGCGACGTGGAGCTCCCAACCGGGACTGTCACGCTCGTGTTCACCGACGTCGAGGGATCGACCGAGGCGTTGCGCTTGCTCGGCGGCAGATACGCGGATGCCATGGCACTGCACCAGCTCATCGTTCGCGACGCCACCGCCGAGCACGGTGGCGTCGAGATCGACACTCAGGGAGACGGCTTCTTCGTGGTCTTCCCGCGCGCGCAGCAAGCCGTTGCCGCCGCAGCGGCGATCCAACAGAGGTCGGCTGAGGCTCGCTGGCCGGACGATCGACCGTTACGCGTCCGCGTCGGGATCCACACGGGGGAGCCCACGCTCGCGCCGCACGGATACGTCGGCCTCGACGTGCATCGAGCCGCGCGGATCGCGGCATCGGCGCACGGGGGCCAGGTCGTGGTCTCTGCGGTCACGCGCGCACTCGTCGACGACCGAGCGTTCGTCGACCTGGGCCGGCATCTACTGAAGGACTTTCGCGAGCCCGAGCGGCTGTTTCAGCTCGTTGTCGCAGCGGAGGGCGCCGGCTTCCCGCCGCTGCGGACAACGCTCGAGAGCAACTTGCCCATGCTGCCCGGTCGTTTCGTCGGGCGCGATCCCGAGCTTGCGCACATCGGCGCCCTCCTCGAGGCGCCTGACGTGCGGCTGATCACCCTCGTCGGCGCCGGTGGGTCGGGCAAGTCGCGACTCGCGCTCGAGGTCGCGCGGCGTGCGATCGGACGGTGGTCGCACGGCGTGCGGCTCGTGCGACTTGCGGCCCTCGAGGACGCCGCGCTCGTGCCTTCCGAGATCTGTCGAGCGCTCGATCTGGCCTCGGTCGCCGACGACCGCGAGGCGCTGCGCCAGCACCTCTGCGACCGAGAGCTGCTGCTCGTCGTCGACAATCTCGAGCATCTTCCGGATTCGGGTGTACTGCTCGGCTCGCTGCTCCAGACGTCGAGCCGGTTGACCGTGCTCGCAACGAGCCGGAGTCCGCTCCGGATCGCGGGTGAGCACGTCGTTCGCATCGAGCCGCTGCCCGAGGCTGCGGCCGTGGCCCTGTTCCTCGATCGTGCCAGCGCGGCCGACAGCAGCTTCCACGCCGATGCCGTCGACCAGCGCGCCGTGCGCACGCTCTGCATGCGGCTCGACGGCCTTCCCTTGGCGATCGAGATCGCAGCCGCACGGGTCGCGACGTTGTCGGTGATCGACATGGTCGACCTGCTGGAGCCGTCCCTGAACACGTCCGGCGCACGCGACCTTCCCGAGCGGCAGCGCACGCTCGCCGCGACGATCGCATGGAGCTATGAGCTACTCGAGCCGCGGCTGCGCACGTTGCACGGCCAGCTCGCCGTGTTCCAGGGTGGGTTCTCGTACGACGCCGCGCACACGGTGTTCGGCGCCACGGTCGACGAGCTCGAGACGCTCGTCGCCGCCTCGTTGCTTCGCAGGCTCCGAGAGGAATCGGGCCGCACACGACTCGGGATGCTCAGGGTGGTGCGGGAATTCGCGCTCGATCATCTGGCTCAGGACGATGCGCTCACCTACGCGCAGGCGCAGCGAGATGCGTGGGTCGACGAGGTCGCGACCCGCGCGGCCGCGGGTCTCGCGGGCGCGCATCCCACGATTTCGCTTTCCGAGCTCGAGGAGATCCTCCCCGACCTACGAGCGTCGTTCGAGGACGCTCGGGCCCGCGACGACCGCGGACGCTGCCTGCGCTTGATTCCACCGCTCGAGCGGTTCTGGCGGGCGCACGCGTACGTCGCCGAAGCACGGGAGACGCTCGCCTGGGCCCTCGACGATGACGAGCCTGCTCCCCCTGAGCTGCGCGCGCCCGCGCTCTGGACACTCGGCCGACTCGCCTCGGCCCAAGGCGACCCGGTCGGGGCGAGCGCTCCGCTGGAGGAGGCATTGGCTCTCTACCGGAAGCTCGGAGCCGCACGCGACGTAGCGTTCGCGCTCTCCGAGCTTGCGTGGATCGCACTCGATCGAGGCGAGCTCGACGATGCGCTGCAACGGGCGCAAGAGGCGCTTGCACTGGCCGATCGAGCCGACGACGACCGGGCTCGCTCGAGCGCCCTGGGTGCGCTCGCGCTCGTCGCCGCCGAGCGAGGTGAGTCCCGCGAGGCGCGCGAGCTGTCACGGCGAGGTCTCGCGATTCGCCGACGTCTCGGCGATCCGTTGCTGGTCGCAAACGCCGCGCTCACGCTCGGCTCGGCGGCTCTCGCCGACGGCGACCTCGATGCCGCCGAGAGTGCGCTTCGGGAGTGCCTCGCGATTGCCCGTGAGCTCGGTGACGCCCAGCACGAGGCAGCAGCGCTCTGCTGTCTCGGGGAGGCACACGTGCTCCGTCAGGATCCCCAGCATGCGCTCGAGCTGTTGCTCGAGTCGCTCGCCACGTTCGTACGGCTCGGGAACGACCCCGCGGCCGCCGAGTGCCTCGTGGCCGTTGCCGCAGCGATCCACGAGAGAACCCCCGATCGAGCCGCGGTGCTGCTCAGGGCTGCCGTAAGCGCGCGCGAGCGCACGGCGGTTGCGCCACTTCCGGTCGAGCGACGGCTCGAGCATCGTGTGCGCGCACGACTGCCCGGTCTCGATGGCGACAGCGAGCGTCCGCTCTCGATCGTCGACGCGGCGCTGCTCGCCGGGGTTGACCCAGTTCGCGTCTGACTTGTGCAGCGGGCGCCGGTAGCGCAAGATCCCCGTAATCCACCTAGGAGCAGAGATGTCGGAGGCAGTGATGCCCAACGATGAGGAGCCGCAAATCTTCCAGGGAGTCGGGGAGACGATCGACAAAGCACTGGAGGACGCAGCCACGAAAGCGCTCGACCGGGATCGCGTTCGCAATCTCGGAAGGGAGTTCCAGATCGTGCGGCACCTCGTCACAGTGGAAAATCCCCGGATCTCCGAGCACAGGATCGATATCGGCGGGTGACCGGTCACGTAGCGACGAGCGCGCGCGCGTAGTCGCGCGCGTCGAATGGACGGAGGTCCTCGACGCCTTCGCCAATCCCGATCAGCTTGACGGGGATCCCGAGCTCGTGTGCGATCGCGATCGCGACCCCGCCCTT
>Ga0136617_10000422_pt1 | contig 35307 bp, 27 predicted proteins | sample AntDrymUQ3222106_2_FD_129672 | JGI IMG/M metagenome (GOLD analysis project Ga0136617, IMG submission 129672) | Polar desert sand microbial communities from Dry Valleys, Antarctica - metaG UQ322 (21.06) | ecosystem: Environmental > Terrestrial > Soil > Desert | place: Antarctica: Dry Valley... | reverse complement strand
GCAAAACTTTCGGCGAATAATTGTGCGTTACGAATATCATTCGGATAACTATTTGGGCTTTGTTTTACTGGGCTGTATGCTCATTTTGTTGAGAAACTATTTTTGAGATAGCTTCTAATAAATTTCGCACACAAAAGGTAGATTTAAATTTTCTTTTTGAGATAAATACCCTTTAGCCTAGAATGTGTTTATTACCTGAATTAGGAGCAATTACAACTTGTCTAAATTAACTAAACACAAACAGCGTCAAATTCAATATCAAATATTATTAACTTTCTTAATCGTTTGTTTATTAAATCTCACTTTGTCAGGGCAATCAGAGGTAAAAACAATAGGTGCCAGAACAGAAACACTTTCAATTCCATTACGTGAGCAAGCCAAAATTCAACAGCAATGGTTGAAACTGCGGCTTGAACGTGTTTTGCCGCAACTTATGCGTAAACACAAAGTAAAGATGTGGCTTGTTATCTGCCGTGAATACAACGAAGATCCTGTTTTTTTATCGCTTGTTTCGCCCACTACTTTTGCCGCCCGACGACGCACAATTTACGTTTTTAACGACCGAGGTGAAAAAGAGGGTATTGAGCGATTGGCTCTGGGCGGCGGATCAAATGGTGGTCTTTATACTGTTTACCGTGACCCTGAAACGGAAAATCGGGAGCTTTACGGCGAAGGACAATGGGCACTACTAAAAAAACTTGTAACCGAACGCAATCCGGAAAATATAGCGGTTAATATTTCTTCAACTCATGCTTTCTCGGATGGTCTTTCAGCAGGAGAAAGAGAAAAACTAGAAGCAGTTTTAGGACCCGAATATACACGACGAATTATTCGTGCTGAGGATCTTCCACTTGAATATGTTGAAACAAGATTGCCGGAAATGATGTCTACTTACAAAAGCCTGATGGAAGTCGTTCACTCTTTAATAAGTCGGGCTTTTTCTGATGAAGTTATTAAACCAGGAACGACGACAAATGAAGACGTTATATGGTGGTTGCGGCAACAACTTAGTAACAATAGGTTAGGCACCTGGTTTCAACCGTCAGTCCGTGTACAGCGTAAAGAAAAGGCTGGCGTCAATATTCTGGCTGAAAATACACCGACAGTTATACAACGTGGAGACGTTCTACACGTTGATTTCGGAATCACATTGATGCGGCTGAATACAGACACGCAACATATGGGTTATGTTTTAAAGGAAGGCGAAAAAGATGTTCCTGCGGGAATTAAACGGGCTTTAGCAAACTCAAACCGCTTACAGGACATAGTAATGGAACGGATGAAAGTGGGAAGGACTGGAAATGAAGTATTGACAGATGCGCTTTCAGCAATGAAAGTGGCAGGAATTAACGGTAGTGTTTACACACATCCAATCGGCGATCATGGACATGGTGCAGGACCTCTCATTGGTTTATGGGACAGACAACAAGGCGTTCCAGGTCGCGGTGAGGTGAAATTGATTCCGAGCTCCTGGTTTGCTATAGAACTTGCAACAACAACGCCCGTGCCGGAATGGAACAATCAAGAATTATGGGTTGGGCAAGAGGAAAATGCGGCAATAGATGAACAGGGACGTATAAAATGGGTTCTCAAACGTCAAAGTGAATTTCACCTTGTTAAGTAACAATAAGGGGTGTTTGTTAGAAAGAATTTAATTTTGGAACTTGAAAACTAAAACCTCAATTTTTCTAAATAAAATTTGTATTCCTGGGTTCAAGCCCGGTGTGATTACGAGTAGTTTTCAAAAAGTTTCTCTGCTACAGAAATCAACTCAGCTTACTCATTTTAAACTCAATTGATTTATCTAATAGCGTGATTTACTGATTAACGATAAACATGTGCAGCAAGGACCCTTATCTGTAACAGAAGGCTCAACAAAAATTCTTGATAAGGTAAATCGCCAACAATAAAAAGAGCAAATATAAGGAAACTTACAACATCGAGTCTTCAAAAATACTCTTTACTTATTTACTAATTAAAAACTGTTAATAGTTTTAAGGTTTTGTTCTATAGAAGATGTACTGCTCCCCATTAATCAAGCTGTCGCAGAGAGAGTTTTTTGGTTTTCTTCAAACCATTGATTTTCAAACTGATTCGGCGTTTTGTAACCGATTGCCGAATGTAAATAATGCTCGTTAAAAGCAGTGGCAAATGACGGCACCGCCGCCCTCAACTCCCCGACCGATGACCATTCCCGAAGCCAAATCAATTCTTCTTTAATCGTCCTAATCAACCGCTCGGTGTCGGCATTACCTTTCGGATTCGAGTAAGAAGTAAAGGCTTGCCGAATGCCGAGGGCGGCGACCTCCGTCATAAACTTCAAACTCGTCGGCTGGCTGCCGTTGTCGTTCATCAAATTCAACTCCAAGTTTTCAGCTTCCCGAATTCCTTGCGGAAACTGAAGACAAACCGCTTGATTGACTGCCTCCAACCAATCCGCCGCTTTGCTCTGCGAGCCGACAAACGTGGCTAATATCTTCTTCGTGAACCAATCGTTGACCACCACTAAATATGCCCACCCTTCGGCTGTCAAAACTTTCGCCCGTATCCACGCCCCACCACTGATTGGGTTTATCAGGGCGCGGTTTGCTAGTTTTGTTTTCACGTTTCGCCTTCAAACACAGATTCTTTTTAACCAATAAATGGTTTTCTCGCAAAAGCCGATAAACCCGCTTTTTGTTGATTTCTATTTTCTCGACAAATCTTAAATTTGCCCAAATCCGCCGATAACCCCAAAACGGATGTTCCGCTTTGAGCCTTTGAATAATCGACAGAACCGCTCGGTCAGATTCTTCGATTACTACCGACCGCCGCCGACAAAACCTTACCAATCGTTTTTTTTAAGTTCCATCGTCAGCTCTCCGACCATCGTTTTAAGTTTCTGATTTTCGCGCTCTAGGCGTTCTTCCTTTTTGCTCTGCGCCTTAGTTTCAAAGACCTTTGGAATATTCTCTAAAAACTGTTCCCGCCATTTGTAATACTGCGTTTGATGAATCTGATATTCGTTGCAAAGCTCGGCAATGCTTCTCCCACGCAGACCTTGCAAGACGATTTTAGCTTTTTCCTCAGAAGTCCAATTTCTGCCTTTTCCCATCGAAAGTATCCTCCCAAATTGTTAGAATACTCGCTCTGATTCAGCTTTGTCTTAACGGGGAGCAGTATAAAGATGTAATTCTTTCATCAAATGTGAAAATTTATTTCTCTTTGTTGTTAATAATCCGCTGCCGCGCACGTTTATACTTGTAGAAGACGATTCTAAGGAGACTAACGTGAGCACCACAGCCGCCAACATGCCATTAACAAGCGATTTAATAAACTCCACAAAAAGCGCGACGCCACATAAAGCGATCGCGGGAAATGCGGAGCTTGAAGAACTTGGAGTTCTTTTTCGCGACCATCATAAAAGGATCTTCCGCATCGCGTACCGTATTACGGGCAGCCAGAGCGACGCGGAGGACGTGTTGCAAACTATTTTCCTCCGGCTCACTCCGAACCGGCGTGACCTTTCGCCGAACCCAGAAGGCTACTTGCATCGTGCGGCGGTCAACGCCTCGCTCGACTTGCTCAGGAGTCGTACGCGCGCCAATTCCGTCTCTTTGGATGTCATAGATTTTAATCAAAGCTCGAAGCTCTCGGTCGCGAGTCCCGAAGACGATTTTGCAGACGTTGAACTGCGCGAGCTTATTCGCCATGCGGTCGCGAAGCTCGAAGGGCGCGCTGCGACCGCGTTCGCGCTCCGTTATTTTGAAGGCTACGACAACAATCGCATCGCACAGGTTTTAGGCACATCACAAATGGTCGTCGCGGTCACGCTGCACCGCGCCAGAACGCGCCTTCGCAAAGAAATCGGCAATTATTTGGAGAAACACAATGAAGCATAATAAACAAAATTTGGACGCAATCATAGACGCCGCCGCGCGAGAAATATGCGACGAGCAGATCGACGAATCGATCATAAACCAATCCGCGACGCACGTGTGGGCGCGAATCAGTCAACAGATGTCGGACGAAAATTCTTTGTCCGCAACTGCACATTTAGGAGATTTAATTACAATGAACACAAACAACAATGCTGAATATATTAGTGGGTGCGTGGATTTCCAATCGCTCATTCCGGCGTACCTCGACGGGAAACTTTCGACAGCTCGCACGCTGCTTTTCAAAGACCATACGAACGAATGCATTCCGTGTCGTCGGGCGCTGAAATTCCAAAGCGCAGACCAGACAACAAAGACGGCGACGGTTGGCGCTCGTCAACCCACGCGGCAACAACAACGCGCATATATGAACGGATGGAGCAAAAACAACATTGCGCGCTGGAGCGTCGCCGCCGCGCTCGTCATCTGTTTAGGATTTGTAGGATTGTTCATCTCCGAGCGTTCCGACTGGTCCGGGCGCACGCTTGCGGCGACGGTCGAGAATGCGAACGGCGCGGTCTATGTAGTTTCTGACGCGCAGAGTCGCCAGCTTGCGGCGGGCGAACAGCTTCAGAAAGGCGAACGCGTGCGCACGGCGAAGGACTCGAACGCTATGCTGCGGCTCGCCGACGGTTCGACGGTTGAGATGCGCGAACGCTCCGAGTTTTCGGTTAGCGAAAACAGGCGCGGCGTAACCATTCGACTTGAACGCGGCGATGTAATCGTCGAAGCCGCCAAGCAGCATAACGGTCGCCTGTATGTTCAGACGCCCGATTCGCTTGTCTCCGTCAAGGGCACAATCTTCGCGGTCGAAAGCGGCACAAAGGGTTCGCGCGTTTCGGTCGTTGAAGGCGAAGTGCAGGTCAATCACGCGGGCAAAGACGAAACCTTGCTTCCCGGCGATCAGACGACGACCAACCGTAGTTTGGACAGAACGCCTGTACAGCAAAACGTCGCTTGGAGTCGTAACGCGGCGCGTTATGCGAATCTCGTTTCGGAATTGGCGAAGCTGCGACGCGACGTTAATCAACAAATCGCGCGTCCCGGTGTGCGCTACTCTTCCAAATTCGTCGATCTCGTGCCGGAGAACACGGTGTTCTACGCAGCGCTGCCGAACTTAACCGAGTCGCTTGCGGAATCGCAGCGCATTATGCAGGAGCGTATTAGCCAGAATCCGGCGCTCGCCGAATGGTGGAAAGGCAAAAAGGGCGACGGCTTGGGCTTGAATGAGCAGACGATTGCGCGCGTGCGCGAGTTTGGTTCACAGCTTGGAGAAGAGATCGTCGTCAGCGGCGAAATGGACGCCAAGGGCGAGCCGAGTGGCGTGCTCGTGTTGGGCGAAGTAAAAAACGGGGCGAACTTTCGCACGTATCTCGACGGTCAACTCGCGCGCTTCACTAAAGAATTAAGAGACGCGCCGAGCGTCCGCATCGTTGACGACCCGATGACGGCAACGGTCACGAATACTTCGACACCAACAACTGTCAATGGCAGCGCAAAAACGAAAGATGCGCCGGCGAAAAATGTTGCGACTAAATCTGAAGTATTCGTCTGGATTCACAACGACATCTTCGCCGCGTCTCCGCAGATCGAGCGTCTGCGCGGGCTAGCGACGACATTAAATGCGCCGGATACAAATCGTTTCAAGGGTTCGGCATTTCATCAACGTATTAACGATATTTACACAGACGGCGCAGGATTAGTCGTCGCTGCCGACCTTGAAAAAATCATCGCGCAAACGGTTAGTAAAGTTAACGAACCGGGCGCGGAACTTCGTCAAGCAGGCTTCAACCAGCTTGGAATAATGAACTTGCGTGATTTCGTCATCGAACAGAAGCAAGTGGATGGCAAAACTTTGAGCCGCGCGGCGCTGACATTCAATGAACCGAATCGCGGCATCGCTTCGTGGCTCGCCGCGCCGGGCTCGATGGGCGCGTTAGACTTCATCTCGGCGAACGCAAATGTTGCGACCGCGTTCGTTGTCAAAAAGCCTGTACTGCTCGTTGACGATCTGCTCGGATTTTTAGAAACGGTCGATCCTGACTTACGACGCAATATGGACGACATCAAAAAACAGCAGGATTTCGATATTCGCAACGATTTTGCCGCGCCGCTCGGCGGTGAATTCGCCTTCGCGATTGACGGTCCTCTTTTTCCGACACCTTCGTGGAAAGTCGTGCTTGAAGTTTATAATCAAGTGAAATTGCAGGAAACGTTCGAGCGCGCGATTGATAAATTGAATCAGTTTTCCGTTCTGCACGGCAAAGGCAAACTGAGCTTGGAGAATACGACGGTGGGCGACCGCACCTTTTACTCGGTAAAATCTGCGAATACGGGACTTGAAGTGCATTACACTTACGCGAACGGTTATCTCGTCGCCGCGCCGAGCCGCGCGTTGCTCGAACAGTCGATTAAGAATCACGACGCGGGCAACACGCTCGTCAGTTCGTCAAGATTCCAAAGCTCGCTGCCGCAGGATGGAAACGCGAATTTCTCAGCGCTTCTTTATCACGATCTCGCACCGCTCATGAAACCGCTTGCGGAAAGAATGAAGAATGCGGGCGGTGCAGAGTTGACAGAGCAGCAGCGTCAGGCGCTCGGCTCGATTGACGCGAATGCGCCGCCGACTCTGGCTTATGCTTACGCCCAGGGCGACCGCATTACGTTAGCAGCGAACACCGAAGGCGGTGCGTTTGGCTTAAGTCCGGCGAGTCTGATCGGTTTGCCGCATTCATTTGAAATGCAGCATATTTTAATGAACGCAATGGGCGATAAGAACGTACAGAAGAAATGATGAACTGAAGCAACACGAATTAGCCCGCCGTTTCTTTTGAATCAGGCGGGCTTTTATTTAGTAACGACGTCAAGTTACTTTCGCTGCTTGTTTTATTTGAAAACTTTTTCCTGACAAGTTTTAGTTTTAAAGAATTTATGAGTATTTCTTCGACACTTGACCGGCTTCATTCGCAGGCAAAGCAAAACAGATGGCTTTGGCTTTTTTCGATTTTTAATCATCTTGTTTTGGCACTCGGATTTATACCTGCGGCAATCGTCAAACTTATTGACGAGCGGTTCGCCAGCGGCTTACACGCTACTCATCCGATGGGGCATTATCTGGAAGCGCTTCATCTGACGGGCTATTACTACACATTTATCAGTGTCGTGCAGTTGGCAGCGGCGGTTATGCTGCTGATTCCGCGCACGGCGACGTTGGGAGCGTTTCTCTATTTTCCGGTCATATTGAATATTTGTATTCTGACATTTGCGACGCGTTTTGACGGCTCGCTTTTCACTGCGCCTTTGATGACGCTGGCTAATTTGTATATTCTCGGCTGGAATTATGAGAAATGGAAATACATTCTTCCTTTTAATGATATAACAAAGCAGAAAAGCCTCGAAAGCGACGTTCAAACACAAGAAACTGTTGGGCAGGGTGGGGTCTTTTCCCGATATAAACCACGCACGCTTTATGCGCGTTTCCGTATTTTTTTCGGACAGCTTTTTAATGATAAATTCCCGATTCTTTTCTTTGCCGGAGCTTTTGCCGCCGTCGTCTTTTTTATGATAGTCGTTCCGGGTCTTTACAGCGTTAGACCGCGCAACACTTTGCCGCAATGTCTCAGTCAATTTAAAGACAACCGCACCAAAGCAGGTGAAAATTTCTGCAATTGTATTCATACAAGCGGCGAGCCGCTCAATAAATGTCTGAACGAATACAACAACGCTCCGAAGGATATTATTCAGATGCCATAGAACCTTTTATTTGTTAAAAGGTTGCGGTTGCGGTTCCAAAAGTTTAATTTGTAAGGTAAATAAAGGTTAATTAGAAAAAGCGTTTGCTATAACGAAAGGCAGGATAACAATTACAACATGGTGATAACTGCATGACAAATGTCATTGAACTTGAACAACTGAGCGTGACGTTTGGAAAGCGTCCGATTCTGAAATCTCTCAACGGCGCGTTGGGCGGACGCGCCATCGGCTTGCTCGGACCGAACGGCGCGGGCAAGACTTCGCTTATTCATACGCTGCTCGGTTTTCACCCGCCGACTTCCGGCACGGCGCGCATCTTCGGGCAGGACATTACAACGGATGCCAAGCAGGTGCGGGCGACCGTCGGTTATATGCCGGAGAGCGATTCGTTTATCGCCAAAATGTCGTGCGTCCACTTCGTGCGTCTGATGGCGGAACTTTCCGGCATTCCTGCCAAACACGCGCTCGAACGCGCGCACGAAGCGCTATTTTTCGTTGGCTTGGGCGAAGCGCGTTATCGTCCGGTTGATAGCTACTCACTCGGCATGAAGCAGCTTGCCAAACTCGCGCAGGCGATAGTTCACGGACCCAAACTGATCATCTTAGACGAACCGACTAACGGTCTCGATCCGCCGACGCGCAGCCGCATGATTTCGCTTATTCGTCAGATTCGTGACGGCGGGCGCGCGCGCATACTTTTGTCGTCGCATCTTTTGCGCGACGTGGAAGAGTGCTGCGACGAGATTCTCGTGTTGAAGGACGGGCGCATCGCCGCCAACTGTAATCTGGAAGAGGAGCGCAAGGCGAATCGTAAATTTATCGAGCTTGAGACGCGCGGCGAGCGCCAAGGATTTGTCGAAGCAGTCGGCAATTTAGGCTGCGAATACGCGCTGTCGGGCGAGCGGCGAATGAAATTGATTATGAATGAGACAATCGAAATAGGCGATTTGTATCGCCTCGCGCACGAACACGCGGTGCAGATTCGTCGTCTCAATTTCAAGCGCGATTCGCTCGAAGACATTTTCCTGAAGGCGATGGAAAACGGGAATATTACGGAAGGCGCGAACTCATCAATCAATAACGAAAAGGCTGTCGAGAATGGAAACGGGAGGGCGAACGATGGCGGTTTATGAGCATTTATACGGGGCGTATGAAGGCGAATCGCAGTCCGCGTTGTCGCGTTTTCTAGTGATACCGCGCTACGCCCTGCGCGAAACTTTCAAGTCGAAGCTGTTGACGACGATATTTATTCTGTGTTTTATCTATCCGCTCGTTGCGACCATTCTGGTTTATCTGCATCATAACGCGAACGCGCTCGCGCTGCTGCAAATAAACGTCCGCGAACTGCTGCCAATTGATGCTTCGTTTTTTCTGACTTTCGTCCAGATGCAATGCGCGTTTGGTTTTATCCTAACGGTGCTGGTCGCGCCGCCGCTCATCTCGCGCGACATGTCGAACAACGCTTTGCCGCTTTATTTGTGCCGTCCGCTTTCCCGCGCCGAATACGTGTTAGGCAAAATGTCTGTCGTTGTCTTTTTGTTGTCGTTGGTAACATGGATTCCGGGTTTGCTGATCTTCTTTTTTCAAGCGTCTCTCGCCGGCTTCGCGTGGTTGTGGGCGAATCTGTGGATGATTCAGGCGATCTTCTCAGGATGTATGGTCTGGATTATTTTGCTCTCTTTACTCGCGCTCGCCGTGTCGTCGCTCGTTAAGTGGCGCGTGGTGGCGAGCGGCGCGTTGTTGGGGCTGTTCTTCGTGCCGACCGCGTTTGGTGAAATCATCAATGAGCTTTTTCTGACACGTTCGGGACATTTAATCAGTTTGTGGGCGACGATGAAAAGCATTTGGAGCGGGCTGTTCGGACTTTTCGTGCGACAGACCGGACAAATTCGCGGAAGAGTCACCACTCCAATCTACGACAATGAGTTAGTTGACATCGCACTGCTCGAGCCGCCGCTGTGGGTTTCGTGGCTGGTAATTGCGCTAATCTGTGCCGTCTGCGTTTGGCTGCTCGCGCGTAAAGTGCGGGCTTACGAGGTGATTAAATGACACCGACGACAAAATCATCACCGACAATACAATCGCCAACTACTCCCGCATCGCATCCAGCGTCAACGGCATCAACTGCGTCCATTCCTTCATTATCTTCAGAAAAGATGATCGTGTTTGAAGAAGTGTCAAAATTCTATGGCGAGATTCTTGGTGTCAATCGAGTTAATTTGCAGATCGCGCCGGGCATTACGAGTCTCGTCGGACCGAACGGGTCGGGCAAAACTACTTTGATGAATTTGATGACGGGCTTGCTCAAGCCGACGCAGGGACGCATACAAGTTCTCGGCACATCGCCCGACGAACCGGAAGCGATGTTTCAAAAGCTCGGTTACTGTTCGCAGTTCGATTCGTTTCCGCGCGGCGCGACCGCCCGCGAGTTTATCGAATTCTATCTGCGCGTTCACGGTTACACGAAATATGAAACCGCTGAATTGACGCACCAGGCGCTCGAACGCGTGTCTATGTTAGAAGCGGCAGACCGTAAAGTTTCAGCGTTCAGTAAGGGAATGAGGCAGCGCGTCCGGCTCGCGCAATCTATCGCGCACAATCCTTCGGTGCTGGTTTTGGACGAACCTTTGAACGGACTCGACCCGATGGCGCGCGCCGAAATAATTCGACTGTTTCGCCAACTCGCGGACGCGGGAATGTATCTCGTCATCTCAAGCCACATTCTGCACGAAGTGGATATGATGTCCGACAGCGTGGTGCTTCTTCATAACGGTTACGTCGTCGCGGAAGGCGAAGTCCACGGCGTGCGCGATGAAATCGAAGAACATCCGATTCAGATTCTGATTCGCTGCGACCGCCCGCAAATCTTAGCCGCCCGGCTGTTTGAACACGAATTCACTGTCGAAGCGCGCATACACAATGACCGTCAAGGCTTGTTCGTCAAAACGCGCCGACCGGATGATTTCTATCTGTTACTTAACAAGGTGATCACAGAGCAGAATCTTCAAATCGAATCGGTTGCGCCCGTTGATGACGATCTGAATGCCGTCTATCAATACTTAATCACATCCGAAGGAGGGCAAACCAGATGAGTTCAACCACTGAAATCACAGAACAATCCGCCGCAACAAATGTGAATCAGCCGATTGTGAACCGGGCGCGAGCGTCTTCCTGGTCGCTGTGGACGCGGCAGACACTCGCGGTAATGAGTCTCGAAATCAAGAAAAACTTTTTGAGCCGGCGCGCTCTTCTGCTCTATTTGATGGCGGGATTACCGCTCGTCTTGCTGTCGGCGCTCGCGCTTTTTCCGCCGCCGACCGACGAGCTGGGAAGTTTCAGCGAAATGAGCCAGGTTTATGCGGCGATATACGGCGGGCTTATCCTTCGCACGCTCATCTTTTTCGGCTGCGCGTGGGTTTTTATGAATTTATTTCGCGGCGAGGTGGTTGACCGAAGTTTGCACTACTATTTTCTCGCACCCGTCCGGCGCGAAGTCCTGGTCGTCGGCAAATATCTGTCAGGACTCATCGCGACAATCGTGTTATTCAGCATCACGACCGTCGGCTCGATGTTCATATACTACTTCTGGCTCTTCCCGTCAGAGTCCGCGCGATTCTTTTTCGACGGCGCGGGCGCAAGTCAAATGCTGGCTTACCTTGGAGTCACAATTCTTGCCTGCATCGGATACGGCGCGGTCTTTCTTCTCATCGGGCTGTTTTTCCGCAACCCGATTATTCCGGCTCTGATGCTCTACGGCTGGGAATGGATCAACTTCCTGCTGCCACCGTTTTTGAAAAAGATAAGCGTGATTCATTACTTGACATCGCTCGTTCCGGTGCCAATGTCCGAAGGTCCGTTCGCGGTGCTCGTCGAACCGACTCCCGCGTGGATTTCCGTGCCGAGTCTTCTTCTATTTACGGGCGTCGTGCTTTTTCTCGCGAGCCGGCACATTCGCCGCATGGAGATCAGCTATGCAGGCGACTAACCAGAAAGATATACGCACGGATGAATTCTTACCGCTCACGACGAGATTGATTCGGCACGTTCGGCAAATTTGGGATGCGCCGTGCGCGACATTCTTACTTTCATCATCTTTAGGATTAGCCTTGCTGCTAGCCTGCGCGTTCGGCTGTGCGCCATCTTCTTCGCAGAGCGACGGCAAACAGAGTGGGTCTGCTCCCGCGTCAAACGACTTGCCCGAACTTACCGAAGAGATGATCCGCGAGCGGATCAACGACGCGGGCATCAGAGAAGTGCCCGAAGAGAACGGAACCGCCGAGCCGATCAGTTGGAGCTTCGACGAAGAAGAGCCGAAAGAAATCGCCGTCGTCGAAAAACAGATGGAAGGCGAGCGCGCGACAATAATCATTGACATCAAAACCCAATCAGCGCCCGGCGCGCGCTCGCCGCGACACTTGGCGGGACAGATTCGCACAAAGTGGGAACTGCAAACCGGTTGGGTGCTACGCAAGTGGGAGATTGTGGAAACTGAGAATATTTCGATGAAGTATAAAAATCTCCCGAAACCGCCCGCGCAAAACTCCAACCGTTGATGCGGGTGTTAAATAGTGTTTTAGATTATGCCTGTAAATGTTGTAAGTAAAAAGGAATTTTGGAGGCGGCGATCGGAATCGAACCGATGAATAAAGCTTTTGCAGAGCTCTGCCTTACCACTTGGCTACGCCGCCCTAAAATAACGATGAAGTGTGAACGCGGAACGATGAATGGAAATTAGTTCATCATTCATCGTTCCGCGTTCATCGTTTCTTGGAGCGGGAAACGAGATTCGAACTCGCGACTTCGACCTTGGCAAGGTCGCGCTCTACCACTGAGCTATTCCCGCTTGTTGCAAATGATAATTCTACAAACTGTAAAATTTTTGTCAAGTCATTTACAAAATTAAATGTTTTGACAGGTTTTAATCGGTAAATTATCTATTTTCAAGCGTAATGTCTTTAACAAAGCTCCAATCGCCACTCGCGCCGATTTTAATATTCCCGATTCGTTTATTTGCAACCACCATATTTGCCGGATACCAAAGTGGAAGCATTGGCAAATCGTTGCTGACAATTTCCTGCGCTCTAAAATAATGTGCCTTTGCTTCCTCGCGGTCGGTCGCGTTAATCGCTTCTTCGACGATTTGGTCAATTTCCGGATTGTTGTATCGGCTGCGATTGCAGCAACCGCCTTTCTCGCCGGGAATTTTGTTTGAAGCGAACAAATCTCTCAAGAAAATCGGGTCTTGATTTCCGCCGATCCATCTGCCCGTGTTCATTTGAAATTGTCCGGTGGCAAGTTGCGAGCGCAGCGTGTTCGGCTCTAAAGTTTCAATTGCGACATTTAATCCGACGTCTTTAAGTGAATTTTGAATAACCTGCGCGTATTGATTGACAGCGGCGTTTCCTGCCGAGAATTTAAATTTTACAGGTTCGTTTTTATAACCCGCTTCTTGAAGCAATTGCCTGGCTTTCTCAGGATTGTATTCGTATTTTGTTCCGGGGTTATAAGCCCAAGATTCTTCCGGCAAAACCGAGTGGGCAATGATTGCTTGACCGAATAATAATTCGTTAATTATTTTCACGCGATCAATACCGTAACCTATTGCTTGGCGAATCTTGACTTTGTCGAGCGGCGGCGATTGCGTGTTAAACCCAAGATAATCAATGTTGGAACCTTTAAATTGCTCGACTTTTAAATTCGGATTTTGCCCTAAAGACTTTAATGTATCGGGCGGAAGATTGTTTGCCAGCGGAGCAACGTCAACACCGCCGCTTTGCAATTCAGCTTGCAGGGAATTGGCGTCAGTTACGGTTTTAACACGAATTTTCTGAACTGTCGGAGCTCCTTCCCAATAATTCGGATTTGCTTCCATTTCGACGATGTTTTGTGATTGGTCAAAATTGACGAACTTAAATGGACCCGAACCGCTCGGCTGCGAACCTTGTTGTGAAACGCTGCCTTCCGAAATTATTGGTATTGTTACCAAGTTTGATAAAAGCTGGTTTTTTAACGACGAGCGGCTTAAATTGAAATTAACCGTTTTCGGGTCAATAACTTCTATCGAAACAATGTGCGGAACTTTTATCTGATTAGATGTCCCAGAAGATTTTCCATTTGTGTTGTTACCGATAGAATTGTTTTGCAGATTTTTTTGGTTAGAAACATCAGACGTATTAGTTTCTGTCGAGTTAGAATTTGAATTGCTTTGCGGTATTTTACTCGCATCAACCGTTTCAAAAAATGCGTTTGCTTTATAGCTGTTGCTTTTGAAAAGCTCGTCAAATGTATATTTCACATCAGTTGCGGTAAAATCTTTGCCGTTGTGAAACTTTACGTTGTCCTGCAAAACAAAGGTAATTATCTTGCCGTCATCAGAAGTTCTAATTTCTCTGGCTAATTCGCCGACATATTCAAATTTTTCATTTTTTCTAACCAACGAATTAAACAACAAATTTCGAATCCGGTCGGCTGCTGCGTCCGAAGCAGTCGAAGTTAATGTATCTAATGAAGAAAATTTTTCGGAAAGTGCGATAGTTACAAATTCATCATTTCTGGTGCGACACGAAAATGAAAAAATAAGGTTGGTGATAAGAATTAAAATTATAAATATTTTTCGTAAAATCATTTATCCTCCGTAACTTTGATTTACTTGTTTATTTAAGTCAGCGATATTTTTAGAAAGAATTTGCAAGCGTTCATTATTTAATCGCAAGGGTTTGCTAATTTTTGATTTTATCTTGGCAATGCGCCGCAAAGAATCATTTATTCGAGTTTCTGTAATTTCACCAGTTTTAACGGCTTTTAAAACCGCTGAATAACCTTTGCGAATTGCATCGGGACTGGCGCAAATGGAAAGCATATCTTCTCCCGCTTCAATTGCCAATTTACACGCTTCACCGATGCCGTAGTTTTTTACAATCGCGCCCATTTCCAAATCATCAGTCAAGATCAAGCCTTGAAAACCCAATTCTCCGCGCAATAATCCGGTAACAAAATTATAACTCAAAGAAGTCGGTAAAAGTTTGCCACCTGGAATTATTTCCTGCAAGTCAATCAACGGAAAGGCAGCGTGTGCAACCATTACCGCTTGAACTTGGGAAGTTTGAAACAATTTTTGATACGGAAATAAGTCAATGGAAGAAAGTTGTTCGCGCGTCAAATTTACAACCGGCAAGTTTTCGTGCGAATCAATTTCGCTGGCGCCGAGACCGGGGAAATGTTTGAGACAACCGATGCAACCGTTTGTTTGAAGAGTATTAAGATAATTTCCGGCTAATTCAACAGTTTCTTCCTTTGACACTCCGAAAGACCGCGAATGAAGACCGTTTGAAAATTTTTTGCGTTCCTCATCTATTACATCAACAACCGGAGCAAAATTCATATTTAATCCGAGCATTTGCAAAATCTCGGCAGTTGTTTTGGCTAAATCCTTCGCTTCTCCGATTGTTTTGATTGAATTTGGCGTCGGCATCGGTGTAAAAATTCTTCGCAAGCGGTCAACACGCCCGCCTTCTTGATCAATACTCAAAAATGGTTCGACAGGCAAAATTTCTCTAACCTCATCTAACAAGCGGCGAGTTTGTTTCACCGAGCGAATGTTTCGCGCAAAAAGACAAATACCGCCGGGAGAAACCTCTTCGAGCAATTTGCGGGTCTCAACATCTATTTCCGCTCCGGACAAGCCGACAAAAAATAATTGCCCGATTTGCTTTTCCAAGGTCAGAGATAAAATTTGTTTTAACATAATAAAAAGCTGACTTAAACGTAGCTGATTTAAAGTAATTTATAAAGCGTCGAATTTACGACAGTTGAGGTAAAACTTAATAAATATTTTTTTATATTTATACAATCTGCTTTTTTATTTCAGCGAAAAATTGTTTTAGTTCATCTTCCGACATAGTTTCTATGTCTGTGCCGCGCAATTGGTCAATAACACTTTCGTTTGTAATTGCAAAAAGAGAAAACTGGGAAGCCGTTCTGATGCTGCCTGCGCCGGAAATTCCCGCGCTGGACGCTTTCACGGTTTCGTTAGAATTGGCAAAAACGGCAAGCTCGTATTGTTCGAGTTTTGCTAAAACTTCCTTGGCGCGTGAGATTGTTTTGCCGGGCAATCCGGCAAGTTTTGCAACGGCGATACCGTAGGATTTGGAAGCCTTTCCTTTTACTAATTTGTGTAGGAATACGATATCGCCTCCCTTTTCGGTTGCTAAAACCTGATAATTTTGGGCGCCCGGCAATTTTTCGGCAAGCTCGGTTAGTTCATGGTAGTGAGTTGCAAACAGGGTTTTTGCCGAATGCTCCGGCGAGTTGTGCAAATACTCAGCAACCGCCCAGGCGATTGAAAGACCGTCAAAGGTTGAAGTTCCTCGTCCGATTTCATCAAGCAAAATTAAACTTTTCGGAGTCGCGTTATGCAAAATTGTCGCGGTTTCGGTCATCTCAACCATAAACGTCGAGCGCCCGCCCGCTAAATCATCCGACGCTCCGACGCGCGTCCAAACGCGGTCAACAATCGGAAGTTTGGCGGCAGAGGCAGGAACAAACGAACCGATTTGAGCAAGAATTTGGATGATGGCGATTTGCCGTAAAACCGTTGACTTGCCGCCCATATTCGGACCGGTAATAATCAAAAGACGATCGGTAGAATTGTTTAGATAAATATCGTTCGGAATAAAAGAGCTGATACCCGCCGTTTCGACAATTGCGTGTCTCCCATTTTTTATTTCAATTTCATCGGCGTCATGCAAGACGGGAGCAACATAGCTGCGCTGCGCGGCAGTTTCCGCCAAACTCGCCAGTGCGTCTAGTGTTGCCAAAGCCCGTGCCGTTGACTGAATTCTTTTTGTTTCTTTTGTTACTTCGGCGCGGATAAAATGAAAAATCTCCGTTTCAAGTTCTTTACTGCGTTCTTCGGCGCCGAGAATTTTTTCTTCCCATTCTTTCAGTTGTGGAGTTGTAAATCTCTCGGCGGTAGTAAGAGTCTGCCGCCGCTGGTAATCAGGCGGAACGCGCGATAAATTTCCTTTTGAAACTTCAATAAAATAACCATAAACGTTATTAAATTTTACTTTCAGGTTATAAATTCCGGTTCGACGTTTTTCGCTTTCTTCATACGCGGCAAGTGTTTGTTTCGCCGTTTGAGACAGATTTCTTAACTCGTCCAGTTCACTATTATAACCATTACGAATGACGTTGCCGTCGCTCAAATTTAAAGGCGCGTCTTCAGAAATTGATTTTTCAATTAATTCCTTAATTTCGGGCAACTCAAATATGTTTTCAGACAAAACTTGGAGAAGAAGCGATTCTACGTCCGATAACGCCGAAACTATATTAGGAATCTGGGATATTGAATTGTTCAGTGCGATTAAATCTCTCGGAGTCGCAGTCCTTAAATTAAGTCGCCCGATGAGTCTTTCTAAATCTGCGATTTTTTTTAATAAGAGTTTAATTTTATCCCGTAAAATAGAATTGGTTAATTCGGAAACGGCGGAGAGGCGCGTTTGAATTTCGGTTCTTTTGATTGAAGGGCGCAGAAGCCACGAACGAAGAAGCCGTGCGCCCATTCCGGTCACTGTGTTGTCAATAACGCCTAACAAAGTTCGTTTATTGTTTTCCGAACGCGATTCGACAATCTCCAGATTTTTAAGCGTAACGGCGTCTAAAACCATAAAGTCATTTTCTTCAAAATAATTTATGTCCGAGATGTGTTCGGCGGTAACGCGTTGAGTTTCCTTTGCATAATTAAGACAAGCGCCGGCGGCGCGAATCGCTTCTGTTTTGCCTTTCAAGCCGAAACCTGTTAATTCGCGCACATTTAATTGCTGCGTTAAAGTTCTTTCGCCGTCAATCGAATTAAAAAGATAATCGTCAAGCGAGGTTAAGGTCGTAAAAAAAAGATTTGGCTTCGGAGGAGTAATTACGGCATCGGGAACATTTTGCGAAATTCGTTTAGCGGTATTTCCAAAAGTTTCTTCGATTAATAAACGCAGTGATTCGGGAAAGAGTAATTCGCGCGGAGCAAAACTTTGAACATCGGTGCAGATTTTTTCCCACGCATTCGCTCCGGAAATCTCGGTTGAAAAGAATTCGCCGGTAGAAAGCTCAAGAAAAGCCGCTCCGAAGGTTTCGCCCGTTCCGCAAAGGGAAGCTAAAAAAACAGATTCGTTTGATTCGATTAATTGTTGGTCAATCGCCGTTCCGGGCGTAATAATGCGAACGACTTCGCGCTTGACTAATTTGCTTGTTTTCGAAGGATTTTCGGTTTGTTCACAAAGAGCCACTCGAAAACCTTTTTTGACCAGACGCGAAATATAGCCGGCTGCGGCGTGATGTGGCACGCCGCACATTGCGACTGGATTTTTTGAATCCTTATGTCTGGCAGTCAAGGTAATTCCTAATTCACGCGAGCCGATAACGGCGTCGGTATCGAATAGCTCGTAAAAATCGCCCAGACGAAAGAAGAGCAAAGTTCCGGGATATTGTTTTTTTATTTCTTGGTATTGCCGAAGCATCGGCGTAACGTTTTGCATACAATAAAGATTCAAATTAAAGCTTAGAATTTTAACTTAATAGACGGAAAAACTCTAAAACGATAAAATTCAAGACTTATAAACTATTACTTTTTTCTGACATCTGCTAATATAACGTTCTTTGAGATGTTTTTTCATTCTTGATATAAAGAAGAACAATAAACTTTTTCAAATATTAATGAATCAAAGGACTTTAATTCCTGCCCGACATAAAAAATAAATTTGGAGTTTTAACAATGAAAGCAGTAAAGATTTTAACCGCCTTGTGTTTTGTCATTTTTTTAAATAGTTTTTCATTAACCAGTATTTCCGGTCAAGAAAAAGTAATCGGTACGGATAAAAAAACCGGAATTCCGGATCGAAACAAAAAAGACGAAACTGATACGGGGCAAAATGATAAAAAGGTTTTGCCTGAAAATGAAACCACCGTCTCACCGGAAAATCAGTGGTCATTAAAAAATAAGACAAATGAAAAATACCGCATCGGGTTTCAGGATACGTTGGAAATTCAAGTGTTTCGGCATCCAGAGTTGTCACAGGTTGTAAATGTTAGCTCGGACGGTACAATATTGATGCCGCGCATAGACAACCCGATTGTTGCCGTTTGCAAGACTGAAAGAGAATTAGGCACTTTTATCGGAACGCTTTATAAAAATTATTTAAAAAATCCTACTGTAACTACCAAAATAGTCGAGCAGCGTTCGCAGCCTTTTGCGGTTATCGGTGCAGTTGAAAAACCGGGCAATTTTTTCCTGAATCGAAAAACCCATCTGCTCGAATTACTTGCCTTAGCCGGAGGTCAGGATGTTGAAAAAGCGGGTGCAAACATCCGAATTACAAGAATTGGAAATCTCGGCGGATGCTCAGAAGAAGGCGTAATTGTTGACGAAACCAAAGCTGTGGAATTTATAACTTTTAAATTAAACGACGTTTTGGAAGGAAAACAAAATCCGTGGATGCAACCCGGAGATATTGTTTCGGTTTTAGAAGCTGAAGAAGCCTATGTTATCGGACAAGTTATCGAACCTACAAAAATTCTACTAAAACAACCAATTACTTTAATTCAAGCTATTGCCAAAGCTAAAGGGCTTGATAAGAATGCGAAAACCGATAAAGTCATTATTCAAAGACAAGAAGCCAATGGCGGAGTCAAAACCGAGTTGGTCTTTAGTTTAAAGGATATTCGCGACAAAAAAATTCCCGACCCGTTTCTACAAGCTAATGATATTGTGCATGTTTCAACTGACAAAACAAAAGCCATAACTAACGGACTGATAAGTGCCATAGGCGGCGGAATACCGCTGATTTTTAATCGAATTCCTTTACCATAAAATTGTATGAAAGAAACTAGAGAAATTATTCATAAAGCGACGGAAAGCGTCGAAATCGAACGTCCCTTTGACCCGCAGCTACCATCTGCAAATCGCGGGTACGGCGCTTATCGAGATATTAACGCGCAAGACGGTTTTCAGTTGATTAATTACTGGCGAATTATTCGCAAAAGATTCTGGCTGGTTGTTGGAATTGCAGTTTTGCTTACCACTTTAGCGGCAATATATATGGCGCGTAAGCCGGACATTTATCGAGCGAAAGCCGTTGTTCAGGTAGACCAAGAACAGGCAAACCCGGATTTAGTAACCACTGACCGACGACTGCCATTTTCAAATCAAGACCCGTCATATTTTAATACTCAACTACAGCTTTTATATAGTGAAAGTCTTTTACGAAGGGTAATTAAGGAATTAAGTCTGGACAGCAATAGTGAATTTCAAAAAGCTAAAACGGAAGAATCAGTTTCTGCTTGGCGATCAATGCTCAAAGCCGTCGGATTAGCCAGCGACGACGTAAAAAAACGTGGAAAAGGCGTTGATGAGGTTTCTGTTTCGGCAAGCACGGCTCTGGCTAGCTCGGAAGAAATTGCCGACGCTGTTCGTCTCGCTCCGTTTGTGGATATATTAAAGAAAAGCTTGAGCGTCGAGCCAATTCGAGAAACAAGAGGGACTATAAAAGAAACTCGTTTAATCGAATTATCATATAACCATACAAATCCGGAGCTTGCAGCACTGATAGTAAATGGCATCGGAGAAGTTTTTACCAAAGCAAATCAGGAAAAAAGAACCGGAACAAGCAGCAAAACCAACGAATTTTTACAGGAACGAATCGCCACTCTCCAATCAGAGATAAAAGCCGGTGAAGAAAAATTATTCGAATTGACAAAAGGCGCGGGCATTCTCAAGACCGATAATGAACAAACCATTGTTCTCGATAGGCTTTCCGGGCTTAATAGGCAATTGCTAGAAGCTGAAAACGAGCGCAAAAACGCTCAAGCCGAATATGAAGAAGTCAATAAATCACCGGAAAACTTACGGGCAAAAGCTGAAGAGTTAACGGTTCGCTATACAACGGAACGTGAAATCACTATTCGGTCGTTAAAAAACGATACGCAGAAAGAAATAGCAAAGCTGAAAGCTCAAAAGGCGAGACTTTTAGAAGAATATCAACCGACCGCAATTGAAATAATAGAGATTGACACTCAAATCGAAACGCTCAATGACGAAGTTAAAAAAGCGACAACTTCCAATGAGGAGGATTTAGCTGCTTTCCGCAAGCGTGTAACCTCGGATCTGCAAAATAATCTACGCACCAAATATCTCACGGCTAAAGCTAAAGAAGACCAAATCAAATCAGCTTTCAACCAGCAATATGATCAAGCGCAAGGTCAAAATCAATCGGCTGTTACCATCGGTCTGTTAAAGCAGGATATTGAAACAAAAAAAGGTTTCTTAGAAAACTTAACCAAGCAGCAAAAGGGAAACGACCTTATCGCCATCGGAACAGACAACAATATCAGTATCGCCGAATTTGCTATTCCGCCCGAAACGCCTATTGCCCCGCGACGTTTAACAACGGTTTTGGCTGCGCTGTTTTTGTCGACCCTTTTCGGAATGGGCTTAGCGCTTTTTCTCGAGTATCTCGACGATACGATTCGCACGACGGAAGAAGTTGAAAGTTACCTGCAACTGCCCGCACTGGCGGCAATTCCGAAAATTGATTCAATGCCTAGGCGTCGGCTTTTACTGGTCGGAGCAAATGACGAAGGTGAACCAAATCCTACATCCGGACTGCTTATTCATAACGATTCGCGCTCATCTCTAGCCGAAGCTTATCGGCAGTTACGTACTTCGATTTTGCTATCTACTGCCGGACACGCTCCAAAATCGCTACTCGTAACTTCGAGTTTACCTTCGGAAGGGAAAACGACAACAGCCGTAAATACAGCAATCAGTTTGGCTCAAACCGGCGCAAAAGTTTTGATAATGGACGCCGATATGCGTCGTCCGCGTCTTCATTCAGTTTTTAATATCAGCAACGCTCACGGACTGAGCACGCTTCTGGCAAATGAATTGTCTGACAAGGAAATCTTAAATGTTATCGGTTATGACGAAGCCTCGAAACTTAATTTGCTGCCTTCTGGACCAGTGCCGCCGAATCCGGCTGAATTACTCGGTTCGGAACAAATGACGAATTTAATGAAAATTTTACAAAATCATTTCACTCATGTAGTTGTTGATTCGCCGCCGATTGCTTCATTTACCGATGGCGTCTTGGTAGCTTCCATGGTTGACGGAGTGATCTTAGTAGTCAATTCCGGCAAAAGTTCACGGCAAGTTGTTCGTCGCTCGCGTCAATTACTGCAAGATTTAGGAGCTAAAATCTTTGGCGTTGTGTTGAATAACGTTAAATTGAATTCACAAGATAATAACTATTATTATCAAAGTTATTATCATCGGGATAGTTATAATTATGATGAAGAAGAATAAGCACTTTAGATGAAGAATTTAACCAATAAGACTTTACAAAGATGATTAAGAAAAATCAACCAAGGATATTAGTAACAGGCGCCGGAGGTTTTATCGGCAGCTATCTTGTGAGTTACTTGAAAAATAAAGGCTATTGGGTACGCGGAGTAGATATTAAAAAACCTGAATTTTCCGAAACCAATGCTGATGAATTTGAAATTTTAGACTTGCGACGCTGGGACAATTGTTTGCAAGCGACGCGGAATATACAGGAAACTTATGCACTGGCGGCTGATATGGGCGGAATGGGTTTTATTTCAAAACACAACGCTCAAATTCTTTATAATAATTCTTTGATAAATCTTCATACGCTGGAAGCCGCTAAAACAAACGGGGTCGAACGCTATCTATATACGAGTTCAGCTTGTATTTATCCTGAGCATCTACAGGAAGTTACAGACGTTAAACCGCTAAAAGAAGAAGATGCGTATCCCGCACAACCGCAGGACGCATACGGTTGGGAAAAACTAATTAGCGAAATCCTTTGTATGCACTACCGCAATGATTACGGTCTCGAAACTCGAACTGTTAGATTTCATAATATCTTCGGCGAAAAGGGTAGCTGGGAAGGCGGACGCGAAAAGGCGCCCGCGGCAATGGCTCGTAAAATCGCCGAAGCTAAACTGACCGGAAAAAAGGAAATCGAAATTTGGGGCGACGGCGAGCAAACGCGCTCGTTTTGTTATATTGACGATTGCGTCGAAGGCATCCATCGCTTGATGCGTTCGGATTTTTCAGAACCGCTTAACCTCGGGCAAGACCGAATGGTAACAATCAACGAACTTGCCGACATCATCGCGGAAATTGCCGGTGTTAAAATCACGAAAAAACACATTGACGGACCGATGGGCGTTCGCGGCAGGAATTCCGATAATACGAAACTGCGAGAAGTCCTCGGCTGGGAGCCGAAAATTTCCCTTGAAGATGGATTAAAAAAAACATACGATTGGATTGAAACTCAGGTCAGGGAAAAAATACAAAATAAAACCGAAACCGCCGCCGCTTAAATTTTACAATAATCAAAATATGACCGGATTTTCAGACGTTGCCATTCAATCGGTGCGCGATTATTGGAATCGCCGTCCGTGCAATATTCGACACTCGACCGCCGAAATCGGCACGAAAGAATATTTTGACCAAGTTGAAGCGCGAAAGTATTTGGTCGAGCCGCACATTCCCGCTTTTGCTGAATTTGAAAAATGGCGCGGTAAAAAGGTTTTGGAAATTGGTTGCGGTATCGGGACGGACACGATAAATTTTGCCCGCGCGGGAGCGCTTGTTACTGCCGTTGATTTGTCAAGCGAATCACTTAAACTAGCAAGAACCCGTGCGGAAGTTTTTGATTTAACCGACCGCATCGAGTTCTATGAAGTAAACGCCGAAAAACTCTCCGATTATGTTCCTTCGCAAAAATACGATTTAGTTTATTCTTTCGGTGTGGTTCATCATTCACCGCACCCTGAAAAAATTATCGAGCAAGTACGAAAAAATTACGCTCAGACAGGCAGCACTCTGAAACTAATGGTTTATTACCGCTATTCGTGGAAAGTTTTTTGGATGCTTTTGCAGGAAAAAGGACGATTTTGGAAATTAGATGAAATTATTGCCAAACATTCGGAAGCACAGACAGGTTGCCCGGTTACATATTCTTACACGAAAAACACAGTTAAAAATTTAATTGGCAAAGATTTTGAAATCAAAGAAAATTATGTCGAGCATATCTTTCCTTATCGTATTCCCGAATATGTGAAATACGAGTATGTAAGAGAATGGTATTGGCGAATGTTGCCGGAAAGCGTTTTTCGGAAATTAGAAAAAAAAATCGGCTGGCACTTGTGTGTAACAGCCAAAGCTAAATAAAAGGGAAAGTCTATTTTCAATGACACAAAAAATTTCTGTAATCGGTTTAGGAAAATTAGGTGCGAGTATGGCGGCGGCATTTGCAAGTCGCGGTTTTGAAGTTATCGGTGTTGACGTAAATCAACGCTCGATTGAATTGGTTAACCAAGGCAAAGCGCCTGTTCAGGAAACAAACCTAGACGAAACGATTTCTGCGAATAAAGAACGAATTAAAGCAACGGCAAGTCACGAGGAAGCCGTTTTAAATTCTGACGTTTCATTTGTTATCGTTCCCACGCCGAGCGATGCTCGCGGCGCGTTCTCTCTGCAATACGCAGCTTGGGCGTTTAAGGAAATCGGTAAGGCATTGGCAAAGAAAAGGGGCTATCACAACATCGTTTTAACCAGCACGGTTTTGCCTGGCTCGACCCGTCATGCGTTGATTCCGATTCTCGAAAAAGAATCAGGTAAAAAAGCCGGACAAGATTTCGGAGTTTGTTATAGTCCTGAATTTATCGCGCTCGGCAGCATCATTAGGGATTTTCTCAACCCCGATTTTACGTTAATCGGCGAATTTGATGAACGATGCGGAAGCCAATTGGAAGAAATTTATTCACGCGTAATGGAAAACGGCGCTCCGTCGGCGCGAATGAGTTTGGAAAACGCAGAACTGACGAAAATTTCGGTTAATACTTTTATTACAACGAAAATTACATTCGCCAATATGCTAGCGGAAATCTGCGAGAAATTGCCGAACGGTAATGTTGATGTTGTAACGAACGCGCTCGGAATGGATAGTCGTATCGGTCGAAAATATCTGACCGGCGCGCTCGGTTACGGTGGACCTTGTTTTCCGCGCGATAATGTTGCGCTGACTTTTATCGCAAATGAGTTGGGCGTTGATGCCAAACTAGCTGAAACGACTGATTCGATGAATCGTGCCGTTGCGACAAAAATTGTCGAAAAGCTTCGCCCGCTTATCCGCGAAGGCGCAACCGTTGCGATTCTCGGACTTTCCTACAAACCTTTCTCCCACGTTACTGAAGAATCGCAAGCGCTTTTTATCGCGCAGGCGCTATCGAAAGCAGGCGCGCGAGTCGTCGGTTTTGACCCGCTGGCAGGCGAGATGGCTTTGAACGAACTCCATGGTCAAATCGTCGTGCTTGATTCGGTCGAAGAATGTTTAAGACAAGCCGAAGCTGTTTTGATTACCACACCCGACCCGGTTTTCAAAGAATTATCGGCGGAAAGTTTCCGCAATGAACGCGCAGAAGTTTTAGTGGTGGATTTTTGGAGAATTTTGCTGGATAAACTAAACGGACAGACAAATATAAACTATATCCCGTTCGGTTACGGCAGCGACGACCAATTAAATACGAAACGGTTGAAAGAGCTTTGGGGCGGGACGGCAAAGGAAACTTTTCAGACAAGCGGCAAATGAGCAAAGAGAAAATAAGAGTCGAGATTGTCACGCCGGTACACAATCGCCGTAATATTACTTTGCAGTGCCTGCGAAGTTTGTCGCGTCTGAATACTGTTGGTTTGGAAGTTCACATCGTTATTGTTGACGACGGTTCAACTGACGGAACTTCAGAAGCTATCCGAAAAGATTTTCCCGCCGTTGAAATTGTTCCGGGCGACGGCAATCTCTGGTTCACAGAAGGAACAAATGTCGGAATTCGTGCGGCTCTCAAACATAATCCTGATTATGTTTTGATGATAAATGACGATGCGGTTTTTGATGCTGATTTTCTCCGCTATATGGTTGAAACGGCAGAAAAACATCCGCGCTCGGTCATCGGTTCGCTTCTTCTTTTGTGGGACGAGCCGCATAAGCTTTTTCAAGTCGCTCCGAGATGGAACACTTGGCAAGGCGGTTGGCAATTTTGGCAACACCAGACGATTTGGACGATTCCGGAAAAGAGCTGGGAAGTTGAAATTATTGTCGGCAACTGCGTTTTAGTTCCCGTTCAAGCCATTCGTGAGGAAGGCTTAATGAAATCAAAACGTTTTCCGAATTTTGGCGATGCCGAATATACGCCGAGACTAAGAAAAAAAGGCTGGAAACTTTTGATTGAACCCCGCGCCAGAGTTTTTTGTCAGCCAAATGTCATTCCCGCTTCAGATTCGAATATGACCTTAAAACAAAAACTTGACACGTTTGTTATTAATCTTGGTCATACAAAGAATTTACGCCGACAGATTTATGCCCATCTCGCTGGTGCACCAACAAAACAAGATGGTTTGATTGCTCTCGTTGTATTTTTCGGAAAAGCATTCAAGAATAAACTACGTAGAACCGGAGAATTTCAAAAAACGAAGGAAAAAGATATTGCGGTTACATTCGCAAATGATGTGGTAAAAGATTAAACAATGTTTTGTAAACTAGTGAGTATAAGACTGCTAACTTATTAAAAAATTGCTTCACAGTCGGCGAACCGACACCTAAGAAATACATTGAAGGATGTTAAAAACAGAAATCTCGAAAATGCAGCGCCTAAAAACTTTTTTTATGTTTGGCATTATCTAGAGTGGGGCGGAGCGCAGATTTTATTTTTCGGTTTAATGAAAGAAGCGAAAAAGTTCGGCAAAGTTACGGCAATAATGCCGGTTGGTTCTAACGAACAACTTTTAGAGTTCCTGGACAATATAGATGTTTCCTATAAATTTTTTAATGCTTACACAGATGCTAAACCAGCTGTGACTCTAAAAAGAAAACTTGAGAGGCATTGGAACAAAATTTATTGTGAATTTATATTGCTGAAGTTTCTTAAAAAACAAAATTTGCGTGGAAGCATTGTGCATACCGAACTTGCACCTTGGCAATCATTACTTGCTCTTTGGTGGCTTTGCCGGAAAACAAAAGTTTTTGTGACAATGCATAATTCTCTTCCGCCGGTTCCGAAATGGCGGCGTTTATCGTGGCAGATAAAGTTCGGAATTCTCACACGAATAAAAAATTTTAATTTATTTACTGCTAATCTCCATACAAAGGAAAGCTTAAAAACATTTGTTCCGCCCAAATTTTTTGAAAAAATCAAAATTATTTACGCCAACGTCAGCCCCGAAGAAATAGAAGCCGCATTAAAGCAAGAAATAAACAAAACCGAATTTTCTCAAAGATACAATTTGCCGCCAGACAAATTTTTAGTTTTCTGTGTCGGACAATTTATTGACCGAAAGGGGCGATGGATATTTTTGGAAGCGGCGCAAGAACTTTTAAAAACCAATTCTGATATGGCTTTTGTGTGGATTTCAAATTCAAAGCCCAGCGATGAAGATTTAGAAAAAGCTCAGAAATACGGTCTCGGAGAAAATTTTGTTTTCCTAAGTTCAGACCAAGTTGGAAAGGAACACGTCGATTTATTCAAATTGATGCGATTAGCCGATGTTTTTGCCTTACCAAGTTATTTGGAAGGCTTGCCGATTTCGATAATTGAAGCGATGGCATTAGGAATTCCGACAATCTCGACCGATATAAATGCTATACCTGAAGCTATAATACATCTTGAAACCGGCTTATTGATTAAACCCGGAGATGTCGAAGATTTAAAAAACGCTATCTTAAAATTAAAAAATGATAAACGGTTGCGAGAAAAATTATCAAAAAACGGACGAGAATATGTCTTAGAAAAATTTATTGAGACAGAAGTCGCTAAAATTGCCGTTGAAACATATCTTGAATCATATCGCGGCGCTTAATTGAAAAAATGGAAATTCCGAGACAAGCCGAAAACAGCAAAAGCATCGCGCGAAATGTTTTATACGGTTTTTCGACGTGGATTTTGCCGTTAGGTTTGAGTTTTGTCGCCACTCCGTTAATCGTTAAAAGTTTAGGGAATAAGCAATATGGAATTTACGCGCTTGTTCTAAGTTTTATAAGTTACACATTTGTTCTTAATTTCAGCCGCGCCTTAACAAAATATACCGCCGAATATCGCTCGACAACCGAATCGGCAAAAATAACCGAAATAATATCGGCTACATTTTTGATAACCGTTGCGCTGGGTTTATTCGGTGTTTCCGTAATTTGTCTTTCGGCAGATTGGCTGGCGGAATTTGTTTTTCAAGCCGAAGGACAAGATAAAACTACAATAGTAACGGCTATTTATATTGCTTCATCGGTTTTATTCTTTTTTATTCTCAGTCAAACATTCAGCGCTATTTTACAGGGAATACACCGTTTCGATGTTTACTCGAATATCTTTAATTTTAATAATGTCGCCACTTTAGCTGGAAATATATTTCTTGTAATTTACGGCTTCGGGCTTTTGAGTCTTTTAATCTGGAATCTGGCGACAAATTTTATAACTTGTATTTTGTTCGCTATCAGCGCCAAAAGACTTTTACCAGAATTTAAGATTGATTTTCACTTTAAACAGGATGTCTTTAGGCTAGTTTTAAAATACAGCGCAGGAATTGTCGGGTATCAAATTCTGGGAAATTCTTTGATTCTTTTTGAAAGAATCTGGATTACAGGAAAACTGGGAGCGGAAAATTTAACTTATTATGTAGTTTCGATGACGCTCGGAATCTATATTCACAGTTTCATTTCGAGTTTCTCACAGGTAATTTTTCCACTTGCCAGCGAGTTAACAAACGACAACGAAAAACTTCTTCGTTTATACACAAAGGCGACCAAGACGATTTGCTTTCTGGTTGTTTTTGCAGCGACCACATTAATTGTCGAAAGCCGAGAATTTTTATCCATTTGGATGGGCGCGGAATTTTCCGAAAAAACAACTGTGCTTTTAATAATTCATACAATTACATTCAGCCTTTTAGCAATCCAAACCGTCGCCTGGAATATGACTGAAGGTTTAGGTTATCCGTTCTATAACACGATAATTTTTATGATATGCTTGATTATTAATGTTTTTTTTATAATTTGGCTAACCGAAAGCTACGGTAATGTCGGAATCGCCGTCGGTAGATTGGCAGGTTTCGGAACAATGTTTTTTTCGATTTTTTATGTGGAAAAATGGTTTTTTAATCGAATCCAAATAAGATTTTGGCTAAAGTTAATTAGTTTTCTAACTGCGGCTGCTCTAATTTCAGCATTTGTCCAAAAAATAATAATTGTAAATTTTTCGATAAATTGGGCTTCTTTGATCCTAGCTACTGTCGCCGGCGGAATTTGTTATTGTTTAACCTTACTGGTTTTGGGGTTTGTGTCAGCCGAAGACAAGCTTTTATTGAAAAATCTTTTAAACCGCTAAACTTCCGATGAATAAAAAATTTGAACTCGTTCAAAGAGTGGATTTTATAAAAAAAATATGCGCCGGAAAAAAAGTTCTACACCTCGGCTGCACCGATTATCCTTTTACCGAAGCAGCGATAGAAAACAAAAGGCTTCTTCATTTTGAGCTGGAAAAAGTTGCCGGGGAACTTTTCGGATTTGATTTTGACCAGAAGGGAATTGACATCTTGAAAAACGCCGGAGCAGAGAACTTGTACCGCGCCGATTTGGAAAAGCTGGATGAAGTTGAATTTTATGAAACTTTTGACGTGATAATTGCCGGAGAAATGATAGAACATCTTTCAAATCCGGGTTTATTCTTGCGCGGCATCAAGCGTTTTATGAACGAAAACACGAGTTTAGTTATTACAACTATTAATGCTTATAGCGGAATGAGATTTTTTATCTATGGTTTACGCGGGAGAGGTGGCGAAAACGAGCCTGTTCATCCTGACCATGTTGCTTATTATTCCTACAAAACTCTGAAATTAGTGGTTGAAAGAGAAAACCTCAAAGTAAAAGAATTTTTTTATTATGATTTAGGACCCGAACATCGTCCGCATAACCATTGGATTTATAATCTTGTTAATGACTTAAGCGTTAAAATCACTCCACAGCTTTGCGACGGGGTTATAGCGATTTGCAAACTCGGCGAAGCATTAGAAAAAATAGAGCAGAGAACAACGACTTTGTAAATTGGCGATTAAAAAGTTATTCAAACTCAATTTTTCTCCCATATTTCAATTTTATACTCCACATTATTATTGACATCGTTGAAATTATCTAACTCGCCGACGCGATGATAAGACGTATGTATAAAATCAACTAAAGGCTGTAAATGAAAATCGGGTGATTGCTTCGCTTCCGGTGTTTCCCAAACGCCGTTCCAAATAATAAAACGCGGAGAGTTTTGTTCAAGCCCCTTTAAAATGCTTTCCACTTGTTCGGTTGAAGTGTAATTATTTGGACGAATTAAAGGCATCGGGGTTGGATTTCTTAATTGAAAAATCATATACAAGCTTGGATGCAGAGCCTCATAAAGATAATCGTTCGGTTGTGAATTTTCCGCCACCCATTCGTAACGAGACGATATTTCTTTGGAAAGAAAAACAGTCGGACCAGACGGCGTCTCTAAAAAATAGACCGGAACCGTTTGTCTTTGAAAAGAATAAGATAAACCGAGCAAACCTAAGGCAAGCAAAAAAGAAAGCATAATTCTTGGAAAATGAAAAAAATTCTGAATTATCCAAACAAAAGAAATCAAACCGGGGATAGAAACCTGATACAAACGAATCGAAGTTGGTGCAGAAAAAACTCCAATCGCTAAGAATAAACCTGCCAAATTGAGAAAAATTAATTGTAATTTTTTTTCAACGGAAATATTTTTTCCTTTAAGCCGCAAAACAACAAAAAAAAGCAAATATATCAAGGGAATCAAAACGTAATTAAATAAAATTGGGGCTGCTTGTCTTAAATAGAAAGAAAGCGGAGTAGTTCGAAAATCCGGGACATCTCTTAGAAAAGCGTTTGGATTATTCCAAACATCAGCCGAATAATGTTTAACGGGAAAAACAAAGGTTGCAAAATAATAGTTTTCCAAGCCCGCCGAGATTATAAAATAAACTGAAGTAAAACCGATTATTAAAAAAAAGGGCAAAGCGACGCTTGTTACCGAATATATAAACGCGGATAAATTTTGCTTTTTGTAAAATTTTTCAACTAATAGAAAAGACACTATCGCTGCGAGACATATCAATCCGCGCGGCTGGGTAAAAAGTGAAGCGAAACCGCAAAGAGCGCCGGCGAGGATAAGCCTCGAAAATGTGCGATGGGGAAACAAGATTGCAATAGCTAATAAAACGCATAAAACGCTGAAAAAGCGGTGGCTTCCGTCAATGCCTAAAGTCCTAAAGCCGATTACTATAAAAATTGAAACGGGCAGATAAACCGCCCATCCGGTTAATAGCTGCCTTGAAAAAAACAAACCCACCGCGGATATTGCAAGAAGAAGACAAAAAATAGTCGCGTTCAATATCCAAAGCTTTACGCCGAGTAATTTCAACCAGACAAAATAATAAATTTCCGTTCCGGGAAATGTGAAAAGAAAAAAGTCTCGAAACGGCTCTTCGCCAAGATACATTCGCCAGGCGTTTGAAAGATGAACGGCATGATCGCCTTCAAACAAAATCGGAGTTGCGGGCAGTCGAAATAGTTGCAAAAATAAATATAAAGCGACGAGCGATAAAAATAAAATAGTTGAGCTAAAATGAGAAGCGCCATTATCTTTCATACGTATCTGAAGTATTGAAATAGTAAAATTTGCATTCGATAAAATCAAACCAACATACATCTTCTTCAAAATATTATCTATTTATGAGATACTAGCAAACGCCGATTTAAAAGCTCTATGATTAGGATAAAAGCTCAACCTTTAAAGTTTCAAAACGATAAAAATAAAACTTTGTTAATTCCGATTTTGGGAATTGCTTTGATTATCTTCATCGCTATGTTTCTGCTCTTGTGGCTTAACGAAGAAGTCAGTTTTGTTAAGGACGGGTATCTGATTCCGTGGATAATTTTGTTAGGTTTTGTCATTGCGATTCCAAACGTTTATTTGTATTACAAAGGAGAATTCGGCTTATTTCACCCGCTTGTCTATGCGGCTTGGACGTATTTTATTCCGGCATTTTTTGTCGGCGGTTTAATTTTAGCCAGCGGAATCTCGCTTCCGTTTTATTTAACTTTTGTAGAGGATGAGAGATATAACCTTCCGCTGACTCTTGTGTATGTGATTTTAGGATATGGCGGTTTATCCATCGGTTTTTTCTTGCCCTACGGAAAAAGCATCTCCGAGAAAATCAGAAGCCGTTTACCGGATTGGGATTGGAAGCCGGAAAACATTTTTCTTCCCGGAATTTTACTTTTAATAATCGGTATCGGTAACAGCATTTTTGCCTTCAGTTTAGGAATTCTGGGTTATCAGAAAGTTGAAGCAATCGGCGCATACGACGGACTGATATTTCTACTGACTTTATTATGGCTCGAAGCCAGCTTTATACTGTTGTTAAGTGTTTTTAGAAGCAAAACCATCACTATAAATCACGTTTTAATTCTTGGTTTGGTTTTGCTGACATCTTTAACTAAATCGGCTTTTCAGGGAAATCGGGGAAGTTTAGTTCAGCTTTCTATTTTGATTGCCTGCGCTTTTGTATTTTCCGGCAGGCAAATCGAACTGAAACATCGAATCACCGGTGCCGTAATGCTTGTTTTAGCCGTAATCGGCGGAATGATTTACGGAACGACTTTTAGAAGCGTAAAACAATCAGAAGCCCGTGTCAGCGTCGGAGAATACTCTGAAAATATCGGTCAAACTTTTGATAAATTACAGGAACAAGATTTAGTAAGTAATTTAGGCGAAGGTGTTTCAGCTTTAGCTGAACGTATCGAAGCCGTTAGCTCGCTCGCCGTAGTAGTTTCAAATTATGAAAAACTTGAGCCTTATGAAGAAAGTTACGGTCTGAAAGACAATATTATAACTGATAGTCTCTATTTTTTTATTCCGCGACCGCTGTGGCAAAACAAGCCGATAGGCGCAGAGCCGCGAAAATATGCCGATCTTTATTTTAATTATAGTGAAAATTCATTTACGATAACTCCGATGGGCGACCTGCTGCGAAATTTCGGACCCGTCGGCGTGCCTCTCGGAATGATTTTGTTAGGTTTTGTTTTGCGTATTGTCTATGTTTCTTTAATTGAAAATCAAGAATTTTCCTTTTGGCGCACAACTTTATTTTATATGCTCTTGACCAGTATTTCGTACGAAGGCTTTTACGGAACAATTTTGCCTTATTTGGTAAAATACGGTTTCGTAACATTTCTCGGAATCCTTTTTATCAGATTTTTTCAACCGAAACCTAAAAATATTTTGTCGGCAGAATATAAGAAGACATTGCTGATGAAGCCTGTCTATAAGTCTTAAATTGTTCGGTCGAGAAAATTCTTTTTCAAAACCCAATTCAAATGGAAATCCTAGTTTTTACCAACGGGTGTTTTGACATAATTCATCCCGGACACATAGATTTACTCCGCCGCGCACGCGAATTAGGAACAAAATTGGTTGTCGGAATAAACAGCGACCGTTCGGTAAAGGCAATTAAAGGCGAAAATAAACCTTATATAAATCAAAATGACAGAACTGAAATTTTAAAGGGAATTAGATATGTTGATGATGTAATCGTTTTTGACGAACAAACACCCGAAAAACTTATTAAAAAAATTAAACCCGATGTTTTAGTCAAAGGCGGCGACTGGGCAATCAATGAAATTGTCGGTTCGGATTATGTTTTAAAAAAGGGCGGAAAAGTTTTCTCTCTTCCATTAAAAGGCAATTATTCGTCGAGCAGGATCGCAAAAAAAATAAAAGATAATAATCCTGAAAAGGAAAAAAAGGCGGGTAGCAAAAACGGTTCACTCGATTTGATTGAAAATTCTCTTCGCCAACATTTAGAAGTTTTTCAAAAACTTTTAAATAAGGACATTGAAAAAATCGAGCTTGGCGCCAAACTTATTTTCGAAACTCTCGTCAAGGGTAATAAAATTTTAATTTGTGGCAACGGCGGAAGCGCTGCCGACGCGCAGCATATTGCGGCGGAATTTGTCGGGCGTTTTGAAACAGAAAGAAAGGCATTACCGGCACTTGCATTAACCACGGACACTTCAGCATTAACGGCATTAACTAACGATTACAATTTTGAACGGGTTTTTTCCAGACAAATCGAAGCTCTCGGACAGAGGGGCGACTTGTTAATTGCCATCAGCACGAGCGGAAATTCGCCTAATGTTATTTCAGCCGTAATGACCGCGCGGCAAATTGGTTGTAAAATATTGGGGATGACGGGCGCGAACGGCAAAAAATTAGCTTCTTTAAGTGATGATTGTCTTAAAATTTCAGCTACGCGCACCGCTCGTATTCAAGAAGCGCATATCACAATTGCGCATATCTGGTGTGAGATTATTGATGCCAAATATAATAAATAATCAGAAAGTTTTTTAAAACCCAAATGAAGATTTTTGAAAACTTTTCGAAAGTAAAAGTATTAGTCATCGGTGATGTGATGCTCGACCGTTTTTGGTGGGGAGATGTTAGCCGTATTTCGCCGGAAGCGCCTGTTCCAGTGGTGAAGTTAAAGAATACGAGTCTAGTCGCCGGTGGCGCGGCAAATGTTGCGGCTAATATTGCCGGATTGGGTGCAGAACCCTTACTTGTCGGCGTTACAGGTGATGACGATGAGGCAAAATTATTCGCCGAAATATTAAACAAATTACAAGTCAGTACGAATTTTTTGGTTAAAATTCCTGCTCGACAAACTACAATAAAAACTCGCGTTATCGCGCACAGCCAACAAGTAGTTCGTATTGACCAAGAAACGAAAGAGAGTTTGAACTTTCAAGAAGAACAAAAGGTTTGGGAAAAGACGTCGAGTTTATTTGAAAAGGCAGAAATTGTCGTAATTTCCGATTATGCAAAAGGTGTTTTGACGGATAATCTTTTAAAGCGTCTGATAACGACTGGAAAGAAAAAAAATAAATATATTTTGGTTGACCCGAAAGGAAAAAACTATTCAAAATACAAAGGCGCAACCGTTTTAACCCCAAATCAAAGAGAAGCTGCTCAAGCCTGTAATCTGGAAGAATCGGATAAAGGATTTATTGAAAAATCAGGAAACGAATTGTTGCAAAATTTGTCAATTGAAGCTCTTTTGATTACGCAAGGTGAGAAGGGAATGAGTTTATTTCAGAAAAAAAAAGAAATTGTCCACTTTAATTCACTTGCTCGCCAAGTTTACGATGTAACGGGCGCAGGTGATACCGTTATTGCAAGTTTAGCAGTTGCTTTGGCAGCAGGAGCAGATTTTTGTGAGGCGGCAAACATTGCAAATATCTCGGCAGGTTTAGTTGTCGAACAAATAGGCACAAGGGCTATTTCTATTAAAATGCTACGAAATACACTAACAAACAAGAATTAATAAAATCTTGATAAAAAATTTAGGGTCTATGGTAGCAAACAAGCAATGATAAACTTGTAAGCTACTGAAATGAAACAACTAAACCGGTATTATCGGTGCGCTAAAATTAGCGAGCGTAAAACAAGGCAAATTATTCGGTATTTT
>Ga0136617_10000421_pt1 | contig 35363 bp, 30 predicted proteins | sample AntDrymUQ3222106_2_FD_129672 | JGI IMG/M metagenome (GOLD analysis project Ga0136617, IMG submission 129672) | Polar desert sand microbial communities from Dry Valleys, Antarctica - metaG UQ322 (21.06) | ecosystem: Environmental > Terrestrial > Soil > Desert | place: Antarctica: Dry Valley... | reverse complement strand
TCTGACCATGAGGACGACCATGAGACACTGGCGCTTTGCGCTCCTGGCCTCGTTCCTCGGCGCGGGAGCTTGCAACTTCGACCTGAACACCAACCCCAACAGCCCCGATCCCATCGGGGAGAATCCGTCCCGCGGGCTAGTTTCGGCAAATGCCAATGGGATGCTAATCGCGATCCGGCAGGATGTACAAGACTTTGCGCTCGACGTTGGGATCCTCGGTCGGGAAGTGCTTCGCATTGACGGATCGGATCCTCGCTTCATTTCCGAGTTGCTCATCGGTTCGCTGGATGCGGGGGGCGACGCCTTCGGAGGCGACCACTGGTTCGACCAGTACACCGCGATCGGTGGAGGAAATCGGCTGCTGGCCGTCCTGCCCACAGCAGAGGCCCTGACCGACGCCGAGAAGAGCGCAACCGCCGGCTTTGTACGGACCATTCAGGCCTATAGCTTCCTGATGGTCCTCAACGCTCACACCCAGGACTCGATTCCGATAGACATCCCCATCGACATAACGGCCCCGCCTCCACCGTTCGTCAGCAACGTTGCGGCGTACGACCACGTGGTCAGCCTCCTGGACCTGGCAAGAACCGACCTCCAGGCGGGCGGAGCCGCATTTCCTTTCACCTTGCCGCCGGGCTTCACCGGATTCAACACGCCTGCCGCGTTTGTGCAGTTCAACCGGGCCCTGCGGGCACGGGTAGCGGCGTATCGGCTGGATTGGGCCGGGGTGCTTGCTGCCCTCACGGAGTCCTTCCTCGTGGATCCAGCCGCGCCGCTGGACCGGGGTGTCTATATGGACTATGGAACCGGAGCTGGTGATTTCGCCAACCCCCTCTCGCAGGATCCGACGGCGGGAGAAAATTTCGCCCACCAGCAACTGGACACCCTGGCCCAGCTGCAAACCGACGGTGTGACCCAGGACAGACGGTTTGTCACCAAGACTGTTTCCCGCGCGTCCTCCACCACTAACGGCTTCAGCTCCGACCTCGGCTGGATCCGGTATCCGAGCCCGAGCTCCCCCATCCCGTTGATCAAGGTCGAGGAGTTAATTCTTCTCCGGGCGGAAGCCAACATAAACCTCGGCGACCTCACGACAGGGCTCACCGATATCAACACGGTCCGGCAAACGTCCGGCGGCTTGCCACCCGCTGCCCCCTTTGTCGATCAGACTGCCGCAATCACTGAGCTGCTCTACAACCGGCTGTTCTCGCTGTTATACGAGGGCGGACATCGGTGGATCGACCTCCGGCGCTACGGCCGATTGGCCGTCTTCCCGGCTGGCGACCTTCCCATCTCTCGGGCAGACGGACCCGAAGTGGTGTTCTCCACGTTCCCGGTCCCGAGAGACGAGGTCCTGGCCCGCTAATGGCAGAGTCGAGCTCCCCTCGGGAACCAAGCCGGATCTCCTCCGAGGTCCGGCTGTGCTGGATCACCGCGCCTCGTCTCCTATGCCTAGTTCAGCTTGGAGGAACCAAGAAGATGCATGCAGCCGCATTTCCCACTTCGCCCTGGGCCGGGCTGTGCGTGGGCCTCATTCCGCTGTTGTTTGCCTGCACCGGAGAAGGCGCCAAGTACGCCGGCACCTGGAGGCGCGATTTATACGGTGAGGGTGAGGTTCGGATGAAGCTGGCGTCAAATGGTGGAATGGAGCTGATGATGCCGTCACGGCGCTGGCCCGACTCGGTGATGAAAAGCCGTGCCGACTTCACGGGAGACACTCTACTTTTCAAGGCAGATACCAGCGCTCTTGCCTGCCAGACAGCCGATGCGCGCTACGTAATCAGCAGGACCGAGGACCAGCTACAGATTGCCGGGATTGGAGCCGACAGCTGCGGAGGACGACGGGCGGCACTGGTAGGTACGTGGGAGAAGTCGTGAAGGGCGCTTTAATCCAAAGCCGGCCACTGCTGAGTCACACAGTGAAATGCGCCCAGACCCCAGACCAGATCGGTGCAGTCAATCCCGATAATCTCGCGCCCGGGGAGCAATGATTGTAAAGTGGCGTGGGCCTGCTCGTCGCGCTCAGGGTCATACGCCGGCAGCAGCACGATTCCATTGGCGATATAGAAGTTCGCGTAACTGGCGGGTAACCGCTGGCCATCATGGTACAGGGGGCGGGGCATCGGCAATGTGACCACCCGCAGCGGGCATCCATCCTGGTCGGTCATGCGGTTGAGCCGCTCCAGATTACTCTGCAGCGGCTCGTAATTTTCGTCGGCCGGATCGTCCTCCACCACCGTGACCACCGTGTTGGGGTTCACGAATCGGGTCAGGTCGTCCACATGACCATCGGTATCATCTCCCACGATTCCCTCACCCAGCCATAAAATGTGGGCTACCCCGAAGTAGGAGCGGAGATAAACCTCGATGGCAGCCTGGTCCAGCTCAGGATTTCTATTGCGGTTGAGCAGGCAGGCCTCGGTGGTGAGCAGCGTGCCGAGACCGTTCACATCGATCGACCCGCCCTCCAGTACTATTCCGGGATCGAACACCGGGATACCGAGCTCCTGTCCGACGCGCGTCGGCACCACGTCGTCCAGATCGTATGGAGGATACTTGCCGCCCCATGCATTGAATTTCCAGTCTACTATGGCCTGCGCCCGACCACCTGCTTCATCTCGTTGCAGGAAGATGGGGCCGTGATCGCGGCACCACGCATCGTTGGTGGGATTGTAGTGGAAGAAGACGGGGCCGCTGTCGGCGCCCTCATCAGCCAGCAGCCTTCGAACGTCGTGCTCCATCTCAGGTCCGGCGATATTTATGTGTACTTCTTCATGATGAGCCAGGTGACGCACCATGCGGGCAAAGATCGCGGGCACCGAGCCGAACTTGCCGGGCCACGAAGCCTCCTTGTGCGGCCAGCTGAGCCAGGTGCCGCGGTGGGGCTCCCACTCTGCGGGCATCCGATATCCCAGCTCGGAGGGAGCGGTCAGTCCAGGTAACGCTTCGTGATGTCGGCGTAGGCGTCGATACGGCGGTCTCGCAGGAAGGGCCAGTGGGTGCGGCTTGCGTCGACCTTGCTGAGGTCGAGGGTGGCGGTCAGTACCTCTTCGCCGGTGCCGCCTTTGACCAGGATACGTCCACCTGGGTCCGACACGAAGCTGCCTCCCCAGAATTCGAGGCCGCCTGCGGGGCCCTTCTCGTAGCCCACACGGTTGACGGCGCAGACATACAGTCCATTAGCGATGCCGTGGCTTCGCTGGATCGTTTCCCATGCAGTCTCCTGCTGAGCGCCGTGCTCCTCCTTCTCAGCGGGGAGCCAGCCGATAGCAGTGGGGTAAAACAGTATCTGGGCCCCGCTCATGGCCGTGAGACGGGCCGCCTCGGGGTACCATTGGTCCCAGCAGACCAGCACTCCGATACGGCCGAAACGCGTGTCCCACGTGCGGAAGCCGAGATCGCCCGGTGTGAAGTAGAACTTCTCATAATATTGCGGGTCGTCCGGGATGTGCATCTTCCGGTACTTGCCCAGGAACCGGCCGTCGGCGTCGATAACCGCCGCCGTGTTGTGATAGAGGCCCTCGGCTCGCTTCTCAAACAGGGACGCGACAATGACCACTCCGAGCTCGGCTGCCAGCCGGCCCAGAGCCTCGGTCGAGGGGCCAGGCACCACCTCCGCCAGACCAAAGAAGACATGATCTTCAGTCTGGCAGAAGTACCGGCTCAGAAACAGCTCCTGGAGGCACACAATTTCGGCCCCGCGGCCCGCGGCATCCCGGATGCCCTGGACCGCCTTATCCATGTTCGCTTTGGAGTCTTCGGTGCAGCTCATCTGCACCAGTCCGAGCGTCACAGTTTTCCCAGCATCCCGATTGGTCATGATATGATAATAATTGCCCACCGAACCGGAGTCATCACCCGATGGGTAGTGACCCCCGTCACCTAGCATTTCGCTGGTGTACACGATCTTGAAGTCAGCGGGCCTCGCGGACCTCGCGGGCCCTAAACCAGGAAAGGAATAATTCCAATGAGAGGTGGTTGTCGGAGCTTCGCGCTGGTCAACATGGTGGTCGGCTCGATATTGCTGGGCTGTGGCGAGAGAGATACCGATGCGGCACCTGCCACCGCCGGCGTCCAGGCTGCGGGTCCCGCCGGTGCACCGCCGGACACGACACGCATGATTTCTGAGACTACTGCTGTGCCCGTTCCCGGGAAGGTCGTTGCATCTCGTGACTCCTTGCCCGCCCCCAAGCCCGCCCCAGCCCCGGCCGCCGCGAAGCCTCCTCGAAAAGCCGCTGCCTCTCCTAAGCCTGCTGCTCCGGCGCCCAGGCCCACGCCGCCCCCTGCGGCGCCGTCCGACACCCCACCCCCAGAGCCGACTGCGCCAGCGTCGGATAGCGCACCGGTGGCTGCCCAGGCGAATGCACCGTTGCGCGACGAATACCATCGGGCTCCGCTCGATACAGTTTCACAACAGGTGTATGATGGCTGGAAGCAGTACAACCTCAATTGCGCGCGATGCCACGGTGAGGATGTGCAGGGCACTACAATCGCGCCTCATCTGGTCACGTCACTCCAGCCCAATGGACCCATCAACACAAAGCAGCTCTTTGTCAAGACGGTCTGCGATGGGCGTCCGGAGCGGGGCATGCCGGCCTGGTGTCCGCTTGGCATGGAGATGGAGAAGATCGAGGCAATCCACGCCTACGTGAAAGGCCGGAGCGATGGGAAGGTTCGACCGGGACGTCCCGCGGTGAGGCCGGAAGGCTAATCATCAATGTCAACACAGAGCAAAAGACGACCATGAGATTATCGAATTCGACCGTAACGTGTGCCCTGGTATTCATTCTCGGAGTTCCCATCGGGGCATGTAGGGGGAGTGCGCGTGACACCGAGGGCACGGCGGCGGCGCCAGTGGATAGCGGAGCCAAACCGGATGCGCAGCAGGACACGGGATCTGCTGCCGATACTTTATCGGAGCAACGGCAGCCGGCGGTGGCCACGCGGCCGACTGACTCCCCTGCGCAGGTCCGACCGGATACGCCTCCTGCAGGTGCCGCGAAGCCGGCCGAGCAGGCTGCAGGTGAAGATGGGCCAAACGTGAGTCAGGCGGATTACGAAGGTTGGAGGCAGTACAGTGTGAACTGCGCGCGGTGCCACGGGCAGGACGTTCTGCCCAACCCGGTGGCGGCCAATCTACTGATCTCGCTCGGGTCGGGTGGTCCAATCTCCAGCGAAGAAGAGTTTTTCGAGGTGGTTAACGAGGGTCGCCCGGCACGAGGGATGCCGGGGTTCAAGGGCGTTTTGAGCCGAGAGCAGATCAAAGCCACTTACGCCTACGTCAAAGGCAGAGCCGAGAAACGAATTCCACCGGGCCGGCCGGCGCGCCCCCCAGCCTGAGTTTCCGCATGCTGTTCACTTCGGCCACCCGCCCGCGGATACAGCGGAGATGGATGCATGATTAACAAGATCAACCTGACCGAGAAATTCAGTCGCTTTGACGATCAGTGGAATCCGAAAATCGTGGCGGATCTGAACGACAGCCAGGTCAAACTGGCCAAGGTTCAGGGTGAGTTCGTCTGGCATCAACACGAAAATGAAGACGAGCTTTTCATCGTGGTCCAGGGCCACCTCACCATCGAGCTCCGTGATGGCCAGGTCACGCTCGGTCCTGGTGAGCTCGTCGTCATACCAAAGGGCGTCGAGCACCGGCCCGTGGCGCGTGACGAAGTGCATCTCATGCTGATAGAGCCCCAGGGCATCCGACACACGGGTGACATCGTCACCGAACGAACGGTACACGAGTACGCTCGGATCTAGACACGCGATTCTGGTAGTGTGAAGCCTTCGGGGGTAAAAGAGCCCCCCGGCACGCGCCAGGAGGGCTAATTTCCTCCCTGCCTTCCAGTCACTGCGGAACGGCTGCTATTGCTTGACCCAGGTGGGGCCGAAGATCCCGCGTTACATCGGTCACCAACTGGCTCACGACTTCCCCGTACGCCTCCTCCTTGTCACGCATTGCGATCGAGGGGAGCGCGCCAGAGAGTCCGACTCGGCCTACGGTGCCATCGGCTGCTGCGCTCGAGCGCCAGACGGTGCCTCCGGATTTGGTGGAGAGCAGGCGAACGGTCAGCTCCGCGGACACCGCAGCCCGGACGTTCACCCCGGTGACGCTGAGCTTGCCGCGCGGCTTTATGCCGGAAACCTTCAGATGACCTACAAACACAGCGGGAACGTTCTTGTCTCGGCCGAGCGCCTGGGCGAGTGTGGCGCCGTCGCCGCTTGCCGCCAGGCTCTTGAGCGAGGAATCTGCGGTATCGAGCTCGAGTAGCTCGATGCCCGATTGGCTCTTCAACAACGCCTCGGCGAACCTCTGAGTCGCCAGAGCGCTCATTCCACTGTTCGTCTGATCAGTAGAGAACGCTATCACGGCTACGCGGCCATAGGGAACGAGATCGAGCCGCGCCGGGACCGCTGCATACTTGGCGGAGCAGGCCGAGAGCGCCACCATCCCGCAAAGCGCAAACACGAATTGCGTTCGGACAGGGCCGTTTACGCTGTTCCATAACATCGGAGGCCCCTTAGTGGTGGGATTACGCCTCCGAAGGCAAGAGGCGAGCCAAATGTGTCGAATGGCTCGCGCACGACTTTTGATCGTACTTTCGAGAGATCGCTTGCCCAGCATCCCTAACGTCAGGCCGAGGGTGACGCCCGAAACTTCCAAAGAGCGGTTCCATCGGATGCTTCTGCTGGGGGTGCAACGTCTGCGCGGCCGGCCGGTGGGAGCGTACATCCGCAAGCTCCAGGAATGGGAAAGCCTGGAGCCGAAGGCCTTTCAACGCCTGCGCGCCGATCGCCTGGCGGACACATTGGCGTACGCCAAAAGGAGTGTCCCTCTCTATCGTTCCGGCCCTTGGAGCGAAGCAATCGGAGGTGGTGATGCGGAGGCTCTTCAATCATGGCCCGTGCTCGAGCGGGCGATGATTCAGGCCTCGGGAAGCGAATTGCTCTCCCAATCCAACACTCGAAGCCACTATTTCCGCCGCACCGCGGGTTCGACCGGCGCGGCGCTCGGTATTGCAATGGACACTGACGCGGCTGCATGGGCGTGGGCCACCGATTACAGGGGGCTTCTCTGGCATGGCATTCCCGTGGGTGCTCGTTCGATATACGCCTACCGGCAGCGCGAAAGTGCGCTGGCGGAGTGGATGCGAAACCGGGAAACCTTGCTGACGAGCGATCTTTCACCCCCCCGCTTGACAGAGGCCGTGAAATACCTGCAGGTGGCCAAGCCGACTTACGTCTCGGGATATGTCTCGGCCGTCTGCGAGATGGCCCAGCACGCAATGCTCTTTGCTTCCTCCAGGTCGCGCCCGCTGGTGCCGTTCGTTAAGGTATTCGGGGAGATGCTCCACAAGTTTCAGCGATACCAAATAGAACAGGGCTTAGGTTCTCGAGTGATCGAGACCTATGGCTGCAGTGAAACCGGGACCGTTGGCTATGAATGCCCGGCTGGGTCGCTTCACGTCTTCGCCGAACATGTCGAAGTGGAGATCCTGCGCGATGGAAAGCCGGTGGAGCCGGGGGAGGTTGGTGACATCGTCCTAACCTGTACTACGAATCGGGTGATGCCGCTCATTAGATACCGAGTGGGTGACAGAGGGCGGCTTTCCCCCGACCCGTGCCGGTGCAGACGGCCCCACCCGGTCATCGCCGGGATCGAAGGAAGAGTCGGAGACGTGCTGCTCACTGCCGCCGGCGGCCGTGTTCATGGAACCGCTCTGGGGGATCTCCTCAAGGGAGTCACCGCGAAATCGCCCACCGCGATTGGGCGGGTGTTGTTCCAACAGGAAGACCAGCGAACCTGGACCGTGCTGGTGCAACCAGGGCCTGACTACGGTGATGGGATCGCCACGCTGCTGGTCGATGGCGTCAAGGCCATCTTCGGGGAAGAATGCCGGGTTACTGTGAAGCCGGTGCTGGAGATGCCTCGCGAGCCTTCGGGCAAGTTCCGGTTCTATCGCGCCGCCCGCCCGCCTGTATCCACAACGTAGTGAGCACCTCGGGGGTTACTCACCACCGACACCGGTTGGGTCCACCCGGCTGTATGGACCGAAAATCCATGAGTACCATCTCCAAGTCCCGCGCATCGGTGCGCCAGTCCGGATGGTTCACGATGTCCTGCGTCGAATAAATCCTGCCCCGATACTCGAATTCCATGGGAATCGTCGCTTTCGCCTTGCCCCAGGCATAGATCAGCTTCCTGAACTCCACAACCGGCAGCTGGTTCCCTTGCAGGGACTGATACTGGTAGGTGATCCTCGCCAGTTGGTCATTAATGTCGATGAAGCGGACCACGTCTTCCTGGTATCCCCAGAGCTTCAGGGGATTGCTTCGGAGGAGGAAGTGATTCGAGGCCGGTCCCTCGGTCCGCAGGTTGCTGAACATCGTAAAGTTTCCGGCCGTGCGCAGTCCAAGATGGGAAGTGATGCCGTGCAGGAATAGAAACACGGGAAAGATGAACATCCACCGCGGCGTCAGCCGATTCGGCAGCGGGACACCATCCCAAGCGGGTCGAGGCGCTCTTCCCGCCAACATTGAGAGGACGGGCCCGAGCAAGACTAGAGCAGCCAGATTAAAGACTAGTCCGGCAATGAGCCGGCTCCCCAGGCCGGATGCGATTGCCGCCATAACGCAAGTGGCAAGGTACAGATGCGCGCGATGCATCGAGGGCCCGACTCCCGGCACCTGGACCCGGTTGCTCATCAGATTGAGATAGGGGGAGGGAACGAAGACCAAGAGCAGCGAGAGCGCGAAAGCGCCGAAGTCAACGAAGCCAATCAGGGCTAAGCTCGAATGCATGGCCCAGGAGAAGGCCAGCAGTGGTGCCTGGAACCGGGGGACAGCGAGAAGCGGTCCGCCAACGAGCTCCCACGCGATCACGATTACTGCCAGTGCCAGGATGACTGAGGGGGAGGAGGACGGATCGATCCCGGGCACGGGTTTGAGGACAAGCAGGGCTGCAAGCATTATCAGGCCGATCACCGCTCCCGCCCGCAGGTACGGCCGTATGGGACTCCCCGAGAGAAGCCGGTATGACACCGCAAAGATGGCAGCAAGGAGTATCAGACCGATGGGAACACCGCCGAAGTCGGACTTTGACACTCTGGCGAGGCTGCCGGCCATAACGCCAATGCAGGAGACGCCAGGATCGAAGAAGTCCAGGTTAAGCTTGTGAAAGCCCGCCAGGAAATACATGAAAATTACGGTCAGCTGAAGCAGTGGCCTCATCATGACGAAGTAATCTTCATCGCTGGGAAAGTCGCGGCTTCGAATCAGCGAATAGATGATCCCGACTATCAGAATGACGTTACAGTAGATCGACAGATTGACGTGGTTGGCCACATCGGGAAACTGCACCAGAAGGAAATGGGATGTGGTGACGAGCAGGAAGATCAGAAAGGTGGTGCGAGTGATGCCGACCCAAAGAATGAGAATGATCAGCAGCAGCGTTGCGGAGGTAAAGAACGGATAGGTCCACTTCTCGCCCAGCTCGAGCCAGAGGGCGGTCATGTAAAGGACTGCGAACGCGCCGAAGGGCTTCCTAGACAAGGAAGTTTCGCTGACCCTGTGAAGACTGCTCAACTGAGGTCTTTGAGAACCAGTTTCGCCGCGTTATATCCGCACATTCCGTGCACGCCCGCGCCGGGATGGGCGTAGCTTGAACACAAGTACAGGGACTTAACCGGCATTCGATAGCGGAAGTACGGGAAGAGCGGACGGAACAACAGCTGGCGGTGCCAGGCGTTCGATCCGCCACCGATATCACCTCCGACCAGATTGGCGTTCATGGTCTGAAGCTGCTCGGGCGAGACGACCCGACGTGCCAGGACCCTGGCCCGGAAGCCTGGGGCGAGACTTTCGATACGCCCGTCGATGCAGTCGGCGAGCTTCTCGGCGTGCCTGCCCCAGCCCCCCTCGATTACGGAAGGCACGTGGGTGTAAGCCCATAAGGTGTGGCAGCCCGCCGGGGCGCGCGTGGAATCGACCAGGCTTTGTTGCCCGATGACGAGGTATGGGTGGTCGGGCAAGGCACCGCTCCGCACCTGGGCGGTGAAGCGCGCAAGATCGTCGATGCTGTCGCCGGCGTGCACGACAGCGCTAGCACCCGCGGGCTGGACCGACCAAGGTACCGGGCCGTTCAGAGCCCAATCCACCTTGAATGTTCCCCAGCCGCGGGGGTACTTATGCATAAAGTCGGCGACCCATCCGGGGACGTCTTCGCGCTGGAGCAGACCAAGCATGAGCGCGCCGACATCGGTATCGGCCAAGACAACCCTCGCCGCCACCTCCTCCCCGTCAGCCAGTCGGACTCCAACCGCCCGGCCCTTTCGCACCATGATGCCGGCGACGCGGGCTCCCAGGCGCAGGCGGCCACCAGAAGCGTGGAGGCACCCTGTCAGTGCGTCACTGATAGCCCGGGCCCCGCCCGCGGGCACAGCATAGCCGCCCGTGGTCGCGGTCATACCAAGCATGAAGCCGAGCGCGGCGCCAAAGCGATCGTCGGGCCCGACATCCGCGTGGAGAGCCAGACCGGGCAGCACTCTCCGAGCCGCGGCGCCGGTAAACCAGCGCTCCGCAAGGGTGCGGCCGCGGGAGAGGAACACGCCGCCAAGTCTGGGGAAATGCTGGGGGCCCAGACGACTCAGCGGCCGCACTGCCGGGAACGTCCGCAGCAGCGCGTCGATGAGGTGCGGCTCGATGGAGCTGTACCAGGTAGCGATCCTCCGCCAACGGTCTCCGTCTTTCGGATTCCCGAAGTGCGCGGCGGTGCGGTCGTGGTCCCGAGCGATACAGGCATAGCTGCCGTCCGGAGCGGGGTGGCAGCTTTCGAAGGTTGCTCGGAGCCAGCGGAGGCCGTGTTCCCCGAGCGGCAGTTCTCGGAACGCGGGGCTGAGGGCACCCCACGGAAAAAACGCCGCTCCTACGTCGTGTATAAACCCGGGAAGCGTTGCTTCCTCTGAACCGACCGCCCCGCCTGCTCGAGTCTGGTGTGCTTCGAGTACCAGAACCTTGAGCCCGGCGCGCGCGAGCACACATGCCGCGACAAGCCCGTTCGGCCCTGATCCGATGACAACCGCGTCCGGATTACCCTGCCACTCGGAGTTGATTGGCAAAGCGGTAGCGTTCATTCAACTAAAGCCGGAACCCTCGCACCCAACTTCAACGCCGCTTGTCCCAGGTGAAGCGGCCAACGGAACGTCACCGAGTTGCCCTGCCGGGTGCGGTCCAGACCACGCTCGGATTTGGCGACTGTGTCGATGGGATAGGTCCAGACGTCGGCTTCCGGCTCGGAACGGATGTCCAGGTGCGCGAACAGCGAGATCTCGGTGGCGAAGATATCATCCGGCTGTCCGATGGACGGATCCCATCGGTAGGTGACACTCAGGCTTCCGTCAGCAGCGAACTCGAGCCGCTTCTCCAAGCCCTCCTGGCCGGTGCCAGATTCTGTGAACAGGCACACGATGGCTATCAAATCGTGCTGCCGCTGCACGGTGAAAATACAGGGGCGTTGTGCCCAGGAGCGGGTAGGCCAGTAGTCTCCACCGGCATACTGTTCCAGGCTCAGTGCTCCCGGCAGAACCCGATCGATCAGGAGTGCCCGAGAATCGGCGTCGAGGGGCGGACGCTGATCGAGCCGAATTCCTTCCTCGATGTCGTGAATGCTGGGTGCGCCGCCATCCCCCCCGGAGTTAGCCTCCGCCTGCTGCTCCAAAGCTGTGTCGTGGTAAGCCTCCCGTCGGCGGGTGAGGGTATTGGCGTAGTTGAGGCCGTCGGCAAAAACTGTGTACTCCTCCACGGCGGCTCCCCGGCGCGGGCTGAGCACGGCCGAGAACTGGTCCGAGTGCACCCAGATCTCTTCGTGGCCGTCTGCGTCCAGGTCCAGCACCTCGGCGGCAAGTGGCTCTCCCCGTCTCAGCTCCAGCTCGGCTGATGCCAGATTCTTCCACACGGCCTCTCTCAGGTGAGGCAGGTACAGCCCGCCGAATACGCCGTGCCAGTAAGCGTCGTTGCATTGAGCCCGGCCGATGGCTCGCCGGGCGGCAGGAGGGTCTCCCCGTTGGCGACAGAGAAGCGAAAGGGCCTGCATCTTCTTGTGCATCCGGTTCGACTCGGAATACTTGACCAGGAAGTTGCGCCAGTGCGCGCCGCGGATGAGACCTCCGTCGGCGCTGGCGATGCGTTCCTCGCCGAGATCTCGCTCCAGGTGGATCAGGCGCAGCGCGGCGTCCGGAGGAAGGGACCACCCTTCCATTTCCCGGTACGAGGCCGTGGGCAGATACGCAATCCCACCGCTGGGCACGTGGTCCAGCGCATCGCTCAGCGTGCTCAGCTGAACCTCGCCAGACTCGACCAGGCCCCCCATGGTGCTGGTAAATCGATCCAGCCACCCGCGCTCGTACACCCACTCCTTCGTTCCGGGCCAGCCGCCGAACTTCTCGCCATCGTCGGCCAAAACCGCCAGGCGGTGGCCGGCTCCCCTGAGCTCCCGCAGGTAAGCGGCCGTTTCTTCCGGGGGGCGAAAAGGAATGAGATAGCGCAGACGCTCGTCGATCGGGAAGAGCGCAACCCGTTTGCCATCGCTTTCCGTCCAATACGGCGTGTGGAGCTGGTCGCTCGAAAAGCCGGACACGAGAAAGTGGCGATCGTCTACCAGGGCATAGCGCACGCCGGCATCGGAAAGATCGGCCGCGAGCTCCGGTTCCCAGACCCGCTCCGTCAGCCAAAGTCCGCGTGCGTCGACTCCGAAGCGGCGGCGCACCGCTTCCCGCATCCACTCGATCTGCTCGACCCGGTCGGCCCGGGGCAGGGAAGCCAGAACCGGCTCATAGAATCCGGCCAGGAGCAGCTCGACCTTTCGCTCGGAAACCAGCCGACCGAGCAGGTCGAGATAGGTGGTGTCATGCTTTTCCAGCCACTCCAACAGCGATCCCGAGAGATGCAGCACCAGAGGGAGAAAGCCACGCTCAGAAAGGCGCTCCAGAATAGGTCGGTAGACGTCCTGGACGTGCTGCTCGAAAACATGATCGAAATTGCCGACAGGTTGGTGCAGGTGCAGCCCGAAGACGAATCGAATTGAGTTCATGCGTCACCCTACCACGAGTGAACGGGAGCCACCAAGCGCGGCGGCGATTGCCGGGAGCACATTGGGGAACACATGATCGCGCTCATATAGCTCGTCGGCCAGCCTTTGCGCCGATTCCAGGTTGGCGCCAGCGCCAGGCCCCAGCGCTCCGATCAGTTTCTCGGTGTCTTCACAATGTTCTCGAAACCGCTTTTCCGCGTAGTCAGCGGCAGCCCCCGTGGAGATGATGAATTGCCAGTCGGACGACTGGGCCAGCAGCAGCTCTCTGGCGGCTTGAGCGAGGACGGGGCGGGCTGCGGGTGAGGCGAGCGCATTCGGCGCCGCATCCCAGAACGACTGCTCCAGCGGCCAGAGTCGCTCCCAGGTCCACGCGGTCTGGTCGCTGAGCCACATGCTGCTGTCGCCGTTGGCACCCCACGAGCCCCAGGGTAGCCGGATGGCGGCCCGCGGGGGGTGTTCCTCCAGATGCCTGGAACCGGTGGCCGGTTTTATGGCGTCGCGCTGCTCCGCGACCGCGCGGTACACCTGCCCCAGGAATGTGGGCCCCTCGAACCACCAGTGCCCGAAAAGCTCGGTATCGAACGGAGCTACGATTACGCCTTCGCGGTTCTGCGACTGGCTGTCCGATATTCCGGTAAGCAGATGAGCGAAATGTTTGGCGTGGTCGCGCGCCCTCCCGGCGGCGGCCTCCGGGCTGTAGGGCTGCTTGCCGCCCAGGTCCACTCCTGGTCCGGTGACGCGCCAGAGCTTGAGGCCACCCGGCCAGCGCATCTTGTGGAACTCCATGTACCACTCGTCTCCGGGATAGCCCTCGAAACGGCTCCAGACCTGCATGGAGGCGCGCGGATCGCGCACGTAGGCCGCCACTGAGCCGTGCGCCACGCGGTAGGCTCGGTAAGGCGAGCGCAGGGGCTCGGCGGGGAGACCGGATTGGGCGGCGGTGTGCACAATCGGGTCGCCGGCGGGATCGCCGGAGAGGCCGAGGGGGCGGCCGGCTGCGGCCAGGTGCGCATCCACGAAGAAGAACTGATATCCCGCATCAGCCAGGTGCTCCTCGATTCCCCGCCTGACCCCGGTACGCGGCGCGGTGGGCCACGGCTCCCAGGGGCCGCGTGGCCGGTACGCGCATTCGGGAAGCCAGCACCCTTTGGGCGAACGCCCGAAGATGCGCCGGTGCTCGGAGACGCCTACCGCCAATTGAAGCCGGATACTTTCGTCGCGCGCGAGGAGCGGAAGGTATCCATGGGTGGCCGCCGAGCTGATGATTTCGATCCGGCCCGCGTCCTCGAGGACACGGAAGGCAGCGATCAGGTCACGATCGATGTCGTGGAACAGCCGTCGCAACCGGAGCAGCCTCTCTCTCCAGAACGCCACCAGTGGAAGCAGGTGGCTGTCCCCGGTGGTGGCCAGCGAGGTAGGGGCCTCACTGCAAGCCTCAATCCGCTGATCGAAAAAAGTCTCCATTTCGGAGACGAACACCGGGCTCGTGAGCTGATTAGCGAGGACGGGCGTGAAGCCGATGGTGACCGGGGCAGGAACAGCCTCGGCCGCAAGGTCACGGAGAACCTCCAGCAGCGGCAGATAGGTATCGAGCGTAGCCTCGCATATCCAGTCGCTGCCATGGGGCCAGCGCCCATGGTGCAGAACATACGGCAGGTGACTGTGCAGCGTGAATATGAAGTCCGTCGGCCGCGGGCTCACCGGGCACCGGGGGAGTGGGCCAAGGCTCGGCGGTAGACGTCAATGTATGTGGCCACGGACCGTTCCCAGCTGAAGTCACTCGCCATTCCCTGGCGGATGATGGTCTGCCAACTGGCGGGGTGGCGGAAGCGGTCGAGTGCCCGGAAGGCGGCGTCCTGAAATGCGCCGGGGGTGTAGGGCTCGAAGGCAAAGCCCGTCACCTCGTCCTTCACCGTGTCGGCCAGGCCCCCGACGTCCCGGACGATCGGAGGCGCCCCATACAATTGCGCCCGCATCTGGGTCAGGCCGCAGGGCTCGTACAGCGACGGCATGAGAAAGAGATCCGCGCCCGCCATCAGCCGGTGCTCCAGCCGATCGGTGAAGTCAAACTGCACGCCGACCCGATCCGGAGCGGACGATGCGAGCTCCACCAGCGCGGTCTCGTACTTCTGCTCACCGCTGCCCAGAAAGACGAACTGCGCGTCGAGAGCCAGTAGCTCCTCGCTCTGGAGTATGAGATCGAGTCCTTTCTGAGTGACCATGCGGCCGGTCATTCCGAAGAGCGGGACCTTCCGGCGCTGGGGAAGTCCGAAAGAGCGCTGCAGTGCTGCCTTGCAGCGGCGCTTTCCCTCGAGGCTCTCGGCCGAGTACTGCGCCGTAATCTGCGAGTCGGTAGCCGGGTTCCAGGTTCGTTGATCGATCCCGTTGAGAACCCCGACCAGACGGTCGGCCAGCGAGGTGAAGACACCGTGGAGCCCGAAGCCACCCCCGGCCGTGCGGAGCTCCACGGCCTGGGTCGGGCTCACTGTGGTGACGAAATCGGCGAACGCCAGTCCACCTTTTAGAAAGTTGACCTTGCCGTACCACTCGAGCTGCCGCCAGTTATACAAATCCCACGGCAGTCCGATCTGAGGCATTACATCGGGCGGAAAGTGCCCCTGATACCCGGGGTTGTGAACCGACAGCACGGCGGTGCTTTGGGCCGAGTACCCGTCGTGCAGCACCCGGCGCAGATACACCAGCGCGAGAGCAGTGTGCCAATCGTGGGCGTGGAGTACGATAGGCCCGGGAACGAGCCGCGGCAACGCCGTGACGGCCGCCAGCGCGAAAAAGGCGAACCGGCGGGCATTGTCAGGGTAGTCAACAGCGTTCTCACCGTAGATGCCGTGCCGGTTGAAGTAGTCGAGGTGTTCGACGAAGAACACCTGGGGGCCGGCTCTCGGTCCGGCCGCCCGAAAGATCCGCGCTTCTTCCGAATGGGAACCCATGTGAACCAGGAACGGCTGGCCGACCGGCTCGAGGTCGGGGTCAGCGTCCCGGACCGTTCGGTACAGCGGCAGGATAGCGGCCACATCGAGGCCGGCGGCGCGTTGAAAGTTGGCCAGGCCACTGACGGCTTCGGCCAACCCCCCGGTCCGGGCATAGGGGTAGTATTCCGCCGCTACGTGGACGACGGAGACCGGCTGGCCTCCGGCGGTCCTGAGCGACGGTGTCGAGGTCACCGGCTCGCGGGCCGGCTGACGCAGGGTCGCCATCTATGTGCCTCAAGCCGTGGGAGGATCGTCGCCCGACGTCTCTCCGTGAATAGCTGGTGCGTAGTACTCCTGCACGTACTCCCGCAGCATGCGCCTGGCAGTGAACCGGCTCCCTGCCAGGCGGAGGGCATGCCGCATCTTCTCGACCCAGCCGAGGGGAACTCCCTGCGCGTTGCGGGTGTAGTAAAGTGGGACGATCTGGTCCTCGAGGAGCCGGTACAAGTCGCCGGCATCAGAGGCATCGGCATCCCCATCCTCGGGCACGGGAGAGATCGCCCACCCGCTCAGTCCATCGTAGCCCTCCTGCCACCATCCGTCGAGGGTGCTGAGCTGAGGCACTCCATTGAGCCCCGCCTTCATTCCGCTGGTACCTGAAGCTTCCAGCGGCACCCGCGGCAGATTGAGCCAGATATCGACGCCCTGTACCAACAGATGGGCCAGGTGCATGTCGTAATCTTCCAGGAACGCCACCCTCCCCTCGAACGCCGGATCCCGGGTGAAATGATAGACCGACTGCAGCACTTCCTTGCCGGGAGTGTCCGCCGGGTGGGCCTTTCCCGCAAAGATGATCTGAACCGGCCGCCAGGGATCCACCAGGAGGCGTCGCAGCCGGGGGATGTTGCGGAAGATCAGATTGGCTCGCTTATAGGTGGCGAAACGACGGGCAAAGCCGATGGTGAATGCCATCGGATCGAGCAGGGTTCCTGCCCCCACTACCTGCGCGGCTTCCTTGAGCTGACCGGCAAACCTGCGCCGCGCATCCTCCCGAATGAAGTTTGACAGAGCCCGCTTCTGGCGCAGGTGCGCCTCCCAGAACTTCGCATGATCGAGCGTAAGCACCTGGTCCCAGAAGCCAGGCTCCTCCAGGCGATCTCCCCAGTTGGCGCCCAGATGCTGGTCCAGCACGGCCATGATCGGCGTGGCCATCCAGGTAGCCAGGTGCACTCCGTTGGTGACATGTCCGATCGGCACTGCTTCCCAATGGCGATTGGGCCAAAGCTCCCGCCAGATATTGCGGGAGACCTGCCCGTGCCTCCGGGAGACCCCATTGACCCGGGCGGAGAGACGCATGGCCGTGACCGTCATATGAAACTGTCCCGGCAGCGCGGGGTGGGCACCAAGAGCGAACAGAGCTTCCTTGTCGAAGCCCTTCTCCTCTTTCCACACCTGTCCAGCGCAAGCCTCGATTTGATCGTTGGTGAACGCATCGTGCCCTGCGGGCACGGGCGTGTGGGTGGTGAAGACGCTCTGCGACCGCACCTTCTTCACGGCGTCTTCGTACCGGACGCCGCCCGCGGTCAGCTCCCGCAGCCGCTCGACCATCATGAAGGCAGCATGCCCTTCGTTGGCGTGCCAGACCGCCGGGTTGACCCCCATGGCCCTCAGCACCCTTACCCCGCCCACTCCGAGGATCCACTCCTGCCGGAGTCGCAGGTCCGGTCCGCCGGCGTAGAGCTTGTTCATGAGACCGCGGTCTTCCGGATGATTGGCCTCGAGATTGGTGTCCAGCAGGTAAATCGGGACTCGACCCACCATCATCTTCCAGGCCCGCACATGAACCGGCCGTCCGAAGGTCTGGACGGTAGTTAGCCAGGGCTGCTGGTTTGATCCGCCCACCGGCACCAGCGGAGTGGCGCTTACGTCGTACTCGACGTCGCTGTCTTCCTGCCAGCCGTCCAGGGTCAGCCGCTGGTCGAAATAGCCTTTGCGGTAGAAGAGCCCTACACCGACCATCGGCACGCCCAGATCGCTCGCCGACTTGCAGTGGTCTCCGGCCAGTACGCCCAGTCCACCCGAGTAGATAGGCACTGAGTTGTGCAGCCCGAACTCGGCGCAGAAGTACGCCACCGTACCGCCATTGAGATCGGGATAGTTTCGCGCGAACCAGGTGTCACCGTGGTCGGCCTCGTGCGCCATGCGCTCCATGACGTCGTCATAGCGGCGCAGGAAGCCGCTGTCGCTCGCGCACGCCGCGATCCGCGCGGGATCGACGCGACAGAGCAGCTCGAGCGGATTGTGCCGGGTGTCATGCCACAGCGGCTCATCGATGGATTGGAAGAGCGCCCGCGCTTCGCGGCTCCAGCTCCACCAGAGATTCATCGCGATTGCGGCGAGCCCTTCAATACGGGCCGGCAGGTACGGAATGCGGGTTTGTTGGAAAATCATGGGGTTAAGCGTAAGCGGTAAGCGGTAAGCGGTAAACGGGTGGGGGGTGGCCCCTCACTGCTTACCGTTCGCCACTCACGCTTTTCTAGTGAACCAGCTTCTTGTATCTGATCCGATGCGGCTGATCTACTGACGCGCCTTTGCGCTTGTGGTAGTCGGCCGCGTAGTCCTGGTAGTTGCCTTCGTACCATACCACCTCGCTGTTCCCCTCGAACGCAAGAATGTGGGTAGCGATGCGGTCGAGAAACCAGCGGTCGTGGCTGATCACCACCGCACAGCCGGCAAAGCCGAGCAAGGCTTCCTCCAGCGCGCGGAGGGTATCGACGTCCAGGTCATTGGTGGGCTCGTCCAGGAGCAAGAGGTTGCCCCCGCTCTTCAGGAGCCGCGCGAGATGCAGGCGGTTTCGCTCGCCTCCCGAGAGAGTATCGACCCTCTTCTGTTGGTCGGATCCGCGAAAGTTGAATCCTGCGGCGTAAGCTCGTGCGTTGACGCTGCGGCGGCCGAACTGGAGCTGGTCATGCCCACCTGAGATTTCCTGGTAGACCGTCTTTCCGGGATCGAGGCTTTCCCGGTTCTGGTCCACGTATGCGATCTGCACGGTGGAGCCTACCGTAAGCGTGCCGGTGTCGGGCTCCTCCTGGCCGGTGATCATCCGGAAGAGCGTCGTCTTCCCTGCGCCGTTGGGACCGATGACGCCTACGATCCCTCCGCGTGGGAGCGAGAAGCTGAGGTTCTCGAATAGGAGACGGTCACCAAAACCCTTGGCGACATCTTTCGCGACCACCACTTCATCACCCAGTCGCTCCGGGACGGGGATCATGATCTCCGCGCTCCCCTCCGTCTGCCGCTCGGCGGCCTCCCTGAGCTCTTCGTAGCGGGTGATGCGAGCTTTGCTTTTGGCCTGCCGCGCCCGCGGCGACATGCGAACCCACTCGAGCTCGCGCTGCAGCGTCTTCTGACGCGCAGAGGCTTGTTTCTCCTCCTGTCCGAGCCGCCGCTCCTTCTGTTCCAGCCAGGATGAATAGTTCCCTTCCCAGGGAATCCCCGCGCCCTGATACAGCTCGAGAATCCACCCTGCCACATTATCGAGGAAATAGCGGTCGTGGGTAACCGCCACCACGGTGCCGGGGAACTCGGCCAGGAAGCGCTCCAGCCACCAGACACTCTCGGCGTCGAGGTGGTTCGTCGGCTCGTCTAAAAGGAGCATGTCCGGCTGTTCCAGCAGCAGACGGCAGAGCGCGACCCGGCGCTTCTCCCCGCCTGAGATCCGGGTCACGTCGGCATCGCCGGGAGGAAGGCGAAGCGCATCCATGGCCATGTCGATCTTATGGTCCAGCTCCCAGAGTCCGAGCACATCGATGCGTTCCTGAAGATTGCCCTGCTTCTCCAGCAGGCGCGTCATTTCGTCATCGTCCATGGGCTCCGCAAAGCTGGCGCTGATCTCGTTGAACTGGTCGAGTATCGCCTGCTGCTCCCGCACGCCGTCCATCACGTTGCCTCGGACGTCCTTTTCCCCATCTAGCTCCGGCTCCTGCGGCAGGTAGCCGATCCTGGTCCCAGGGAGTGGACGGGCCTCACCGAGAAAATCCTTGTCCACTCCCGCCATGATGCGGAGCAGCGAGGATTTTCCCGCGCCGTTAGCACCCAGAACACCGATCTTGGCGCCGGGGAAGAACGACAGATGAATGCCCTTGAGGATCTCGCGGGATGGGGGCACGACCTTCCGGAGGTCGCGCATGGTAAAGATGTATTCGCCGGCCATAGGGGTGGGAAGTAAAGCGGTAAAGGGTCTAGGGTCTAGGGTCTAGGTTTGGACCTGAAAACCTGCGGCCAGTAGTCTCGACTGAGAAGTAGACCCCAGACGTGGGTCACAGGTTCTAAGGGTCTCCCCGGGCCTCGACGGTGTCGACCGCCTCCAGAAACAAAAAGGGCGCCCCAGCGGGAGCGCCCTCGGTTGTACCTACGGTGCCAAGTGGACTAGCTGAGGTTCTGATTTGCGATTTTGGCGAGATCGAACATCGTGACCTGGCTTCTATTGTTGAAGAGCGGCCGGAGCTTCTCGTCGGCATTGATCGCCCGGCGGTTCTTGGCATCCTGCAGCCCGTTCCGCTTGATGTAAGCCCAGAGCTTGCTGATGACCTGTGTCCGTGGCATGGGGCTGTTGCCGATTACTGCTGCGAGCTTGGCACTGGGCTGCAACGGTCTCATGAATGCGGGATTCGGAGCCCGCTTCTTGCCTGAGGATTTCTTGGTGGCTTTCTTTGCCGCCTTCTTGCGGGCGGCGGGTCGTTTCGCGGTCTTCTTGGCGGATTTCTTCCTACCGGCAGTCTTCTTCTTGGTGGCCATCGCGAGTCTCCCAGCTTGGGTGAGAACCGTGCTGTGCCTCGGAACCAACGAAACTACCGTGTCAAACAGTACACAGACCGCGCCCAGTTGCAATAGCGAATATGGAATTTCCCCTCTGAAAAGTCACGGAGTAGTCTCTGACGGCGCCCGGAGGGCGGGTGTCCCGGTATATGTTTCGACCACAATTTGGGTCCTGTGCTTCCACTTTAACTCGCAAGATGGTGGCCGTTATGACGTCCTTTCACTCCGCTCTCCACCACTGGGCCTACGGCGCCAGCCCACTTGCACTGGGTTTCGCTCTCACTGTAGCCGCACCGGTGGAGCCCCCATGCGATGCGGACAACGGTGGCCTGGTGGTGCCGGAAGGCTTCTGTGCCACCCTCGTGGCGAGCAATCTCGGGCCGGTACGCCAACTGGCCGTTGCACCCAACGGTGACGTCTACGCCGCCCTCAGCGGCAAGCCGGGCGACGGCACCGGTGGCGTGCTGGCCTTCCGCGACCGCAATGGCGACGGGAAGCCGAATGAGCGGGCCACCTTCGGTCCCGGAGGAGGGAACGATGTCGAGGTCCATAACGGGTATGTCTATTTCGCATTGAACGACCGCATTCTCCGCTACCGTCTGTCCAGTGGCAAACTGGAGCCGGACGGAAAAGAGGAAGTTCTGGTGGCCGGCCTTCCCGGAGAGGGCAGCCACAAGGCGAAGAGCCTTGCGTTCGGGTCGGGTGATACGATGTATGTGGCGATCGGCTCGGCGACGAACAGCTGCCAGGAGACCGATCGTGTACCTGCTTCTCCCGGTAAGGATCCCTGCAAGGAGCTCGAGCGGCACGCCGGCATCTGGCAGTTCTCCGCCAGCCGTCCGGAGCAGCGATTCCCGGATGGAAGGCGAGTCGCTACCGGACTCCGGAACGCCATGGCCGTGACGACCGATCCAGGCACCGGCGCGCTCTATGCCGGCATACACGGCCGGGATCAGTTGAGCGACAACTGGGGATTTGCCGACGAGGTCAACGCGAACAACCCCGGAGAAGAGCTGGTGCGGATCGTGCCCGGCGATGACTATGGCTGGCCCTATTGCTACTACAGCAACCAGTACAAAAAGAAAGTGCTTGCCCCGGAGTACGGCGGCGACGGCCAGAAGGTAGGGCGGTGCGCCTCGGCCAAGGCACCCCTGTTGTCCTTTCCGGGGCACTGGGGACCGATGGCGCTCGCTTTCTACACCGGTGATGCCTTTGGACCCAAGTTCCGGGGAGGCTTGTTCGTGGCGTTCCGGGGGTCATGGAATCGCGCGCCGCTCCCCCAGGAAGGTTACCGAGTCTCGTTCGTTCCGTTCGTCAACGGCCAGCCCGCTGGTGAGTACTCCACCTTCGCCACCGATAAAGCCGGCCCCACTTCGCTCCGAGCTACCGGAGTGGCGGTGGCGCCGGATGGATCGCTGTACATCTCGGCCGACCAGAATGGCAAGATCTGGAAGGTGACACGCGCACGTTAGAAGTGCGCGTTGTCACCCTGAGGCGCATGCGCCGAGGGGCCCAAGTTCTACTTCCGGAGCACCCGCTCGATTTCTCGAAGATCGGCCTCGATTTCGATGGGCCGGTTGGCTCCCGCCGGCGGTGGCTCCAACTCCTGGTGATACCGCAAGAGCTGGCCCGGGTCTTTGAGAATGTGACCAGTGAGAACGGCTATCACTCGCTGGGCTGGCTTTACTACTCCCGTGGTGACCAGGTGCCGAAGCCCGGACAAGGTAACCGCGCTGGCCGGTTCGCAGCCAATGCCTGACGCGTCGATGGCCGCCTTGGCTTCCAGCAGCTCCGCATCTGAGGTCGACAGTACCACGCCCTCGGTCTCAGTGATCGCCTGCACGGCCCGGTCGTACGAAGCCGGGTCTCCGATCTTTATTGCCGTTGCAACCGTGTCGGCCTTGACCCGGTGACGTCGAGTAAAATTCTCGGCAAAGCTGCGCGCGAACGGCGCCGCGCCCGCCGCCTGCACCGCGGCCAGACGCGGCAGACGCTCAATGAGCCCCCACCGTTTGGCCTCTCTCAGCGCCTTACCGAAGGCGGCGGTATTTCCCAGGTTCCCCGCCGGCAAAACGATCCAGTCGGGAGGTTCCCACGCCAGTTGCTGCAACATCTCCAGGATTATCGTCTTCTGACCTTCAATGCGAAATGGATTGATCGAGTTCAGCAGGTACACCCCCAGCTGCTCGCTCGCCTGTTCGGCCAGTCGCATACAGTCATCGAAGTCTCCCCGGACGAGCAGCGTCCTCGCCCCGTAGGCGAGCGACTGCGCCAGCTTCCCTGTAGCGACGCCTCCGGCGGGAACCAGCACCAGCGCGGGCAAACCGGCCTGGGCAGCATAGGCGGCCAGGGAAGCTGCGGTGTTCCCGGTGGACGCGCACGCCACCGCGGCCGCGCCGATGCGCTTGGCTTGAGTCACACCCACTGTCATCCCCCGGTCCTTGAACGATCCGGTGGGATTGTGACCCTCGTGCTTCAGCAGGAGATTCTCGACGCCCGCCCAGCTGTCCAGGGCGACGCGATGCAGCAGCGGCGTGTTGCCCTCCGGATGCGACACGACCGCGTCAGCAGAAGGCAGGACAATCTCGCGAAACCGCCAAACGCCCGAGGCGGTGGCTCCAGGCCGGCCCCCGCGCCGCTCGGTGAAGCGCTGGATGAGCTCGGCGGGCGTCATCGCCGGCGGCCGGTGTTGAATTTCCAGCAGACCACCACACGCTGTGCAGCGAGAGTGTGGGTCGGTCTCAACCATCTCGTTGCCGCATGCAATGCACGATTGCCAGCTTGCCGGCCGCTGGGTCTGGAATCTCATAGGACGTCCTCCTCAGCCCCATTGACGATCCGGGCTCCCTCACGATCGATCCGTGCCACCCGAACGTCGCTCCTGTGGCCGCACGCGGTGTAGGCGGCTGACATGGCGGCTGCCACCCGCTCTCCCGAATCGCTCCCGCAAACCAGCGCGAAAGCGGTGGGACCGCTGCCCGATATCGAGCTTCCCAGCGCCCCCGCGTCCAGGGCCGCCCGCTTGGCTTCGCGGAATCCGGGAAGAAGTCCATGGCGCACTGGTTCGGCTATGCGGTCGTCAATGGCCCTTCCGAGAAGCGCGTAATCGCCAGAAGCAAGCGCTGCCACCATGGCACCCACCTGGGCCGCCTGATGCAGAGCGGTAGCACGGGAGACCCGGGCGGGAAGCACCCGGCGTGCTTCAGCCGTTCGCAGCTGCTGGTGCGGCCGGGCCAGCACCACCCGGAGCTCTTCCGGAATCGGAAGCTCGACCAGATCGAGCGGGTCCAGAGACCGGACCAGCACGATGCCACCGAGGAGCGCAGGGGCGATGTTATCCGCGTGCCGACCCGATACGCCTTCCTCGGCGTCGAGCGCCGCGCCCAGCAGGTCGAAACGGTTCAGCGGACTGCCCAATAGCGTGTTTACCGCCACCGCACTCGCCACCGCGGATGCAGCGCTGCCGCCCTGGCCGCCGGATAGCGGCAGCCCTTTCCTTACGGTGAGGTCGATTCCTCGTTTCCGGCAGCGCTCATCTCCGGCACGGTCCAGCACCGCTTGGGCGGCCAGGCCAGCCGTGTGGCGTGCCGGATTACGGGGGAGGTCAGGATGTCCAGGATCCCGGATGCGGATTCCCGGCGTATCGGTCCACTCCACCTGAACCGTGTCGCCTGGTCCGTCCAAAGCCAGCCCAAGAATGTCGAGCCCGGGACCGATGTTCCCTACTCCACCAGGAGCGAAGGCGGTGGCCGACCGCCGGGTGTGGGTCATGCACCCGCCAGCCGCAGTATGTCGTTGAGCACACCCGCGGCGGTGACCTCAGCTCCTGCACCGGGGCCGGTGATTACCAGGGGGTTGGCCTTGTATCGGGCGGTGATAAAGACCAGCTGGTTATCCGATCCCTTGATTGCGGCCAGCGGGCTTGTTGCAGGCACCGCCTGCACCCCGACTGCGAGCCTGGTCCGCGTGACCCGCGCGACGTAGCGGAGCACCGATCCCTGTTCGGTTGCCGCCGCGACTCGGCGCTTCCAGGGGGGATCGAGCTCCTCCAGCCGTTCCAGAAAATCCCCGAGCGAGAGAGCCCGCGCCCATTTAGGCACCAGTGGCTGCACCCCTCTCTGCCGCAGCTCGCCACGATACCCAAGCAGGCGAGCGAGAATGAGCGCCTTGCGAGCGACATCCATCCCCGAGAGATCATCGCGCGGATCGGGCTCGGTGTAGCCCCTTTTCATGGCGCTTCTTACGGCACGGGAGAAGGGAATGCCCTCCGACACCTCACTCAACACGTAGCCCAGAGTTCCAGAGAGCAGGCCCTCGATGCGGTCCACGCGGTCGCCCGACTCGACCAGCTTGTGGTACGTGTCGATGATCGGGAGCCCTGCTCCTACGGTCGCTTCGTGCAGAATCCGTCTTCCTCGTGCCCGGGCGGTCTGCCATAACCCATCGCTAACGGCCTGTCGATCGGCAAGGGGGCGCTTGTTGGCCAGCACCAGATCCATCCCCCGAGTCAGCGCCTGCTCCAGGGCGGCTGCCGTGTCGTCCGCAGTGAGGTCGACCAGGACTGGACGGGCCAAGGCATAACTCGCGATGTGGGACACGGCCTCTTCCACGCAGGCCGCGCGGCCGTTGGGAAGGTCCGCAAGTCGCCGGCCCTTCCGCTTCTCCGAGGCAAGCTTGGCCAGGCGCCTCGCACTGATACCCGCCGGATCGAAAACGAATCCGGAACGATCGATTACGGCAGCCACGCGGAGCGTGAGAGAGGGGCGCTCGACCCGACTCAGCAGGGAGGAAAGCGCCCGGCCGATCTGGCCAAATCCAAGCAGCACGATCTCCATCCGCTCGGGCTGTACCACCGAGCCACCGGCAATGCGGGAGAGCTGAAAGGCGCCGTGGATTCTGCGCTGCGCTTCGGCCGCGTCGGCCGCCGCTACCACCACCGAGATATTGAGCTCGGATGAGCCTTGGGCTATGGCCACAACGTTCAGTCCGCCCGCCGCCAGGGCCGCAAACACTGCGGCCGCAACGCCGGGAGTGCCGTGCATGCCGAGTCCCACCACAGCCACGGTGGCCATGCCGGTGTTGACTTCGACACCATCGATCTCCCGCCGGGCGATCTCTGCCTGAAACTCGCTGATCAAGCTGGCTCGCGCTCCCGCAGCCAGCGGTTCCGGAACGCTGAAACAGATGGAGTGCTCGGAAGAGGCCTGTGATATGAGCGACACGGAGATTCGCCGGCTGTGCAGCGAAGCAAAGGTACGAGCGGCTATCCCGGGAACGCCCAACATGCCGTTGCCGGTTACGGTGATCAGAGCCTGGCCACCGGCGGCGGTCAGCGCTTTGACGGGAAAGCGCCCCGGCGCCACCCGCTCCGACACTTCCGTGCCCGGGGAAGCGGGGTCATCGAAGGGGCGCACGTAGATGGAAATTTTCCGGCCGGCAAGAGGGATCAACGCTCTCGGATGAAGCACCTTGGCGCCATAGTAGGCCAGTTCGGCGGCTTCGCGCGCGTGGAGCTGAGGGATCACCCTCGCGTCGGGAACGACGCGGGGATCTGCCGTGAGCAAGCCAGGCACATCTTTCCAGAGCGATACCCGCTGAGCACCGACAGCGCGGGCAAGAAGCATAGCCGTGAGGTCGGAGCCACCTCGCCCCAGAGTGGCGACCTCGCCAGTCGCGGTCGCGCCGAGGAATCCCGGCACTACCGGAACGATGCCACGATTGATGATCGGAAGCAGGGTACGATGGGCGGCGCGGTCGGTACCGGCGAAATCAGGCGACGCCTGGCCGAATGCGTCGTCGGTCCGGATCACCTCGAGCGCGTCAACATACTTCGCCTTCGTGCCGCATGCCGTGAGCGCCGCGGCAAAGAGGCGGGCGCTGAGCCGCTCGCCGCGCGAAACGATGAAGTCGCTGGTACGCGGGGTGAGCTCGCCGAGACGCCTCACCCCGGCCACCAGCACCTCCAACTCGCGAAAGGCCTCGGCAATGTCAGCCAGCATTCCGGTCCGGGACCGGCCGGCCGGAAGCAGGGCACGGGCCGCCTCGGTGTGCCTGATGCGCAACCGCCCGATCAGCGCTGCCAGCGCGCTCCCGTCCCTGGTGCCTGAACGCTGAGCCACTGCCAGGAGTGCATCGGTCACCCCCGCCATGGCGGAGACGACTACCAGGCCGGGCTCCCGGGAGTGACGCTGGATGATAGCGACGGCACGGAGAACGGCTGTGGAGTCGGCCAGTGACGCGCCGCCGAACTTGTGGACGTGCGGTGCGCGGCGGGGACGTGGCATCGGAAGAGAGTCTAGGGTCAAGAGTCGGGAGTCAAGGGCGACGTAAACGTCTCTCTTGACCCGGGACCCTGGACCCTAGACCCTTCACGTATGCTCACCCTGCTCAAGCTCATCCAGTCGATGATCAAGACGCTGCACTCCGAGGGAACGCCGGGGCAGGTGGCGGCGGGCATTGCGATCGGATCGGTACTGGGGCTGACGCCGCTTTTGAATCTGCACAACCTCCTCATCTTCTCGTTCGTCGTGCTGCTGAACGTTTCCTTCGGCGGTGCGATGCTGGGGTGGGCACTCTTCGTCCCGGTGGGATTTCTCCTTGACCCGGTGTTCCACGCCGTCGGCCTCGAGCTGCTCCAGGCGCCATCTCTCCGGCCCTTGTGGTCTACTTTGACCAACACACCCCTGATACCCTATACCAACTTCAACAACACAGTAGTGCTGGGCAGCTTTGCCGGATGGATGTTGCTGTCGGTGCCCATATTCTTTGCCGCGCGCTACGGCGTTGCCCGTTACCGGGCCACGATAGGTGAGAGAGTGAGGCAGTCGCGGTTCTACCGGGCGGTGACCGCCTCGCAAGCCTACAACTGGTACCGCATGTTCCGGCCGGGATGACCATGCGCCTGAAGATCTTCCGTTGGAAGGCGATCGGTCCGCTGCTTCTCTTATTCGCGATCATCGCCCTGGTGGTGGTGGTCTTCGCGGAGCCCATCGCCCATGACACCACCGAAGAAGCGAGCACTGAGCTACTGGGTACTCAAGTGGACGTGGGCAAGCTGGATTTGTATCCCCGCAAGGCCTCGGTTGACCTGCGGGCCCTACAGATTGCGGACCCCTTCCGCCTCACGCGCAACCTGTTGGAAGCCGACGAGATCCGGCTCAAGCTGAATCCCACGGCGCTGGCTGAGAAAAAGCTCGTGATAGAGCAGCTCAGCTTGAGCGGTATGCGGTTTGGCACTACCCGTAAGACTCCGGCTCGTCCGGTAGAAGGCAACGGGTTTGCCCCAAAAATTCTCCAGGCAGTCGACCAGTGGACCAAGCAGTTCAACGTACCGCTTCTGTCTCTCACCCCCATCGATACCATACGGCAGCTCGTCCTCAATCCCAGCCAGCTCACCACCGTAAGCCAGGCACAAGCACTCCTTGCCCGGACCGATTCAACACGGAAGGCACTCGACCAGGGGTTCCAGCAGCTGAACATCCGCCCGACGCTGGACTCGGCCGGCGCTCTGGCCCAACGGCTGTCGGCCACAGACCCGAGTAAGCTCGGTCTGGACGGCACCCGTCAGGCCATCCAGTCGGTTCAGCAAACGCTGCGCAAGCTGGACGCGGCCAAAAACCGGGTGGAACAACTGGAACAGAGTACCCGAGCCGGGGTGCAGCTTCTGGGGCAAGGCGCGGGGATGCTGGACCAGGCTCGCCAGAAGGATTTCGCATTTGCCAGGTCGCTGCTCAAGCTACCGACCTTTTCCGCGCCAGACATCGGAAACGCATTCTTCGGCCAGGTGAGCATCGAGCGCTTCAAGCAGGCCCTCTATTGGGCTGAGTTGGCGCAAAAGTACATGCCGCCCGGATTGTTGCCTCGCCCATCACCTGGGCCACAACGGCTCAGGGCTGCAGGACATACCATCGAGTTCCCCAGGGAGAAGGATTTTCCCCGCTTCCTGCTGGAGGAGGGGCTGCTCGACTTCTCGATCGGCGGTACCAGCGCTGCCCGGGGAGCCTATGCCGCCACCGTACGCGGGCTCACCTCTGCGCCCACGCTGTACGGCCGTCCCACGGTCATTACCGCCAACCGGCGCGCTGCTGGCTCGGCGCTCGCTGCTATTGATGTTGACGCCATCCTCGATCACGTCACCACCAGCACGAAGGACTCTGCCAGTGCCCGCCTTCGGGGTCTGAAGCTGCCTTCCTTCGACATCCCCGGCGTACCGTTCCGGCTCGATCCTGGCATTGGAACGAGCAACCTGGATTTCACCATGAGAGGCGGCGGTGCTCAGCTCTATGGACGCTGGGCCATTTCCTCCCAGCAGGTGCGCTGGTCAGTAGACACAGCGGGACGATCCCTGAACGACCTCGAACGGTTGGTGTGGCGTGTAGTTTCGGGACTCTCGGAGCTCGAGGTCGTGGCCGAGCTCGGTGGCGCAGTCGCCTCGCCCCGGCTTTCGGTCCGCAGCAACCTCGATCGGGCTGTCTCGCAGCGGCTCCAGGCAGTGGTCGGTGAAGAAGTCGCCAGGGCTGAACGCATGGTGCGCGCCAAGGTGGACAGTCTGGTGGCCGACAAGGTCGAGCCACTAAAGCGGCGGATTGCCGTGGTCCAGACAGAGGCCAATGCGCGGATCCGGGCAGAGCGGCAGCGCCTCGAACAGGTGGAACAGCAGCTACAGGCGGAGCTGAAGCGGCTCAGCGGCGGGCTGGTGCCCGGGATCCAGCTGCCGAAGATCAAGTTGTAGAGGAGCTCCCCCATGCGCATCGGTGTCCCCAAGGAGACCACGGCAGGCGAGCGCCGTGTGGCGCTGGTTCCCGAATCGGGGAAAAAACTCATTCAGGCCGGGTACCAGATTCTCGTCGAAGCCGGGGCCGGGGCTCCTGCCGGCTTTCCCGACGCCTCATATAGCGAGGCCGGCATCACGCTGGACACGGACGCGGCGGCAGTGCTCGGCTCCGATCTGGTGCTGAAGGTAAATCCCCCTAAATCAAGCGAGATCGCCGCGATGGCGGCAGGCAGTATCTACCTGGGCTCCTTGATGCCCCTGCGAAATCTACCGGCGGTGCGCGCTCTCGCCGCCCGGAGGGTGACCGCGTTCTCGACCGATGCCATCCCCCGAACCACTCGCGCTCAGGCCATGGACACTCTGTCATCGATGGCCAACATCGCGGGATACAAAGGTGCCCTCTTGGCCGCCGCGGAGCTGGGCAAATATTTCCCCATGTTGATGACCGCTGCCGGGATGGTGCCTCCCGCAAGGGTTTTCGTAATTGGAGCGGCGGTGGCGGGCCTTCAGGCGATTGCGACGGCCCGACGGCTGGGAGCAAATGTGTTCGCCACCGACGTCCGGCCCGAGGTAAAGGAGCAGATCGAGAGTGTCGGCGCCAAGTACGTCGGAATCGAGCTTAAAGAGGCAGCCTCCGCCGGGGGCGGCTACGCCAAGGAACTGACTGAGGAGGATCGGGCACGCCAACTGGAACTACTCGCCGCGCAGTGCGCACAGTCCGACGTGGTGATCACCACAGCACTCATCGGAGGCGTGTTCGCTCCCAGGCTGGTGAGTGCCGACATGGTCCGGTCGATGCGGCCGGGGGCGGTAATCGTTGACCTGGCTGCAGATGGGGGCGGCAACTGCGAGCTCTCGCGCCTGGGAGACACGGTGACCGTGCATGGCGTCACCATCCTGGCCCCACTCAACCTTCCCTCCACGATGCCATTGCACGCGAGTGTGCTCTTTTCCCGAAACCTCACCGCCTTTGTCCAGGCCTTTACCAAAGACAAGGCATTTCAGTTGGACTTCACTGATGACATCCAACAGGGCGCGGCCATAACTCACGACGGTGAGGTGAAACACGTCCGGACACGGGATGCCCTGCAGAAGGATGAAACATGAGCGAGTCCATCGACTACTGGTCACTCCTCTACGTTTTTGTGCTGGCTGCATTTATCGGCCTGGGAGTTATCCGCCGGGTATCGCGGCTGCTGCATACTCCCTTGATGTCGATTACCAACGCCATCTCCGGTATCGCAGTGATCGGCTCGATCATCGTGACCGGTGGAGACTATCCTACCGAAATCCGGATCATGGGAGCGATCGCGCTGTTCGCCTCCATGACCAACATCGTCAGCGGTTTTCTCATCACTGATCGCATGCTGAAGATGTTCAAGGCCGACCGCAGGCCGAAACCGGACCAGCGGTCATGAACAACGCGGTGGTGCAGCTGTCCTATTTGGTGGCAACAGGCCTGTTCATCTTTGCATTGCACTGGATGAACGCGCCCCTGACCGCCCGGAAAGGCGTGTACGCAGGGGTGGCCGCAATGGTCATAGCCATCGGCGCAACCTGGGCCCAGCCCGAGGTAGTGCACCACGGCTGGATCGTTCTGGCCATCATTGCCGGCGTAGCGGTCGGTGTGCCGCTCTCGATGGTGCCGCTCACCGCGGTTCCCCAGCGGACCGCTCTGTCGCACGCTTTTGGAGGTTTGGCCGCGGGTCTGGTGGGGACAGCAAAGTATTACCTGTGGTTCTCGGAGGGACCTCAGCACCTGACGACGTTTCGCATGGTTGCGATCATCGTCGAGATAATTTTGGGGTATCTGACATTTACCGGCAGTCTTCTGGCTGCGGGCAAGCTGCAGGAAGTGAAGTGGATCCCTCAGCGGCCGGTCACCTATCCGCTTCAGAACGTTACCAATCTAGGACTCCTTGCCCTCGCGGCGGTGGTCGGCGTTGCGTTGACCTTGAACCCGACGGCAGCGTGGGCGCCGGCGCTATTCCCGGTCGTTATTCTGCTGGCGCTGGTGTTCGGTGTCCTGCTGATCATCCCGATTGGCGGCGCCGACATGCCCACGGTGATCGCGATTTTGAACTCCTATGCCGGTCTCGCCGCGGTGGCGATGGGCTTTGTGCTGGACAACAAGCTGCTGATTACCGCTGGAGCGCTCGACGGCGCCAGCGGACTGATCCTGGCCATTATCATGTGCAAGGCGATGAACCGTTCGTTTCTCAACGTTCTTTTCGGAGCCTTCGGCCAGGCGCAGCCGGTCAAAACAGGGGGCGATCAGAAGATTTACCGGGAGGAAACCATCGAAGGCGGCGCCCAGGTGCTGGAGCAGGCCAACTTGGTGGTGATCATTCCGGGCTACGGAATGGCGGTGGCCCAGGCCCAGCATAAGGTACGCGAGCTGTACGACCAACTAAAGAAGCGCGGTGTGTCGGTAAAGTTCGCTATTCATCCGGTGGCGGGTCGCATGCCGGGGCACATGAACGTGCTTCTGGCTGAGGCCGATATCCCGTATACCGATCTGGTCGAGATGGACGATATCAACCCTGACATGCCGCAGTGTGACGTGGCGCTGGTGGTGGGCGCCAACGACGTGGTGAATCCGTCCGCTCGCAACGAGAAGACCAGCCCCATCTACGGAATGCCGATCATTGATGCGGACAAAGCCAGGACGGTGTTCGCCATCAAACGGAGCAAGAACCCGGGATTCGCCGGAATCGATAATGAGCTTTACTTTTCGGATCGGACCTGGATGTTATTCGGCGACGCAAAGAACGTCGTCGGCGAGCTGGTCAAACAGCTCTCGGGAAGCGGCATGCATTGACGGCCCTCCGGGATAGGCGGCGCTGACAGGGGCATGGAGATGGAGCCAAGCCCTCCATCAATGAAGCGACTCAAAGCATGGGGGGTAAGAAGACCAGCGAACCAAGTGCCCAGAACATAAAAACGTTTCAAAATGGCAGCATCCCTCCCCCTACTGCCAATGCTGCGGTGCGTCCGTTCTCGGGCCGTTCCGGCCTTGGACTTGACCGCGCAACTCGCCATCCCGCTGGGATTTATCTAAGGTGTTGATTTCTCATATCTTAGACGTTATATTGCCCGACCCCAAATTGGCTCGGCCTCAGTCGTGGCTGGCAACCGAGCAAGGGACGATAGTCCCGTAGGAGGTTACAGGCGTGACAATTAAGGCTCGCGGTAAGCGCCGTCCGGTTCGACCGGCACAGATCGCTCGGGCAATTGATGAGGGTCGCGAAAGTCTCGACCTCTATCTCGACGAGATCAGCCGGGTTCCACTCCTCAATCGGGAGGAGGAGATGGAGCTGGCCCGGAAGGCGTTCAAGGGGAATGTCCTGGCGCAGGAAAGGCTGGCACGGCACAATGTCCGGTTCGTCGTCTCGGTAGCCAAGAAGTTTCAGAACCGCGGAGTACCGCTGGTGGATCTTATCGGCGAGGGCAATCTCGGGCTGATGACGGCTGCCCGGAAGTTCGATCCCGATCGGGGCGTCAAGTTCATCTCCTACGCGGTTTGGTGGATCCGGCAGGCGGTGCAGGCGGCTATTGCGCGGCACGGCCGGCCGGTTCGTGTTCCGCTGAATCGCACCGCCGATCTGAGCCGGCTGGGTCGGACTACAACTCTGTTGAAGGATCGGCTAGGGCGCATGCCCACCACCGAGGAGCTCGCGAGAGCGACTGGCTTGACCGTCGAGGCGGTGCGTTCGCTCAGCGCGCTGAATTCGGAGGCGGTACGGCTGGACCATCCAACGCGCGATGGCGAAGGCAACGAACGCATTGAACGCTTCACCAGTGGGGAGCAGGAAAGCACCGACATGTCCACCATGGCTAATAGCCAGACGCGGGATATCGAGGCGGCTCTTGCCGCCCTGCCGCCGCGGGACGCCAAGGTGCTTCGGCTCTATTTCGGGCTGGACGATGGCAACAGCCGTACCCTGGAAGAGATCGGCCGCATGATGGGAGTCACTCGCGAGCGGATCCGGCAGCTTCGGGATCGCGCCTTGCTCCGACTTCGGGAGGGCGAAACCGGAGATCGGTTGAAGGATCTGGTGGCGTAGGAGGACTAGTGGCGATTGGCTGTTGGCCGATGCGGTGTTTGAGGAACCCTCCGGTGATCCGGAGGGTTTCCTGTTTTGTTGCAAGCCGATAGCCAATAGCCATAGTCAACAGCCTCGTGCAACCCACCATCCCCCACGCCATCAATCGCCAGTACGACGGGCTCCGGATCGAATGGGATCAGACGGGGCACGAAGGCTTTTATCCTGCTCGCGAGTTGCGCCTCGCCTGCCCCTGCGCCGGCTGCGTCGAAGAGATGAGCGGACGGCCGCTGCTGGATCCAGACACCATACCGATGGACATCCGTCCAGCCTCGGTTGCTCTGGTGGGTGCCTATGGGATCAAAATCCAGTGGAGTGATGGGCATTCGACCGGCATTTACACCTTCGAGCAGTTGCTCCGAAGCTGTCCTTGTATCCATTGTATCAGCAGCCGGTGAGCGGCGACACATCCTGGTCTCTGTTGTCGAGGCACTCTGTACCCTAACCGTTCCCCCACCCGCATCTCGATTGCCGGAGCTGCCAATGCCCCACCAGCACCACTCAAATCTCCGCGAAGGTCTGGTCGCGGGTCTCGTTGGAGCGCTGTTAGTAGCCCTCTGGTATTTTGCCGTGGATCTGGGACGAGGAGAGCTGTTCTATACCCCTAACGTACTGGGGCAGGTGTTCGCGCAAGGTGATACGATTCCAAGCACGCGCACGATTACCAGCCCTGCAGTGATTCAGTACTCCCTGCTGCACTTCGGTTGGTTTTTGCTTTTCGGCATCGTGCTGACAGCGCTAACCCATCTTGCCACCCGCAATCCGGCCTTCCGCATGGGTGTCTGGCTCTTCCTGGTAATCGGGTTCACCTTCTGGCTCGGAATCTCTTATGCGCTTTACCGGGTGACCGATCAGCGGCTGCCCTGGTGGACTACGTTCGTAGGAACCCTACTGGGCCATGGGTCGATAGGACTCTATCTCTTGCGGCGGCACCCGGCTCTGCGGGGAAGTCTCCAGAAACTGCCTCTGGGAGCCGAGGTCAAGCCGCCGCCTCACCCCCCGGGCGGACCCATGGCCTGAAATAGGGATGGGGGTGCCTTGCGTTCCGGACACGGCGCCCACAATGTGGTGGCAAGCTGCAATGGCATCACTTACTCGAGGGGCCCGCTCCGGAGGCTATCCATGCTGGACCACTCCCACTCGACCATGGCTGAAGGCACCGATGTCGGGATCATCGGAGGTCTGGCCGTAGCTGTCTGGTTTCTGATACTCGACACCATCGCCGGCCACCCATTTCAGACTCCCAGCCTTCTCGGGCAGGTGGTGCTTTTTGGAGAGGCCAGGCCGGACACCAACCGATTGGTGTTCGGAGCTATCCTCGTGTATACCGCCTTTCACTTCGCGGTCTTTGCCCTTCTGGGAATGGGCTTGGTGGTCCTGGTCCACTGGGCAGTGCGTGACTCGGTAGTGCGCTACGCGCTGCTGCCGGTGTTTCTCGTCTTCGAGGTGATGTTCTACGGGTTGTTGGAGGTCTTCTCCGAACGGACCAACACCCTCTTTCCCTTCTGGGCGGTGGTTACCGCCAACACGCTGGCCGCGCTCTGTATGGGAATCTACCTTTGGGTCCGGCACCCGGATTTCCGCCGCTCCATTCAGGATACCCCGCTGGGCGACGCGCCCCGGTAGAAGGAGGGAAGGAGGGAAGGAGG
>Ga0136617_10000420_pt1 | contig 35368 bp, 35 predicted proteins | sample AntDrymUQ3222106_2_FD_129672 | JGI IMG/M metagenome (GOLD analysis project Ga0136617, IMG submission 129672) | Polar desert sand microbial communities from Dry Valleys, Antarctica - metaG UQ322 (21.06) | ecosystem: Environmental > Terrestrial > Soil > Desert | place: Antarctica: Dry Valley... | reverse complement strand
TGGAGCAGCCGCTCGCGAACGATCTGCTCGAGAAGAACTCCGGCATCGCGGAACAGGCTGGTCGCTGCGGGGCCGCGGAGCGGATCCTGCAGAATTGCGGGGTAGTGTCCCGCCAGCTCCCAGGTCTGAAAGAAGGGAGTCCAGTCGATGAACGGAACCAGCTCCTCCAGCGGGTAGTGCTCCAGCACCCTCGTGCCGAGCAAGCGAGGTTTTGGTGGCGGCGAGCTCCAGTCTACCGCCAGCCGGTTCTTCCGGGCCTGGGCTATCGACTGATGGCGCTCTTCAGCTTTCCGGTTTCCGCGCTGGTTGCGCAGGTCCTGATACTCCGCCCGCACTCCGGCCGCGTACTCGGTGCGCTGCGTGTCGCTGCGCAGATTTCCGGCGACGCCAACCGCCCGCGAGGCGTCAATCACATGAACAGTCGGGCCCTGGTAGTTGGGCTCGATTTTCACCGCGGTGTGTACTCGAGACGTCGTGGCCCCTCCGATGAGCAGTGGAACGGTAAATCCCTCGCGCTCCATCTCACTGGCGACGAAGCTCATCTCCTCCAGGGAGGGGGTGATGAGCCCGCTCAAGCCGATGATGTCCACCTGTTCCCTGCGCGCCGTCTCGAGAATTCTGGCGCATGGCACCATGACGCCGAGGTCGATGACCTCATAGTTGTTGCACTGCAGGACCACGCCCACGATGTTCTTGCCGATGTCGTGCACGTCGCCTTTTACCGTGGCCAGAAGCACCCGGCCGTTGGTCCGGGACTCTCCGGCGGCGCTGCCCAGCGAAAGCTTCTCCGCCTCGATGTAGGGAATCAGGTGGGCCACGGCGCGCTTCATCACCCGGGCGCTCTTCACCACCTGGGGCAGAAACATCTTGCCGGCCCCGAACAGGTCGCCCACGATGTTCATTCCATCCATGAGTGGTCCTTCGATCACATGGATCGGCCGTTCCGCCTGGTGGCGGGCCTCTTCGGTGTCTTCCACAATGAAGTCGGCGATGCCTTCGACCAGGGCGTGCGCCAGCCGCTCGCCGACCGGGGCGTTGCGCCACGCGAGATCGGTGGCCTGCTCTGCCGCACGCCCCTTCACCGTATCGGCTACCTCGAGCAGACGGTCGGTGGCGTCGGGGCGGCGGTTGAGGACTACGTCTTCCACCCGTTCGAGCAGATCGGGCGGAATGTCGGAGTAGATCGTGAGCTGGCCGGCGTTGACGATCCCCATGTCCATCCCGGCCTCGATGGCGTGGTACAGGAACACCGAGTGGATTGCTTCCCGCACCGGATCGTTGCCCCGGAAGGCAAACGAGACGTTGCTCACGCCGCCGCTGATGAGAGCATGCGGCAGGCTCTCCTTGATTCGCTGGGCGGCCTCGATGTAATCCACGGCGTAGTTGTTGTGCTCCTCGATGCCGGTGGCGATGGCGAAGATGTTGGGATCGAAGATGACGTCCTCGGGCGCGAAGCCGACCTGCTCGGTCAGAATCCGGTAGGCTCGGCGGCAGATTTCGACCTTCCGATTGGCGGTGTCCGCCTGTCCCTGCTCGTCGAAGGCCATCACGATGACAGCCGCGCCATAGCGCCGCACCAGGGTGGCCTGTTGGATGAACGCCTCCTCGCCCTCCTTGAGGCTGATCGAGTTGACGACGCCTTTGCCTTGCACGCACTTGAGCCCCGCCTCGATGACCGACCACTTGGAGGAGTCGATCACCACCGGCACCCGGCTGATGTCCGGCTCAGCCGCGATCAGCTGCAGAAAGGTCGTCATCGCTTCCTGCGAGTCGAGCATTCCCTCGTCCATGTTGACGTCGAGCATCTGAGCGCCGCTCTCCACCTGCTGCCGCGCTATCTCGAGCCCGGCGTCGTAGTCGCCAGCCAGAACCAGGCGGGCAAACTTCCGTGAGCCGGTGACGTTGGTTCGCTCGCCGATGTTCACGAAGATGCTGTCGGGTCCGATGGTAATCGGCTCGAGCCCGCTCAGCCGGAGGCGGGAAGGCGGGGAGGCGGGGAGACGGGGAGGCAAGCCGGCGACAGCTTCGGCGATGGCTTTGATGTGTGCCGGTGTGGTGCCGCAGCAGCCGCCCACCAGGTTGACCAGCCCGTTCTCGGCAAACTCCCGGAGAATGCCGGCCATGTGCTCCGGGCTCTCGTCGTACTGACCGAATTCATTGGGGAGTCCGGCGTTGGGGTGGGTGCTCACAAAGGTGGGTGCGACGCGGGACAATTCCTGGACGTACTGGCGCAGCGCCCGGGCGCCGAGTGCGCAGTTGAGGCCCACGCTGAGCGGGCGTCCGTGGGCTACCGAGTTCCAGAAGGCCTCCGTCGTCTGGCCGGAGAGGGTCCGCCCACTGGCGTCAGTGATCGTGCCCGAGATCATGACCGGCACCCGGAATCCCGCGGCTGCAAAGTGGGTGTCTATGGCGAACAGGGCGGCTTTGGCATTCAGGGTGTCGAAGATCGTTTCGACCAGTAACAGATCGGCACCGCCGTCGAGCAGGCCCCGGATGGCCTCTGCATACGTCTTGACCAGATCGTCGAAGCCGACATTTCGAAAGCCGGGGTTGTTCACATCGGGCGAGAGCGATGCGGTGCGGTTGGTCGGTCCCAGAACGCCGGCTACGAACCGCGGGACATCGGGCGCCAGACGCTCGAATTCATCGGCTACGGTCCGCGCGATTCTGGCGGAGGCGTGATTCAGATCGTAGACCAGCTGCTCCATACCGTAGTCGGCCATGGAGATGGAGGTGGAGTTGAACGAATTGGTCTCCAGAATGTCCGCGCCGGCATCGAGGTAGGCGGCGTGAATCGAGCGGATGATGTCAGGCTGGGTAAGCGAGAGAAGATCGTTATTGCCCTTGAGGTCGCTTGCCCAGCCGGCAAACTGCTCGCCACGATACTCCTGCTCTCCCAGCCCATAGCTCTGGATCATCGTGCCCATCGCTCCGTCGAGCACCAGTATCCGCCGTGCCAGCAGGGGCTCCAGCTCGGCAAGTCTGGTTTCGCGGGTGCGGCCTCGCACTCCGGCGGGACGGTTGGCTACGGTGGTCAAGCAGGCTCCTAACAAAAATCCTCGAAGCTAGAACGCCACGAGGGAGAGCGTTTTAGCGATTGTTTAACGTGGCCGCAATCAGCGCAAATCGCCACGGGATCAGTTTTTACGTGGTCTTAAGTTAACCAAGCCTGTCGATCGCGGCAAGTCGGGAGTCGGGAGTCGGGAGTCAGGAGTCAGGAGTCGGGCTCCGTATCATTTCGTTGCAAGGAGCGGTGAATTGGTTTGGTTCTCTCTGGCCCCACGTGCATCTTGAACCAATGGGATACTTTCGGCAGCTCACGGTTTGGCAGCGGGCCCATCGTCTTGCTCTGCGAATTTATCAGAGAGCGCTATGGGTTGGGAGCTCAGATGAGACGTGCTGCGGTCTCAGTTCAGCAGGATGCTCAATGGGCTCATCCGCTCGTTCGTGTCGCTCACAAGCAATGACTCAGACTCCTGACTTTTAGCTCCCGACTCCCGACTCCTGACTCCTCACAGCACCCCCATTACGAACCCCCGCACCACGTACAATACCAGCCAGGCCACCATCGGACTGAAATCGATCATGCCGAACGGCGGCAGGATCTTTCGGATGGGATCGATGAGCCAATCAGTCAGGAGGTAAAACGGGCGCATCCACTTTCGGTAGGGACCCATGCCCAGCCAGGACCCGATGACGCGAATGAGGATAGCGGTCATGAGAAGGGTAAAGATCGCTCCGACCAGCATGCGGATCCACACCCGTGGCCCACCATCGGCAACCATCAACAGGGCTGCCACCGTGCCGATCAGCCAGCTCGTAAGGCTCAGCAGCAAGAGCCCGCCACCGATGACTATGCCGAGCAGCCAGAGCGGGGCGGTCTGCGGGTTGCCGCCGGATCGGAGGATCCGGCGTTCCAACGGCTCGAGTACCGGGTCGCTGACCTTGCGCATGAAGCGGGGCCAGGCGCCGAAAGGATTGAGGCGGCGGCTACGCACCGCCCAATGGCTGAGCGCAACCAGAGAGGCGTATAGAAGAGCCACTATGACGAGAGCGCGGACCGTAAGGTAGAGAACGGCTAAGAAGGACATTTGACGTCTGGGGGCAGCTCAGGGTTCTGGTAGCTCTCCCACCTCCATTGGACGTTGGGCACCCGAGCCGGAGGTGCACATGAGGGTAAAGCGTCCCCCGTTCGTGGTGGCCTCGGCCAGGATCCCGCTGTCGCCACGGCAGGAAACGATCTCCCGCTGCTCGGGACGGCGATACGCCACCGTAATGACCGGTTCGCGCTGGAGGTTCACCATGCGCCGCACGGTGGTTGGGGTGAGACTCTCGATGCCCATCTGGGTCAGGCTGGCGGCAGGACGGCCCCGGTGTGACGAACGGTACGCCACGGCTCGATCGATCAAATCATATATCTCGGCGCCGAGCGTGTGGGCGTCCTTCAGGTCGGCAGGGAGGTTGCCTTCCGGGTCCGCTGCTCGAGGCTTGTCGGCTGCACCCGAGCCGCAGTCTGCGGCCACACACGCCAGGCAAAGCGGGAAGAGCCAGATGTACCGGCCACTCATTCCATAGCGAATTCGCGGTTGAACACAACCTCGAAGCTGAAAGTCTTGCCCTTGCTCTTGGTCTCCATGTGATCGGCAATGCGCTTGAGGCGGGCCGGAATTCCCAGGATCTTTTCCTGCGCCTTGCGCCCCAGCTCGCCGAGCCCATCCAGGTTGTCGATCTTCCAGTAGCGGATCTGTTCCTGAACGATCCGGAGGTAGTCGCGCGGTCCGTAGATTCCGGAGCGGCGGATGACGTCGGCCAGCTCCTTGAAGCCGGGCATGGTGACACCGGGCATGTCGATGGCAGGGAGAATGAATGAGGCCGAGTGCAGGGCCTGGTCCGGGTCGCGCTTGAGGATTTCCTCGAAGACGGTGCGGTAGAACGTGTAGTGCCGCGCCTCCTCTTTGGCCACCTGACTGAGGATCACACCGAGCCGGGGCTCGTACTCCGCCACGATCTTTCCCGTTTCGCTGTGAGAGAACTGGGTGGCCCGCTCCTGGACAGTAGTGTAGGCAAACACACGGTAAGGGTCCTTGTCCCAGGCCGGGTGGAACCCGGCGCGCAGGTACTCGAACTGCATCTCCTCCAGCTTTCTCTGCTGTAGCAAGCGGGTGTCGCGGGCGTAGTCATGGAGCACCTGCCCGTGGCGGTCCTCTTCGGCGGTCCAGAGGTTGTTCCACTTTCTCCAGAAGCTCTCATCTCCGAGGTACACCGCCAGGAGGCGGTGGAAGTGGGGCAAGCCCTCTTCCGTCAGGAGATTCAAGGCCAAAGCCGCGCGCGCGTGATCCGGGATGCCGGCAGCCTGGGCTCGAAGCTCCGCCATATGCGCATCGGGAGATTCGTCGGGACCAGGCCCCATGAGGTCTGAGGGAAACCAAAGCTCACGTTTCCGCTCGTGCACCTCCATCAACTCCCCGACCTTTTCTTCGAGATCCTGAAGGACCTCGATCTTCGAGTAGAGTTCACGCTCGGGTTCGGTGGCGATGCCCATGAGTACCCTAAAAAACGATTGGAGGCCTGCGTAAGTGGGACAGAACCAGCCTCCCAAGATAGTGGCGCCGGTCCTGTGAGTGCTACTCGGGCGGTTTGGTACTAGGTGCCGGGGGTCTCGAGCTGCTTCTCCATGAGCATCCAGGTGCGGCGACCCAAGTAGCCGTTGCGCACGAAGATGCGACGCCAGCCGAAGGCGGCCAGCAGGGATTCAGAGCGGGAGTCGTCGGTCCAGAACTCGGCCAGGTGGGCTCCCGATTCCGTGGCGCGTTCCTCGAAGGCCAACAACAGGCGGTGGGCGTGACCCCGATGGCGCTCCTGGGGCAGGACAACGACGTCGGCGAGGTGGGCCACGCCCCCGCGGAGCCAGAACCGGAGACCCCCGATCCAGTCTCCGATCTCGTTGCTCAGGATCAAGTACCGTTCGTCGGTCGCGTTGGACCAGCCGCCCGGGTCTTCCTCCTGCTCCAGGATCTCGGAAAACCAGGCCGCGAAGTCCTCGTCCTGTTCCATGTCACGTATCGTCAACTCACTCATTTGCCACCCGCCTTCCGATGGGAGACTCCCATCCGTTCGCTCGCAACACTAATGCCATGCTTGACGTCTTTCGTCTGTGAAGGTGGTCACCACGGTCAGTGGCAACTAGATAGCTCCCGCTTGAACTTTGGTGTGGCTAATTTTCAGCCTGGACGCGTCCTGCGTCCGCACTTCAAGTGAGGCGTGCTCATGTCCACAGCTACGGTTCAACCCGCCCGTCCGGTCATAGTGCAATGTCTGTTCTGCTCCGCTGCCAATCGGGTGGATCTAACCCGGCTCTCGTCCGGCCCCAAGTGCGCCAGGTGTAGCAAGCCGCTCCGGCTCGACCGCCCGCAGAAGGTGACAGACCAGGACTTTGAACGAACGATAACCGGGTCAAGCGTCCCGGTGCTGGTCGACTTCTATGCCGACTGGTGCGGGCCCTGCAAGGCTATGGCGCCGACCCTGGACGAGTTCGCCGAGAAGCGGGCCGGTGAGGCGCTGGTGCTCAAGCTCGATACCGACGCCAATCCAGCTACCGCGGCCCGATTCGGAATCCGCGGCATTCCTACGCTCATTTCTTTTCAGGGCGGCAAGGAGAAGGGCCGGCACGTAGGCATGGCGGATATGAAGGTCTTGGAGGGTCTTACCGCACAGTAGCTGGGCGGTGGCAGCTGTTTCAGCGAAGGCCGGTGGCTACGGCGGTTACCAGGGCGATCGCGGCCAACGCCATAACACCGAGGTAAATCGGCATAGCGAACCGGAACCAGTCCTCGTAGCGGACCCCGGCCGCAGCCAGCATGGCCATCAAAGCGCCATTGGTGGGTATGATTACATCGCCCACCCCCGCTCCATACTGATACGCGAGCACCGTAACCTGGCGCGAAAGACCGATCAGGTCGGAAAGGGGAACGAGTAGAGGTAGCGTGAGCACAGCCTGGCTACTGGTGCTGGGCACCGGCACGTGCATTCCCACTTGCAGCACCATCATGCCGAGGGCAGAGAAAGTGGGTGGGAGCCCGGCGATCGGTGTGAAGAGGCCGTGCACGATCGTGTCCACAATCTGGCCTTCGTTGAGCACCACATAAATGGCGCGAGCAAAGCCTACCAGGAGAGCTGCCAGGGCCATGGACCGAAAGCCGTCCACAAAGGCCTCGGTAGTTTTCCCGATGCCCATCCCGCCCAGCATACCAGCCAGTACCCCTATCACGAAGAAGAGTGCGGCCAGCTCGTTGAATTCCCATTCAAGTCGTTGCGCGCCGTAGAAGTAGATGACGAAGGCCCCGATTATGGCAAGCAATACCGTGATATCCCGCCAGTCGAGCGGAACGCTGTTGTCAGCAGGCAACGTCTCGGGTGGGGTCCGGGTCCGGCCAGCGTAGTACATGGTTCCAAGAATCCAGAATCCCAGCGCCGGGACCAGAAAAGCCATGCGAAAACCGAGACCGGACCCGGTAGGCAGCTCGGCGACTTTCTGGGCGATGATCACTTGAAACGGGTTCACCGGGCTGAAGGCTGCTCCCACGGCTGCGGCTCCCAGGCTCATGGCCACGGCGGTCACGGCGGTGAAGCCGAGCTGGCGGGTGAGTAGCAGAAGCACCGGTACGAAGGCGATCAGCTCTTCCTGCATCTGCATCATGATCCCACCCAGGGCGAACGCCACACTCGCCACCGGAATGACCAGCAGCCCGCGTCCCTTCAGCCGGCGGACCAGGACGTTGACCAGGCGCAGGAAGGTGCCGGTACGTTCGACCACGGTGAAGCTGCCGCCGATCAGAAAGATCAGGGCGATCACCGACGCGGCGTCCACTATCCCCTTCGGTATGGCGATCACCGCCCCGAACGCCCCCACCGGCTGAGACTCCAGCCGCGCGTAGGTACCCGGAACCACCACGCTTCGCCCGGTGGCGGCGTCCTCCCGCCTCTCATACTGCCCCGCCGGCAGCACCCAGGTCATTGCGGCGGCTACCAGGATACAGGCCACCATAAGAGCCAGGGGATGGGGAAATCGGGAAAGACGGGAAGGACTCGAACCATCTTTCCCGGCTTTCCCGCCCTCCCCTAGAGGGTCCGGCACTGCCGACTCACCGGCGGAGTCCTGCTGCACGCGATCCGATCGTTCATGCTTCTGCTCAGGGGGCCGCAGGCAGCCACCTGGGCTTCGCGCAGGGCGTCTTCCTCCGACGACGCCGACGCACTACCGCTGCCCTCACCACCGCTGAAGGCCACTGCTACGCTGCACTCTACCCGCTGTGTTGAGAGGGTGGACCACAGCAGGAAGCCGGCAAAGGCCACCACCGCGAGCAGGGTCAGGAACTTTCCGCGCCGGGTCAATCCGGACTCATCCCCAGCGTTCCACCGGTCCGGGGGGCTGCTGCGGAACCCGGTGGCAGGTTACGCTGTTCCGACTGATGTGTGTGACACCGGGAAGGTTCTACGTGGGGGTTGGGCGTAATGAGATGTGAGGATGCCCTGTTTCGTCTTTGGGAGTTTTTGGACCGGGAGCTCGGTCCGGACGAGGCAACGGCGGTACGGTCACACCTCACGAGCTGCCCTCACTGTAATACCGCATATTGCTGCGACCGGGCTTTCCTGGAGCTGTTGGCACGACAGCGTTCGAGGTGCGCGGCTCCCTTGGCACTGCGGCGGTTTCTGGAAAACTCCCAGAGTTATATTGACCGGTACTAACGTCCCGTAGCAGGGGTGGCCTCGGCTGGCAGCCCCGGTGTTTGGGCGCCGCGCTTGCCATCGTCGACAGGCGTTACCATCGTCAGCCAGCCGCTACCGAACCGCATCGTTAGACGAAATCCTGGAGGATCCGCACCGGCGTCCCGGACGTCGGGCAAGGTGCGGGCATAGCTGGTGGCGGTTCCTGCCTGCGCGGCAAGATCTTCGAGAGACTCCCCGTCCCCGGCGTGACCGTATTCTCTGGCTATGGCCATCGCCTGGGCCTGCTCGCGCCCGTACCGGGCGAATTGGTCGGGTGGGATCAGGCCAGACTGGTCGGTGAGGCGGGAGCTCAGATCGTAGTCCCGGCAGGACGCGAGCGCCACAGCCAGCATCGCCATAGCAAAGGAGCGCATCATTCCACATCACCGAGCTGAGGTGGGTGCCAAGGCCCAAGATACCATGCCCGAAATTAAACCTTCGAAGTGCGGAGTACGAGTGCTGCTGCAGCTGTTTCTCGTGTCTGCTGCTGGCGCGACTCCGGCGAGAGCTCAGACCAATCTGGCTGGGCCGCTGGTGGTGTTCAACGCCGGGAGTCTGGCCAAGCCCTTCAACGAGCTGCTGCGCGCGTTCAAAGCCAGATACCCAGAAGTGACCCCGGCGCAGGAGAATTCCGGCAGCCTGGAAGCGGCTCGCAAGCTCACCGAGCTGGGCAAGATTCCCGACGTTATAGGGGTGGCCGATTACGGGGTAATCTCCCAGCTACTGGTGCCCCAACACGCGGGCTGGTTTGCGACGTTCGCCCGCAACTCCATGGTGCTCATTTACACCAGGGAATCCATCGGCGCCGGCGAAATCAACGAACAGAACTGGTGGCAGGTGCTCCTTCGCCCGGGGGTGCGCTCGGGCCGATCGAACCCGGTTCTGGATCCGAACGGCTATCGCACTCTCATGGCGCTTCAGTTGGCGGAGAAGTTCTACCGGCAGCCCGGGCTCGCGGCGAGACTGGAGCGTGCCATGCCGCCGAGATTCATGCGGGCCAAGGAGGCGGATCTGACGGCGTTGGTGCAGGCGGGCGAGCTGGATTACTCCTGGTCCTATGCCTCCATCGCCAAGGCCACAGGGCTCCGCTACGTCGACCTCCCACCGGAAATCAATTTGAGCGACCCCAGCCTGGCCCGGTGGTACCGCCAGGCGCTGGTGCGGCTTCCCGGCGCCAGCCTGGCCGGCGGCGATAGCCTGGAATTCCGGGGGGAGCCCATCGTCTATGCCCTGACGATCCCGAGGCAGGCTCCGCACCCAGCGACGGCTCATAAGTTCGTTCGCTTCATCTTCTCTCCGGCCGGCCAGGCCATTCTCAGGAGCAACGGTTTCCAGCTGCTGGACGAGCCCGAGCTGGGTGGGCCCGAGCGTCCGCCGGCAGGACTGTTCTGATTATCTTTGCCGGACCTACACCTCCGGTGAAGTGATGAGCGGTATCTGGAACATCCCCAAGCCACTGAACGAGCCGGTGCTGAGCTATGCCCCGGGAACTCCCGAACGAGCGGCACTGAAGTCCGGGCTGGCCGCCGTCGGTTCGCAACAGGCTGAGATTCCAGCTGTTGTGGGTGGGCGGGAAGTACGCACCGGGGTAACCCAGAATGTGGTGTCGCCCCATTGCCACCAGCGGGTGCTGGCCAGGGTGCATCAGGCCGACCGCAAGACCATTGACGCGGCGGTAAAGGCAGCGGCCGAGGCCCAGCGGGACTGGGGTAACTGGCGTTTCGAGGATCGAGCCGCCGTTTTCCTCAGAGCCGCCGAGCTCCTGGCTGGAACTCACCGGCAGCTCCTGAACGCCGCCACCATGCTGGGCCAGAGCAAGACGGCTTACCAGGCTGAGATCGACAGTGCCTGCGAGCTGATCGACTTCCTCCGGTTCAACGTGCACTTCGCTGAGCGGATCTATCACGAGCAGCCCGATTCCTCGCCCGGGGTCTGGAACCGCATGGATCACCGGCCGCTCGAGGGATTTGTCTACGCCATCACTCCGTTCAACTTCATCGCTATCGGGGGAAACCTCCCGGCCGCTCCCGCCCTGATGGGCAATGCGGTGGTGTGGAAGCCGGCGGCGAGCGCCTCGCTGAGCAACTGGCATTTTTTCAAGCTGCTGGAGGAGGCCGGACTGCCCCCGGGTGTCATCAACTTCCTGCCCGGCAATGCCGTGGAGGTCAGCCAGGCACTCCTGTCCCACCGGCAGCTTGCCGGCATCCACTTCACCGGATCCACCCCGGTTTTTCAGAGCCTCTGGAGATCGGTGGCTACCAATCTGGAGAGATACGCGGGCTATCCCCGCGTTGTGGGCGAGACCGGCGGCAAGGACTTCATTCTGGCCCACCCGAGCGCCGACGTAGAATCGCTGGCGGTGGCAATGGTGCGAGGAGCCTACGAGTACCAGGGCCAGAAGTGCAGCGCCGCGTCCCGGGCCTACATCCCGGATACGATCTGGCCGGAGGTACGAGATCGGGCCGTTGGTATGATCGAGGATATTCGGATGGGAGACGTGGCCGACTTCCGGAACTTCATGGGCGCGGTCATCGATCGGCGCTCTTTCACCAAGCTTAAAGATCATCTCGATGCAGCCAAGCGCGACAAAGGGGTGACGATACTGGCCGGCGGCGGCGCTGATGATTCGGTGGGATTCTTCGTCCAGCCCACGTTGCTTCAGGTCGAGGACCCTGCATACCGCCTGATGTGCGAGGAAATCTTCGGGCCGGTCCTCACCACGCATGTCTATCCTGCGGCACGCTGGCGCGAGACTCTCAAGTTGGTTGATGAGACCAGTCCCTACGCCCTGACCGGGGCGGTATTCGCGCGGGACCGGCAGGCGCTGGCTGAAGCCGATCGGTCTCTGCGGCAGGCCGCCGGCAACTACTACATCAACGACAAACCGACCGGTGCGGTGGTGGGTCAACAGCCGTTTGGAGGGGCTCGGGCCAGCGGAACCAACGACAAGGCGGGGTCAATATTGAATCTGCTCAGGTGGGTCTCGCCTCGCAGCATCAAGGAGACGCTGAGTCCCCCGAGAGATTACCGCTACCCGTTCATGCTGGAGGAGTAGTGCGGCTGTAGCGGCGTTGAACTAGGAAGTGCGCCCGGTCTGCCAGGTAGGCAAAGACTGCCGCCCCAAGCATAGGGAGCCAGAACATCATGGCCTTGTAGCTGTCCCCGCTCACGACCCGCTTCCCACCGCCGCCAATGCCGAGGGACTGGAGCACAGAACGAAACTGGGAATCGGTGTAGGTATTAGCCAGCCACCAACCCACCGCCAGTCCCGCCAGGGCCGAGCCTCGGGGAAGGACATTGGGCTTGAACTGAAGCCAGAGCGCCCGGCCGAGTACGGTGCTTTCCCGATGCAGATGGGGGAACCAGTTCGGCAGTGCCGATCCCCCGAACGGTTCCAGCAGTCGCTCGCGTTCTTCCAGCAGTCTGCGCAGTTCCGCTCGTGCATCCACCACCGACTTCACCTGGTCAGGATGGCGGGCAAACGCCAACGGCTGATTGGCGGCGACTGTGCCGATGGCTTCCTCAGGCGTCCCCAGCGCCCGGCGCTCCAGCATGATCCGATGGCGCAGGACGGCTCGGGTACAGAGTCCCCGAAGCACCACCACGGGACGCATCCATGCCGCCGATGCGATGTAATCAGCTCGGTCGGCTTCCAGGGAAGCAGTTGTTTCCCGGCTGAGAGCGTCGACGCTGTGCTGGCCCTGGCGGACCCCCGTAACCAACTCGAGCACGTTATAGTCGTCCGGCGAGCCGGTCAGTGCCGCGGCCCGGCCGAGCACGCGGAGCGCCCTCCGCTCCTTATGCCGGGCGTTCTGTTCCCGCAGATCCAGCCGGAGTTGGTGTAGAATGGCACTCAGCCGGTCGAAATGCATCGCGCTCTCCCGTAGATCAGGCCGCTTGGCACCAGCAAGAGATGTGCGAGCTGCACAACGGCTGGTCCCTTCGGCTAACGCCGGCAATGCTATCCTCATGGCCTTGGCTCTCCTGCTTTTAGCGGACCGGCCCGCGGCGGCCCAGGAAGCCGCGATCAGGTACACCGCCGGGCAGCTGGACTGCGCCAGGTTTCTGGAATTAAGCGAATCCAGAATCCTGACCGAATCGGGCGGGCGGACCCGCCGCCAGACTTCGGCGCGCCGGGGGAGCTGGCAGTTCCGGGCCGGTCAAATGGGCGAGCAGGTGGCGCTGGAAGGATGGCTCGATACGCTGACAATCACGCGCCGTTCCGAGGAGACGGCAATCAGCCCTGACACCGACGGACTGCTCGGCGGGCGTTATCGCGGAACGCTGAGCCTGACCGGTCATTACGCTGCCCGGGTCCATCCCTTCGTGCCCGACGAAGTAGCCGAGGTGGCCGGGATGGGCCATGCGCTCGACGACTTCTTCCCTCCTTTGGCGAGGCGACCCCTGGGCCAGGGAGAAACCTGGAGCGATTCATCGGGCCTCACCATCCGGCGGCTGCCGGACAGCGCGAGTTCGGATGGGCTCCTGCATCGCTTCTCGCTGCAGCAGCGGGGCGCGGCTCAGGCGGTACCCACACCGGCCGATTCGCTCCCGCTCAAGATCCAGCAGAAGAGCGATGAGCGGGGCCAATTCGTCTGGCACCCACTCCGGGGTCTGATGCGACGCGACCGAACCGTAGTGGTGGAGACAACCGTGCCCCCGAGCCGGGCGGTTCGGCAGGCGGTTCGCTCCAAGGTAGAACAGCGGATCACGCTGGTCAGAGATCTCAGGCCGAGTGGTTGCGGTCCCGATTCCGGCGGCCAGTGAATCTTTGTTCGGGATCGAACAGCAGGCTCGCCGCTACGAAGAGCACCACAGCCGCAGGAATCAGGACGAACACATCGGTTGCGGCACTGAACTCCGCGCCCTGACCGAGCGCGTGTCGCATCAGGTCAACCTGATAGGTGACGGGGTTGATTCTAGCCAGAGACCGGAGAGCCGGGGGCATTTCGGTGGTCGGGTACAGCGCTCCGCTCACGAAGAGCAGCGGAAACAAGACCACGTTGATCACGCCCGCGAAGTTCTCCACCGAGCGAAGCCGAGCCGCCACCAACAAGCCAAGCACGCTGCTGACGACTGATCCGAGCGCCAGGGCACCGACTGCAGCTACCATGCGGCCAGGTGAGACGGTGAGGAAGAGCGGCGCCATGGCCAGCACTACGGCTCCTTGCATCAGGCCAACGAGCGCCGCTGCCAGGACCCTCCCGGTCAGCACGGCCGGCACCCCGGCGGGGCTTGCCAGCATCAGTCGCAGAACTCCGAACTCCCGATCGTAGACCGTAGAGATAGCCATAAGCATGGCGCCGAACAGCGCCGCCATAACGACGATGCCGGGGTAGACGAACTCCTGATAGGAGATGCCGCCGCCGACACGCGCGATCGCGTTGAACCCGGTGCCGACCAACAGCAGCCACATGAATGGCCGCGCAATGCCGCCAAGCAGTCGGCCCTTTTGCCGCACTGTCCGCAACAGATCTCTAGCGACGATGCCGTACACGGCGCTGAGCGTGCTCACTTATCCGTTCATCCGTGGCTGGTCGTTCTGGTTTTAGCGAAGTAGACGTCCTCCAGCGTTGCTGGCCGGAGGGTGAAGCGCCCGATTCCAGGTGCCGATCCCGCCAGCTCGACAACCGCTTCGCGCGACTCTCGCAACCCCACCCGGAACCCTCGCTCCGTTCGTACGCTGCTCTCGGCGGCGCCGAGGCCACGCAGAGCCTTGACCAGGCGCTCGGCACCCGGGCCTTCGATCTCTGCAACCTCCTGACCTATCGTCGCCCGGAGGGCCGCAGGAGTATCGCTCGCCACGACCCGGCCGGCCGACAGGAGCACTACGCAGTCAGATGACTCGGCCTCGGCCAGGTAGTGGGTTGAAAATAGAATGGTGGCCCCCCGTGTCCGGCGCTGAGCTTCCAACAGCGACCACACCCGGTCCCGATGCTCGGGATCGAGGCCCACCGTCGGCTCGTCCAGAATGAGCAGATCGGGGTGGTGCAGAGCGGCGCGCGTGATGTCAAGAAGGCGACGCCAACCACCGGAGAGTTGGCCGGCCCGGGTAGTCGAAACTGTGCCTAGGCCGTTGCGCTCGATGGCTTCAGCGACCAACTCACGGGCAGTGCGACCAACCAAACCAGCCAGGCGCGCCGCGAAAAGGAGGTTCTCCCGAACTGTGAGGAGCCCGTCCACGCTGGTTTCTTGAAAGACGAGACCCAACCGTCGGCGTACGTAACGCTTCTCCCGGACGATATCGTGGCCGAAGATGCGTGCTGTCCCCCGGGTGGGGGCGAGCAGGGTAGCAAGCAGAAGCATCGCCGTGGTTTTACCGGCCCCATTGGGCCCAAGCAGTCCAACCACGGTGCCGGCAGATACCTCCAGGTTCAGCGACTCGAGCGCGAGCGCGGTACCGTAATGGCGCCCAAGCCGCTCGGTTTCGATGGCCGGGCCTGATCCGGTCACACCTGCTGCGGCTCGCCTGCCACGTACCGGTAGCTGTACTCGTGCATCTCCTCAGACGGCTCGGTGAGCGCCTCATCCACGATTCGACGCAGCGGGGTGAGGGTGCAGACGGGGTCGGTGTTGGCAGCGTCTCCGGTCAGGGCAAAGGCCTGGCAGCGGCAACCTCCGAAATCCACCGTTTTTCGGGGGCAGGTTCGGCATGGCTCCTTCATCCAGCTGTCTCCCCGAAATGCCTGAAACGCCTCGGACTCACGCCAGATCCATGCGAGCGAGTGGCTTCGCACGTCATCGAATCGGAGTGTGGTGATCCCGGTTGCCCCGTGACACGGCAGCACCATGCCGTTGGGGGTAACCACGAGGTAGAGCTTTCCCCAGCCCCCATAGCAGGGCTTGGGATACAGCTCGTAGTAGTCAGGCAGCACATAGGTGATCTGCATGCGGCCACGGTACTGTTGAATGGCCCGCTCCGCTGTCTCGCGCGAGCGCTCGACCTGCTCCCTCGTCGGCATCAGAGACGCCCGGTTTCGCAGTCCCCAGCCATAGTACTGGGTATTGGCGAGCTCGACGCGATCGGCACCCAGATCGGCCGCCAGATCGATGATCTCAGCGAGTCGATCGAGGTTGGCACGGTGCAGGACGACGTTGACGGTAAAAGCGAAGCCCAGTTCGCGCACGATCGCCGCGGCTGCCTGTTTGTGCTTGACCGATCGCACGCCCGCGATTCGCTCCGCGACTTCCGGATCCGAGTCCTGTATCGAGATCTGAATGTGCTCCAGACCTCCTTCCTTGAGCCGCTCCGCGCGAGCGCGTGTCAGTCCCAATCCGGATGTGACCAAGGTGGAATAGAGACCCTCGGTTCTGGCATGCGCGGCCAGCTCCTCGAGATCCTTTCGAAGCAGCGGCTCGCCACCCGACAGGCCAAGCTGAAGAACGCCGAGGGCACGAGCCTCACTGAAGACCCGCTTCCAGTCGTCGGTTGCAAGCTCACTTTCGGCCCTGATCAGCTCCAACGGATTGGAGCAGTAGGGGCAGTGCAGGGGGCAGCGGTGGGTCAGCTCGGCCAGCAGGGTGGTCGGGATGTCACCCGGCACGAATCAGCTCCCGTTCCGCCATGAGCTTCAGATATTCGCTTACGTCCGTGCTGACATCCGCACCGTATCGCTCAGCCAGAATGCTCACTATTTGCCCCACCGTGTTGCTGCCGTTGCACAACTCGAGGATCGCGGCGCCAGTGTCGTTCAGCAGCACAGCTCCCTCGGGGTAGAGCAGCACGGGGCGCTGCCGGACCGGATCGAATTGCAGGCGCGTCATACGCCAAAGTTTGGGGACTGAGTCGGGGTCTAGCTGCATTGTCCATCGAACTGGGCATTGTCAGCGATATGGCTCATTGGTCGATGTACGCGTGGTGAATGGTATCGATCATGACCCAGAGCATCTCCAGCTTGAATGCCAACGCCTGGAACGCGCGCCGCTGGGTCTCGACCTTGGTACAGTGCCGCTGGACCAGGCGGAGGCCCTGCTGGCTGTCGCGAGGCGCTTGTACCAGCCGGCTCTTGAAGTACTCCAGCGCTTCGGGCCTGATCCAGGGATAGTGTTCGGGAAAGGCGGCGATCCGCTTCCGCATCAGGTCGGGAGCAAACAGCTCGGTCAGCGACGAGGCGACAGCCTCGATCCACGGCCTGGTCTTACAGAACGTGACGTACGATTCCGCGGCCAGCCGAACCCCGGGCAAGACGTGGCGCTCGTCTTCCATCTCTTCTCGAGGAACACCCAGCGCCGCACCGAGCCGGGTCCACAGCTCGATACCTCCGGTGCGGGGCCCGGTGCCATCGTGATCGACGATGCGCTGTATCCACTCCCGTCTGACGTCAGGATCGGGGCAGTTCGAGATGATGGCGGCATCCTTTCGAGGGATGGCGCGTTGATAGACCATGCGGTTTGCCACCCAGCCCTGGAGCTGCGCTGCTGTGAGCCGGCCCTCGTGCATGAGCTGGTGAAAGGGGTGCCTGGCGTAGTACGACGTGCTGAACGAACGGAGCCCTTCCGCCAGCGCGTTGGCTTCGAGCGGGCGGTCGAGCTCGGGAATCGGTGGCGGCGGCGGGGCTGCCAGAGCTGAAGCACTGAGTGTCGTGGTCATGGTCAGATAGAGAAGCTCATGCCGTCGGACCCGACCTCGACCCCAGCCCGTTCTACTAAGCTCCGCTGGGGCGAGCCCTCGATGAGCATTGGATTGGTGTTATTGATGTGAATGTACACTTTCCGCGGCCGCGACAGCGTTGCCAGTTGGGAAAGACTTCCGTCTGCCCCGGAGATGGGCTGATGGTCCATCTCCCGCGCCCGGGAGTCGCCGATGCCGAGAGAAATCAACTCGTCATCGGTCCAGAAGGTGCCGTCGAAGAGAAGAAGATCGGTTTCACCAATGCGGTCAAGCATTGCCTGGTCGAGCTCGCCACAGCCGGGGACGTAGGCGCACGAACCACCGCTGCCCTCGTCCATGAGAATCAGGCCTACAGTATGCCCCGGGCTCTCCTCCCGTGCAAAGCGCGGCGGGCCAGCCGGCACCTGGAACGGCTCGATCGTAATTCCGCTGGATTCACCGCTTCGGTAACGCAAGGGAATGGACTGCCCCAGCTGCATCTCGTGTACATCCACGCGCGCGAAGGCCTGCGTCATAGGGAGTATCCGCGAGTCCCGTTCCAGAATCAGTCTCACGGCGCGGGTGACAAAGAGCTGGAGGTGCCGGGCCTCCCGGAGGAGCACGATGCCGAGAGTGTGGTCCAGCTCAGCGTCGGTGGCAACGATTCCTTCGACCGGCACGTGGCGGACTCCGGCTGGGGTGGGCCCCGGAAGACAGTCGACCTGTTCACGAACGTCAGGCGAGGCGTTCAGGAGAAACCAGCGTTCCCCATCTACGCTGACGGCAGTGGAGGACTGCCTCCGGCGCGCCGCTCGATGAGGAGCAGAGCGCGCGGCACGGCAGGTGGGGCACCAGCAGTTCCACTGCGGAAAGCCGCCGCCGGCGGCGGTACCAAGCAGAACAATGTGCACGTGAATAGCCGAGGGGCCCGCTTTCACGGGCCCCTGATCTCAGCTCTGCCTAGAGCGTTGCTACGTAGGCAGTGACTTCCATCGTAACGGCCACAACTTCCGCCTGAGGCTTGGTCCAAGACATGGTGTCGCTCCGCATTGGATGTAGGTGATACCGTCATACATGGGTGCTTTCACCCAGTCGGCCCCTTACCTGGCCCGACCATGCCCTTGGTAAAGCAGGGCCCGTGCCAACTGGAGGCCGGGCCTGCGATTGCGAGGTAAGTTGGTCCCGGTAAAAGACGTGGGCTTACAGTCAGAGAAGCGGAGGCGGCCGGGACGCGGTGGGTGGAAGGACCCGGCTGGGTCTTTTCACCCACTCTGAATGTCGAACTTCTTGAGCCGGTACCGTAGGGTGTCCCGGCTGATACCGAGACGCTGGGCCGCCTGGGTCTGGTTACCGTTCGCGTCATGCATGGCGCGTTCAATCATCGCGCGCTCGACCTGCGTCAGATCGGCACTCTCGGATGGCATGCCCGCGGCTGCCACAGCGCCGTCGCTCTCATCCGGCCCCGCCTTCATCGGAGCCGATACCGAGAGATGCTCCACGTTGAGGGTAGCATCACGACTCCATAACACCGCCCGCTCGATGACGTGGCTCAACTCGCGCACATTTCCCGGCCATGGGTACGACAGCAGCACCTCACGGGCCCGTGCGTCGATCCGGTGCACGTCTTTTCCGTACTTGGCGCTGAACCGGCGGAGGAAGTGCTCCGCCAAAACCAGCGCATCGTCTCCTCGCTCGCGCAACGGCGGTAGGTGGAGCAGAATTACCGCGAGCCGAAAGTACAGATCGCGGCGGAAGCTGTTCAGCTGTACCTCCTTCTCGAGATTCCGGTTGGTGGCCGCCAGAATCCGAACGTTGACCTTGCGGTCGCGGATTCCGCCCACCCGCCGCACGGTACGCTCTTCGATGGCGCGCAGCAGCTTTCCCTGGAGCGAAAGCTCCAGGTCGCCTACCTCGTCGAGGAAGAGAAAGCCCCCTTCGGCTGCCTCGAACAACCCGATTTTGGACTCCTTGGCATCGGTGAAGGCGCCGCGCTCGTAGCCGAAGAGCTCGGCCTCCATTAGGTTGGCCGGAAGGGCGGTGCAGTTGACATCGATGAATGGCTTGGCCGCCCGTGGTCCGGAGTTGTGAAGGGTGCGGGCCACCAGCCCCTTACCGGTTCCGGTCTCTCCAGTGATCAACACCGGGGGCGTGTCGTCCAGGGCGGCAATCTGGCGGACCTGGTCAAGAAGGGCGCGCAGGGCCGGAGAGCTGCCAAGAATGCCGGCAAGGGCGACGCCGCCAGCCGCCCGACGCCGATGGTAGAACAGCTCCTGCTTCAGCAAGGCGGTTTCACGGGCGCGGTCGGCCAACAGCTTCAACTCTTCCAGGTCAACGGGCTTCTTCAGGTAGTCGAAGGCACCAAGCTTCACTGCCTCGACCGCGCCTTCGATGGTCCCGTGGGCGGTCATGATGACAACCGGTATAGCGGGATCGAAATCCCGTATCCGACGCAGCAGTTCGATGCCGCTCATGCCGGGCAGACGCACGTCGGCAAAGACCACATCGGGCCTGAGGCTCTCGACCAGTTCCAGCGCCTTCTCCGCGTCATCTGCTACTTCCGCCTGGTAACCGGCTTCGGTCATGAAGCTCTTGATGGCCCGAGCCAGGGTGCGTTCGTCATCCACGATCAGCACGGTGGAACCGATCACGACGGCATTCCGGCTTCAGGGCTCGAGACGGGGAGCCGCACCCGAACGGTGGTGGCTCCCGGGCGGCTGGTAATATCCAGCCGCCCGCCGTTCTGCTCCACATACCGCTTGGCGATAGCAAGGCCCAGCCCGGTGCCGGCGGCCCGGGTGGTGAAGAACGGCTCGCACACCGACGGAAGGACGCTCTGGGCGATACCGTCACCGGTATCGGCAATATCGATCGAGACCCCTCCTCCCGACTCGCTCTTCCCATTCAGCGATGCGCTGATCCGGAGGCGCCCACCCTGTGGCATCGCGTCGAGCGCATTGGAGACTATCTCGACCAGGGCCTGCTCGATCTGCATTGGGTCGACCCGTACCTCCGGGATAGTGGATGGGACATCGACCTGTAGCTCCACTCCTCGTTCCTTCAACAGCTCCGCGAACGCGGGCAAAAGGCCCTCGACCAGGCGGGGAACACTCTCGCTCAGGGGGTGGAACGGTGCGGGCCGGGAAAAGCTCAACAGATGGCTGATGCGGCGGTCGAGGCGATCAACCTCCTGGATGATGGCGTCGAGATGCTCGGCCGATGATGGGGACCCCGGGTGGTGCCGAACCACCTGAGCCGCGGCACGAAGGCTTGCCAGTGGATTGCGCAGGCCGTGCGCAACCGCTGCCGCCATCTCGCCGATCGAGGCCAGCTTTTCGGACTGGACCAGTTGAGCTTGGGTCTTTCTTAGATGCTCGGTCATGCGGACAAATGCCCGGGCAAGCTCGCCGATCTCGTCTCGGGAGTTGGCGGCGATGGGATGGTCGAGCCGGCCCGATCCCACTACCGCCATGGCCCGGGTAAGCTCGTTCACCGGCCGGGCGAGACTGCGTGAGATCAGCCAGGAGCCGAGTAGTCCGGCCGCTAGCGTTAGAACTACAATCAGCAGGAGGATGCGCTCCTGGGTGGCGAGGATCTCCTCCAGTCGGGTGTAGGCGCCCCGCACGCTGGACTCCCGGGCCCGACGATAGATGTCCCGATTGAGCTGAGTGAGGGCGGGCTGGAGGCGACCCTTCATTTCCTGTTGGGCCATAATGTACGCAGCCTGTTTCCGCCCCGAATCGTAGAGTCCGAAGATGGTGGCGGCTGCCGTCTGAATCTGATGTTGGATACCGCGGACGCTTTCGGCGAGCGGCATCTCCTCCGGGTGAAGCTCAGCGGCCCAGCGCTTCTGCCAGTAGTCCACCACCTCACCCGCCAGGCGGAACTCTTGCTTTGCAGTGGGGTCCATTCCGCTCAGGTAACGCCAGATGACCTCGGTCTGGTCGAACATGGCGGTCTCCAGCTCCGCATAGGTCCGAGTCCGAGCCATGCTGTCTCCCAGCGCCTGCAACGCCCTGCGCTCCAGGAGGTTGCTCCGAATCGCCTCGGCGCCGACCAGCAGAGCGGGGAGGACCATGAGCGAAAATCCGAGCAGTAGTTTGCGCTGGAAGGTCACGGTTCAAAGTTAACTGATACAAATGGGTCCAGTGAGGCTGCCTAACTTCCGATTCAATGCCCATGTGGCCACGGATGAACGCCGATGAGGACTGAGTGAAACATCAGGAACTTACGAGACAGATTATTGGCGTATTCTTCGACGTCTATAATGAACTCGGGCATGGCTTTCTGGAGTCAGTCTATGTCTAGGCGTTTGCCCTAGCGCTCAGGGAGTCGGGGCTGGGGGTGCAGCGAGAAATGCCGCTCACGGTACGTTTTCGCAATAAAGTAGTGGGAGAATTTCGGGCAGATCTGGTTGTGGGAGGGGCAGTTCTAGTGGAGGTAAAGGCCTGTCAGTGCCTCCATCCCACTCACAAAGCTCAAACCTTAAATTACCTACGTGCTACCGTCCTCGAGGTTGGACTGCTCCTGAACTTCGGCCCGAGGCCCATTGTTAAACGCCTTCTATTCGATAACCCCCTGAAAACACGATTTCCGAAACGCCCCAAGGACAGGGGAACAGGAGCCGCTCGTGCAAACGGAACGATCCTTAGCCATCCGGCTTCATCCGTGGCCCAAAGCATTTTTTCTCTTGCTCCGTCCGAGTGAATCTCATAGTTTGTCTTAACCAACCTGCCTTCGGAGGTCCTGCCGATGTCGGACGCATTCCTCAGCTCCGACGACTTCGACGAACAAGCTCATCACCTCTACAACGAAGGCCGCTACGATGAAGCCCTGACCGTCCTCAAGGAAGGCATCACCCTCTACCCCCACGCAGTAGAGCTTCATATCGGAACTGCCTACGCCCACCTCGCCCGCGAGGAGTTCGGCTGGGCCCGCCGGAGCTTTGAGCAGGCACTTTCCCTGGATCCGGACCATGAAGACGGCCTTGCCGGCGTGGGCGAAACCCTGCTCAAGCTGGGAGACCGCGACGGGGCCATGCGAGCGGTGGAGCGTATCCTTCAGCTTGGCTTTCAGGACGATCATGAACTGATGCTTCAAGTGGGACGAGCGCTGTTTCGGGAAGGGCTGGTGGCCCCGGCCCACCGCTTCTTCGATCTGGCCGCGGCAGCTCATCCCGAGTCGGCCGATGCCGCGGCGTGTCTCGGCTATGCCTCGCACCGGCTGGGGAACGATGCGGGCTCGCTCTACTGGCTGCGCCGCGCGCTGGAAATCGACGCCGGGTACAGTGAAGCCCGCATATATCTCGCCAACCTGCTCTACGACCGCGGTGAGTCGGATGCGGCTCTGCACCACCTGGAGCGGACCCAGCCCGAGGATCACTTCGACGAGCTTGGCATCTGGCGGCACATCGAGCTGAAGAAGAGCATCTACCGCCTACCCGACGAAGATCCCGAGCTGGCTCCCTGGCTGCTTCGGTTGGGAGAGGTGGTGGGAGAGCCGGACGCCATAGACTTGCTGCTAGCCGAGGTGGAAGCCCAGCAGGCCGACGGCGGGGTGCGGGATCCCTATCAGCTCGAGCTGTTCGGAACCCTGCTCAGTGAACTGCACGCCATGCAGAAAAAGCCGGGGCAGAGCGAGCTGCACCTGATCATGACGCTGGCGGGCAACAGCATCCGCGGCACCTGGGAGGAAATCCTGATCCAGATGAAAGCCGCCGACCGCGAGTGGGCCCAGGGATCCCTGAGCGACTTCATGGCTAGCCTGGCGCGGCGGGGACAGACCGAAACCGGAATCGTCATCCCCACCACCGACGCGGAAGCGTTCATCCGCGGGAGCGCCGAGGCGGGGGTGCTTCGTATTGTGCAGTAAGACGTAAGCAGGAACAGCAAGAGCGTAAGCGGTAAGCGGTAAGCGGTAAGCGGTAAGCGGGGCGGCCCGGTTAAGTTTTCGGGCGCCCCGCTCTCCTTTTTGAGGACAAGAATTTGAACGCAACGACTGTGTCTGCTTCCCGCTTACCGCTCACGGGGCACCACTCACGCCCCTGGACCGAAGGCGTTGTCCGCGAGGTCCTCCCCAACGGCCTGACCCTCCTGGTCCAGCCCGATAACTCGGCGCCGGTGGTTTCAGTCGTGACCCATGTGAAGGCAGGATTCTTCGACGAGCCCGACCGCTGGGCCGGCATCTCGCACGTGTTGGAGCACATGTTCTTCAAGGGCACCGCCCGACGAGGCGTAGGCGCGATTGCGCGGGAGACCAAGGCAGCTGGAGGGTATCTCAACGCGGGAACCGGCTACGACCATACCTCGTACTTCACCGTGCTTCCCGCATCGAGCCTTGCCGCGGCGCTCGATATCCAGTCCGACGCCCTGCGTAATTCGGTCATCGACGCCGGGGAACTGGCCCGGGAGCTCCAGGTGATCATCCAGGAAGCCAAGCGGAAGCGCGATACTCCCGGCGCGGTGGCCCACGAAACCTTGCACGAGCTGATGTTCGACCGGCACAGGATCCGTCGGTGGCGGATCGGCTACGAGGAACAGCTCGCCCAGCTGACCCGGGACGATCTCTGGTCCTACTACCACTCCCGGTATGTGCCGGAGCGGACCATCGTGGCAATCACCGGAGCCATCAATTCCGAGGAGGCGCTGGAGCTGGCCCGGGCAGCGTACGGCGAATGGCCCGTGGCCCCCGGTGCGGTCGACCTCTCGCCCGAGGAGCCTCTCCGGCGGGAAGTCCGCGCCCGCACCCTCCGGGGGGACGTCGCTCACGCCGAGTTGGTGGTTGGATGGCGCACAGTGGAGCCACTACACGAGGACGCGCCGGCGCTGGACCTGGCTGCAGCCGTCCTCGGCCTGGGGCGGGGGAGCTGGCTCTATCGGGGGCTCCGGGAGACGGGGATCGTCACCTCGATATCGGCCTACAACTACGCACCGACCGAGCTCGGGGTCTTCAGCATCGGAGCCGATCTCGCACCCGAGAAATTGACGCCCGCCCTGGAGCGGATCGCGGAGAGCGTTTCGCGCCTGACCCTGCTGGGTCCTTCCGTTGACGAGCTGGAACGGGCTCGCACTCTGCTTCGGGCCCGCTGGGGCAAACAGCTGGAGCCGATGGAAGGGAAGGGCTCGGCCCTCGCCGCTGCGGAGGCGTTGGAGCACGTGTCGTTTCTGGATCGGGAATACGAGGCGTTGGGGAGGCTGACTGTGGACCAGGTTCGGGCCGCGGCGGCCAGGTATCTCCAGCCCGACAACGTCGCGGCGGTGGCCTACGTGCCGGAGGGCCAGGGTCATGAGCTGACCGCTCCCCTGTTGGAGCGCGCGTTCGCGGTGACGGCGCTCCGAAAGGAGACGCCACCGCCGGAGGTGCGGCCAACCCCGCGGCCGCCCGGCAAAGCTGACGGACGCTGGGAGGCGGAAGTGCTCCACACGGCCCTCCCGGGAGCCGATTTGCTGGTTCGGCGAAAAACCGGCGTTCCCCTGGTTACCGTCGGTATCTACGTGCCGAGGGTGGAGCCCGACCTGCCGGCGCAAGCGGGCCTGGGAGCGCTGGTGGTCCGAAGCTCGGTCCGGGCGGCGGGGAACCTCGACGCCGGCGGGCTGGCCTTTGCGTTCGAACGGCTGGGAGGAACTCTAAGCCCCACGGCCGCATCGGACTGGGTCGGCTTTGCCACCACGGTCATCGCGGAGAACTTAGCGGAGGCCGCCACGCTCCTCGATCTGGTTTTCACCGACCCACGATTGAGCGAGGCTGACGTGAAGACCGAGCGCGGCCTCATGGTCATCGAGGCGGAGCAGATAGCGGACGACATGTTCCGCTATCCCTTTCAGCTTGCCTTCGCCGGCGCGTTCGGCAATTCCGGATATGGGCTTCCGGTGAGTGGCCTGCCGGCGACTCTTGCCACTATCAGCTCTGCCGATGCACGTTCGTGGCACCGGGTTCTGCTGGGAGTCCGTCCGGTAATTGTCGCGGTGGGAGATGTGGATGCTGAAGCCGCCAGCTCCACCCTCGCCGGGGTCTTGGGACATCGGGCGCCGGTTAACGCCCCACCGGCCCTACGGCCGATGCGCTGGGCTGGCGGCCGGGGAGACGCATCGATCGTGGTCGTCGAGCGCGAGAAGCAGCAAGCAGCGCTGGCCATGGCGTTCCCGGGACCGGCCCGGCGAGACCCGGAGCGGGCGGCGGCGGATGTGTGGGCTGCCGTGGCCAGTGGGTTGGGCGGGCGGATGTTCGAAGCCCTGCGCGACCGGCGTTCCCTGGCCTATACCGTGATGGCTTCGAGTTGGCAAAAAGGACGGGCTGGCGCGCTGCTCACTTATATCGCCACTTCCCCTCAGCGCGAAGATGAAGCACGTACGGCCATGCTGGAGGAGCTCGACCGATTCACTCGCGAGCCGGTCAGCCCGGCGGAACTGCAGCAGGCAGTCAGTTACCTGGCGGGCCAGGCGGAGGTGGGACGGCAGAGCGCGGCGAGCCTGGCGGGAGAAATTCTGGAGGCCTGGCTCACCGGCAACGGGCTGGCCGATCTCAACGACCCCGGCGCCGCGTTCAGGGTTGTAAGTGAGGAGGACATCCAACGGCTGGCGCAACGCTATCTGCGGCCGGCGGAGCGGGCGGAGGGTGTCATCCGAGGCAGCGGCCTCAGCTCCCCAGTCGCCGGCTGATGACGTCGATTCCCTTGCCCACGTCGGCCGGCGCCCGCGCTATGATCTCGACCAGGCACGCGCCCTCGTCCGGCGCGCAGTGCAGCACGATATGGCCCTCGAGACAGAGCAGGGCAACTGCTATTCCGCCGGCTCCCTCGCGGACCACCGGGGGCCCCAGTGAGGGCATGCCCACCGCACCAGCCGCTGCCACTACCAGACCGGACAGGGCGTGAGTGTCCCGAAGCCGCGCCGGATCGATCGAGGTAAACTCGAGCAGCTGGTGATTGAATGTGGCGCTCACAGGTGGCCCGGAGGTGTCAGGCTCGAGCGGGCGACGCCGCAACCGCGTCGCGATAGCCTTCCGGGACGCCCACGTCGAAAAAACGGGCCGGACTGATTACGCCGGCCAGGGCGTTTCGGCGGGCAAGGCGCTGAAGCACCGGCACGTCGTCGAGCTCAGCGCCGGGGGCGAGTTCCCGTCCCACTTCCTCGAACTCATCGAGCAGGTCGCCGGAGAAAGCCATTCGGCCGATCGGTGTAACCGCGACCGTATCGCCGGCGGTGTCGAACCGCCCGGCGCCCTTATCAGCCACTGCTACCACCCGAAGGGTGCCGTCAGGTGCCTTCCGGACCGACGCCCTGCCGGTGGCGCCCTTAGAGCCTGCGTCTTTGCGTTCGATCTCCGCCAGGAGTACCGTGGCCAGGCTGGTGGAGCGAAAGGTGGAGAGCACGGCGGCTGAGGGATTCGGACCTTGAAAGAGATTGTCCGGCAAGACCGCCATGAAAGGCGATCCGGCCAGGTTGTCGCGTGCCCGGAGCAAGGCATCGCCGAGTCCGCGTGGATGATCCTGGGGAACGAACTCCAGCTCCAGAGGACCCGGGTAGTTGCGAGCTGCGGCCTCCAGCATCGGCTTGTGAGGGTTGGTGATGATTATGGCCCGAAGCAGCCCCGCATCGGCGGTCTCATCGAGGGTCCAGTAGAGCACCGGCTTGAGCCCTACCGGAAGCATCTCCTTCGGCAGCCAACGCGTAATCGGATGCAGCCGGGTGCCGAGTCCCCCGCAAGGAATCACTGCCGTATCGATCATCATGGAAAGGGCCTGCGTCGGGAATCAGGGGAGGGCGGAGACCAACCAGAGTATCTTGCACGCTCACGTTTGGGGAGGGAGCAGCGTGTCCGAAGCTAGTCCTGGTCCTGGAGGCGAGCAAGGTCGCCCGGATTGGACCGCGGCCGACGTGCTGAGCTTCTTACGAATTCCGCTCGCCGCGGCATTCGTGCTGGTATCACACACTGGTTGGCGCCTTGCGATCGTGGGGGCCGCTGCGGTAACCGACCTGCTGGATGGCCCGGTTGCCCGCCGCCGGGGCAGCTCGGCCTATGGCCCGGTGCTCGACCCCATAGCCGACAAGGTGTTCATGGCCGGCGCCGTGGGCGTGGTGGCGTTCTCCGGCAGCCTGCACCTCTACGAAATCGTGGGCGTACTCCTCCGGGACATCGTAGCCACCTTGGCGTTCGCCGCCACCTTCTTTTTCGATCAGCCCCGGGCTATTCCAGCGCGGTGGAGCGGCAAGGCGGTGACGGTAGCACAGATCCTTACCCTGGTGGCATTTCTCCTGAGCTCTCCCTACCTCCGTCCGATCGCCTGGGGCACGACCGCCATCGCCGTGTTTGCCATCATCGATTATCTCCGGGTTGCGCCACGTGCCCAGCGCCGGGTGGGTCGCTGATGCAGGAGACCAAGCGCGCATCTCTGAGCTGGCAGGACGGATTGCGGTTTGTCGGAGGCGCGCCGGATGGGCCAATGTCCAGTATAGACGGAGACAACGTCGCTGCGCCGGGACCGATGCTCGCGCTTCTGCTCGCCGCGGCATCGTGCAGTGGCTCGGACGTTGTACTCATCCTTAAGAAGATGAGGGTGCAGCTGCGGGAGCTGCGGATCGAAGTGACCGGGCAGCGGCGGGAGCAGGAGCCCCGACGCTACACCGCTCTCCATTTCGATTACCACATCGGTGGCGAAGGCCTCGATCACGGCAAGGCCACCCGGGCGGTGAGCCTGTCGGTCGAGAAGTACTGCTCGGTGATCCACTCGCTCGCGCCGGATATTGCAGTCACCTATGCCGTCAGTCTCGCCTGAGCTTCTGCTGCTGGCGGGCGCGCTGACGTTGAGCGCCCCACTGAACGCGCAGCAGGGCCGGGAGATGGGTATCCAGGCAATCGGAACCGCAGCGGATCCCTCGCTTGCGGTCGCGGCGGTATACGGAGGAATTCGGAGCTCAACTCGAACCCGTCTGTCGGCGTCGGCCGGTGCCGGCGTCTCTTCCGGGGAGCCGGCGTTCCGGGGCGAGATTCTCGGGCACTTCCTTCTCAGCCCCAGCAAAACTGACGGTCCCGGGTTCTACTTCGCCGGCGGGGTGGCTGCTGTGGGTGGCGGGGTAGATCAGGGCTATGTGGTTCTGACGGTCGGGATCGAGGACCGCCCCGCGGCAGGTGCTGGATGGGTGGCGGAGCTGGGTGTGGGAGGAGGGGTTAGACTGGCCCTGGGATACCGCTGGAGGTGGCTGCGGTCGGCCACGTTACGATGAAAGAAAAACGCCCCGGAAGAGCATCCGGGGCGTTTCATCGGATACTCCGGGGCTTACGCCGCGCCGGATTCTACGATGTCCACCCGACGAACCGGCTGGCAATAGCGCTCACCCAGGAGGCGGAGCTGGGCCTGCTGCTCCGGATTCAGATCTTCGTAGCGATCCGCGATGTATCCCATGGTGTCGTCGAACCAGTCCTTCTGGTGCTCCGGCAGGGCGTCGATGACGCCACAGCGGAGGATATGACTGAACAGCTCGTCCCGCGCCTGGGTGAACGATGCCGCTTCAGGGCCGCTTCTGAGCTTCTTCTTGTTCATGCACCTTCCTTTAGCAACAGATGTTATAGTGTTGACTCGACTAAAGATAACCGATTGCACCATTTGGTGCAATCGCGCGTGGCGAGCATCTCAGGGTGATTTTCAGAGGTCTAAGGTCTAGGGTCAAGGGTCGAACTAGATATCGTAGTAGACTCTAGACCCTAGACTCTAGACCGCCCAGTGAACGCCACCGCCTCCGCTCCCGGACTCATTATCTTTATCGGCCGGATTTCCCTGAACTTGACCGGGGGCAACCGCCCGCCCTCGAGGTGGCCATGGCAGAGCACGACGAGGTCTATGATGAGGAGCGAGCCGCCAGGCTCGCGGCCCTCTTGCGCGCACTGGCAGCCCGGATCGAGGAACTCGACCAGTCCGGGCAGCTGCTTCGGGGCGGGCCCGAGTTACTGCGGATGATGGGCGATGCGCGCAGCGAGCTGTTCCATTACGAGGTTCGGAGCACCTACGATACGCCCGAGATCGCGGACAGCAGGCGGATCGTAGAGGAGGCACAGCACCAGGACTCCTTCTTACCCGATGAGCCGGAGGACGACGAGCCATGGCGGCGACGCAGGCCGGAATGAAGCGCTTTTACACCCTGTTCGCGGTTGTGGCTCTCGTGGGCCTCGGAGCCCTTGCCTACCTTCTGACCCGTCCCGCCACGGTTAGCATTCCGGTCAACGTCACGGTGCAGCCTTCAGACACCTCCGGCTTTGCCGGGTACGTCCAAGGCTCCGACACGGCACCGGTGGAGATCACCGAGTACGCCGATTACCAGTGCCCTTTCTGCCAGACGTTCGCCACGCTCCAGATGCCCACCATCGAAGAACGGCTGATCCGTACCGGCCGGGTACGCTGGCGCTACCGCGATTTCCCTCTGCAGCAGCACCCCTTTGCCCGCCTGGCGGCGCACTCGGCGGCCTGCGCCGATGAGCAGGGGAAATACTGGGAGCAGCACAGAGGCATCTACCAGGGCCAACCGGAGTGGGCTGGTGCCGGCAGCGCCGCGCCGCTTTTCCGGAAGTACGCCCAGGGGGCCGGGGTAGATGCGGCCCGCTACGATGCCTGCATGAAGTCGGGTAAGTATGCCGGACGAATCCAGGCCGACTACAACTCAGGGATCGCGGCGGGAGTGAGCTCGACCCCGACGTTGCTGGTCAGAGGCAGGCTCTACCGCGGAAGGTTCGACTCCGACGCGATTACCAAACTGGTAGACTCACTGGCACGACACCCCACTCAATGATCTATCGGATGAGCGCGGCAATGTTGAGCCTCATCGGGCTCTTCATTTCCGGGTACCTGTACCTCTACAAGGTCGGAAAGATCGGCAACCTGGCCTGCGGAACCGGTGGGTGCGAGACGGTTCAGTGGAGTCCCTGGAGCCGGGTTGCGGGCATCGAGGTCTCGCTGATCGGGGTGCTGGGATACGCCGGACTGCTGGCGCTGAGTCTCGCAGCGCTGCAGCCGGGCCTGACTCACCGGAACTGGCCGGTGGCGCTGCTCTCCGGACTGGCCGGCATCGGCGTTCTCTTTACGATTTACCTCACCTACCTCGAGCTGTTCGTCATCCACGCTATCTGCCGGTGGTGCGTGGCCTCGGGCGTCGTCATCCTCATGCTCTTTATCACTGCGCTCATCGACCTGCGCCGGCTCCGCCGGAATCGCGTCGCATAGGTGTCGGAAAACTCCAAGGTCTCCCATTCCGTCCAACCCCTGGCCGTTCTCGCGCTTGGGGCGCTTGGCGTGGTGTATGGCGACATCGGCACCAGCCCGCTGTACGCCCTGAAAGAGTGCTTCAGCGGCACGCACGGGGTGCCGGTCACCAAGAGCAACGTGCTTGGCGTCCTCTCGCTGATCTTCTGGTCGCTCAACTTCGTGGTCACCTTCAAATACCTGAGCGTGGTGATGCGGGCCGACAACCGGGGAGAGGGGGGCATACTGGCATTGCTCGCCCTGGTGCGGCCTCACGGGGAGGGGAGGCCGGAAGGTGCCTACCGCTGGCTGATTGCCGTGGGATTGTTCGGCGCGGCGCTGCTGTACGGCGACGGCATCATCACCCCGGCAATTTCGGTACTCGGTGCGGTGGAGGGCTTGAGCATCGCCACGCCGGTCCTGGAGCAGTGGGTGGTGCCGATTGGCGTGGTGATCATTTCGGGCCTGTTTGCGGTGCAGCGGCGGGGCACCGCCGGAATCGGAAACATCTTCGGACCGATCACCGGCCTCTGGTTCATCTGCATCGCGGTGCTTGGGGTCATGGGGATCCTCCGTCATCCCTCGGTTCTAGCTGCCCTCAGCCCGTGGTATGCAGCCACCTTCCTCTGGCAGGAGGGCTTCACGGGGCTGATGGTCCTGGCCGCGGTAGTGCTGGTAGTCACCGGGGGCGAGGCGCTGTACGCCGACATGGGGCATTACGGCAAGCGGCCCATCCGGGTGGCCTGGTATGCAGTAGTTCTGCCGGCACTGGTGCTGAACTACTTCGGCCAGGGCGCGGTACTTCTCGAATCTGCCGACGCGGCCCGCAACCCCTTCTACGCTCTGGTCCCGGCCTGGGCACTGTATCCCATGGTGGCGATCGCCACTGGAGCGGCGATCGTGGCCTCCCAGGCGCTGATCTCCGGAGCGTTCTCCCTCACCCGCCAGGCGGTGCAGCTCGGCTACATGCCGCGGATGAACATCGTGCACACGTCGAGCAGCCACATCGGCCAAATCTACATTCCCCAGGTGAACACCGTACTCTGGATTGCCTGCATCGGCCTGGTGCTCGCCTTCCAGTCAACGAGCAACCTGGCCGCGACGTATGGAGTGGCGATGACCGGTACCATGACCACCACGACCCTGCTGCTCCTCGTGGTGGCGAGAAAATTATGGCACTGGAGTCTGCCGCGGGTGGTGCTCCTCGGCACCGTTTTCCTTATCGTGGACCTGGCCTTCTTCGTCACCAACCTCTTCAAGATTCCCGACGGCGGGTGGTTCCCGCTCCTAGTGGCGGCGGTCGTCTATCTCTTCATGTCTACCTGGAAGAAAGGCCGGGCCCGGCTCTCCGAGATCGTGCGGGAGAACACCCTGCCGCTCGATCTCTTTCTCACAGATATCGCCAAACGGAAGCCGCACCGGGTGCCGGGCGTCGCCGTGTTCCTCACCTCGGTTCCGGGCGGTACGCCCCCGGTCCTGCTGCACCATCTCAAGCACAACAAGGTCTTACACGAGAAAGTGATGATGCTCTCGGTTATGGGCGAGGAGATCCCTCAAGTGGATCAGGGCGATCGGGTTCGGTGCCGGGAGCTGGGGGAGGGCTTCTACGAGGTGCTGGCGTACTACGGCTTCCTGGAAACGCCCGATATTCCCGCAGCGCTCAGGTCGTTGGCACAGGAGTCGGACAGAGGGCCGGGGGTGCCGGTCAAGGTGACGGAAACATCGTTCTACCTGGGGCGGGAGACCCTGATACCCACAGACGGCCGGAAGAAATCCAGCACGAGCCGCGTCCCTCCGCCCGGCGATGGAGCGCCGCTCACGCCCGGGATGGTTCGATGGCGTAAGAAGCTGTTCATCCTCATGACCCGGAACGCCCAATCGGCCACGGCATTCTTCGGCTTGCCGCCCAACCGGGTGGTCGAGCTGGGGGCGCAGATTCAGTTCTGACGGCCATTGCCGTCAGAACGGTAGCGGCGCACTGCGTGCGCCGGTGACCCAAACGGATATCGGTGTGCGCCTGAGGCAGGGGCGCACGCAGTGCGCCCCTACGATTCCTTGTCCTCGTACATCTCCTTCAACCGGTTCACCACCGCCGGATCTGCCAGGGTGGTGGTATCGCCCAGGGCACGGCCCTCCGCTATGTCCTGGAGCAGGCGGCGCATGATCTTCCCACTCCGGGTCTTGGGAAGGTCGGCCGAGAAGATTATGTCGTCCGGCCGGGCGATCGCCCCGATTTTCCTGACTACGTGTTCCTTGAGATCGTCTTTGAGGCTGGGCGAGATCTGTTTTCCTTCCTTAAGCGTGACAAACGCAGCCAGCGCCTGTCCCTTGAGCTCGTGGGTCTTTCCGACGACCGCGGCTTCGGCTACGGAGGGATGATCCACCAGCGCGCTTTCCACCTCCATGGTACCGATGCGGTGTCCCGCCACGTTCAGCACATCGTCCACCCGCCCCAAAATCCACCAGTAGCCCTCCTCGTCCAGCTTGGCTCCGTCTCCCGCGAAGTAGCGCCCGGGAAAGCGGCTCCAGTAGGTCTCCTTATACCGCTCGTCGTCTCCGTAGATGGTGCGGAGCATGCCGGGCCAGGGCTCGGTGAGGATGAGAAATCCGCCGCCTCGCTCGAGCGTCCTGCCGGATGCATCCACCAATTCGGCGCTGATCCCGGGAAACGGCACTGTCGCCGAGCCGGGTTTGGTAGTGGTAACGCCGGGCAGGGGTGTGATCATGATTCCACCGGTTTCGGTCTGCCACCATGTGTCAACGATCGGGCACCGGCTACCACCGATCTGCTCCCGGTACCAGATCCAGGCTTCCGGATTGATTGGCTCACCCACGGTACCGAGGAGTCGCAGGGTGGACAGGTCGTGCCGGGCCGGGTGTGCCGTGCCCCACTTCATGAAGGCGCGGATGGCCGTGGGCGCGGTGTAGAGGATGGTCACTCCATACCGCTCGACGATGCTCCAGAACCGGTCTCGCTCGGGCCAATCGGGCGCGCCCTCATACATCACCACCGTTGCCCCATTGGCCAGTGGCCCATAGACGACGTACGAGTGTCCGGTAACCCAGCCGACGTCCGCCGTGCACCAAAAGACGTCGTCATCGCGGAGATCGAAGACGTACCTGGTGGTGGCGGCTACCTGGGTGAGATATCCGCCGGTGGTGTGGACGATGCCTTTCGGCTTGCCCGTGGTTCCGGAGGTATAAAGGATGAAGAGAAGATCCTCCGCATCCATTGCCTCGGCCTCGCAGTCGGGCGATGCCCGCTCGAGAAGCTCATGCCACCAATGGTCGCGGTCACCCTGTAGAGAAACGGCGGCCTCGCGCCCACGCCGGACGACTATGCAGTGCTTGATCGAAGGAGTTTCCGCGATGGCTTCATCGGCGAAGCGCTTGAGGGGCAACAGCTGCCCCCGCCGATAGCCACCATCGGCCGTGATCACGGCAACGGCCTGGGCATCGTTGATCCGGTCTCGCAAGGATTCAGCGGAGAAGCCGCCGAAGACCACCGAGTGTACCGCGCCGATCCGCGCGCAGGCCAGCATCGCAATCGCGGCCTCCGGAATCATCGGGAGGTAGATGGCAACCCGATCGTGCCGGCGGATTCCGAGAGACTTGAGCGCGTTGGCGCAGCGGCCCACCTCTCGGGCAAGCTCCGCATACGTTAGCACACGCTGGTCGCCCGGCTCTCCCTCCCAGATGATGGCAGCCTTGTTCTTTCGGTATCCAGCCAGGTGGCGGTCCAGGCAGTTGGCGGCCGCATTGAGCTTTCCGCCGGTGAACCACCGCGCGTGCGGAGGCTTCCACTCGAGAACCTCGGTCCAGGGGGACATCCAGTCGAGCGACCGGGCCTGCTCCTCCCAGAACTTCTGAGGGTCGCGGCCGGCATGGTACAGGGTCTCGGTAGCGGCAGCGCGAGCGGCGAATGCCGGCGGAGGCGGAAAGCGCCGGGTCTCCGAGAGAAGCGTGTCGAGCTGTTCGTTCATGGCGTCAGAGGTAAGAGGGAGCGGCACCCGCTACTTTTGCGGTACTCTGCCGCGGAGTGCGGTGTAAACTGGTGCTGCAATTGTTCGTAAGAGGCCTTGCAACAGATTGAGAATTACTGGCTTGTCGCCGTTGGCACCAGTCTCGCCTTTTCCCGGGCGAGGCTGCGAAGACGTTGTGGTCGAGCGTCGATCCGCCCGATAAGAGCACACCCGGAGTGATTCGGGGCCGCAAAACTAGAGGTCTCACCTGGCCGACTGCGCCCGGTGTAGATAGCTCGGTGCCGAAGGAGGAGAGATGAGGTCCGCAAACGATGCAGAACGTGGCATGACAGCGCCGGAGACGCTCGGCCTGGACACCCGCGTCGAGATTCGCAAGGCCGCGATCAGTCTGCTCGAGGAAATGCCCGAGGGTGCGGGGCGCCTCGTGATCGATCTGAGTCACACGCGCCACGTCGACTCGGCCGGACTCGGCGCCCTCATGCTCATCCAGCGGCGCGCGGCCGAACGGCGTCAAACCGTGACCCTGCGCAATGTGAGCGACGAGATCAGGTTTCTGCTGGTGCTGACGAAACTGGACGATCTCTTCCAGCTGGAGTCAGCGTTCGCTTGACGGGCGGGTGGACGGGCGGACGGATGGACGGGCGGACCGTTCGAGAGCGCTGACGGAGGTAACTGGTCACGGGATACTGCACTGAGCGCTTTCGCTTTGGTGCCCTTCCTTCCGTTCATCGGTCTCCGTCCAAGTCGTCCGACCCCCGTTCACCTGTCCGCCCGTCCGCCTGTCCGTCCGTCCACCCGTCCGCC
>Ga0136617_10000419_pt1 | contig 35388 bp, 39 predicted proteins | sample AntDrymUQ3222106_2_FD_129672 | JGI IMG/M metagenome (GOLD analysis project Ga0136617, IMG submission 129672) | Polar desert sand microbial communities from Dry Valleys, Antarctica - metaG UQ322 (21.06) | ecosystem: Environmental > Terrestrial > Soil > Desert | place: Antarctica: Dry Valley... | reverse complement strand
TCCGCGATCATCTTCTCGCAGTAGTCAACGCCGACCAGGTTCTCCTGGAAGATGTTGTGGTCGAACATGAACTCGGCGGCCTCACCGAGGTTGATGATCCACTCAGCCATGTGCGGCGGGGCGACACCGTAGGCCATGTTCTGGTTGTAGACCGAGCACGTCGCGTGGTTGTCACCACAGATGCCGCAGATGCGACTCGTGATGAAGTGCGCGTCGCGCGGGTCCTTGCCCTTCATGAAGATCGAGTAGCCGCGGAAGATCGACGAGGTGCTGTGACACTCGGCGACACGCTTCGCGGCCCAGTCGATCTTGGTGTAGATACCGAGGGAGCCCACGATCCTGGTGATCGGGTCCCACGACATCTCAACGAGATTGGTCTTGTCCTGAACAGCGGTCATTGACGTCAGGTCTCCTTGGTGCGCGGGGTTGTGGAACGAGTCACCGATCGGTTACCAGGGTGACTTGTAACCGGTTTTGAGCGCCCGACCCTTGGTGCGCCACTTCGGTTCCTTGTCCACGCTCTTCATCGTGATGTCTCGCAGCTTGCGGATGACGCCACCGTACGCGCCGCTGGCCGCACCGGAGACCTTGCTGCCGGGAGGAGCGTCCATGAACGGCATGAACTTGTCCGGGAAGCCCGGCATCGTGCAGCCGATGCAGATACCGCCGACGTTCGGGCAGCCGCCCACGCCGTTGGTCCAGCCGCGCTTCGGGACGTTGCACTTGACCACTGGTCCCCAGCAGCCCAGCTTGACCAAGCACTCCGGGGTGCCGTACTCGGAGGCGAACTGGCCCTGCTCGTAGTAGCCGCCGCGGTCACAGCCCTCGTGCACCGTCGCACCGAACAGCCACTGCGGGCGCAGCGCCTCGTCCAGCGGGATCATCGGTGCGGCACCGGTGGCCTGGTAGAGCAGGTAGAGGATCGTCTCGGACAGGTTGTCCGGGTGCACCGGGCAGCCGGGCACGCAGACGATCGGGATACCCGCCGCGGACTTCCAGTCCCAGCCGAGGTAGTCCGGCACACCCATGGCGCCGGTCGGGTTGCCCGCCATCGCGTGGATGCCACCGTAGGTGGCACACGTTCCGACGGCCAGCACGACCAGGGCCTTGGGGGCCAGGCGGTCGAGCCACTCGCTGGTGGTCATCGGCTGCCCGGTCTCGGGGTTGTTGCCGAACCCGCACCAGTAGCCCTCGTCCTTGATGGCCTCGTTCGGGATTGAGCCCTCCACGACCAGGACGAACGCGCCGAGCTCGCCGCGGTCGGCCTTGTGGAACCACTCGATGAAGTTGTCGGCCCCCTGCTCGGGGCCACACTCGAAGTCGATCAACGGCCAGTGCACCGCGATCTTGGGAAGCCCGGGCAGTGCGCCGAGCGCAATCTCCTCGATACTCGGTTGGGTGGCCGAGGTGAGGGCGACTGAGTCGCCATCACAGCTGAGACCCGCATTGATCCACAAGATGTGGACAGGGGGTGCCTCTTGTTCGGTCGTCGTCATCGTCGCCCCTCTCGGCGCTGCACAACTTGTAGACAGCTCCGTACCAGCGTGGTGGGAAGTGACTGTTGTAACGGGCTCCGCTGGCTGGGGTAAGTGACAGCGGCCACTAGAAGGGCGCCCTTACCTGCGTAATCGTGGCCATCGACCCTGTTCGCGGCGGGGGAGGCGGCCCCACCGCGCCGCGTTTCAGGTGCGGTCAGCGCCTGGGGCCACCTGCCCGTAGCTACCGAGCCGCGCCGCGACGCGCTCGATCTCCGCGGGGGACAGGGTGCGGACCGGTAGCCCGGTGCTCAGTGCCCGCAAGTGCAGGTCGCACAGGTACTCCAGGTAGGCCGCGAGGTCCACGGCCTTCGCGAGCGTCGCGGCGACGACGACCGCGCCGTGGTTGCCCATGAGCGCGGCGGCGCGCCCGTCGAGCGCCGCGGTGACGTTGTCGGCCAGCTCGGCGCTGCCGAAGGTGGCGTAGGGCGCCACCCGCACCGGGCCGCCGAACATGGCCGCGTAGTAATGCGACGCCGGTAACTCGTCGAGCACGCACGCCAGCGCCGTCGAGGCCGGCGCGTGCGTGTGCACGATCGCCCTGGCGTCGGTGCGCGCGTAGACGGCAAGGTGTAGCGGTAGCTCGCTGGAGGGTTGTAGCGGCGCCTCGAGCGGTGTCCCGTCCAGCCGGTGGACGCCGACCAGCTCGGCGGTCATCTCGTCGTAGTCCAGCCCGCTCGGAGAGATGGCGACCGCGTCGCCCTCCCGCAGCGACACGTTGCCTGCGGTGCCAACGACCAGGCCGGTGCGCCGCAGCGCGCGGCAACTCTCGCCCACCTGCGCCCTGACCTCCAGCGCGATCACCTGCATCCGCCTCCCCGGACCGGGCTGATCCTCAGAGCCGGCCGGCGCGGAACTCGTCGAGCACGCGGCGCTCGCGCTTGGTCGGCCGCCCGGTGCCACGGTCGCGACGGGCCACCGGGATCGTGGCCCCCACCGGCGGAGCGGGCGTGCGGTCGATGAAGCAGGTAGCGGCTGCGGCGGCGCCGACCCGCTTCTGAATCACGCGCACGACCTCGACGATCCGGGTCGAGTCGTGCACTCGCGCCCGCACCTCGTCACCTGGGTGCACGGGCGTGGCCGGCTTCGCGGGCCGGTCGTTCACCCGCACGTGCCCGCCACGGCAGGCCGCCGCCGCGTCCGGGCGGGTCTTGGTCAGCCGCACCGCCCACAGCCATCGGTCCAGTCGGGTCGACTCCACCGGAGAATGATGACTCGCCAGACGTCCCGGGGCGAGCGGGCCGTGAACACCGGACCGGACAGGCCGCGCACGACGTGGCGACGCAGTACGGTGACGGCCAGGGCAACTGGAGCGGAGAGTGCCGATATGAGCACGCAGGGTCGGATCGGGCTGATCCTCACCGCGCTCATCGCCGCAGTCGCGCTGGTCGCCCGTCGCCACCGACGCCTCGCCGCCGATGCGGATCACCCAACAACCGTCGCCGGGCCCGAGGCACGGGCGACCGGCCACGCTCGCGACGGTACGGAGCCCGAGCCGCCTCCCGGGGCCGATCCCGCATTGCTGCGCTCGTGCGGCGTCACCGACCCGAGCGTGCGGCCGGGCAGCGCACCGGTGGTGTCGTTGGTCACGGTGAGTAGGCCAGCCCCGGAGCCGATCGCGAGCGGAACGGCGCAGACCGTGCGGTTTCGCGCCGTGCGCCGCGACGGCGCCCCCGTCAGTTTGGCTACCGTCACCCTGCTCGACCACCGCGGCCGGGACGTGTCGAACGGCCCTGCCGGCGCGGACGGGCGTGGCGAGGTGCAGACCCCGCGACCCGGCAGCTACGTGCTCGTGTCCACCGCGCCCGGTCATCAGCCCGGGGTCGTCGCGCTCACCGTGGCGGAGACGCCGGCCGCTGCAGAGATCGTGCTGACCCGATCCGCGTCGGTGTCCGGCACGGTCCACGGCGGGGACGGTCCGATTGCCGGCGCACGCGTGACGCTCGGGCAAGACGGCGTGCTCGTCGACGCGGTGCACACCGGTCCGGGCGGCACGTATCGGATCGGGGACCTCGCCGGTGACGAGTACGGACTCTGCCTCACCGCCGCAGGGTACGAGCCGACCACGACCCTGCTACGAGTACCGGACGAGACCGACCTACGCCACGACGTCCACCTCGACCCCGCCAGACTCCCGACCGAGAACGATCGAGCCGAGGACAGGGTGAGCGGACCCCGCTGAACCCGGCCACCACAACCCCGAGACCCGAAGAAGGGCCGCAGTGGCAGAACAACAGGAGCGGGTCGAGGGCTGGTTGGACGGTGTCCACGGCGTCGAGCTGTTCTGGCGGGGCTGGCTCCCGGGCGGCGAGCACCCCGGCGTGGTGCTCGTCTGTCACGGCCTCGGTGAGCATTCGGGCCGCTACGGCACTGTCGTGGACGCGCTGGTCCCCGACGGGTGGGCCGTTTACGGTCTGGACCACCGCGGCCACGGGCGGTCCAGCGGCCGCCGCGTCCACCTCGACCGCTACGCCGACTGGCTCGCCGACCTCGACACGTTCCGACGTCACGTCGTGACCCGCCACGAGGGGCTGCCGGTGTTCCTGCTGGGTCACAGCATGGGCGGCCAGATCGCGCTGGCGTACGCGCTCGACCAGCAGGACGACCTGAGCGGGCTCATCCTCTCCGCCCCCGTACTGGCCAGCAACGCCGTTCCGAAGGCCGCGGTGCCGGTGCTGCGGGGCCTCGCGAAGATCGCGCCCACCCTGCGCCCGGCCGGCATCGACGTCACCAAGGTGAGCAAGGACCCGGCAGTCGTCGCCGCGTATCAGGCCGACCCGCTGGTCTACCACGGCAACCCGACGCTGGGGCTCTTCGCGGAGCTGTTTGCGCAGTTCGGCGTGTTGCCCGGACGCGCTCGCGGGCTGCGGCTGCCGCTGCTGCTCCAGCACGGCATGGCCGACGAGCTAACCGACCCGGCCGGCAGCCGCCTGCTGGCTTCGACCAGCGGCTCCCCGGACCAAACGGTGCACTGGTACGAAGGCCTGTGGCACGAGATCTACCACGAACCGGAGCGCGAGCGCCCGCTGGCCGACCTACGGCAGTGGTTAGCCTCCCACGCGCCCGTGCGCGGATAACGCTGTTCCAGCAGCGATTTCCGCGCACGACCCCCCGTCAGCGCGGCAGCTCGTCGATCGCCCGCTGGATCCGCTTGATCGACACCGGGTAGCGGGTGCGCTGCGGGTGGGCGTAGAGCCCCACCCGCAGCTCCTCGATCATCCAGCGGATCTCCCGCAGCGCGGGCGAGGGCCCCACCCCCGGGGGGAGGACCGCCAGCTCGGCCGCGTACTCCTCGGCCACGACGCGCACCTGCGCGGTCCACCCGCCGTCGCGGGCGGGGTCCACGCGCAGCTTCTCGATACGACGCTCCACGGCCTCCAGGTAGCGCACGATGTCGGGAAGCCGCGCGGCTCCCGCCGCCGTCGCGAACCCCGGCCCGACGAGGGTGTCGATCTGGGCGGTGATGTCGGCGAGCGCGGCGGCGAGCACGGGGGCGCGCAGCTCACCGAGCAGCGCCTGCACCCGATGCCAGCCAACGAGCGCGGCGCGCACGCGGTGCAGCACGTCCAGGGTGGTCGACGCGAGCCGGTCGGCGAACAGCGTGCGCAGCCGGGCGTAGGACCGCTCGTCCCACGCCGGGCCGCCGGCGGCGGCGATCAGGGCGTCGGCCGCGGCCGTGACGCAGTCCTCCAGCAGCGCCGCGACGGAGCCGTGCGGGTTGCGCGACAGCGCGAGCTTCGCCGCGTTGTCCAGACCGCGCTGCACCCTGCTGACCGGCGAGGGTATCTCCAGCAACAACAACCGCCGGGTGCCGCACCACATGGCGGGATCGCGCTCGGCCGCGGTCGGGAACACCCGGATATCCACCGCTGCCCCGCGGTCGACAAGCCCCGGGTAGCCGGTGACGACGTGTCCGCCCCGACGCACCTGATGCTCCCGCGGGAGCGTGCCGATCGACCACGTGGTGAGACCGGTGCGCTCGAGGTCCGCGCCGGCGGCGGCCAGCTCGGCGCGGACCGTCGGCGCGAGCCTGCGCCGCAGCTCCGCCAGATCGACGCCGCTGGCAACCTCGCGGCCGGTCTCGTCAACGACCCGGAACGTCACGGTCAGGTGCTCGGGCAGCCGGTCCAGCTCCCAGGCCTGGCGCGGGATGTCGACGCCGCGCATGTGACCCAGCTCCCGCTCCAGACCGTCGAGCAGCGGTTCGTCACCGGCCCGCAGCCGAGCGAGCACGGCGCGGGCATGGTCGGGTGCGGGGGCGAACAGGCGCCGCAGCTGCTTGGGCAGCGTCTTGATCAACGCCGTGACCAGCTCCTCGCGCAACCCCGGCACCTGCCAGGTAAACGGCGTCGGGTCCACCTGGTGCAGCGCCGCGACGGGCACGTCGACGGTGACGCCGTCGGTGCGCGCGCCCGGCTCGAACGCGTAGGACAGCGGCAATGTCAGCCCGCCCGCCTCGACGTGGTCGGGGTAGGCGCCGCGGTCGACCTCCTCGGCCAGCACGGTGCGCACCATGTCCTCGGTGAAATCGAGCAGCGCAGGCTCGCGCCGCTGCGTGCGTTTCCACCAGCTGTCGAAGTGCCGTCCCGACACCACGTCGGCCGGGATCCGCTGCTCGTAGAAGGCGACGAGGGTCTCCTCGTCGACCAGCAGGTCACGCCGACGGGCCCGGTGCTCCAGCTCCTCGACGCCCGCGAGCAGCTCGCGGTTGGCGTGGAAGAACCGATGTCGGGTGTCCCAGTCGCCCTCGACGAGCGCGTGCCGGATGAACAGCTCGCGCGAGATCTCCGGGTCGATCCTGCCGTAGTCGACGGTGCGCCCGACGACGACCGGGATGCCGTGCAGCGTGACGCGCTCGGTCGCGACCGCCGCAGCCCGCTTGCGCGACCAGTGCGGCTCGGAGTACGTGCGCTTGACCAGGTGTCCGGCGAGCAGCTCGATCCACTCCGGCTTGATCCGGGCGACGGTGCGCGCGAAGAGCCGGGAGGTTTCCACCAGCTCTGCGGCCATCACCCACGAGGGCTGCTTCTTCGCCAGCGTTGAACCAGGGAAGATCATGAACTTGGCCCCGCGCGCGCCGAGGTACTCGCGCGTCTGCGCCTCGCGCAGCCCTATCTGGCTCAGCAGCCCGGAGAGCACCGCGGTGTGGACGGCGTCGGCGTCGGCGTCGGCGTCATTGAGCGTCATCCCGGCGTTGCGCGCGGCGGAACGCAGCTGGGAGTGCAGGTCCTGCCATTCCCGAATGCGCAGGTAATGCAGGAACTCCGCACGCAGCAGCCGACGAAACCGGTTGCCAGACAGGGCCTCGCGCTGCTCACCGATATAGCACCACAGGTTGCGGAACGCCAGGAAGTCTGACCCGTCCTCGGTGAACCGCGCGTGCTTCTCGTCGGCGGCCTGGCGCTGCTCGGCGGGGCGTTCACGGGGGTCGGGCACCGACAGCGCAGCGGTGATCACGAGTACCTCGCGCAGGCAGCCGACGCGGTCGGCCGCCACGAGCATGCGACCCAGCCGCGGGTCGACGGGCAGCGCGGCGAGGGCACGTCCGACGTCGGTGAGCTTGCGGCCCTCGGCGAGCGCGCCCAGCTCCTGCAGCAATGCGAGGCCGTCGCCGACGGCGCGCACGTCCGGCGGTTCCACGAACGGGAACTCGGTCAGCTCGCCGAGGTCGAGAGAGATCATCTGCAGGATCACCGACGCGAGGTTGGTGCGCAGGATCTCCGGCTCGGTGAACTCCGGGCGCGCATCGAAGTCCTCGGCGCTGTAGAGGCGGATGCAGATGCCGTCGGCGACGCGCCCGCAGCGACCGGCCCGCTGGTTCGCGCTGGCCTGCGAGACCTTCTCGATCGGCAGCCGCTGCACCTTGAGCCGCCGGGAGTACCGGGAGATGCGCGCGGTTCCGGGGTCGATGACGTAGCGAATGCCCGGAACGGTGAGCGAGGTCTCGGCGACGTTGGTGGCGAGCACGACCCGGCGGCCCGGGTGCGGCGCGAAGACGCGCTGCTGCTCGGCGATGGAGAGCCGGGAGTAGAGCGGCAGGATCTCGGTACCCGAGCGGTCCCGCCTGGCCAGCGCGTCGGCAGTGTCGCGGATCTCACGCTCGCCGGGCAGGAACACCAGGATGTCGCCGTCGCCCTCGCGCTGCAGTTCGGCCACGGCGTCGCCGATGGCCTCGAGCTGATCACGGTCCGGGTCAGCGTCAGCATCCCCGTCAGGATCAACGACGGGGCGATAGCGGACCTCAACGGGATAGCTACGCCCGGAGACCTCGACGATGGGGACCGGCGCCCCGATGGCCTGCGCGAAGTGCTCAGCGAACCGCTCCGGGTCGATCGTCGCCGAGGTGATGACCACCTTGAGATCGGGACGACGGGGCAGCAGCTGGGTGAGGTAGCCGAGGATGAAGTCGATGTTGAGGCTGCGCTCGTGCGCCTCGTCGATGATCAGCGTGTCGTACTGGCGCAGCATCCGGTCGCCGGTGAGTTCGGCCAGCAGGATGCCGTCGGTCATCAGCTTGACCAGCGTGTTCTCGCCTACATGATCGGTGAAGCGGACCTTCCAGCCCACCGCCGCACCCAGCTCGGTGCCGAGCTCTTCGGCGATGCGGGCCGCCACAGTGCGGGCGGCGAGCCGACGGGGCTGAGTGTGCCCGATCATGGCACCGACGCCGCGGCCGAGCTCCAGGCAGATCTTGGGGATCTGGGTGGTCTTCCCGGAGCCGGTCTCGCCGGCGACGATCACGACCTGGTGATCGCGGATCGCGGCCGCGATGTCGTCGCGACGGGCGCTGATGGGCAACGCGGGCGGGTAGGTGATCGGCGGCACGGCGGCGGCGCGAGCGGCGAGGCGCTGCTCGGCGGCGTCGAGCGCTGCGGTGAGCGTGCACAGCGCCGCGTGCCGGTCGGCGCCGTCGCGGGTTCGGCGCGCGGTGTGCAGGCGGCCACGGAGCCGGTGGGCGTCGCGCGGGCCCAGCACGTCGATGCGCCGGGCCAGCGCGGCGAGGTCGGCGGGTACCGCGCCGTCGGGCGGGGTGGCTTGGCGGGCGGAACGGTGCGGGGCGGCGCCGTGGGGGACGGCGCCGCCCGGGGATGCCACGCCGTCAGGGGCGGGATCGTTCGACGCGGCAGAGTCCGGGGAGTGGTTCGTACGGGGGGTGACGTCCGGTTCGCGACGGCGGGCACGCGGTCGCCTGCGGCGGGGGCGACCGGAGGGGGCACCGTGACCCCCCGGGGGTGCAGCATCGCCCCCCTTTCCAGGCGGTGGCCCCTCGACATCGGGTGCGGGGCGGGCGCTGGCTCGAGCCTCGGAGGAGGACGAAGAAGGCATCGTGGGAAGAGTCTGCCCGGGTGTTCAGGCCGGACGCAGCGTGGGGGTGATCTCGGCGCCGGCGGGCACGTCGGTGGCGGGGTGCTCGACGAGCGCGAGCACGCGGTTGGCCAGGAAGCGCGCGGTACGCACGGTGCTCCCGCCGCGGGTGATCTCGCTGACCTCGACGACGCCGCGCCCGTGCGTCACGTTGACCTTTCGCCCCGCGCGGGTCGCGACGACCTCGTAGATACGCGTCGTACCGCTACCGGCGTCGATGACGATCTCGACCCGATCGCCCTTCATGACCCGTCCTCGGAGGTGCTGGCAGTGGATGGGCGCCGGGGACGCAGGCCTCCCGACGCGGACAGCTCGTACAACTGTTCACCGCGATGCGACATTCCCGCCACGCCTACCGGCCCGATGAAGCCGGGTCACAACGCCGCCAGGATCGCGTCCGTGAACGGCGGCCACGCCTCGATCGCCCACGACCCGAAGTCGCGGTCGGTGAGCACCACGCACGCCGCGCCGGCCAGCGGGTCGACCCAGACAAACGTGCCGGACCGGCCGAAGTGCCCGAACGTGCGCGGAGAGCTGCCAGCACCGGTCCAGTGCGGCGACTTCCCGTCGCGGACCTCGAAACCCAGTCCCCAGTCGTTGGGCCGGTGCCGGCCGTAGCCGGGCAGGATCCCGTCGAGCCCGGGGAACGCCACCTGCACGGCGCCGCGCAGCGTCTCGGGGTGCACCAGCGTGGGCGCCTGTAGCTGGGCGGCGAACCTGACGAGGTCGGCAGCCGTCGCGACGGCCCCGGCGGCGGGCGATCCCTCCAGCCGGGTCGCGGTGAGCCCGAGAGGCTCGCACACGGCCTGGTGCAGGTAGTCCGCGAACGGCATGCCGGTGGCCGCGGAGATCGTGTCGGCGAGGATCTCGAATCCGACGTTGGAGTAGATCCGGCTCGTCCCGGGCCGGGCCTGCACGGCCCGGTCAGCGAAGGCGAGGCCGGAGGCGTGCGCGGCGAGGTGGCGCACCGTCGAGCCCTCGGGCCCGGCCGGGGTGTCCCACTCGAGGGCCCCCTCCTCGACGGCGACCAACGTCGCGAAGGCCGTCAACGGCTTGGTGACCGACGCCAGCGGGAACGGACGGTCCTGCGCACCGGCGGTGGCGAGCACCGTGCCGTCGCCGCCGACGACGGCGGCCGCGACGTGATCCACCGGCCAGCCCAGCACGGCGTCGACGGCCGTGGACAGGTCAGGCATCGCCGTACACCGGGATCGCGGCGCCGCTGATCGGGACGGCGTCCGGGCCGCAGAGAAACGCGATGACCCGCGCGATCGCCGCCGGGGCGACGGCGCGCGCCGCGAGGTCGTCGGACATCCAGCTCCGGTTGGCCGGAGTGTCGATCACCGAGGGGAGCACGGCGTTGACGCGAACCTGCTGCCCGCGCAGCTCCTCGGCGAGCAGCTGGGTGAGCCGGACGACCGCGGCCTTGCTCGTGGCGTGCGCGACCGGCGCGGGCCCACCGACCGCCGTCTTCGACCCGACGGTGACGATGGCGCCGCCCCCACGTGCGGCGAACCGGGGCGCCACGGCCTGCGCCGCCCACAGGACGGAGGCGACGTTGGAACGCCAGAGCCCGTCGAAGGTCTCCTCGTCGAGGTCGGCCAGCTTCCCGGGCGTGAACCCGCCCGCGAGCCCGACCAGCGCGTCCGGCCGCACCGGTAGTGCGTCGACGGCCGCGAAGGCCGCCTGCACGGCCGCCCGGCTCGCCAGGTCGACGGGCACGGCGTGCACGCCCTCCTGCATGCCGAGCGCGTCGAGCGGGTTCCCGGGCCGAGCCAGCGCGACCACCGGCCGGCCCGCCGACAGGAACTCGGCGACCACGGCCTGCCCGAGCGACCCGGCCGCGCCCGTGACGATCACTGCTGAGTCGGCGTCCACCCGGCCATCCTGCCGAACGGGTGGGATGCTCGCGCAGGTGGCACGGGCGTGGGTCGGGACGTCGGGATGGCGCTACCTACCGTGGCGCCGCACGTTCTACCCGGCAGGCCTCGCGCAGCGCCGCGAACTGGAATACCTGGCGCGACGCGTGGACAGCATCGAGATCAACGGCTCCTTCTACGCCCGGACGCACTCGACACGTGGGCGGCGAAGGTACGGAACTGGCGCGCGGGTGGCCGTGACGTGTTCGTCTACTTCGACAACGACGCCAAGGTGCACGCGCCCTACAACGCGATCGCGCTTGCGGAGCGGCTCGCGCGCGGCGGACAGTCGTCCCGGGCCGGGCCAAGACACCCAGGAAGCGAGCTCAGTCCTCGACGAGCCTGATCGCCGCGCGCGGGCAGGACAAGACGGCCTCCTCCAGCTGCGGGCGCATCGACTCCGGTGGGTTCTCGTCAAGGACGTAGAGGAAGTCGTCCTCCCGCACCTCGAACACCTCCGGCGCGATACCCATGCAGACGGCGTTGGACTCACATAGATCGAAGTCGACCACGACCTTCATGCCGACATCGTGCACCTCTCCCGGGCGGTGGTGCACTCAGGTCACCCTCACCGGAGGCCACGAGTCCTGTTCAGGGACACGCCGCCGTGGCTGCAGTACCCTCAGACGCTTCATACCACCTGGCTACAACCCCCGGTCCGCACCCAGTTGTCCCGCTCAGGAGGCGATCAGCAGAGAGGCGCACTCGAATGGACAGTTCAGACACTCCCGATCACGAGCCCTCTACGGCAATGATCGACACCAGCGTGGCGCACTCGGCTCGGGTCTGGAACTACTGGCTGGGCGGCAAGGACAACTATCTGGTCGACCGCGAGGTCGCTGAGCAGTTCCGCGCTGTCCAGCCGGGTGTCGTCGACACCGCCCGCGCCTCTCGGGCGTTCCTGGTCCGCGCCGTGCACTACCTGGCCGGAGAGGTTGGAATCCTCAGTTCCTCGACATCGGCACTGGGCTGCCCACCGCCAACAACACCCACGAGGTCGCCCAGGCGACCGCACCGGAGTGCCGCATCGTCTACGTCGACAACGACCCGCTCGTCTTGGCGCATGCCCGTGCCTTGCTGACCAGCAGCCCACACGGCGTGACCGCCTACATCGACGGCGATCTGCACGATCCGGACCCGATCCTTCGGCAGGCGGCCCAGACCCTGGATCTCACCCAACCGATCGCGCTGATGTTGCTGGGAATCATGGAACACATCCTGGACCTCGACGAGGCGTACGCGATCGTGAACCGATTGCGCGAAACCCTGCCGCCCGGCAGCTACCTGGTGTTGTGCGACCCCACCACAGAAGTGGGTGGCGAAGCGGCGCGCGAGGCCTGCCGGCTCTGGAACGAGAGCGGCGGAACCCCTCCGATAACGGTCCGCAGCCGCCAGGAGCTCATCGGTTTCTTCGACGGACTGGAGTTGCTGGAGCCCGGGGTGGTCTCGTGTTCGCTGTGGCGACCCGACCACATCGATGTCGGTGGCCCCATCGAGGTGTCCGTGTTCGGTGGCGTCGGGCGAAAGCCCTGAGGTGGTCAGGACGGCAGCGACTCGCTCGCGTCGCCGCCGGGCGGGCCACCGCCGACGCCGCGCAGTATCGGGCGCAGCGCGTCGAGCACGGCGACGTCGTCGATCGTGGACGGCACCGGCTCCTCGATGCCGTCGGCGATGCCGCGCATCGTCTTGCGCAGGATCTTCCCCGACCGGGTCTTGGGCAGGGCCGCGACCACCGCGACGTCGCGCAACGACGCGACGGCGCCGATCTGGTCGCGCACCAGCTGGACAAGCTCCCCGCGGAGCTGCGCCACGCCGGTCGTGACACCCGCCTTGAGCACCACGAAACCATGCGGGATCTGCCCCTTCAGCGGATCGGCCACGCCGATCACCGCACACTCAGCGACGTCGGGGTGCGCGGCGAGCACCTCCTCCATCCCGCCGGTGGAGAGCCGGTGCCCAGCCACGTTGATCACATCGTCGGTGCGGCCCATGACGTACACATAGCCGTCGGCGTCGACGTGGCCACCGTCGCCGGTGAGGTAGTAGCCGTCGAAGGCCGACAGGTAGGACGCCACGAACCGCTCGTCGTCGTTCCACAACGTCGGCAACGACCCCGGTGGCATCGGCAGCTTGACCACAATCGCGCCGTCGGTACCGGGCTCGACCGGGGTCCCCGTGGCGTCGAGCACCTGCACGTCCCAGCCGGGCAGCGGTCTGGTCGGGGAGCCGGGCTTGATCTCCAGCAGCTCGATGCCGACCGGGTTGGCCACGATCGGCCACCCGGTCTCGGTCTGCCACCAGTTGTCGATCACCGGAATGCCGAGGAGGTCAGAAGCCCAGCGGTAGGTCTCGGGGTCGAGTCGCTCCCCGGCGAGGAAGAGGTATCGCAACCCCGAGAGGTCGTAGCGCGCCGCGAGCTCGCCGTTCGGGTCCTCCTTCTTGATCGCTCGGAATGCCGTCGGCGCGGTGAACATGCTCTTCGCCCCGTGCTCAGCGACCACCCGCCAGAACTGCCCGGCATCCGGCGTGCCAACCGGTTTGCCCTCGTACAGCACGGTCGTCGCCCCGCGAGCAGCGGCGCGTACACGATGTAGGAGTGCCCGACGACCCAGCCGACGTCGGATGCGGTGAAGATCGTCTCCCCGGCGCCGACGTCGTAGACGCCTCGCATCGACCAGCGCAGCGCCACCGCGTAGCCACCGCCGTCGCGCACCACGCCCTTGGGCTTCCCGGTCGTACCGGACGTGTAGAGGATGTAGAGCGGGTCGGTAGCCGCTACGGGTACGCAGTCCGCCGGTGTCGCCGAGGCCACGGCCTGCGCCCAGTCCACGTCGTCAGTACCCAGGACCGCCTCGGCCTGCGGTCGTTGCAGGATGACCTGCTTCGCGGACGTGTGCGCCGCGAGCTCGACAGCCTGGTCCAGCAGCGGCTTGTACTCGATCACCCGGCTGCCCTCGATGCCGCACGACGCCGACACGATTACCGACGGGGCCGCGTCGTCGATGCGCACGGCGAGCTCCCTGGATGCGAATCCGCCGAACACCACCGAGTGCACCGCACCGATCCGGGCGCACGCCAGCATGGCGACCGCGGCCTCGGGCACCATCGGCATGTAGATCACCACGCGGTCGCCGCGACCGACACCGAGACCGGCGAGGACGCCCGCGAAACGCGCCACCTCGTCGCGCAGCCCGGCGTAGGTGTAGATGCGCTTCGTGCCGGTGACGGGCGAGTCGTAGATCAGCGCGGACTGTTCACCGCGACCGGCGTCGACGTGGCGGTCGAGCGCGTTGTGGCAGACGTTCAGCTCCCCGTCGGGAAACCAGCGATAGAACGGCCGCCGGGACGCGTCGAGTGCCCGCGTCGGCGCGACGTGCCAGTCGATCGCCTGCGCCGCGCCGAGCCAGAACGCCTCCGGATCGTCCGTGCTGGCGCGGAAGGCGTCCTCGTACTCGCCCACCCGCTGGCCTCCTCACCGTGACGCCGGTGCCCGACGTGAGTCGGATGCTCGGAGGTGACAGTAAGCGGTGACCGGAGCGCGGTGCAGCCGACGAAGCGGCCGAACTCACCGGTATCGCGGTCAACCCGCCAGCTCGAAGCCGGCTTCGGTGACGGCGGCCGCGATCTCGTGACGGTCGATCTCGCGGTCACCCAGCACCGTGACGACGCCGGCGTCAAGTCGGACGTCGACGGCACTGACGCCGACGATCTCGCCGATCTCCTCAGTCACGGACATCACACAGTGCTGGCAGGTCATCCCGACGACGGTGACTTGGGTGCGGAACGGTGCCTCGACGGACATGGGAAGCCTCCTGTTCAGGTGTGCCGAATGGTGGCAGAGCGGCGATCGCGCACCGCCGCCGGACCGGGCCGTGGACGGTAGTGTTCGCTGGATGCTCGCCGTGCGTCACCAGAACGGGCCCAGCTCACCCCGGAAGAGGGGTGCGCTGGGCGGAGTCGCTGGGTAGCGTGCGGTCACGGCCACGGGGGTGTGGCTGCGGGCCATTCCGGTTCGGGTGGGGTTCCCTGAACGGGGTACGAGGCGGTCGGTATCTCGCGGACAGCGCGGTCCGCACGATCGGCCCCTGGTGGACCGAGGCCTGGTGACGACCGGACGGGGAGGCGGCGATGAGTGGCATCGGTAGCGCGCGGCAGGAGATCGGTGCGGATCGGACGGCGCCGACCGGCGCGGTCCCCCAGCAGCGCACGGCGGCGGACGCGTACCGCGTCTCCGACGACCAGCTGCAGCGGGCCCGCATGGTGGTGGCCCGCAACTCCGCTGACCCCGACGACCTCCGTCAACTGCTTGACATGCTCGGGCTCATCTCGGCAGCCCCGGACCAGCCTCCACCGGTCAGTCGCTGACCCGCTACCCCCCGGATGTGGGGTGCGGGCCGCTCCTGCCCTATGCTGGGCTGGCTCCCAACGGACAGCCGTTGCGGGCGGGGGTCGCTCCGGTGGCCCAAGCCCCCATCGTCTAGCGGCCTAGGACTCCGCCCTTTCAAGGCGGCAGCGCGGGTTCGAATCCCGTTGGGGGTACGGCACTACGCATGAGGTTCCACGCAAGGCCCAGTGGCGCAGTTGGTTAGCGCGTCGCCCTGTCACGGCGAAGGTCGCGGGTTCGAGTCCCGTCTGGGTCGCTCCACCAGGTGTCCGGTTGCGTGCCGGCCCGGCCAGGTAGCTCAGTTGGTACGAGCGACCGCCTGAAAAGCGGTAGGTCGGCGGTTCGACCCCGCCCCTGGCCACCCCTTCTGAACTGCAAGAACGCGTCTCGCCCGGGAGGTTCTTAGTGGGCCAGGTCTCAGATCGGGTCTCAGTTGCCTTTCCAGAGGAACCCCTGCCGCCGTGTGGCGATGTCGTTGTAGAGCACGGCGGTAACGTGCTGGTAGTGCTGCCCGCACGAAGGGCACGGCGCGGCCGAGGCGACCTGCACGAGCTGCTGACGCACGACCAGCTCACCGCGGGCGAGGTCGACGTCTGCCCAGCGCAACCCGCAGCCACTCACCCCGCCGGAGCCCGGTCGAAGCGATCAGCTCAAACATCGGAGCGAGCCGTTACCGGACGAGCGCGCGCACGCGGCGCGCGAGACCCGCGAGCGCGCCGCGCTACATCGAGGAGCAGACCGGGCGGGCGGTGCTGACCGGCCGCGATCACGTCGGCGCCCGGCTCGCGACCGGCGAGGATGCCACCGCGCTCCACATCGAGGTCGGTGCCGCCGTGCTCCACGGCCAGAACTGGTTCTACGACGCAGCCGGCGAGGTCATCGAGTACGGCCAGTACCGGTCTGCGGGTGAACGCCTACGCTGCTACGACTACCGCGTCGAGGACTGAACCGAAGGCACCGATGGAGTTCCTGCACGCCGGCAAGGTCCGGGAGGTGTACGCCGACGGCGACGACGTCATCCTGGTCGCCTCCGACCGCGTGTCGGTCTACGACGTCGTGCTCCAGACACCCGTCCCCGAGAAAGGCGAACTTCTCACCCAGCTGTCGCTGTGGTGGTTCGACCAGCTCGCCGACATCGTGGCCCACCACGTGATCTCGGGAACCGACGTGCCCGCCGAGTGGGCGGGCCGCGCTCTGCGGTGCCGGCGACTCGACATCATTCAGGTCGAGTGCATCGCCCGCGGCTACCTGGCAGGCCTGGGCCTGAAGGAGTACGAGAAGGACGGCTCGGTGTCCGGCGTCCCCCTCCCCCGAGGTCTGGTCGAGGGATCCAAGCTACCGGAACCGATCTTCACCCCCACCACCAAGGCCAGCGGCGGAACCCACGACGAGTTCATCACCTACGACGACGTCGTCGACCAGGTCGGCGCCGACGTCGCCGCCCGGCTACGAGACCTGACCCTTCGGCTGTACTCCCGAGGCGCCGAGACCACCGCGCGTCATGGCATCATCGTGGCCGACACCAAGTTCGAGTTCGGCTGCTCAGACGACGATGAGCTGGTCCTGGGCGACGAGGTGCTGACCTCCGACTCGTCCCGCTTCTGGCCCGCCGACCAGTGGGAACCCGGTCAGCCACAGTTCGCCTTCGACAAACAGTTCGTGCGTGACTGGGCCGCCGGAACCGGCTGGAACAAGACACCACCGGCCCCACCAGTCCCCGACGACATCATCGCCGCCACCCGTGACCGGTACATCGAGGTCTACCAACGCATCACCGGTCGTACCTGGCCGACCGAAAAGACGATCCGATGACGACTGCCCGCCCGCTCTATGACCCCTACCAGCTCATCAAGGACGTGACGGACTTCCTACACCGTCGCGGACTGAACCCCACGATCATCGCCAGCAACGCTGGCGCGAGCCGCTCTCCCTGACACTTTGCTCGATTGCACCCCTCAGGTCGTGGCGGCTCAGGTCGTGGCGGCGGCACCGCAGGCGGAACCCGCGACGGCACGCCCGACCCCGGTGGTGGCCAGGTAGGCCAGGCGCAGACACGCCGCCCAGTGCGCGGTGTCGAGGCTGCCGCCGTCCCGGGCGTCGAGCACCGTCCAGCGGGACTCCTCGACGAGCCCGCAGCCGCCGTTGACGACCAGGTCGGCCACCAGCCAGCGGGCGTCACCCGGGTCGCCGGTACGAACCTCCTCGGAATCGAGGACCACGTACAACAGCGCCGCGACCTCCTCCACGCCCACCGGCACCGGCGCGGTGACCCACACCGCCGGCGGTGGCACCGGCAGGTCGGGATCCTGGCGGTGCGCCAACACCACCGACACCGAGTCGGACCCGACCCGACACGTCGTCTGCGTCGCCAATACGGCCGCGGCGGCAGGCGCACCCGACGGGTCGAAGCTACCCGCAGTGTCCTTCATGATCATTCCTGTCTCGGTCCTTGTGCCCCGCTCTGGGCCATCTGCTTCTTGTGCCGTGCTGGCCATCCGGGTTCTCCTCTGGTTGGTGCTCGCCTCCGGTCAGATCATTAGTCGATCGTTGGAAATTAGCAAGTGACTAGCTTCGGGCATGGCTTATGGCCAGGTGACCTGCGCGGTGACCTCCCGGAGGAACACGCGCAGGTCGTCACCGGTCAGGGCGGTGGCGGCAAGCTGGTCGAAGTGCTCGATGTACCGGGTGATCTCGTCAGCGGCGCGGATGGTCAGACCACGGGTGAGGGTCTCGACCAGGACGACGGCACTGGCGTCGGCGGCGGGGTCACCGTAGATGGCGTAGCCGTGGTACTGGTGGGCTCGCTCGTGGGCGGTGAACGGGATCACGCCGAGCCGGACGTTCGGCCGCTCCGAGAGGGTGATCAGCCGGTCGATCTGCTCGCGCTGGTCGGTGCCGGGGATGAGGTGGCGGTGCAGCGCGCACTCCGACATCAGCAGGTCCAACCGCTTGCCGGTGTCGATGATGCTCTGGCGAGCCATCCTGGCATCGAGCACAGCGTCCAGCTTCTCGGGTTCGTCGGTGACGCCGGGGCGGCCGAGGCGGAACATCGCGGCGGCGTAGCTGCGGGTCTGGGCCAGGCCGGGCACCACGTCAGCGCCGAACACGCGGATCACCGAGGCGTTGGCCTCGTGCTCGGCCATCTCCTGTTGCTTACGGCGGCGGCCGGGCGCGAGCTCGCGTCTCCAGTCGGTGAGCTGAGTTTGAGCATGGTCGGCGAGTTCCCTGAGGCGCCTCCGCACGTCAGGGTCGGCGTGGGTGGCCTGCGCCCAGTCGTCCACGTCGACGGGGGTGGGCAGGGTCTTGCCGCGCTCGATGCGACTGACGCGGGACTGTGACCAGTCCAGCCGCTCGGCGAGCACGGTGGTGGACAGCTCCGCGTCGATGCGCAGGCCCCGAAGCGCGGCGGCGAGCTCGTCGCGCTCCGGGATGTGGGGACGGGTCATGCGATCAATCGGGGTTCGTGGTCGGCGAGGAAGTCGGCCAACGGGATGGCGTGGCGCAGCGCGACAGCACGCATCCCCAGGTAGGGGCGAGGGTCGTCGGCCGGCTCTGGCCGGACGAAGTGCCCGGCCTCGTCGTAGATCATGCGGATGACGGTGGTGTCGAACACCCAGAAGTCCACGCGCAGGCCGTCCAGCTCCGGTGACCAGGCACGGTCGGCGACGTGGATGGTCTCACCGGCGGCGGCGTTGGCCTGGTAGCCGTGCAGCTCGAACTCGCTGTACTCGGACAGTGGGTAGTCGAGGACGCGGACACGGGACCAGCACGCCCCGGCCGCCGTGGTGTCTCGGATGTGCGCCAGCCACGAGTTCGTCTCCGGGGTAGGCAGGGCACGGGAACCGCGCTTCCACGCCGTGAAATCGACGTCTTCCTGCGCCACCAGGTAGGTCGGCAACGCTTCCAGGCGGAACAGGTCGCTGGACCCGGCGGCGATGACGGCCATGTCCTCGAGGTCCACCGCGATCACCTGATCCCGGCGTCGGCGATCACCTGGCGCTTGACACGGATCGCGATCTCACCAGGTCCCAGCGGCACGGTGCCCGCCAGCACGGGTACACCGACGATCACGAGATGGCCGGGGTCAGTGTCGTCGGCGTGCACGGATGGGCACGAGAAGCCGTCCTTGCACTCCGCATCGACGGACAGTCGTCGCATCACCACGGGCCTCCTCCACTAGTCGATTGCATGAGTATGAGCAGATGACTAGCTCCAGCGCAAGCCTTCGCCACGACCAGCCGGCGACGGCGCCACTCCGTGGCGTACCGCTGGCCTGCCCCCCGGCCATCTCGTGGCCCGGAGTGCTCGCGTGATGCAGGCCATAGCCTCCGCAGCCGAGTCAACCTGACCCTCTTGGGGGTACTGGCCGTCCAGGTTGACGGCGCCCTCAGGGACCACGGCGCGCAGCTGATCAGCAATGGCCCTCGGCGGCCTGCTCCAGACCGCGTACAGGTCACCGGCCCGGTCGTAGCGGCGGCAGCTTCGGCGCCGATGGTCATCACCTCAGCCAGGTCGCTGTGCGGGCGGGTAGCAAGATGTTGGCCGAACGCGGCGGCACCGTCGTCCCACCGCACGGCGCCGATCCCGCCGCGCTGCGCCCAGTGTCTCCTAGCGGCCTTGGTCGCTAGCGGCCTTGGTCGCTAGGAGTTTGAATCTTGAGCCAAGTCTTCAACCGATCATGCGGGCCTCGGTGATGTAGTCGGTGACGTGGCGGTCGATCACTCGGAGTGCGTGACGGAGGGCTATCGGGGCGGGTGGGTCGTTGGCCGCGGCGAGTGGCCGGAGGAGCCGGTTGTGGACCAAGGTGGGCGAAGATCGCGACTCGTTGACCGTCCGGGGTCAGGACGTAGGTGTTGGAGTGCGGCAGCCGGGTGATCAGTCCTTTCATGCGCAGTCGCCGCAGGTCGTAACTCATCTGGCCCATCGAGTACGGCACGCCGAGCAGGGTGCTCACCTGGGCGCGAAGGTTCCGGTTGGTGAACCCGGCGACGGTGTGCTGGCAGGCGCACAGGGCGCCGGCCAGGGCCATGACCCGAGGGTCGCCGAACCGCAGGGCTGGGGCCCTCCGACCCTCCTCGAGGGTTGGTCGCGCGACCCGCTCGAAGGCTGGGCTCGCAAGGACACAGCCCTGGCCGACACGGAGAGCATCGACCATGCGACGGTTCACGTCACGGGCCTTGGACAAGATCTCGGGCAGGTGCTCGATCCGACGAGCCACCCCGAGATCAGCGGTGTCGTCGACGACGGTCTCGATACGGAGCGCCCGACCGCATGTGAGGTAGGACTTCACCCGGGAGTGTCGGAAGTGGGCGTTGAGGGTGACCTCGTCCCCGGCGCGCAGCAACCGGGTGCGGTACCCGTCCGGTGGTGGGGTGCGGACCCGGCGGCCGAAGACGATCTGCATCTGTTCCGGTCGGGGTGATGTCGAGGTTGTCCGCGCACAACGCCTCGAAGAACCCGCGGGCGTGCCGCGGCGCGTCGAACACGACGGTGCGCGAGACCTCGACCTGCCGCATGGAGATGTCCCACCAGTAACCGCCGGCCCGGTCGTGCTCGGTCAACGCCCGTCGGCGACCGCGCCCACCAGCGCTCGCAGAACACCCGGATCGTGCCGGGCCCCACGGTGTCGCAGAGCTGCTGCAACCGGGCCGGGTCGTCGGCGGTGGCGAACCCGTTGCCCCGGCTCGGTGAACCCGATCCCCGCGGCGGTGGCAGCGCGTTCGGCGTACTCGTGCCCGCCCCGCCAGATCGTGAGCGGGTACGGGAAGTAGGCGCAGACCTTCACGAACGCCGGCCCGAACACCTCATCGACCAGGGAGAAGTAGTACGCGGTGACCCGCCGGTCGGCCTTGGCGTAACCGAACCGAGGGACCCCGCCACCGTCGGCGTCGGAGTGGTAGGTGGTACCGGTGAACACCCGCTGGAACTCCTGGGCCACCCCGATCGCGGCCACCCCGGTCCGGCCCTCGCGGGCGAGCCGGTCCAGGTACGGGCGCATCACCTCGAGCTTGCGGTCGCCCTTGGCGAAGCGGATCACCGGGATGTCACCGTCTGTGGCGTACTCGTCGACCGCCTTGCGGAACCGCAGCCCGATCTTCTCCAGGACCGCCGGCGACGGGATCGGGAACCCTAGATGGTGGGTCAGGAAGTTCACCACCTGACCGGGTACCTGCAGGTTGGGCACCCACCCGTTGAGGTAGACCCGATCGAGGCACTCCAGGTCCAGACCGACATGCCCGTCCAGGACGTCATTCACGGTCACCACACGGGTCGCCACAACGCACCTCCGGCCGGTGTCAACTCAACCCCGCCAGACTGGCCTCACCCAACCGCGACGTCACCTCCCAACCCGACCACCACCTCGGCGGTCCGAGGCGAAGCCTCACTGGTTCCGTTCGGTCGGCGGCTTGAACCACGCGACCAAGCCGAGAATCGCGAATAGTGCTGCCACTCCCGCAAGTCCGATGAAGATTGCCGTGGTCCACCACTCTGTCGGCTCCCACAGGAACCAGAGAGGCGTACTGATCAAGGCCGCCATCACGATCCCGACAACCAAGCTCGGCCAATTGCGACGCTTCTGCTCATTACGAGACGCTACAGCCGTTGCCAAAGTTTCAAAGTCGCTTGTGAGAGCCTCGTCGAGCTTTTTCTGAAGGATCTCTTGATTGCTGAGATTACACTGCTGTAGCTCTCCTGCCATCTTCAGGTTGTTGTCAATGGAGGTTCGGACACGTACCTCGCGTTCCTTTTGGACAAAGACGGCAAGTAACGGGGCACCCGACCGCTGTGATGATCGATCCTGCTGGCCCGAACCAAGACGGCAGATCCGCCACCTCTGATCCTTTCACGTGCGCGACTCCGACATGATCACGAACCGTTACATTCTAGCTCACACGAGTGACACCGCTGTCATTCGGTCCAGTTCGGACGACTCCTGGCACCGGACCGGCGGTAGGGAACCTGCCCTTCACGCACGCTCCATCACGCAGGGCGTTGGCGAACACCTCTGGTCTCGCTACCGTCGCCGCCGCTGTAGCTTTCTTCGCTACCGTAGTCAACATGTTGTCGATGTCGCTACGGGTTACCATCTCTCACGTGCAGCTTCTCGACCCGGATGATCCACGGCCTACCTACGCCCAGGTAGCCGACGCGCTCCGCTGCGAGATCGAACAGGGCACGTTGCGACCAGGCGCCAAGTTGCCAACGCACCAGCAACTCGTATCGCGGTACGGCGTCTCGGTCGGCAGGGTCAAACGTGCGCTCGGAGAACTGCAAGGTGCTCGACCGACATCATCTCTCGCCAAGGGCAAGGCGCGTATATACGCACCCAGCGCAGCGGGCGCGCGACGCTGCTGCCGCCCGGATCGCAGGAGTTCTCCAGCCAGTTCACACGGTTCGCTTGGAGCGCGTTCCGCCGACGCAGCTCCCGGGTATCGGTCGTAGCCACCACCCGATCCACCAGCTCCGGCGGGAACGTCCTGGTCAGCGCCCCCACCGACACCCGATCCGGCAACCAGCCCTCCGGTGAGATCCCCTCCGTCCCGTCATGCGCCACAAAATGAGCATCCCGCAAGACGATTAATTAAGGCAAGGCCATTGACCACCGGTCCCGCCGGTCCCGACGATTCCGATAACCGACGCGGACGGCTATCCGGTGGCGGTCATGATACCGCCCCTACTTGCTAGTGACGACCACGTGGGTGGGCCCGGCGGGTGGGGTCTTTCCCGGTTCGAGGGAGATCACGTAGCCTTGGAAGCGGTTCGCGTTCGGGGCCGTGCGCAAGGCGATTTCGCCATTCGCCGGGGTTATGTCGAAGACGCCGATAGGGACCGTGGTGCCCGCGGTTGTCCCCCATAGCACGTAGGTGGTCCCCGCCGCGTTCGGCGCGAGCCCGATGGGGACTACCGCATACTGCCTGTCGTCGTGGAGTACCACGGCAGCGGGTTCGTTCGCTGTTCTGGTGAGCAAGGTATACTGCCTCTGGCTGCGCTGAGCCGGGCTGAGATCCGAAGCCGATTGGTCGGCTTGCGTGTCTCGCTGGTGCTCAAGCTGCACGGTACGGACGGCGAGCCCACCCGTGATAACCAGCAGCACCGTGGCGGCACCGGCCAGGATTTTCGCTCGACGTCGCCAGTGAGAGGCGTCGGTGTCACTATTCCCCGCGGAGGCAGAGCCGCTCGGCTCGGGCCGGCGTCGGGAGATCCTCTTTAGGCGGCCGGCCGGGATGTCGGGGGGCCTTCTCTCCCGGCGATCGTGGCGGAGCGCCGTCATCAGCCGCTGCCGCGCCCTGGGCGGCGGGTCGTACTGATCGGCGATGAGCGCGAGCAGGGCTGCACTGTCCTCTGTCTCGCGGACGATCTCGCTGCATTCCGGGCATTGCGGCAGGTGCACGCGCATTACCGCTTCCTCGGCCTGCTCCAGCGCATGCAGCGCCCAGCCCACGGCGAGCTCGGCCTGCGGGCAGCGGCTGGCCGAGGTGGCGTTCATTCGGTACCCGCGGTGAAGTCGACCGAACTCAGGTCGGACACCAGTGGCCCGAGCAAGACCCGCAGGCGTCGCGCTCCGAGGAACATTCGGGACTTCACGGTCCCCAACGGCACATCGATGAGCGCGGCGATCTCGGGCTGGGTGTAGCCGCCGAAGTACGACAGGGTCAACGCCTGGCGCTGCTCGACGGGCAGCCTGTCCAGAGCGTCGCGCACCTGAGCTGCCACGACCAATGCAATCGCCGCCTCATCCGCCCCGGGGCCAGGCGGCCCGGACCAGTCTTGTCCATCAGTGCTACTGGGTACGGTCCGACGCCGCACCACGCTCTCCCGGCGCACTGCGTCCACCGCCTTGTGGTGCACCAAGGTGAGCAACCACGCCGCGAAGGTGCCACGCGCCGGATCAAAACGCGAAGGCTCGCGCGACAGCGTGAGGAACACCTCTTGAAGGACATCCTCGGCAATCTCTACGTCAGTACAAACCCGCCGGGCGAGCGAATACGCTCGACGCGCATAACGCTCATACAGCAGCTCCATCGCCCGCTGATCGCCGGCAACGAGCTGGTCAACGAGGTCAGCATCGGACGGACCGTCCGTCGGAGCCCGCGCCAACCCCCGCCCCCCAGCCGTCCTCCCGGAGCGACGAACGGCAGGAGTGCGATCGTTCATCAGCCAATCCCCCGATCGACCTCGTCTGCCCCGGTCACCGGGGTCCGGGCGTCCTCACAGGAAGCTCAAGTCGAACGACGACCGCGTCCAGACTCAGACACTACGGTGAGCTGGGGACACTGTCGCTGCACCGCCCAAGTTTCTTTCTCGCGTCGTGCCGCGGGGGCGTGGCCACCGGGTTCGTACCCGCCCGGTGGCGGGTTATCTGGGGACCTGCATGAAGATCATTAACATCGCTGCGCAGGTCTGCCGGCCCCCGCCTCGCGAACGGGCTGATCCCGGCCACGGCGTCTGTGGCGCGCTGACCCCGCGGGCCCGGATCGTGGATCTTCTGCCTGCTGGCGGAAGGGAGGGAGGCATCCGAGGGTGTCTCTCACCGTGCTCTGAGGGGGCTGTGGCTGGTCAGGCGGGGGTGCCCCCCTCGCCTCCCCTCGGTGGTGTTGTTGCTGCTCAGGTGGGGAGGCCGCCAGCTCCACGCGCTCGCCGCCCCGGGCACCGGGGTTGCCCAGCAGCACACAGGGCGCCAACGGTAGACGCGAACGGCGCCAGCCGCTCCCGCCCCGCACCGCCATTCCTCGACAGCTGCGGTTGACGCGTACGCGTCAACCGATCTCCAGCCACAGCACCCGCAGCACGTGCACCTCGCGGTCACGGTCGAGCACCAGGTAGAGCACCTGACCCGCGCCGCCGGGCCCGAACGGCCACCGGCGCACCGCCCAGTCGGGGTTGCCCTCATGGTGCGGCGGACCGTTCCACGGCACGACCTCGATCGCGTCCAGGACCCGCGCGTAGTCCGCGAGCGTCGACGCGGGCAGCTCCGCGAGCTGGTCTGCCGCCTCGGGATGGACGACGACCCGGTACACCCGCTACCCGCGCCCCGTCCCGGGCAGGCCCGCCTCGGCGAGCCGGGCCTCGATCCGCGCCCGTATCTGTGCACCCGACACGCTCCCCGCCGGCGCCCGCCCGGTCCGCTGCACCTCCGCCGCCGTCGCCAGCACCCGGAAGTAGGCGCCCGGCTCGCGCAGCTCCTGGTAGGCGAACGCCCGCCACTTCGCCAGCAGCTCACCCACCCCCGCGAGGTCCTTGGACTGCTTCGCCGCCTCCAGCACGAACTCCCACTCCGCGTCGAACACCGCCACGACGTCCAGGGTCAGGCACCCCCGGATCGCCACCGGGTCCACCTCCGGCGCCCGGACGGCGGGATCGGGTCCGGCAGGGTCGGACTCGGCGGGGTGCGGGATGGGGGAGACCACGCCGGTCACGATAGCGCCGATACCGCCGAGACCGGTCTGGGACGACTGGGCGTGCTGGCCTGGGAAGGGCAACCCGTCGCGGGCAGACTCACCGACGCCGCCCACCAGGTACGCCGCGGACGAGACTTCCAGGTGAGGCATCGGGCGGGCGAACACGGGCTGGGGTTGACGTCACTTACCGTTGGTGAGGTTGCGACGGAGGGTTGGAGCGGGGATGGCAGACACGGCGGATCGCGGCCTTTCGCGCAGGGTCGGCACAGTGGGTGTCTACACGACTGGTAGTGACCTGGAGGCGGTACAGCAGGCTCGTGCGCTGGCGGGACGGGTGACCGTCGCCGGCCAGTCGGGTCGGCGGGCGGTGGCCGCACTGGCGGTAGCTGGCGACCTTTACGGGGTCGATCTCGACCCGGCCGTCTACCTGGCTCGCGGTGTCGTGCCAGCGCAGACGACGCTATTCGACCTCGACGAGGAGGCCTGGCAGTGCGACCGTGGGCTCCCCATGATCCGCTCAGCTGGCGTCCATGTCGCACCGAGGGCGACCGACAGTCTCGACCGGGCGTTCACGACCTGCGTCGGTTCGGGCACGGTGCGAGTGGTGAGCCTGGACGGATGGTGGCTGCACTCCGGGCTACACGCGCTGCTCTCCCGCGTTGAGGAGTGTGAGGACGCGCTGGTGTTCGTGCTGGCCGACTGCTTCGACCCACTCGCCAAGCCAGGTGCGGTCGACGGGCTGCGGGCCCTGGTGGAACGCGCTGACGGTCGTCAGGTAGAGCTGTTGCGCACCGACCTCGCCGCGATCGGGTTCGCCGCCGCTGGCGGCACGTGGGGCGCGATCGGCATAAGCACCACGACGCGGCATCACGGCCTGCCCATGGGCCGCCGCGAAGCCCAGGACTACCAGGATCGGCACCACAGCCCGTACGTGTTTGTCCCGGCGCTGCTGAGCTGGCATCGAGGAACGGAGTTGGGGGCGCTGACCCGGTTCGACGGGGCCGGGATCACCTGCTGTGACTGTCCGGTGTGCGGCGGGGACGACCTGCTGCGTTTCGACAAGTCGTGGTCGGGGCAGGTACCCGCCGCGGTGCGCGCCGAGGCCCAGGCCCCCTCCACCGGTCGGCGGCGTTCGCGCAGGACAGCGGGCATGAGACCCCGCCGGGTGGATCCCGGTGCCGCTCGTCGCGGTGTCGCGACAGCTCACCGCCGTCACGTGCTAGGTTCTGTGTCGGTTGCAGTCGTGTCTTCCTCGATCGCCTGAGAAGCGTCCGTGGAGAGTGACGGTGGGCTTCACAGGCGTTCGAAGAGATCCTCTGAATGCGTCGGTGTTCCCGTGCAGCCCCCCGTCGGCACAGTGCCGGCAGGGTCCGCTTCACGTATGGAGAACAGATATGCCGCAGGGCACCGTCAAGTGGTTCAACGCTGAGAAGGGCTACGGCTTCATCGCGACCGACGACAACGGCCCGGACGTCTTCGTCCACTACTCGGCCATCAAGTCGGACGGCTTCCGTACCCTCGAGGAGAACCAGCGCGTCGAGTTCGTGGCGAGCCAGGGTGCCAAGGGCCCGCAGGCCGACACGGTTCAGCCCATCTGAGACCCCCTCGGACCTGAGCTCCGGTGCCGGCGACCCCGGGGTCGCCGGCACCGGCTTGTGCACCGAGCCCGTGCGGTGCGCGCGGTCCAGACGTCGGTTCTGCGCCTGGACGGGCACTATGGGTTCGTGCAGACCTCGCCTCCCCCTCGAACGGACGCGTCGACGACGCGCGCACGGCCGATCGTCGAGGTCGGTCTCGGCTTCGGCAGCGTCAACGACGCAACTCGCGCACACGACCTGCGTCGGATGAAGAGCCTCGCCACCGGTCTGCTGCTGGCCGTCACCGTCGTGTTCCTGCTGGCGCGCTGGTGGGAGGTGAACGACGGCCCAGGGTGGATCGGGTACCTGCGGGCCATGGCCGAGGCCGGGATGGTCGGGGCCCTGGCCGACTGGTTCGCGGTCACGGCGCTGTTCCGCAGGCCGCTGGGACTGCCGATCCCGCACACGGCGATCATCCCGACGAAGAAGGACGTGCTCGGCGACAGCCTCGGCGACTTCGTCGGCGAGAACTTCCTGGCCGAGACCGTGGTGCGCGACAAGCTCGCCCGCATCGAGGTCTCGTTACGGGTGGGCGCGTGGATCGGTCAGCCGGCCAACGCCGACCGTCTCACGGCCGAGCTCGCCACCCTGGCTCGCGGCGTTGTCACCGTGCTGCGCGACGACGACGTCCAGGAGGTCATCGAGCAGGTACTGGTCCGCAAGCTGATGGAGCGCCCGATCGGGCCGCCGCTGGGCACGGTCCTGCAGGGCGTGCTGGCCGACGGGGCGCACCACCGACTCGTCGACCTGGTGTGCGACCGTGCCTACGACTGGGTGACGGCCAACCACGACATGGTGCTGAGCATCGTTCACCAGCGGTCCCCATCGTGGTCGCCCCGGTTCGTCGACGACCTCATCGCCGATCGGGTCTTCCTGGAGGTGCAGAACTTCGCGTGGGCGGTCAAGACCGATCCGGATCACCCGCTGCGCAGCGCCGTCGACACGTTCCTCGTCGAGTTCGCCACCGACCTGCAGAGCGACCCGGAGACCATCGAGCGCACCGAGCGGATCAAGCAGCAGATCGTCGGCCATCCCGACGTGCAGAAGTTCATCGGCCAGGCCTGGGGCACGGTGAAGGGCCTGATCCTCGACGCGGCAGCCGACCCGTCGAGCACGCTGCGCACCCGGGTACGCGAGGGGCTGGTCAGCTTCGGCAAGCGACTGAGCTCGGACGCCGAGCTGCGTGGCAAGGTCGACGGCTGGCTCGCCGACGCGGCCGGTTACGTCGTGCGGCATTACCGGCGCGAGATCACGACACTGATCACCGACACGGTGTCCCGCTGGGACGCCGAGGAAACCTCTCGCAAAGTGGAGCTGCAGGTGGGCCGCGACCTGCAGTTCATTCGCATTAACGGCACGGTGGTCGGCGCGCTCGCCGGTCTGGTGATCTACACGGTGGGGCAGCTGGCGTTCGGGGGCTGAGGGCACAGGTCGCTGTGGCGCATGCCATCCCACCAGCGCAAGCACGCTGCTTGCAAGAGTTAGCAGTGGGGCGTAACGTCGCCTTCGGCAGGGACGGAGGTGCGCGGCAGTGACCATCCCGAAGCCGACAACCCCGGAGCCGGCAGCGAAGAAGACGCCTCCACAAGGGGACGACCCCGGGGAACGCGTCGGACGCGTGGTCGAGCAGGTCGGCCAGGTGGTCGAGCAGGCCGGTCACGCCGTGGGGCAGGCGGTCGACGACATCGGCAGCTACATCCGCAGTCAGCGCGAGGGTGCGCAGGTCTCCCTGCGTCAGCTCGCCCGGACCGCCGGTGTCAGCAACCCCTACCTCAGCCAGATCGAGCGCGGGCTGCGCAAGCCGTCCGCCGAGATCCTCCAGCAGATCGCCAAGGGTCTGCGGATCTCCGCAGAGGCCCTGTACGTGAAAGCCGGGATCCTCGACGAGCGCCCGGCAAGCATCGTCACCGACGCCGTGCTCACCGATCCGACCCTGACGGAGCGCCAGAAGCAGGTGCTCCTCGACATCTACCAGTCGTTCCGGCGGGTGAACGACCAGCGCGTCGTCCCCGGCTCAACCACTGATCCGTCTTAACCCCAGAGGAGTGATCGTCATGGCCGTGTCGCTGCCGACCGCCGCGGACGTCCGCAAGGCCCGCGAACAGGCTGCCAAGACCACCGCCGAGCGGGCCGAGGTGGCCCGCACCCCACTGCTGGCCGTCCTCGGCGTCGGTGACTTCGCCGTCACCACGGTGACCGAAGCCGTCGCCAAGGTCCGTACCCGCGCCACCGCGCAAGCCGAGGACATGCAGCACCGCGTCGCCGAGCTGCCCCAGCGCCTGTCCACCGACGAGCTGCGCAAGGCCGTCGCCGACCTCCGCGCGCAGGCTGCGGACGCCTACGCCGGGTTCGCCGAGCGCGGCGCGAAGGCCTGGGACCGGATCCGCAGCCAGCCCCAGGTCGAGACGGCACTGTCGACCATCGAGTCCTACACCGAGAAGTTCGACGCTCGCGTCGACGGCCTGGTGAACGAGGCCCACGACACCACCGAGAAGATCCTCTCGACCGTGACCCGGCAGACGAGGTCCACCGGTGAGCGTGTCGCCCGCGCCACACAGCGCTTCGCTGGCGAAGCCGCCGAGGCGATCACCGAAGCTGGTGACGAGGTGGCACACGAGACCCGCAGCACCACCCGCAAGGCCGCCAACCGCACCGCCCCGAGCACTGCCGACCACACGTCGGCCACCCGCCGGACGAAAACGACACAACGCGACACAACCAGCAGCTGAGCCTCCGAGCGGGCCCCGTCCGTCCACTCCCTGCACATCGCGACAGCTCCCCGAGGCTTCCCAGCTCCGGGGAGCTGTGCTGCTCTGGGCCCGAGGATGAGCGCATCTGGCCAGCGCACGTACTCTGGTCGAGTGAGCCTGCTCAACAACCTCGACATCTGGGTCCTGCTCGGGCTGTGGCTGCTGGCGATCCCGGTGGGTGGCTACGCGTTCATCCACGCGCTCATGCAGCGGGCCGACGCGTTCACCGCCGTCGACAAACTCACCAAGCCGGCGTGGCTCGGCATCACCGGCGCCAGCGCGCTCGTGCTCGTCGTCTTCCATGGGCCGAGAAGCAGCGGCACGCTGTTCTGGATCGCCGCGCTCGTGGCCGTGCTCATCTACATCGTCGACGTCAAGCCCGCCGTGACCGGCGTGCAGGGTGGCGGTCAACGCTGGTGAGCGCACCCGACTGGACGGTGCTGGGCACGCTCCGCGCCGTCCCAGCCCTCGACCGTCCCGATCTCCTTGCCGATCCGGTCGCCCTCGCCCTGAAGGCACTCGACCCGGCCGACGCCGCCCACGTCGGCGTCGCGGAGATCGATCCGGAGCTGGCCGACACCGCCGCGTTCTGTGCCGCCTACTCCTCGCCGCTGGACGGGTCCGCCAACTGCGTCGTCGTCGCGGGGCGCCGCGGTGAGGACACCCGGTACGCGGCATGTCTGGTGCTCTCGACGACCCGGGCCGACGTCAACGGGCTGGTCCGCAAGCGGCTCGCCGCGCGCAAGGCGTCGTTCGCACCGATGGACGACGCCGTCGCGCGCACCGGCATGGAGTACGGCGGCCTCACGCCGGTCGGGCTGCCCGCTAGCTGGCCGCTGCTCGTCGACACGGCGGTGGTCGTCGCACCCGCGGTCGTGATCGGCAGCGGGGTGCGACGCTCGAAGCTCGCCCTGCCGGGGGCGCTGGCTGCCACCCTTCCCGGGGCAGAAGTGATCGACGGCCTCGGACGCTGAGCCGACCCGGCTCATGGTTCCTGCGTTCACTCGCAGCGGACAGGCACCAGCGCCGGAATTCCGGCAACGGTGTAAGCGTTGAGTCGGGCATGACAGAGACGCTGAAGCTGCCGGTGCTCCCGCTCGCCGATTCGGTGGTGTTGCCCGGCATGGTGGTTCCCGTCCGGCTGGACCAGCCGGAGATCCAGGCGGCGGTCGACGCGGCGAACAGCGTGGACCACCGGGTGCTGGTCGTCCCCCGCCTCGACGGCAGATATGCCGCCGTCGGCACGGTGGCCGTCCTCGAACAGGTCGGCCGGCTCCCCAACGGCGAGAAGGCCGCTGTCGTGCGCGGCGAGGAGCGCGCGCAGATCGGGTCCGGCGTGACCGGCCCCGGCGCCGCGCTGTGGGTGGAAGCCACGCCGGTGCCCGAACAGCCCGTCACGGGTCGGATGACGGAGCTCGCCAAGGAGTACAAGGCCCTCGTCGTCGGGATCCTGCAGCAGCGGGGCGCGTGGCAGGTGATCGACTCGGTGCAGCAGATCACCGATCCCGGCCAGCTCGCCGACACCGCGGGCTGGGCGTCCTACCTCGACCTCGGACACAAGGCCCAGCTGCTCGCCGAGACCGACGTCGTCAAGCGGCTGGAGCTGCTGATCGAGTGGACCCGCGAGCACGTCGCGGAGCAGGAGGTCTCGGAGAAGATCGCAACCGACGTCCGCGAGGGCATGGAGAAGACCCAGCGCGAGTTCCTGCTGCGCCAGCAGCTGGCTGCGATCCGCAAGGAGCTGGGTGAGGACGAGCCCGAGGGCGCCGACGACTACCGCACCCGCGTGGAGAACGCCGAGCTCCCCGAACACGTCCGCAAGGCCGCGCTGACCGAGGTCGGCAAGCTGGAGCGGGCGTCGGACCAGAGCCCGGAGTCGGGCTGGATCCGCACCTGGCTCGACACCATCCTCGACATCCCGTGGAACTCCACGACCGAGGACACCGACGACCTGGTCGCCGCCCGGGCGATCCTCGACGCCGACCACGCCGGCCTCGACGACGTCAAGGAGCGGCTGGTCGAGTTCCTGGCGGTCCGCGCGCGGCGCAACCGCCGTGGGCTGACCACGGTCGGCGGGCGCGGCTCGGGTGCTGTGCTCTCCCTCGTCGGCCCGCCCGGCGTCGGCAAGACGTCGCTGGGTGAGTCGGTTGCCCGCGCGCTGGGGCGGAAGTTCGTGCGGGTCGCCCTCGGCGGCGTGCGCGACGAGGCCGAGATCCGCGGCCACCGGCGCACCTACGTCGGCGCGCTGCCCGGCCGGATCGTCCGCGCCATCCGGGAGGCGGGCTCGATGAACCCGGTCGTGCTGCTCGACGAGATCGACAAGCTCGGCGCGGACTTCCGCGGCGACCCGTCCTCGGCGCTGCTCGAGGTGCTCGACCCGGCGCAGAACCACACGTTCCGCGACCACTACCTCGAGGTCGATCTCGACCTGTCCGACGTGCTGTTCCTGGCGACGGCCAACGTCGCCGACACCATCCCCGGCCCGCTGGCCGACCGGATGGAGATGGTGACCCTCGACGGCTACACCGAGGCGGAGAAGGTCGCCATCGCGCGCGACCACCTGCTGCCCCGGCAGATCGAGAAGGCCGGGCTGGAGACCTCCGACGTCGAGTTCTCCGAGGTGGCGCTCGGGATGATCGCCGCTGAGTACACCCGCGAGGCGGGCGTGCGGCAGCTGGAGCGGGGCCTGGCCAAGGTCCTGCGCAAGGTGGCCGTTGCGCTCGACGGCGACGCGACGGCCCCGGTGCACATCGACGCCGACGCCCTCGTCACGTTCCTGGGACGACCGCGGTTCACCCCGGAGTCAGCCGAGCGGACCGCGGTGCCGGGTGTGGCGACCGGACTCGCGGTCACCGGAGCCGGAGGCGACGTCCTGTTCATCGAGGCGACCGCGATGGACGGCGACCCCGATCTCACGCTCACCGGTCAGCTCGGGGACGTCATGAAGGAGTCGGTCTCGATCGCGCTGTCCTACCTGCGATCCAAGGGACTCGCGGACGACCTGGCCACCCGCAAGCTGCACGTTCACGTGCCGGCAGGTGCGGTGCCGAAGGACGGCCCGAGCGCGGGCATCACGATGGTGACCGCACTGGCCTCGCTCGCCTCGAGCCGCCCGGTGCGGTCGAGCGTGGGCATGACCGGTGAGGTCACGCTGCAGGGTCATGTGCTCCCGATCGGCGGGGTCAAGCAGAAGCTGCTGGCCGCGCACCGGGCGGGACTCACCGATGTGATCATCCCGAAGCGCAACGAACCCGACCTCGACGACCTGCCGGAGTCCGTCCGCGGACAGTTGCGGGTGCACCCGGTGGCCGACGTGGACGAGGTGCTCAAGCTCGCCCTCGAGCCGGCACCGGTTGCCGCCACCGCCTGAACCGCGATCGGCCGTTCACCAGCGAGCAGGCTCACAGCCTCGCCGCATGCGAGGCTGTGAGCCCTTATCCTGCGAGTTCGGCTGCTCGGCGCAGCAGTGGGTCGTACACGGTAGGGTCGTCGGCGTCGATCACGGGAAAGCCCACTCCGAAGTCGCCGTTGACCCACCGTACGGTGATCCCGGGATTGGCCGAGTTCATACCGTCGTGCAGGAAGACGTGCGGGCTGCACCGCACCCGTCCCGCACGCGCGGACTCGAACTGAGCCATCACCGCTGAGCGGGCCGATCCGCTGTCGAGTGCGGCCGCCAGCTCGTTGACCTCTACCACGCTGGTCTCGGCCGCCACGTCGAGAATCACGTGCCGCATGGAGATGCACCTGCTGTCCGCCCAGAAAGCCCGCCGCAGACCCCGAGCCAATGCCTCACTGGCCAGCCACCCTTGAGCCTTCGCCGCCTGCACCGCTTCCATCGCCGGTAACGTTGTGACGGGATAGGTCCAGTCCGGACTCCGCCACAGCCGCCACCCTGCAGCCGGCGCCAGCGCACCCACCACCGAGATCTCCGAGTCGACCCCCGGACGGTCGTTGACGGACCCGTTGAACAGCTCCAACGGGAACGCCCGATGATCGAACCAGATCCGCCCGACCAACCCGAGCCGGTGCCGGGCTTCGTGCAGCCGGTGCATGGCGAGGTGAGCGAACGAACAGTTCAGGTCGGAGTACACCACGACCGTGTCGGCAGAATGCGGCAAGCGTGGATCGCGACCGGCGCCACCGGCAGCGGCGGTGTCAACCGTCATGGACGTTCCTCATCGCGGTGTCGCGGTCAGTTCGCAGCGATGCCCTGGGTGCCGAGCGGCAGTCCCCCAGCGCCGGGTACAGCAGTGAGGCTCCCGTCCGACTCGATCCGGAACCCGCTGATGGTCAGCTCGCTGAAACCACCGGTGAGCACGTACAGGAACTGGTCGTCGCTGCTCACAGTGTTGTCGACCGGGAGGCTGGAATCGCCGGTCACAGCCGTACGGCCATCGGGATCCAGCAGGCTCAGGGCACCGTCGGGACCGATGCGATAACCCGAGATCGAGCCGCTGCCGGTGTTCGACGTGTAGGCATAGCGCGGATCGACGGTACTGTTCGTCACCACCCAGCACGTGGCTTGCTGGGTCGAGGACACCGATCCACTGACCACCTCGAGGGTGCCGTCCTTGACCACCCGGTAGGAAGAGGTCGCACCGGAGGCCTCGGAGACGATCAGCAGGTCCGCACCCGCGAAGGTGAAGCCGAACGGGACCGGGCCAGAGGAGTCGTTGCGAACCGGTGGACAGGCGCGCCCGGCCTCGTCAACGGGGAAGACATCGATCACATCTGTCCCCTTCTCGGTCACCACGAGGTGACTCCCGCCTGGGGTGAAACCCACCTGAGCGGGAGCTGCGGGGTTGTCCCCTCCGATCAGCGACTGGGTGGAGCCGGCCAGGGCCGACAGCTTCCCGTCGGCGTCCACGGTGAACCCGGTGATGGTCTCATCGGTGCTGTTGAGCACGTAGAGCAGGTGATCGTGGAGGGTCAGACTGACCGGTCGTACGCCTCCCGAGGAGACCCGGTCGACCGGCGTCAGCCCGGTTCCGTCGACGGCGAGCACCGAGACCTCGTTGCTGCCGGCGTCCACCGCGAACAGGAAGCGGCCGTCCTTGCCCCGAATCAATGCTCCCTGCGACCCCAACGGATCAGCCGGAGATGTTCCACCGGCACCGAGCCCTCCCGTCGGAACCGTTCCGGCCGGGGTCAGGGTCCCGTCTGCGGCCCGGTCGAAGACCGTCACCGCGTTGCCGGCGTCCTGGTTGGTCATGACGTAGACCGCGCGTCCTTGCGGGTAGTACATGCTTTCAGCTTCGGCTGCCATCTCCACTCCCTAGCGGTACCTTCCCCCCTTTCATGATCATATCCTGTTGGTGGTGAGGTCGGGAGACGGGACTGGCCGGTCTAGCCGCGGAAACAGGTGTGTCGGTGATCGACAGTTCGAGGTGGAGGG
>Ga0136617_10000418_pt1 | contig 35441 bp, 31 predicted proteins | sample AntDrymUQ3222106_2_FD_129672 | JGI IMG/M metagenome (GOLD analysis project Ga0136617, IMG submission 129672) | Polar desert sand microbial communities from Dry Valleys, Antarctica - metaG UQ322 (21.06) | ecosystem: Environmental > Terrestrial > Soil > Desert | place: Antarctica: Dry Valley... | reverse complement strand
TAGAAAGACTCCAAGCGGACCCACTTCCCGAGGAGGCGCAATGGCCGGAATGGCCGGGCGGATGTCCACCGTCATCAAGTCGAAGATCTCCAAGCTGCTCGACAAGGCCGAAGATCCCGGCGAGACGCTGGACTACAGCTATCAGAAGCAGCTGGAGTCGCTGCAGAACGTCAAGAAGGGCATCGCCGACGTCGTCACGGCCAAGAAGCGCCTCGGGATGCAGGCTCAGAAGCTCGAGCAGTCCGTCGTCAAGCTCGACACGCAGGCGCGCCAGGCGCTCGCCGCGGGCAACGAGGAGCTCGCTCGCACGGCGCTCGAGCGCAAGCAGTTCGCGCAGACCGAGTTGCAGAGCCTCGACCAGCAGGTCTCCGAGCTGCAGTCCCAGCAGGAGCGCCTGACGGAGTCCGAGAAGCGCCTGCGGGCGAAGATCGAATCCTTCCGGACGAAGAAGGAGGTCATCAAGGCGCAGTACTCGGCCGCCGAGGCGCAGGTGCGGATCTCCGAGGCGGCGACGGGCGTCGGCGAGGAGATGGCTGACGTCGGTCTCGCGATGCAGCGCGCGGTGGACAAGACCGAGGACATGAAGGCGCGCGCGTCGGCCGTGGAGGAGCTCGAGGCCGCGGGCACGTTCGAGGATCTCACGCAGCTCGGCACGGGCCAGGACGACATCGACCGCCAGCTCGCCGAGCTCGGCGCCGGCGGCATGGTCGACGACGAGCTCCAGCGGATGAAGGCCGAGCTCGGCGCCGGGGAGCCGCCCGCCAAGGGCGAGCTCGGGGCCGGTGAGAAGCCATGATCGTCCGGATCATGGGGGAGGGGCAGTACCGCCTGGCGGACGACGTCCGCGAGCGCGTCAACGACCTCGACAACGCGGTCGTGCGGGCGGTCGACGACGACGACGAGGACGCCTTCCACGTAGCCTTCGAGGAGTTGCTCGACGTCATCCGGACCGAGGGCCAGCCCGTCCCCGCCAACGACATCGAGAGCTCGGACGTCATCGTGCCGCCACCCGACACCTCGATGGCCGAGGCGTCCAGCGACTTCACGGGTGACGGGCTGATCCCGGGCTGATCGGAGGCTCTAGCGGCCGCTGCGCGCGAGCTGGCGCGCCTCCCACGGCGACACGCTGAACGAGGCACCCGGCGCCGCGCCGACCGCGAGCACGGCCGTGTCCGGCAGCGTCGCGAAGGCCTCGCGCGTGCTCTGCGGCGCGACCAGCACGACGCTGCCGGCGGGCACCGCGTGCTCGTCGCCGTCGATGACGAAGCGCGCCGCGCCGCGGACGACGACGTAGAGCTCCTCGTGGCCGAGGCCCTGCTCGTCGTGCTCGTCGTGGAGCTCGACGACGCGGTCGCCCGGCTGGGCGCCCATGAACGCGTTGACGCCGAAGGCGGTGATGCCGAGGTGGTCGCGGACCGGCCGCCAGTCCAGCGACGGGTCGCACGGCTCCGCCGCACGGGGGATCTCGTCGAGCGCGGCGATCATCGCCGCACCTGCGCGGCGCGCAGCCCGAGCAGCTCGACGACGCCGCTCGTCGGAACGAACGGGTCTGCGACCGTGGCGGCGCTGCGCACCTCGACGGCCGCGACGGGCCGGCCCGCGAGCTCGGCGACGAGCCGCTCGCCTCGCGGCAGCTCGTGCTCGTCGAGCGCCGCGAGACGGGCGATGGCGGACTCGTCGCCGGCCGCCGCGCGGCGGATGAGCACGGGCGGATCGCCGAGCGAAGACGCGCTGCGGGCAGCGCGTGGCCGGCGGGAGAAGTCGATGAGGTTGGCGAAGCTGGACGGGAACATGGCGAGGCCCCTGACGGTTGTTGCGTAACTGGTCAAAGTGTATTGATGGTTAGCTAACCCGTCAAGCGTCTATGCTGGTGTCATGTCGAATCCCGCGCCCGGAGCCCTGGAGACCGTCCGCGCGTTCGTCAACACGCTCGACATCGACGACGCGATCGAGGAGCTTGCCCGGCCGGCGGACCTCGGCCGCTGGCTCGCCGATCACGACCTGCTCGGGGGTAGCGCGTCCGTGCGGGCAACGGCCGAGGACCTGCGCCACGCGACGGAGCTACGCGAGGCGCTGCGTGCCCACCTGCTCGCCCACCACGGCCAGCCGCTCGATCCCGCGGCCGCGGCGGTGCTCGACACCGCGGCTCGCCGGGCGCGGCTGACGCTGCGCTTCACCGGGGACGACGACACGGCGTTCGAGCCGGACGCGGCCGGGATCGACGGAGCGCTCGGCCGGCTGCTGGCGCTCGTCAAGGATGCGATCGACGACGGCAGCTGGCAGCGTCTGAAGGTCTGTCCCGCCGACGACTGCCTCTGGGCGTTCTACGACGCGTCGCGCAACCGCTCGGCGGTCTGGTGCGACATGCGCGTCTGCGGCAATCGCGCGAAGGTGCGCGGCTATCGCGAGCGCCACGCCTGAGCTACAGCTAGATCGGGATCCCCCAGAGCGGGAACCAGCGCTCGAGCTCGGGCTCGACGGGCAGCTCGTCGGTGATGATCGCCTTGATCTGCAGCTCGCGCTCGCCGTCGCGCGCCTGCTTGCCCGCCGGCACGAACGGATACCAGTAGCCGCGCTTGTAGTTGTAGATGAAGTACACGGGCCGGCCCTTGGAGTCCTGGAATGCGAAGACCGCGGCGAGCACACGGTCGCCGTAGCCGCCGACGGCGAGCGCGTCGCTCACGGCGTTGATGCCCACGACGAGGTCCTCGATGTCGTCGTCGCGCAGGATGATCCAGCGGTAGCCGTGCTCGTCCTCGCTCGTGTCGATCGTCGTCCCGGTCTCCTCGCCGGTGCCGCGCAGGATCTCCTCCATGTCGGCGACGATCGACTCGAAGTCGGCGGTCGCGAGCGGCTGGGAGACGATCGCCGCGACGCCCTTGGTCGAGATCCCGTGTCCGGTCGCGAGCGTGACGTACGCCGTCGAGAGCGCGAACAGGCGGTCGGGCGCCGGCCCCTTGAGCTTCTTGCGGCCGCCCAGCAGGGAGTCGAGGAAGCCCATGTGCCGCGCTCTAGGCGGCGGCGAGCGTGCCGCGCTGGAGCTGGGCCTCGAGCCGCGCGAGCGCCTCCAGGCGCTTCTCCATCGGCGGGTGCGTGGAGAAGAGGCCCATGATCGACTGCTTCGCGCCTGCCGGGAAGATGAAGAACGCGTTCATCTCGCCGGCGACGCGCAGGTCCTGCTGGGGCAGGCGCTGCATGCCGGAGGCGATCTTCTGCAGCGCCGAGGCCAGCGCGCTCGGGCGCCCGGTGATGAGCGCGGCGCCGCGGTCGGCGACGAACTCGCGGTAGCGGGAGAGGGCCATCATGAGGAAGAACGAGACGACGTAGACGACGAGCGACACGAGGATGACCGCGAGGAAGCCGGGTCCGTCATCGTCGTCGCTCTGACCGCCGCCGCCGAAGAAGAACCCGAACTGCAGGATCATCGCCGCCACCGAGGCGAAGAACGAGGCGATGGTCATGATCATGACGTCGCGGTTCTTGACGTGCGAGAGCTCATGCGCCATGACGCCCTCGAGCTCCGCGGGCGAGAGCAGGTTCATGATCCCCGTCGTCGCGCAGACCGTCGCGCTCTTCTGCGAGCGCCCGAGCGCGAAGGCGTTGGGCATCTCGGTCTGGGCGACGGCGACCTTCGGCTTGGGCAGGTCCGCCTGGATGCAGAGGCGCTCGATCATCGCGTGCAGCTCGGGCGCCTCCTGCGGGGTGACTTCGCGCGCGCCCATCGCGTGCAGTGCGAGCTTGTCCGAGGTGAAGAGCTGCGCCGCCGCCAGACCGCCCGCGATGAGGACGATGAGCAGGGCGGGGGCACCCGCCGCGAACAGCACGCCGACGAACGCCACGTAGAGCGCGCCGAGGAGGAACATCGTGAGCAGCATCCGCGCCTGGAGTCCAGGGTCGCGTCCGAACGAGGTCTTGGTGACGGCCATGCACCCATTTTGCCAAACGTTGGGTGCGGACTCGCCGGCACGCCGTCGCTGGTAGGGTCGGCGAGCTGATTTCCCTGCAAAGGCGCCGGGATGGGGAGCTCGCCGGCGCGATCCCCGCAAGGTCGCTCGCAAGGCTCCATAACCCGAGGTGAAGGTTGGTCCCCTGTGCAGCGCGAACCTAGAGTCGGCGATCGCATGCGCGTCCGCGTCCTTCTCGCATCCATCGCGGTGCCGTTGATCCTCTGGGCCGCGCTGCCGCTCCAGTCCTCCGGCCAGTCCAAGCAGGAGGATCTGTCCAAGCTGCAGTCGCGCATCAACGAGGCGCGCAAGAAGATCGGGCGCAAGAAGGGCACCGAGCGCGTCCTCAGCACCGAGATCGCCGGCTACACGCGGCGCATCCACAGCCTCGAGGGGAAGATCACGAGGCTCAGCACGCGCCAGGAGCGCATCCAGGCCGATCTCGACGCCAAGCGCGCCGAGCTCGAGCGCCTGCGCACCGAGCTGCGCACCGAGCGCGCGCGGCTCGTGCGCCTGCGCAAGCGCCTGACGCAGACGCGCGGCATGCTGCGCACCCGGCTCATCGAGATCTACAAGAGCGAGAAGCCCGACTTCGTCACCGTCATCCTCAACTCCGACGGCTTCGCCGACCTGCTCGAGCGCGGCGAGTTCATCAAGCGCATCTCCGACCAGGACCGCCGGATCGTCACGATCGTTCGCGACGCGAAGACCGACTCGGTCCGCAGCGCGCAGCGACTGGACCGGCTCGAGAGTCGCCAGCAGACCGTCACCGAGATCGTCCAGAAGCGTCGCGACGAGATCGCCGGCGTGAAGATGGAGCTCATCGGGACACGCGTCGGCTACGCGCGCACGAAGGCCGGCAAGGCGGCTGCCCTCGACAAGGTGCGCGGCGACCGCCGGCATCTCGAGCAGCACGTCGACAGCCTCGAGGCCGCCTCGAACAAGATCGCCGCGCAGCTCAACCGGGTCCAGCAATCCGGCGACTTCCCGATCCGCCAGGGCTCGGGCAGCATGATCTGGCCGGTCAACGGGACGATCACCGGCGCGTTCGGCGAGCAGCGCCCGGGCCACATCCACGCCGGCGTCGACATCGCGGCGCCGTCGGGTACGCCGATCCATGCCGCCGACGACGGCCGCGTCGTGCTCATGCAGGGCACGGGAGCGTCCGGCGGCTACGGCAACTACACCTGCGTGCAGCACAGCGCGAACCTGTCGACGTGCTACGCGCACCAGTCGAGCTTCGGGACGAGCCTCGGCGCGAGCGTCAACAAGGGGCAGGTCATCGGCGCCGTCGGCAACACCGGGCATTCGTTCGGCGCGCACCTGCACTTCGAGGTCCGTATCAGCGGCACGCCGGTCAACCCGATGGGCTATCTGTAAGTGGCCACGACGCACCCTCGGGTGCGGGTCGTGTCGAGTCAGGGGCGGATATGGCACCTGAGTCGACACGACCGCCTCGCGCTGAGCCGACGCGGCGGCTTCGCGTGCCCTGTGCGGGCACCATGCCATGTCCCCTCGCCTGTCCGCCGGCGCACGCGCGCATCGCAGGCGCCGCGCGGACCTCGGCCCCTTCCGCGAACGTGCCGGCCGGCCGGGATCTCGGCAGCCCAACTGCGCAGCGAAGGCAGCGGCCAGGTCGATGCGTCGTTGAACGAACCAACAGGGCGCCGGCCGCGCGGGCGGTAGCGTTCGCGCGGCCATGCAGCCCGAGATCGACCTCTTCGGCCTCTCCCTCAAGACGTTCGGGCTCTGCTTCGGGCTTGCCTTCGTCGTCTCCGGGGCGATCGTCGCACGACGGCTGAAGGAGCTTGGGCGCCCGCCCGACTGGGCGTATGAGATGGTCTTCGCGGCGCTCGTCGGCGGACTCGTCGGGGCGCGGCTGTACTGGCTGCTGGGCCATACCGACGCACTGCGCGACGACGTCCTCGGCAGCGTCTTCGGGGGCACCGGTCTCGTCTGGTACGGCGGCGCGCTGGGCGGTGCGGCGGGGGTCCTGCTGTGGGCGTACCGCAAGGGGATGTTCAACCTCGAGCTCCTGGACACATGCTCGCCGGCGCTGGCGATGGGCTACGCCGTCGGGCGCATCGGCTGCCAGATCTCGGGCGACGGCGACTACGGCACCTCGACCGACCTGCCCTGGGGCATGGCCTATCCGCACGGCGTCGTGCCGACGAGCGACGTCGTGCACCCGACGCCGATCTACGAGACGCTCACGATGGGCCTCGTCGCGTGGGCTCTCTGGCGCGCGCGCGACGCATTCCGGCCCGGCGTGCTGTTCGCCTTCTACCTTGTCTTCGCCGGCACGGAGCGGCTGCTCGTCGAGTTCGTGCGCCGCAACGAGCCGGTGCTCGCGGGTCTCACCGAGGCCCAGCTCGCGAGCCTCGCGATGCTCGTCGCGGGCCTCGTGTGGATCGTGCGCGCGGCTCGCGCGGGCGGGCTGCGGGCGGTTGCGCCCGTACGCGCGGCGACGGCGTAGGGGGTTGATCTCTCACGACCGGCGCAAGCAACCGGTCGAGGGCCGCTTTGGCGCGCTTGGCGCGCGTTGGCGCGCCCTGGCGGGAGGGCGCGGGTTCGCGGCCGCGCTGGCGGGATGAACGGAATCACTGATGAGAGGGGTGGATGGGCGTACGTGGTGGGATGCGCGTTCGCGGTCGCGGTCGCGGTCGCGGTGGCGCGCGTGGCGGGATGGCGCGGGTTCGCGGTCGCGTTGGCGGGATGAACTGCATCACTGATGAGAGGGTGGGATTGGCGTACGCGGTGGGATGCCGGTTCGCGGTCGCGGTGGCGGGATGAGTGGCGTCACTGAAGGGAGGGTGGGGTTGGCGTACGTGGTGGGATGCGGGTTCGCGGTCGCGTTGGCGGGATGAGCGGCACGAGAAGGAGGTCTGCCGTGATGCGCGCCGGCATGCGTTGATCTGGCGCCGTCGCGCCAGTGGCGACTTCTTGGCTGCCAACCCGAGAAAGTCGCCAAACGATGACGGCGGCCACGGCTATTGGCGATTTCGTGGCTGCCAACCCGAAGAAGTCGCCAAACGATGATGGCGGGTCGCCTCCAGGGCGCCGCACGGGGCCCGTCGCGCCCGCGCCGCGCGCCTTGGCGCCCCGTCCCTTCGCCCCGTCCCTTCGCCCCCGCGCCTTCGCCCCCGCCCGCTCCAACCCTGTGTCAGTGATTGCCGTTCTCCGGCGCCCACACTGGCGCGGCGACTGGACTGACCGCCGTCGCGCCCGCATCCCCCGCGCGCGGCGAGGCCAGGGAGTGAATCAGCGCGGCGTTCCGAGCGCCTCGACCGGCGAGCGCCGCCGGCCGGCGGCGCGCGGCGAGGCGGCCGGTCGTGCGAGCGCCGCCAGCGCGTAGAGCGTCACCGCCGCGAGTGCCACCGAGGCGCCGGCTGCGATGTCGACCTCGGCGCTGACAGCGAGGCCGAGCACGCCTGCACCGGCGCCCAGCGCCGCGGCGAGCACGAGCTGGGAGCGAACGCTGTGGCCGAGGCGCATCGCGGCGGCCGCCGGTGCCACGAGCAGCGCGAAGACGAGCAGGTTGCCGAGACCCTGGACGGCGGCGACGGTCGCCACCGCCAGCAGCGCGAGCAGCGCGAGCTCGACGCGCTGCGGGCGCACGCCGAGCGACGGCGCCGCAGCCGGGTCGAAGACCGCCGCGCAGAGGCTGCGGTGGCCGAGCGCGAGCGCGCCCGCGACGAGCGCCGCCAGCACGCCGGCCGCGACGAGGTCCTGCGTGCTCGCTCCGAGCAGGTCGCCGAAGAGCAACTCGCCGAGGCGCGCCGGCACGTCAGGCGCCAGCGCGAGGACGGCGCCGAGGCCGAAGGCCGTCGTGACCGTCACACCGACGGCGACCTCGGAGCCGACCCGCGTGTCGCGCGCGGCGAGCGCGATGAGCGCCGCGGCGGCGATGACACCGCCGCCGGCGCCGAGCAGCAGCGGGGCGCCGGCCAGCGACGCGAGCACGAGGCCGGGGAGCATCGCGTGCGCGAGCGATTCCGCCGCGTAGGCGTGGCGCAGATGCAGCAGCCACACGCCGAGTGCGCCACAGGCCGCGCCGAGGATCACGAGCTCGAGGAGCGCGCGCTGCAACAGGCCGGAGTGCAGGAGCTCCATCAGTGCGCGTGGTGCTGGACGGCTACCGCCCGCTCGCCGTCTCCGAGCACGACGATCTCGTCGCCGTAGGTCGCCTCGAGCACCTCCGTCGTGAGCGTCGGCGCCGGCGGTCCGTAGGCGATCTGCTCGCCGCGCAGGCACAGAACGCGATCCCAGTCGCGCGCCTGCTCGATGTCGTGCGTCGCGATGAGCAGCACCCGGCCCTCGGCGCGCAGCTCGTCGAGGATGCCCATGATCGCGTCCTCGCTCGCGCGGTCGACGCCGGCGAACGGCTCGTCGAGCAGGAGCAGGCGCGCGTCCTGCACGAGCGCGCGCGCGACGAGCACGCGCTGGCGCTGCCCGCCCGAGAGCGCCCCGAAGCGCTCGGCCGCGCGCTCGCCGAGGCCGACGCGCAACAGCGCGCGCCGGGCAAGCGCGCGGTCGCTCGCCGCGATTCGCCGGTACCACGGCGTGCGCGCGTAGGCGCCCATGAGCGCGACGTCGAGCGCGCTGACCGGGAAGTCCAGGCGCGAGCGCTCGGTCTGGGGCACGTACGCCGGAGCGCCGCCGTACCGCACGCTGCCGGCGACCGGCAGCTCGCCGAGCAGCGCCCGGAAGAGCGTCGTCTTGCCGCCGCCGTTGGGGCCGAGCACCGCGACCGCCTGGCCGGCGGCGGCGCTGAACGTCACGCCGCGCAGCGCCGGTCGGCCCGGGCCGTAGGATGCCGAGAGGCCGTTGACCTGCAGGGCGGGGGGACCACCGGTCACGCGGCCACCCCGGCCGCGCGGCGCTGCCGCGGCGCAGACGCCAGTGCGGCGAGCGCGAATCCGGCACCGCCCACGATCGCGATCGCCGGTCCGGGTGGGAGGTCGAGATGGTAGGCGAGCAGGAGGCCGGCGAACCCCTCGGCGGCGGCGAGTGCGACGGCCGTCGGCAGCAGCGCGCCGAGCGAGCCCGTGACGAGCCGGGCGGTCGCCGCCGGGACGACGAGCAGCGTGCTGACGAGCAGCGCGCCGACGGCGGGAAGCACCGCGACGACGGTCGCCGCCAGCAGCGCGAGCAAAAGCCAGTCGCCGCGCTGCGCATGGATGCCCAGCGCCGGCGCCCCGGCGGGATCGAAGCCCGTCGCAAGCCACGTTCGCGCGAGCGCCGCGGTTGCCGCGACCGCCGCGAGCGCGACGGCGCCGGCCAGCCAGAGGTCGCCGTCGCCGAGCCCGAGCAGCGTGCCGAAGAGCAGGCGGTCGACGCCCGCGCCGGAGCGGTAGACGTCGCTGGCGAGCACCGCGCCGAGCGCGAGGGCGCCGGTGAGCAGCAGCCCGGTCGCGGCGTCCGAGCTCGTGGCCCCGCGCCGTGTCAGGCGTGCGAGCAGGGCCGCGAAGCCGAGGCCGGCGCCGAGGGCGGCGAGCGGCGGGGTCAATCCCCAGGGGCCGGCGACGACGAGGCCGGGAAACGTCGCGGTGCCCACGGCGTGGGCGAAGAACGCCAGGCGGCGCAGCACGATCCACGCTCCGAGGAGCCCGGCCGCGACGGCCAGCAGGAGGATCGCGACGACGGCGCGCTGCATGAACGGCGCCGAGAGAGGATCGCTGAGCCAGCGCACGAGGGCAGACTATCGAAAATGGTTCTCACTTAAAGAAGAGCGCCAATGCGCCAACTCGCTCAAGTTCTCATGCGTGGTGCCGATGAACGGATGGGTAACGCGCCTTGTCCCGATTCCGCCGCCCTCAGCAGACCCTGTTCCCCGGCCTCGGCGTCGCGGGCACCGTGGTGGCGGCTGTCATCGCGACCTCCGCGTTGGCGAGCGGCATCGTCGCCTACAGCCTGAGCTCCAAGGATCCCCTGGCGCGGCCGTCCGCCGCGCTCGTGCTCGATCCCGTGCGCCCGGACACGATCGCCGAGACGCCGCCCGTGCGGCGCGGCGCACGCGAACCGGCGACCAGCAGGCGCTCACGGCGCGCCGCGGTCGTGGCCGCCGGCGCAGACAGGCACGGTGCCGTCGGCAGCTTGCCGTTCCCGCAGGGCGTCGCGCCCGGCTCCGATCCCGGACCGCAGCACGGCGGCGACGGCGTCGCCGGCCCGGAGCGGACCGCCCAACCCGTCCCCGACCGCGCGCCCGAGCCGGTCCACAGGAGGACCGGCTCGCTTGCTGGCGGGCTGCGCGCGACGGCCGGCGTGCTCGGGACAGACACCGAGGCCATCGCCAGTACCGTCGTCGTCGCCCTCGACGACACCGGCGATGCGCTGCGCAACGTCGCCGGCGGAGCCGGCACGGCCGTCGCTCGGCTGCTCGTCAGGCCGCCCGCCGGCTGACCTACGCCGAGTAGCAGCGGTCCAGGAGGAACCGCACCGCCTCGACCTGCAGCCCGGCATCGTGCTGGACCGACCGATGATCGCCGCCTGGCACGCGGACGAAGCGGCTGCCGGCAGCCAGCGCGTGCAGCCGCGCAGAGTGCTCGATCGGCACGACCTCGTCGCCCTCGGCGTGCAGGAGCATGACGTCGGTCCCGAGCGTGCGGACAGCCGCCTCGAGGTCGATCGCCCGCAGGACCGGCTCGAGCGCCCGGCGATCGGCGCGGAAGTCGTAGCGGCCCTCGCGCGGGAGCAGGAGCCGCGGGCTGGCAGGGCAGATCGCCACCACGGCTCGCGCGCGGGCGCGTCGCGCCGCCGCCAGCGCGAAGCAGCCGCCCATCGACGTCCCGCGCAGGAACACCGGCCCGCTGCCGGGCAGCAGCGAGGCGATCGACGCGACGTCGTCGAGCACGCCGGCGCCGAGCCTGCCCCCACTCGCGCCGTGGCCGCGCTGGTCGAAGGCGATCGCCGCCAGGCCGCCCGCGGCGCAGGCGCGCGCGAAGTCGAGGTGGTTCTCCTTGCACGAGCCGGCGCCGTGGACGATGACGACGCCGCCACGCGCCTCGCCCTCCGGCTCCACGAGCGTGTAGGCAAGGCGGTCGTGCCGGCCGCTCGTCACGACTGCGCGCCGGTGCTCGGCGGATGGTCAATGGCAGGGCTCATCGCAAGGCCTCGCAAGCGGACGCCATACTCTCCGATCCGCATGGCCGCCACGCGCACCCAGCTCTCGCAGGCCTATCCGATCGACAGCCGCGTCGACGAGGACGGTCGCCTGCAGCTGGGCGGCTGCGACGCCGTGGAGCTCGCGCGCGAGTTCGGCACGCCGGCGTACATCGTCGTCGAGGACGACCTGCGCGCGCGGGCGCAGACGTTCGTCGAGGCCTTCCGCGCACGGACGAAGAACTTCGATGTCCTCTTCGCGTCCAAGGCGTTCCCTTGTACGGCGGTCTGCCGCCTGCTCGCGCAGGAGGGGATCGCCTGCGACGTCGCCTCCGGCGGCGAGCTCGCGCTCGCGCTGGGCGGCGGCTTCGATCCGGCGCGGATCTACATGCACGGCAACGCGAAGTCCGAGCACGAGCTGCGCTTCGCGCGCGAGGTCGGGGTCGGCCACATCGTCATCGACAACGGCGACGAGATCGCGCGGCTGGAGGCGATCGTCGGCGACGGCACGGCGCAGCCGGTCCTGCTGCGCGTCACTCCGGACGTGCGCGGTCGCACCAACGACAAGATCTCCACCGGTCAGGCCGACTCGAAGTTCGGCTTCTCGCTGGCCGACGCCCCGGCGGCCATCGCGCGCCTGCAGGGCTCGGCCGCGCTGGACCTCGTCGGCCTGCACATCCACATCGGCTCGCAGATCCTCGAGCTCGAGCCCTTCCGGCGCGCGATCGAGGCGATCGCGCCGCTCGGCGACTTCGGGACGTACAACCTCGGCGGCGGTCTCGGCGTCGCCTACACCGCCGAGCTCAAGCCCCCGCGGATCGCCGACTACGTCGCGGCCAAGGTCGACACCGTCAACCGCGTGTTCGGCCCGGGCAAGCGCATCCTCGACGAGCCCGGCCGCGCGCTCGTCGCCAACTCGACGGTGACGCTCTACACCGTGCAGAGCGTCAAGCGCAACGTGTCGACGTGGGTCGCCGTCGACGGCGGGATGTCCGACAACCTGCGCCCGATGCTCTACGGGTCGGTCTACGAGGCGCAGGTCGCCGACCGCTTCGGCGGCGGCACGCCGTCGCGACTGACCGGCAAGCACTGCGAGTCCGGTGACGTCATCGTCCGCGACGTCGAGCTCGCCGACCCGCGCGCGGGCGACGTCATCGTCACCCCCGCGACGGGCGCCTACGGCCACGCGATGGCCAACAACTACAACGGCGTGCCGCGGCCGCCCGTGATCTTCGTCTCGCAGGGCGACGCGCGCGTGGTCGTCAGGCGCGAGACCTACGACGACCTGACCGCGCGCGATGTCGGGTGAGCAGTTTCGGATCGGCCTGCTTGGCCATGGCACCGTGGGCGCGGCGTTCGAGACGCTGCTCACGGAGCGCGCCGACCACGTTGCCGCGATCACCGGGCTGTTCCCGCAGATCAGCGGCGTCCTGACGCGCAGCCGCGGCGACTTCGACGAGATCCTGGCGGGCTGCGACCTCGTCGTCGAGCTCGTTGGCGGTCTCGATCCGGCGCGCGAGTACGTCCTGCGCGCGATGCGGGCCGGCCGGCACGTCGTGACCGCGAACAAGCAGCTGCTCAGCCAGCACGGCGAGGAGCTGTGGGCGGCCGCCCGCGAGCACGACGTGCAACTGCGCTTCGAGGCCGCCGTCGCGGGCGTCGTGCCGGTTGTCCGGGTGCTGCAGGAGTCGCTCGCCGCCGCCCACGTCGATCGCGTCCACGGGATCGTCAACGGGACGACGAACTACATCCTCTCCGAGATGGCTCGCACCGGCTGCTCGTACGCCGACGCGCTCGCGGCGGCCCAGCGCCTCGGCTACGCCGAGGCCGACCCGAGCGAGGACGTCAACGGCAAGGACGCCGCCGCGAAGATGGCGATCATCGCGCGACTGGCGTTCGACACGCCCGTGCACCTCGACCAGGTCAGCTACGAGGGCATCGAGCAGATCACCGCCGACGACCTGGAGTACGCCGAGGAGCTCGGCCTCGGACTGAAGCTCATCGGCACCGCCGAGCGCATCGACGGTGGGCTGGCGGTGCGCGTGCACCCCGCGTTCCTCTACAGCGGTCACCCGCTGGCCAGCGTGCACGGTCCCTTCAACGCCGTCACGGTGGAGTCCGACGCGATCACGGAGATCACGATGTCGGGCCCCGGCGCGGGCGGGCCGCAGACCGCGAGCGCCGTGCTCGGCGACGTCATCAGCGCGATGATCCCGCCGGCGTCGACGCCCGAGACGACGCAGGCGCTCCCGATCGTCGACGACGTCCAGTCCTCCTTCTACCTCCACATGGAGGTGGCGGACCGGCCGGGCGTGCTGGCCCAGGTGGCCCAGGTCCTCGGCGAGCAGGGCGCGTCGATCAAGTCCGTCGTGCAGAAGGGCCTGGGGGAGAGGGCGCGCCTCGTCATGGTCGTGCACCCGGTGCTCGAGTCGCGCTTCTTCGCCGCCGTCGAGCGGATCGCGGCGCTGGACTTCCTGCGCTCGCCGCCGCGGGCGATCCGGGTGATCGACGAGGAGTTCGTCTGAGGGGCGCCGGGCTCGTCGACGGCTTGGCTTGCCTGGCGCCGGCGGGGCGGGCCTGCGCCTGCCGATCGCAGGCGCGAATCGGGCATCGAGGGGGGACGGACTCGTGCCCACTGGCACATGCACAAGTGCCGTTCGGACGAGTCGTCCACGACCTGCGGTCACTTCTGCATGCGATACGTGCGGTAGTGACGCCTGGTCCTCCGCGGACCGTTCATCCGTCACTTCTCCATGCTCGCACTGCACCGACGATGCGCGGCCCGTGCCGCGGGCGACGGTCTGTCCTCCCTCATCGACGCCGCTCTTGTCCCCGACCGCGCGACGCGCGGCCTCCGCAGCGACCCGGCTCGCACTACGCAGCGAGGCGAGCGCCCACCTCTCGTTGCACGGGGTGTTGCGTGTCACGCAGTTCGCGTCACGTATTGCGTTTCACGCAATAGGGTCACGCCCCATGCCCGGCCTCATCGAGCGCTATCGCGACCGCCTGCCGTTCGCCGACGCCGATCCCGTCGTGTCGCTCGGAGAGGGCGATACGCCGCTCGTCCACGCCCCGCACCTCTCCGGGCTGGTCGACGCGGAGGTCTGGCTGAAGCTCGACGGAACGAATCCCACCGGCTCCTTCAAGGACCGCGGCATGACGTGCGCCGTCAGCGCCGCCGTGCGCGAGGGCGCCAAAGCGGTCATCTGCGCCTCCACCGGCAACACGGCCGCGAGCGCCGCCGCCTATGCAGCTCGTGCCGGGCTGACGTGCGCGGTCATCGTGCCCGAGGGCAAGATCGCGGCCGGTAAGCTCGCCCAGGCGCTCATTCACGGCGCGCGCGTCATCGCGCTGCGCGGAAACTTCGACCAGGCTCTGACGCTTGTTCGCGCGCTGACCGATCGCCACCCGATCGCGCTCGTCAACTCCGTCAACCGGTTTCGCCTCGAGGGGCAGAAGACCGGTGCGTTCGAGCTCATGGAGCGTCTCGACGAGCTCGACGGGCTCTGCATCCCCGTCGGCAACGCCGGCAACATCACCGCCTACTGGAAGGGCTTCTGCGAGCTCGGGATCGCGCCGAGGCTGTTCGGCTTCCAGGCCGAGGGCGCGGCACCCCTCGTGCTCGGCCACAAGGTCGAGCACCCCGAGACGATTGCCAGCGCGATCAGGATCGGCAATCCGGCGCGCTGGGAGGAGGCGATGGAGGCGATGACGGCGTCGCGGGGGATGGTCCGCGCGGTATCCGACACCGAGATCCTCGGCGCCTACCGCCTGCTGGCCACGCGCGAGGGGGTCTTCTGCGAGCCGGCGAGCGCGGCGTCGGTCGCGGGCCTGCTGCGCTACGGCGCCGACGGTGCCCGGCGCGTCGCCTGCGTCCTGACAGGCCACGGCCTGAAGGACCCGCAGACCGCGCTGGACCACGCCGGCGGCGTCATCGCGTGCGAGCCGCATCTCGCCGCCGTGGAGGAGGCCGTGCTCGCCTGATGCAGCGCCGCCGGCTCGTCCGCGTTCCCGCCTCCTCGGCGAACCTCGGGCCTGGCTTCGACGTCTTCGCGGCGGCGCTCGCGCGGCACGTCGAGCTCGAGGTCCTCGAGACCGGGCACTTCGGCGTCGAGACGAAGCTCGACATCGCCCGCGACCGGCGCAATCTCTGCGTGCGGGGGTTCGCACGGCTGCACTCGCCCGACGACTTCGTCTTTCGCATCCGCTCGCACGTCCCGCTCGCGGGCGGGCTGGGGTCCAGCGCGGCCGCCTACGTCGCCGGCCTGAGCGCCGCTGCCCACCTGTTCGAGCTCGACGAGGACCTGCTCGCGCACGCGACCGAGCTCGAGGGCCATCCGGACAACGCGGCGGCGGCGCTGCTCGGCGGGTTCGTCATCGTGACCGGCGGCGAGGTCGCCCGTTTCGAGCCGCCGGACGGCCTGGAAGCGGTCGTCGTCGTGCCGCGCACCGCGGTGCGGACGGCCGTCGCGCGCCGGGCGCTGCCGGACACCGTGCCGCTGGCCGACGCCGCCGCGAACGTGGCGCGCGGCGCGATGCTGACACTCGGGCTCGCGCGCGGCGACCTGAGCCTCGTCGGCCGCGGGCTCCAGGACCGCCTGCACCAGCCCTACCGCGCCCACCTCTTCCCGGCCTCGATGCGGCTCCTGCAGCGCGCCGAGGAGCTCGGCGCGCTCGGCGCGAGCATCTCCGGCGCCGGACCGACCGTCCTCTTCTGGACACACGTCGAGGCCACCGGCGCCGTCGTGCGAGCGCTGCGGCGCGAGACCGAGGGTTGGGCGTCCGTCCTGCGCGCGCCGTTCGAGAGCCAGGGTGCGGACGTCCGCGAGCTGTAGCCGTCGGCTCAGCGCCGCTCGCGGATCGCGAGGATGCCGCCCTACGCGCGGATTCGCACGGGCGCCCCGAGCGGGATGCGCGCGAGCAGCCAGCGCATGTCGCGGTCGGCGGCGCGTACGCAGCCGCTGCTGGCGGCGGTGCCGAGCGTGGTCTCGTTCGTCGTGCCGTGGATCGCGATCCGATCGCCGCCGCTCCAGCCCTGGGGAACGTTCGGCTGACGCCCGGTGAGCGCGAGCGCGCAGCAGCCATAGGCCCCGTGGCCGCCGCCGCCGACGCGGAGCAGGTCGGTGACGGCGAAGCGGCCGGTCGGCGTAGAGGTCCCCGGCCGCCCGACCGCGACGGTGACGCGCCGCACCGCCCGACCCTCGCGGCGCACGACGAGCTTGCGCTCGGAGAGGTCGACGTGCAGCGTGTAGGGCTCGAACAGCAGCGTCGCGCTGTCGGCCGGGATCCAGCCGGCGCGCGAATTGGGCACGTACTGTGACACCACCGCCAGCCAGGGGCCGCGGCGCGCCACGACCCACAGGACGCGCGCGGAGCCGTAGCCCGTGCGCTTGCCGAGCGCCCGCACGACGCGCCCGCCGGGTCGCTCGCGCAGCTGCGTGCGGCGCACGAGCGCAGCGCCGATCGGCCCGCGGCGGTCGACCCCCGGCTTCGGGGTCGCGCGCGGAGCACCGCGCGGCGGCGGCGCGCCCGGCCGCGGCCTGGGCTCGTCGCTGCGCCCGGCGAGTAGCAGCGCGGCGGCAGCGCAGGCGCATGCGAACGCGGCGAGCGCGACGGCTGCGCGGCGCATCTACGCCTCGATCAGCGGCTTCAGGCGCGCCCTCGCCTCGGGGAGCTTGAGCCGCGCCAGCAGCTCGTCGGCGAGCGCGAGGTAGTCGGCGGCGAGGTCCGGGCGATGGTCGAGGATCGAGATCGCGCGCTCGGTCGCCTCCGCATAGGCGATCGACTGGCGGATCGTCGTGTCCAGGAGCTTGCGGCCGACGTGCTTGCGCAGCGTGTCGAACGCGTCGCGGCTGTGACGGGTGCGCATGTCGGCGATGTTGAAGACCACGCCGAGCCAGCCGAGGTCGGGGTTCAGACCGTCGCGAGCCAGCTCGATGACCTCCAGTGCCTGTTCGACTCCCTGGAGCGCGAAGTACTGCGCCTCCGTCGTCAGCAGCGCGTGGTCGGCGGCGACGAGCGCGTTGACGGTCAGCAGCCCTAGCGACGGAGGACAGTCGAGGAGGATGAGGTCGTAGCCGTCCTTGAGCGGCTTGAGCACGCGCTTGAGCGTCAGCTCGCGGCCCATCTTGCCGGCGAGCGCGAGCTCGGTCTCAGCGAGCGCGAGGTTCGCCGGGATGACGTCGTCGCGCACCGCCTGGGTGGCGGGCGCACGCCCGGCGAGCACGTCGGCGATCGTCGGCGCTGCCTCGGGATCGACGTCGAAGTAGTCCGACAGGTTGCCCTGCGGATCGAGATCGACGGCGAGGACCTCTAGGCCGATGCGGCGGAAGACATCGGTCAGCGTCCGTACCGACGTCGTCTTGCCGGTGCCGCCCTTCTGGGACAGGACTGCGATCGTCGTGGCGCCCAAGGGCGCGGATGCTACTCGGCCTGGAAGGCGCGCCCCGCTGCTGCCGCGGCCGTCGCGACGCTGACGGCATAGCGGATGCGGTAGCGGCCGATGACGATCTCGTCGCCGTCGTGGAGCGTGTGGGACACGATCCGCTCGCCGTTGACGAAGACGCCGTTGAGGCTGCGGTCGTCGAGCACGCGGATGCCGTCGGCCTCAGCGACGAGGACGGCGTGCCGGCGTGACACGGTCGGATCCTCGAAGCGCAGGTCGGCGGACAGGCTGCGGCCGATGCGCATGGTGTCGCCCGTCATCGCAACAGTGCGGACGGTGCCCGCGTCCTGGAAGACGAGATAGCGGCCCGGCTCCTCGATCGCGCGGGCGGCCCCGAGCAGCGCGTCACCGTTGGGGACGGGCACGTCGGCCTCGATCGCGCGCTTGAAGCGCGCGGTGCCGCCGAAGAGCGAGGCGCGCGTGAAGCTCGCCCCGTCGCAGCCGGGGCAGGCCGGGAGCAGGTTGGCGGTCGTCATCGTGATCACGTGTCCGCAGATCTCGCACCGGAACGAGCCGGTGCCGGCGAGGGTACCCGACGTGAGTGACTCCATACCGACAGCTCCCTTTCGTTGCACGGGTCATCCGCCGGCTCCCTCAGCTTGTGCGGAATATAACAAGTGCGTCAACCCTCCCGGGCATAGCGCAGCCTGCGTTGAAGGCCAGCGTCTATCCATGGTGGTCCGTTCTCTAAACGCCTGCTCAAGACGCAGCGGGCGCAGGAGACCCCGGCGGGATGCCGAAGTATGCCCGTATGGCGCGCGCCGGCGCAGCGATCGACGAACAGGATCTCGAGCGCGCGTTGCTGCGCAAGAGCGTCGGGACGCTGGCGAGCGGATGTCACCGCTGCGTGGACTGCGGTCGCACTCCGCTGATCGGTGAGACGCTGCACCGCTACGCCGGCGGGGCGACCGTGTGCGAGCTCTGCCGGGCGTTGCGCCGCACCGCGCCCGAGCACAGCGAGCCCGTGCGCCACGGCGAGTACGGCCACACGGTGCGCATCCACCGCCTCGACGCCTCGTCGCCGCCGGCGCCCGTCCCCGAGTAGATTTGCGGGGCCGATGGAGCCCCTCACGCTCACGACGACGATCGCCAGACCGCGCGAGGAGGTCTTCGAGTACCTCGCCGACGTGGCCAACCACGCGGAGTTCACCGACCACTGCCTCGTCGACTGGCACCTCACGCGTGAGGACTCCTACGGCGCGGGCGCCGGCGCCCGCTTTCGCGTGAAGTCGCGCTTCGACCGCTTCTCCTACGGCGATCTCACGCTCGCTGAGGTGGACCCCCCGAAGCGGATCCTCGCCACCGGCCGCGCCGGTCGCTTCAACCGCATGCGCACGCGCACCGAGTGGAGGCTCGAGGAGGACGGCACGGGCAAGACCCTCGTGACGTTCGTCACGCAGTCCGAGGGCGCGACGTTCGCCGACCGTCTCATGGAGAAGCTCTTGCGCGTCCGCGCCGCGACGACGCGCTGTCATCGCCGGGCGCTCGACCGCCTGCGTTCGATCCTCGAGGCGGGCGAGCAGCGCGGTGCCCGCACGACGCTGTCAGGTGGGGCACGCAAGCCCGCGAGCGGCTTCAGGCTGTAGATTTCCCGCCGCCAGTGCCACGTCTGCGCCGCCCGCTCGCCATGTTCGCCGCTCTGCTCGCCAGCGGCGGCCTCGCCGCGTGCGGCAAGCATCCCGACGAGAACGCCCGCGTCGTGCGGGCCGAGACCGAGGGTTTGTACCTCACCATCGGCGAGCTGAAGTACCAGGTCCAGGTCTCCCGCCAGCTCAACCCCCACGACGCCCAGGATCGCTCGCTGCTCGTGGGCATTCCGGAGTCCGAGCGCGACCTGGAGGCCGACGAGGTCTGGTTCGGCGTCTTCCTGCGGGTGCAGAACGAGACCGACGAGGCGCTGCCGCCGGCCAGCGACATCAAGATCGTCGACACGCAGGAGGAGACGTTCCGGCCGCTCAGGCTCGAGGACACGAACCTCTTCGCCTACCGCTCGAGGCCGTTCATCCCGGCGGGCCACATCCTGCCGGAGCTCGACACGCCGGCCTACGACACGGCGGCCCAGGGCTCGCTGGTGCTCTTCAAGCTCACGCTCACGGCGCTCGGCAACCGCCCGCTCGAGCTGGAGATCGAGAGCCACACGGTGCCCCCGCAGACGGGGATCATCGGCCTCGACGTCTAGTCGACTTCAGCCCGGCGAGGAGCACCTGCTTGGCGACCGGCGCTGCCGTGTCTCCGCCGGCGCCCGCCCCGATGAGCAGTACGCCGACGGCAATCCGCGACGCGTGCGCCGGCGCGTAGGCCGCGAACCAGGCGTCGGTGTCGGTCGGGTCGTCGGGCGGCGCCGGCGGGCAGGCGGGCACCTCGGGGCTCGGGATGCAGTCGGGCTGGCTCGTGCTGCGCAGCTCGGCGGTGCCGGTCTTGCCCGCGACGCGGACGCCGGCGATCTGTGCTCGCTTGCCGGTCCCCTCCTTGACGACCGCCTCCATGTAGCGGGCCACGATGCGGGTCGTCCCGGGGTCGACCGTCCGGGTGCGGCGTGACCGCGAGGTGCGCTCGAGCGTGAGTCGTGGTCGCCGTCCGTGCCCCGCGATCGTCGCGGCGACCAGCGCCATCTGCAGCGCCGTCGCCTGGACGCGCCCCTGGCCGATCGCCGACGCGGCGACCGCGAGGTCGTCGCCGATGTCGCTCGCCGGCGGGATCGTGCTCGTCGCCGCGCCGGGGATGCCGAGGTCCATGTTGAACCCGAACGCCTCCGCCGCCTTCACGAGCCGCTCGGCGCCGAGCTCGGCGCCGAGCGGTGCGAAGACCGAGTTACAGGAGTGCGCGAAGGAGGCACGCAGCGACCCGCCGCAGGACTCGCCGTTGGCGTTCTCGATGTCGACTCCCTCGATCGTCGTCGAGGTCTGGACGGGGTACGTCGAGTCAGGGCTCGCCAGGCCGGCCTGCAGGACGCCGGTGAGCGTGATGACCTTGAACGTCGAGCCGGGCGGCTGCAGGCCGGAGAACGCGATCCCCGACAGTGCGAGGATCTCGCCGGTCCGTGGCCGCACGGCGGCGACGCCGCCGGCCTTGTCGCCCTTGGCCTCGACCGCCGCGCGCTGCACGGCGAGATCGATCGACGTCCGTACCGCCGGCGCCGGCCGTGGCAGGCTGCTGCCGAGGGTACGTCCACCCGCGCGCAGCACGCCGCCGGGGCGCCCCGCCAGCCGTTCGTCGAACACGCGCTCCAGCCCCGTGATCCCGACGGGGGCGTCGGCGGGGTAGCCGAGCGCGCGCAGGCGCACCACCCGCTCGGCCGGCGCCGGGCCGAGCACGCCGACGATCGCGCTCGCGACCGTCCCGAGCGCCGACGTGCGGTCGGGCCCGCGCGCCAGCGGCGTGCCGTCGCGGGCGAGGATGTCCGCCCGCCGCGGCATCCGCATGTGGCGCTCGAGGCGCTCGCCGGGCCCGACGCCGGGGAACGTGAGGTGCTCGGACCAGTCGATCCGCGCGGCGTCGCCCTCGCCGACGAAGGGCAGGCGCAGCATCGCCCGCACCGGTCCGAAGACCCGCGTGACGACCGTCATCGGCACGCTGACCACCCCATCGCGCGGCGTGCCGGGCTCGCCGGGGCGCAGCGAGACGATCGTGGCCGTGGCCGCCGCCCTGCGGTGCGCAGCGGTGAACTTCCGCAGGGGTCTTGCGCGCCGGTCGGCGGCCGTCAGCTCGGCGTACATGGCCGCGTAGTCGTTGCGCGCCCAGGCGGCGACGAAGTCCTCCGCGCGCACCTGTGCTGCAGGCCTCCCGCCCGACATCAGGAGCGCGACGACGGTCGCCAACGCCCCTCCCGCCAGCAGGGTTGCGATGATCACCCGCCGAGAAGGAGGGGACCGCCGCGCGGGTGACGAAGCGAGCGTCATGGAGACGAACTATGGCCGCCGCGCGGACAGCACCACGTCAGCATCAGATCCGTGACGCCGATCGACTTCATCATCGCCGGGTTCGCAGCGCTCTTCGCGCTCGTCGGCTTCGCCCGGGGGTTTCTCATCGGCGCACTGTCGCTCGCGGGGTTCGCCGGCGGCGCCTATCTCGGCACGAGGTTCGGCCCCCAGCTGCTGAGCGAGGGTAACCAGTCGCCGTTCGCGCCGCTGTTCAGGCTCCTCGGGGCGCTCATCGGCGGCACGGTCATCTCGGCCGGCGCCGAGGGCATCGCCGGGGCCATGCGGGAGGCGCTCGTCTCGCCCGTCCTGCGGACGATCGACGGGCTGCTCGGCAGCGTGCTGGCGGTCGCGCTCGCGCTCGCCATCGCGTGGCTGCTGAGCGTCATCGTGCTCCAGACGCCCGGCATCCGCGACTACCGCCGCACGATCCAGCGCTCCGCGATCCTCAAGGAGCTCAACCACGTCCTGCCGTCGGACACGGTGCTCAAGGCGCTGGCGCGCTTTGACCCCTTCCCGCGGATCACGGGGCCCGACGCCGACGTCGGCCCGCCGAGGGCCGCGGTGGCGGGCGATCCCCACGTCCAGCGCGCGGGCGACTCCGTCGTGCAGATCCTCGGCAACTCCTGCGGCCTCGGCGTCTCCGGCTCGGGCTGGGTCGCCGCCGACGGGATCGTCGTCACGAACGCCCACGTCATCGCCGGCCAGGACCCGGGGAACACGGTCGTCCAGCCTCGCGGCGGCGGCACGCGCTTCAGCGCGACCGCGATCGCCTTAGATCCCCGCAACGACGTCGCGGTCCTGCGCGTGCCGTCGCTGTCTGCTCCCGCGCTGGGCTTCGCCCGCGAGGTGAGGGTCGGCGAGCCGGGCACGGTGCTCGGCTATCCGCTCAGCGGGCCGTTCGCCATCCGGCCGGCGCGGGTCGGCAGCGCCCAGACGGTCCTCGCGCAGGACGCCTACGGGCGGCGCCTCGTCCGGCGCAAGATCACGGCCTTCCGCGCCGACGTCCAGCCCGGCAACTCCGGCGGCCCGATCGTCGACGTCGCCGGCCGCGTCTCGGCCACGGTCTTCTCGAAGTCGGTCGGCGGCGGTCCCGAAGGCGGCTTCGCGGTCCCGAACGACATCGTCCGCGACACGCTGCGCGGCGCCTCTGGCCCAGTCGACACCGGCCCCTGCGTGCGATGACGCCGGCGCCGCCTGACGCGGGCCGGCGGGGTCGGCCCCCGGCGATGGCGCTACCCTGCCGCGGACATGCCCAAGACACTCGTCATCGCCGAGAAGCCGTCCGTCGGTCGCGACCTCGCGCGCGTGCTGCCGGGGCCGTTCGCCAAGCACGAGGGCTACCTCGAGGGGCCCGAGCACGTGCTGAGCTGGGCGGTCGGGCATCTCGTCCAGCTCGCCGAGCCCGACGAGTACGACGCCAAGTTCAAGAAGTGGCGGATGGCCGACCTGCCGATCGTCCCCGACAAGTTCAAGCTCGTCGTGCGCGACGAGCGCTCCAAGAAGCAGATGTCGGTCGTCAGCCAGCAGCTGCGCCGCGACGACGTCGAGGAGGTCATCAACGCCTGCGATGCCGGCCGCGAGGGCGAGCTCATCTTCGCCTACCTCTTCGAGAAGGCGGGTTCGAAGAAGCCGGTGCAGCGGCTGTGGCTGTCGTCGATGACGAAGGTCGCAATGCAGCGGGCATTCTCCGAGCTGCGCCCGGCGTCGGACTTCGCCCAGCTCGAGGCGGCCGCCCGCTCGCGCTCGGAGTCCGACTGGATCGTCGGCATGAACGCGACGCGCGCGGCGACGACCCGCCTGCGCTCGTCGTTCGACGGGGCCGTCACGCTCGGGCGGGTGCAGACGCCGACGCTCGCGATCATCACCCGCCGCGAGGAGGAGATCCGGGCGTTCAAGCCCGAGGCCTACTGGCTCGTCGACGCGGTCTTCGCGGCCACCGGGGAGCGCGTGTACGAGGGCCGCTACCACGACGGCGCGCGACCGCGCATGGCGACCGCCGAACAGGCCGACGCGATCGTCGCCGCCGTCCGCGGCCAGATGGGCGAGATCACCCAGCTCGAGCGCAAGGAGCGCAGGGAGCGCGCGCCGCTGCTCTACGACCTCACGTCGCTGCAGCGCGAGGCCAACAGCCGCTTCGGCTTCACGGCGCGACGCACGCTCGCGGCCGCCCAGCGCTGCTACGAGGAGCACAAGGTGCTCACGTATCCGCGGACGAGCTCGCGCTACCTCACGAGCGACATGATCGGCGAGCTGAAGGCCATCGCCGGCCACGTCGGAGGGGCCGGGCGCGAGTACCAGACGGCGGCGGTCTACGTCCAAGGGCTCGACATGCTGCCGCTGGCGCGCGTCGTCGCCGACGACCGGGTCGGCGACCACCACGCGATCATCCCGACGAACTCGACGCACAACCTCGACAAGCTCTCCGACGACGACCGCCGCATCTACGACCTCGTCGCCCGCCGCTTCCTCGCGGTCTTCCATCCCGAGGCGGTCTTCGAGAACACGAAGGTCTCCACGACCGTCGCCGGCCACGTCTTCCGCACCCGCGGCAAGGTCCTGCTGGTCCCCGGCTGGCGCGGCGTCTACGGCGAGCTCGCCGGCGGCGGCGAGAGCGCCGACGACGACGACGAGGGCCGCGACCAGCAGCTCCCGAAGCTCGAGCACGGCGAGGACGTCGAGACCCGCGACGTCAGCGCCGCCGAGAAGGAGACCAAGCCGCCGCGGCGCTACTCCGACGCGTCCCTGCTGGCCGCGATGGAGACCGCCGGCAAGCTCGTCGACGACGAGGAGATGCGCGAGGCGATGAAGGAGTCGGGCATCGGCACGCCCGCGACGCGCGCCTCGATCATCGAGCGCCTCATCGACGTCGGATACGTCGAACGTGACGGGCGCTCGCTCGTCGCGACCGAGAAGGGGCTGAACGTCATCCGCCTGCTCGGCGAGCACCCGCTGACGTCGCCGTCGCTGACGGGCGACTGGGAGCAGCGCCTCGGGAAGATCGAGCGCGGGGAGGAGCCGCGCAAGCGCTTCATGTCCGACATCGCCGGCTTCGCCGAGTCGACGGTGCACGAGCTCGACGCGAAGCTCAAGGACGTCCGCATCCCGCGCGCGAACCTCGGGCCGTGCCCGATCTGCGGCCACGACATCGTCGAGAATCGCAAGGGCTTCTCCTGCTGGTCGCGCGAGGACCCGGGCTGCGGCTTCGTCATCTGGAAGGCGAAGGCCGGCAAGACGCTGCCGATCGCCGTGGCGAAAGAGCTCATCGCGACCGGCCGGACGGCCAAGGCCGTGACCGGCTTCAAGGGTCGCAGCGGGCGCTCGTTCCGCGCCCGCCTGGCGCTGGCGCAGAGCGAGGAGGGCAAGTGGCGGGTGGAGTTCGATGAGCCGTGGGCGCGGGACGGCGAGAAGGTCGATCCCGCCGCCGAGGCCGGCGGCGACGCGGGCGAGCCGGCGCCGGCGACGGGGTCGGCGGCCGAAGCCGCGGCCTAGCCGCGGGCGGCGTGCGGTGATCGTTCGCCGCTGCCTCGCCGGGCTGCTGTCGGTGCTCGCCGTGCTCGCGGTCGGCGTGTGGCTGGCGGGCGATCTGCGCAGCCCGCGTGCACGGCCCGCCTCGCGGGGCGCGGTCGAGCGACTGCCGTCGCCGGCGCTCCACACACCGCCCGTCCAGGACGCGGTCGGGCCGCTGCCGGCCCCGGAGGGCGCGGCGCACGCCGATCTCGCGCAGCCGTCGCTGCTGACGGCGCTGCGCCTACGGCCCTCTCCGCACGCCGGCCTGGCCTTCGACCTCGCCGACGGACGAGTGCTGTGGCGGCGGGGGGCGACGCGCCGGCGCCCGATCGCGAGCCTCACGAAGCTCATGACGGCGCTGCTCGCCGTCGAGCGCTTCGGCCCCCGCGACCCCGTGCGCATCCCCCGCCGGGCGGATCGGATCGGGGGCTCGCGGATGGGCGGCCTGCGGCCGGGGCGCCGGGTCCGCGCCGAGGTCCTGTTGCAGGGCCTGCTCATCGCCTCGGGCAACGACGCGGCGGTGACGCTCGCGATCGCCGGCGCCGGCTCCGAGCGCGCCTGGGTGGCGCTCATGAACCGCCGCGCGAAGCTCCTCGGCCTCTCCTGCACGCACTTCGTCGATCCGCACGGCCTGGATCCGCGTGACCGCTCCTGCCCGGCGGATCTCGCGGCGCTCGCGATGCGGGCGATGGCCCAGCCGCGGATCGCCCGGATCGCGCGGCGGCGCTTCGCGCGCGTCTGGCCCGGGGCGGGGCGCAAGCTCACGCTGCGCACGACGAACCACCTGCTGCGCGACCGCTACCCGGGCGTGATCGGGCTGAAGACCGGCTTCACGAACCCCGCCGGCTTCTGCCTCGTGACGATCGTCGCGCGCGGCGGGCGCCGGATCGGGATCGTCCTGCTGGGCTCGCGCGACACGTACGCCGACGCGCGGGAGCTCGCGCGGGCGGCGGTGCGTGCGGGCGCGCTGCCGGGCGCCGTGTGACGCGGGCGCCCGCGGCGCGTAGTGTCCGCATGAGCTCGACACGGAGGCAGCGATGACCACGACGATCCGGACGACATGCGTGGGCCGTGCGCTGCCGGCGCTCGTCCTCGCCGCGCTCGCCGCGCCGGCGATGGCGCCGGCGGCGTCGCCGAAGCCGCCGGGCTCGCCGTCGGCGCTGCCGGCGTTCTCCTCCTGCGGCTCGCTGCTGAGCTACGTACGGCGCAACGCCCGGCGCACCGGCGGGCGCACGGGCGTGCCGACGCGAGCCGGGGCCGTCGTGCCGCAGGTGCTCAGCGCGCCGCCCGCGGTCCAGGCGCTGACCGGGCCGCGGCCGGCGCCCGCCGCCGCCGAGACGCAGAAGGACTCGGCGGCGCCGTCGTTCTCGCAGACGAACGTGCAGGAGGCCGGCGTCGACGAGCCCGACATCGTCAAGACCGACGGCCGGCGGGTCTTCGCGATCGCCGGCGACACGCTCTACGCGCTCGACGTCACCGGCGACGCCCCGCGCCTCGTCGGCTCGCTCGCCCTCGCGGGCTCCGGCGGACACGAGCTCTTCGTCCGCGGCGACCGCGCGCTGATCATGAGCACGTCCTACGGCGGCGCGGGGTTCGCGGCCGACGTCATCATCGCGGCCTCGAAGGTCGTCCTGACCGAGGTCGACCTCAGCGATCCGGCGGCGATGGCCGTGCGGCGCACGATGACGGTCGACGGCGCGCTCGTCGACGCGCGGATGACCGGCGGGACGGCGCGGGTCGTGGTCGGCTCCTCGCCGGACGTCGTGCGCCCGGCCGCGATCGGGCGGGCCGGCGTGCGTCGCTGGGTCCCGCGCACGGTCCTGCGCAGCCGCCTCTCCGGGCGGACGTTCCGCCGTTCGGTCGTGGCCTGCGACGACGTCCGCCACCCGCGCGCGTTCTCGGGGCTCGACCTCCTGACGGTCCTGACGATCGATCTCGACAAAGGCCTGTTCTCCGTCGACCGCGACGCGATCATGGCCGGCGCGCAGACGGTCTACGCCTCGACGGCCGGGCTCTACGTCGCCAGCCAGCGTTATGTCCCGGCGCTCGAGGCAGGCCGCACGCTGCTGGCGCGGATGCGCACCGAGATCCACCGCTTCGACGCCTCCAAGCCGGGCGAGACGTCCTACGCCGCCAGCGGTGAGGTCGCCGGCTTCGTCCTCAACCAGTACGCGCTGTCCGAGCACGACGGCGTGCTGCGGGTCGCGTCGACGGAGGAGCCACAATGGTTCGACGGCGTCCGCGCGGGCGAGAGCGAGAGCTTCGTGACCGTCCTCGCCGAGCGCGGCTCGCGGCTGCCGGCGCTCGGGCGCGTCGGCGGGCTGGGCAGGGGCGAGCGCATCTACGCCGTGCGCTTCGCCGGCGACAAGGGCTACGTCGTGACGTTCCGCCAGGTCGACCCGCTCTACACGCTCGACCTGTCGCGCAAGACCGACCCGCGCGTGCTCGGCGAGCTGAAGATGCGCGGCTACTCCGCCTACCTGCACCCGGTCTCCGACGATCTCCTGCTGGGAGTGGGTCAGGACGCGAGCGACGCGGGCCGCACGCTCGGCACGCAGCTCTCGCTCTTCGACGTCTCCGACCTGCGCCGCCCGGTGCGGCGCGCGGTCGCGTCGCTCGGCGCCAGCTCGTCGTCCGATGCGGAGTTCGACCCGCACGCGTTCCTGCTCTGGAACCCGGCGAATCTCGCGGTCATCCCGCTGCAGACCTTCGGTTCCGGCGGCCAGACGTTCAGCGGGGCCGTCGCCTTCCGCCTCGGCCCGTCGAGCCTCACCGAGGCCGGCCGCGTCACGCACCCGAGCCCGGCGCCGGACGGCTTCGCGCCGCCGATCGGCCGCTCGCTCGTCGTCGGCGAGCGGCTCTACACGCTGTCCTACGCCGGCCTCGCCACCAACCGCCTGGACACGCTCGCGCCGGTCGCGTTCGCGGCGTTTGCGCAGGCGGCGCAGGGGCCGGTACCAGGCGCACCCTGACGATCACATGGGCGCCGACGCGGCGAACGCGCAGGCTCGGGTCGTGCGCGGTGCTGCCGGCGTTGGTGAACGGCATCACTGACGAAGGTGGGTTCGGTCGCTGTCATGGGCTCGGGTGCCGGTAGCTCGCGCGCGGCGTTTGGCGACTTGTTCGCGGTGGGCGCGACGAACTCGCCATCGCGGATCGCTGGTCGAGGAGCGTGGCGAATCGACTCGCCTGGCGCGGCAGATTCGCCATGACCGGAAGCGACGCGGCCGTTCGAGAACCCTCCTTCATCGCTGCCGTTCCCAGGCGCAAGCGGTCCCGTCGCCTCGAAGGGTGCCGAAGACGCCCGCGCAGCCTGGCAGGGTCGGTTTGCGACGTCGCCATCACCCCTCGGGTCCACGCGCGACCACGCTGTTGCCCCTGACGCTCGTCACCGCTCCCTCCAAACGCCGAGAAGGCGTGTCGTGCTCGACGGCTATCGCGCGGCGCTGCGCGGTAAGGCAGGCGCCGATCCTCGTCGTGCCGACGCTCGCCGAGGCGGCAAGGCACCCCCGCGGGGGTTCGGGGTGGGGCGTCTTTCGGCATGACATGGGTGCGGAAAGCGCCCCGGGGCTGCCTGGGCTGGGATGAACTTGGGCGTGTGGCGCAGTGCGCATGACAGGGATGCGGAAGCGCCCCGCGCACCCTGACAGGGGTCGATCTGCAAGGCCGCCGTCACACCGTCGGGTCCACGCGCGACCATGCTGGTGTGCCCCTGACGCTCGTCACAGGTCCCGCCAACGCCGAGAAGGCCCGCGTGGTGCTCGACGGCTACCGCGCGGCGCTGCGCCGCGGGCAGGCACCGATCCTCGTCGTGCCGACGCTCGCCGACGTCGATCGCTACCGCACCGAGCTCGCCGTGGGCGGCGTCGTCTTCGCCGCGCACGTCGTGCGCTTCGCCTGGCTCGTCGACGAGGCGGCCCGGCGCGGCGGCGTGCGCGGACGGCCGCTGGCGCCGCTCGCCCGCGAGCGCGTCGCGGCGGCCGCCGTCGCAGGGACCGAGCTGCGCGCGCTCGCGCGGTCGGCCGCGACCGGAGGCTTCGTCCGCGAGCTGCTGCGGCTCGTCGACGAGCTCGAGGAGCGGCGGGTGACCCCGCAGCGCCTCACGCAGGCGCTGCGCGCCTGGTCGGCCGGCGACGCCGGCCGGCAGGCGTACGGCGACGAGGTCGCGGCGCTGTACGGCGCCTACCGGCGCTCGCTCGAGCGCCTCGGCCGGCTCGACGCGCCGCTCTACGCCGCTGCCGCGCTCGACGCGCTATGTGAGCGTCCGGCTGCGTGGGGCGCGACGCCGGTCTTCTTCTACGGCTTCGACGACCTGCTGCCGCTGCAGCTCGACGCCGTCGAAACGCTGGCCGCGACGGGCGCGGAGGTCACGCTGTCGCTGGCCTACGAGCCGGGCCGGATGGCGTTCGCCGGCCGGGCGACGACGTTCGCCGAGCTGCCTCGCGAGGGCGTGCGTCACGTCGCGCTGCAGGCTCGCGCCGAGCACTACGAGCCGGCCGCGCGCGACGCGCTGCACCACCTCGAGCGCAGCCTCTTCGAGCTCGCCGACGACCAGCTCTTCGATCCCGATCCGGTTGACCCAGGCGATGCGGTGACGCTCATGCAGGGCGGCGGCGAACGGGCCGAGCTCGAGCTCGTCGCGGCCGAGATCGCCCGGCTCATCGCCGAGGAGGGCATGGCGCCGGAGGAGATCGCGGTCGTCCTGCGCCGGCCCCGCGACGCGGCGGCGCTGCTCGCCGAGGTCTTCGCGGCCTTCGGCGTGCCGGTCGCGCTGGGGGGCGGCGTCTCCTTCGGCCACACGGCGCTCGGGCGCGGGCTCGTCGCGCTGCTGCGCTGCGCGCTGCTGGACGGCAGCGCCGGCGACCTGCTGGCCTGGCTGCGGACCCCCGGGCTCCTGCGCAAGCCCGAGCTCGCCGACCGCCTGGAGGCCTCCGCGCGCCAGGCGGGCGCGCGTACGGCCGACGCCGCCCGCGCGCTGTGGGAGGCCGAGCACTGGCCGCTCGACGCGATCGACCGCGTCCGCGATGCGCAGCGCCGCGGCGGTGCCGACCTGCTCGCGCGTATGACCGCCGAGTTCGCGGCGCTCTTCGCGGCCCCGCGCCGGCGCGCCGCCGAGGTCCTCACGGGGCCGGCCGCCCAGGACGCGGCCGTGCTGCGGGCGGGGCGCCGGGCGCTCGACCAGCTTGCCGCGATCGTCGCCGCCGATCGCGCGCTTGCGCCGGCGCCGGCCGAGCTCGCCGCGCTGCTGGACGAGCTCGAGGTTCCGGCGGGCGCGCGTCCGGCGCCCGGCCTCGTGACCGTCACCGACCCGCTCTCGCTGCGTGCGCGGCGCGTGCGCGCGCTCTTCGCCTGCGCGCTGCAGGAGGGCATCTTTCCCGCCGCACCGCGCGCCGAGCCGTTCTTCGGCGACGCCGAGCGGGAGGCGATCGCCGCTGCCTCGGGCCTGCGCCTGCGCCGCCGCGACGTCCTCGGCGCCGAGCGCTACCTCTTCTACGCGACCGTCTCGCGGCCGGAGGAGCGGCTCTATCTCTCCTGGCACGAGGCCGGCGACGACGGCGAGCAGGCCGTGCCCTCGTTCTTCATCTCCGACGTCTGCGACCTCTTCGGGCCCGAGCTCGCCGAGCGGCGGCGGATGCGCACGCTCGGCGAGGTCGGCTGGCCCGCCGGGGCGGCGCCGACCGAGCGCGAGCGCAGGCGCGCCGACGCCGCGGCAGGTCCCCGCCATCGCGAGGTGCCGATCGCGCCGCTGCGCGACCCCGCGCTCGTGGCCGAGCTGCGCGAGCGCCCGACCTGGTCGGCCTCGGGAATCGAACTGTGGGCCGGCTGTCCGGTGAAGTGGTTCGTCGAGCGCCGGCTGGACCCCGAGGGACTGGAGCCCGACCCCGAGCTCATGCTGCGCGGCGCGCTCGCCCACGCCGTCCTGGAGGCGACGCTCCGCGCTCTCGTCGAGCAGACCGGCACGGCGCGCGTGCGCCCCGCGACGCTTCCCCTCGCCGTCGAGCTGGCGAACGCGGCGCTCGACCGCTACGCCGCGACCGCGGAGTTTCAGGTCTCGCGCGACCCGCGCCGCCAGCGCGCGCTCGTGCACCGGCTGCGCGCGGACCTGCCGCGCTACCTCGAGCACGCCGCCGCCGACGGCTCGGCGCTCGCGCCTGCCGGCCTGGAGGTGGCGTTCGGCGCGCCCGGCGGCGAGCACCCGGCGCTGCAGCTCGGCGACGGCGTCGCGCTCAGCGGGCGGATCGACCGCATCGACGAGGACGACGGCGGGGAGGCCGTCGTGTACGACTACAAGGGCCGCAACGTCGTCGAGTCGGCCAACTGGCGCAAGGAGCGCAAGTTCCAGGTCGCGCTCTACATCCTCGCGGCGCGCGACGTGCTCGGCCTGGATCCGATCGGCGGCCTCTACCAGCCGCTCGGCGGCAAGGACCAACGGGCCCGCGGCCTCGTGCTCGCCGGCGCCGACCCCGGGCTGGACACCGTCAAGACCGACCGCCGCCAACGCGCGGAGTTCGACGCGATCGTCGACGGCGTGCTCGTGGACGTCCTGCGCACGGTCGGCGAGCTGCGCACCGGCGCGCTCGAGCCGCGGCCACAGACCTGCGCCTGGGGAGGCGGCTGCGCATACCCGACGATCTGCCGCTGCGAGGCCGCGTAGCGATGAGCCCGACCCTCCTCGGTCCCGCCGGCCGCTGCTTCACCGCCGAGCAGTCCGACGCGATCCGCGCGCGGGCGGGGTCGCTGCTGCTGGAGGCCAACGCCGGCAGTGGCAAGACGTCGGTGCTCGTCGAGCGCTTCGTGCGCTCCGTCCTCGAGGACGGTGTGCGACCGGAGCGGATCCTCGCGATCACGTTCACCGAGCGCGCCGCCGGCGAGCTGCGCGCGCGGGTGCGGCAGCGCTTCGTCGAGCTCGGCCGCCGCGACGAGGCCCGCGCGACCGAGGCCGCCTGGGTCTCGACGATCCACGGCTTCTGCGCCCGCGTGCTGCGCGCCCACGCGATCGCCGCCGGCCTCGATCCCGCGTTCACCGTCCTCGACGAGGCCGCGGCGCGCGCGCTGCGCGACCGCGCCTGGGACGAGGCGCTCGGGCGCTGGCTCGACGGTGAGCACGGCCCGGCGGCACTCGACCTCGTCGCCGCGTACGACACCGACCGCCTGCGGCGCACGATCGCCGGCGCGCATGACGCGCTGCGCAGCGCCGGGCAGACCCGACCGCGCCTGCCGCGGCCGCCGGTGCTCGCGGAGCCGGGCGACCTGCGCGCGGAGCTCGAGACCGCCGCGGCCGCCGCCGCCATCGAGCTCGCCGGCGCGGGGGATGGGCAGCGCGTCGCCGAGGCCCGCGCGCGGCTGGATCGCTGCCTGGAGCTCCTGCGCGGCGACGCGGCGGAGCCGGCGCTAGCGGACGTGCACGTCGGCATGGGCGCGAGCGCGCTGAAGAGCGTGTCCTGCGGGCGCTACCGCGAGGCCTTGGAGCGCTACGCGAGCGCCTGCTGCGACCGCCGGGCGGCCGCAGCCGTGGAGCTGCTCGACGAGCTGCTGGCGCTCTACGCCGGCGCCTACGCGGACGTCAAGCGCGCGCGGGCCGGCCTGGACTTCGACGATCTCGAGCTCCTCAGCCGCGACCTGCTCGTTGCCGAGCCTGCGCTCGGCCACTCGTACGCCGAGCGCTTCGACCGCGTCATGGTCGACGAGTTCCAGGACTCCAACCCGCGCCAGCTCGCGCTCTTCGAGGCCCTCGACCGCGACGACCTCTTCGTCGTCGGCGACGAGCAGCAGTCGATCTACGGCTTTCGCAACGCCGACGTCGAGGTCTTCCGTGCCCGCCGCGCCGCGCTGTCCGCCGATGGCCGCGTCGCGACGCTGGCGACGAACTTCCGCAGCCGCGGCCCGATCCTCGACACGATCAACGCCGCCTTCGCGCCGCGTCTGGGCTCCGGCTTCGTCGCGCTGCGCGAGGGGCGCGACCATCACGGCGACACGCGGGAGCCGCTCGTCGAGCTGCTGCTCACCGACCAGGCAGGCTGGGACGACGAGGCGATCGAGCTCGGCGAGCTCCCGCCCGCGAAGGCCTGGCGCCACGCCGAGGCGCGGCTGCTCGCGCAGCGCCTGCGCGACCTCGTCGACGCCGGCGACGCGCGGCCAGAGGACGTCGTCGTGCTGTTCCGCGGCCTCGGCGACCTCGCGGTCTACGAGCGCGCGCTCGAGGACCAGGGGCTGCTGACGCTGTCGGTCGGCGGCCGCGGCTACTGGGGCCGCCAGGTCGTGCGCGACCTCTGCGCGTGGCTGTCGGCGCTCGCCAATCCGCGCGACGAGACCGCGCTGTACGGCGTGCTCGCGTCCCCGCTCGTCGGCCTCTCCTCCGACGCGCTCGCGCACGTCGCGCGCGCCGGGCGCGGCAACGCCTGGCGGGCGATCTCCGCGGGCGCACGTCGACTGCCTGATGCGACCGGAGATCGCCCGCCAGGGGCGATCTCCGCGGGCGCTGATCGCCCGCCAAGGGCGACCGGAGATCGCCCGCCAGGGGCGATCGAGAACGATGGCGAGCTGCGCGAGCGATTGACCGTCGCCGACGGTGAGCGGCTCGATGCCTTCGCGATGCGCTTCGCCGCCGAGCGCGAGCTCGCGCCGCGGCTCGGGCTCGACGAGCTGCTGCGGCGCGTCGTCGACGCCACCGGCTACGACCTGCACGTCCTACGGCTGTCGGGCGGACCGCGCCGGCTGGCGAACGTCCACAAGCTCCTGCGCCTCGCCGCCGCGTTCGAGCGTGACCACGGCCGCGACGTGCGCGCCCTCGCCGACTTCGCGACCGCCGAGCTCGAGGCCGAGGCGCGCGAGACCGACGCGCCCGTCGAGCTCGGCGACGTCAAGGCCGTGCGGCTCATGACGATCCACGCCGCCAAGGGCCTCGAGTTCGATACCGTCTGCGTCGCCGACCTCGGACGCAAGCGGCCGGGCGACGGCGACGTGGACCTGCTCGTCGATGACGACGAGGTCGGCCTGCGGCTCGTCGGGCTCGACGGGACGAGCGACAAGGCGCTCGCCTTCGAGTGTCTGCGCGACCGCGCGCGCGAGCGCGACGCCCGTGAGGAGGAGCGCATCTTCTACGTCGCGGCGACCCGCGCGCGCGAGCGCCTCATCCTCAGCGGCGGCGCGACGCTCGCGACGTGGCCGAAGGAGGGCCCGACGGCGCCGCCGCTGGCGTGGCTGGGGCCGGCGCTGCTGGGCGGCGACCTCGACCGGTTGCCGACGGCCGGCGAGCCGGTGCGCGACGTCGTCTGGAGCGACGGTGCGTTCACGGCGTCGCTGCGCTGCGCGCTCAACGCGCCCGCCACGATCGGCCGCGTGCTGCGCCCGGGCTCGCTCGCTCCCGCCGGGGCGAGCGAGCCGGTCGCACCGCCGCCGCCCGCGCTCGTACCCGAGCCCGAGCCCGCCGCGCCGGCGCCCGCCGTCCGGACGCTGTCGTACTCGGCGCTGGCGAGCTGGCGTGCGTGCGGCTACCGCTTCTACCTCACCCGCCTGCTGGGGCTCCCCGAGGAGCCCGCCGACGCCGGCGTCGCCGTCGCCGCTGCCCCGCCGCCCGCGGGCCTCGACCTGCGCCTGCGCGGGACGCTCGTCCACGCGCTGCTCGAGGAGGACGGCCCCGCGGGCGAGCGCGTCGCCGCGGTCGCCGAGGCGCACGGCGCGCAGCTGTCGCAGGCCGAGGCCGCCGACGTCGCCCGCCTCACCGACGCCTTCGCCACCTCGCCGCTGGCACGGCGCATCGTCCGAGCGCGCAGCGTCCGGCGCGAGCACGGCTTCACGGTGGCGCTCGGCCCGACGCTGCTGACCGGGATCGTCGACGTCCTGGCGCAGGAGCGCGGGGGCGCGCAGCTCGTCGTCGACTACAAGACCGATGGGGTCGACGCCGGCACCGACCTCGCCGCCTACGTCGAGGAGCGCTACGGCGTGCAGCGCCGCGTCTACGCGCTCGCCGCGCTGCGCGGCGGCGCCGCGCGCGTCGAGGTCGCCTACGCCTTCCTCGAGCGGCCCCGCGAGCCGGTGAGCGAGCGCTTCGAGCCCGCCGACGCCGAGCGCCTCGAAGCCGAGCTGCTCGCGCTCGCCGCGGGCATGCTGGCCGGTGAGTACCCCGTCACCGACCATCCCCACCGCGAGCTGTGCCTGACCTGCCCGGGCAGGCGCGCTCTGTGCTCGCACCCGGAGGAGCTCACGCTGCGCGAGCGCCCGGGCTGAGGCTCAGCGCTGCGCGAGCGCGTCGCGTCCGTACTTCTCGTCGATGCGGGCGCTGCCGTTGAACGCGCCATCGGGCGGCGTGGGGCGCTTCTGCGAGGGCGGCCGGCTCGGGCGCGGCCCGCCGCTGCGGGGCGAGTGCTCGCGGTCGGCAACGGCGTTGAGCTCGGCGCCGACGAGGAAGGCGATGTTCGACAGGTAGAGCCACAGCAGGAGGATCACCGCGCCGGCGAAGGCGCCGTACGTCGCGCCGTACTTGCCGAAGTTCGAGACGTAGAAGAAGAACCCCATCGAGGCGAC